>Ga0180217_1000297_pt1 | contig 90358 bp, 96 predicted proteins | sample eDN3rd37CBELigOP_FD_128521 | JGI IMG/M metagenome (GOLD analysis project Ga0180217, IMG submission 128521) | Enriched Organic Plus compost microbial communities from Emeryville, California, USA - eDNA 3rd pass 37_C BE-Lig OP (version 2) (version 2) ...
CTGCTCGGCGAACTTGCCGAACACCACGTACACGCCACCGGACTTCCCGACGAACGGAGCCCGCGTCGCCACCGAAGCAGCCGGATCGAAACCGCTGCCCTCGACGGTCACGACGGTCGAGCCCTCCGGTGACACGACCGTATTCGACACCGTCACCGACGGAGCAGTGACGGTGTCGGCAACCTCGGCGGTCATCCGGGACGGTGATGGCCGGCTCGTCACGCCGCGGTCGTCACCGGCGTCGGTGCTCGGCTCGCTGTCGTCGTCGGTGTCGGTCGATTTCGTCTCGCCTTCGGTACCGGGAGCCGACGAACCGGCCTGGTCCGCCGGCGTGGCTTCCCCGGATTGGGCCACGGCCGGGGCGACGCCGGTCAGGGCCAGCAGAACAGCGATCAACACGGCGATCGGTCCGCGGGTGGACGAACGGAAGGTCATGCGCACTCCTCAGAAATCAGTGCAGGCTACCCTCATTTTGGATAGGCATACCTTAGTCTGGCACATATCGAGTGCGGCCTGCCGCTCGAGGTGACGTGAGATGGTTCACGTCCAGCAGCAGTCGCCCGGACCCTGTCCCTCAGAACGCCTCAGCGCGGACCGCCGTACGGCACGCCCATCTGCTCCAGGCGCTCACGACCGCCATCCTCGGCCGTGAGCACCCAGGCGCCCGTGGGCGTCAACGTGAACGTGTGCTCGAAGTGGGCAGCGCAACTGCCGTCGGTAGTCACCATGGTCCAGTCATCAGCCAGGGTCGCGCTGTTGTCGGTGCCGAGCGTGATCATGGGCTCGACGGCGAGCACCAGGCCCTGCACGAGCTTGGCGGTGCGTCGGCCGGTCCGGGTGTTCGGGACGTAGGGCGGCTGGTGCATCGACGACCCGATGCCGTGGCCGGTCACGCCGGCGGTGATCCCGTACGGTCCGGACCCGCGGACGAAGTCCTCGATCGCACCGCTGATGTCGTCCACGCGTCCACCCAGCGTCGCGGCCGCGATGCCGACCCACAGCGCCGCCTCGGTGACCCGGATGAGCTCGGCGCGCTCGGGCGACAGCTCGCCGATGCCGACCGTGATGGCCGCGTCCCCGTGCCACCCGTCGACGACGGCCCCGAAGTCGATCGAGAACACGTCGCCGTCGGCCAGCACCTGGTCCCCCGGGATGCCGTGGACGATCTGCTCGTTGACCGAGGCGCAGTACACCCCGGGGAATCCGCCGCGACCGTGCGCGTCGGCCCCGTAGTTCAAGAAGTTCGAGGTCGCCCCGTGGCGTGCGAGGTTCTCCCGGGCCAGCCGATCCAGCTCGCCCGTGCTGACCCCGGCCACGGCGTTCTCCCGCAGCACGTCCAAGGTCGAGGCCACGACCAGACCGGCGCGGCGCATCAGGGCGATCTGTGCCGGCGTCTTGATCTCGATCCGCTCACGCCCGAACACCATCGTCAGCCTCCTGCTCCCTGCTCCGAACGACGCCCACACACCCGCGGGTGGTGCAAGCCGCCCGCGAGTGGCGCGCTCAGAGGCCGAGGACCGCGTCGATGCGAGCCGAGACCTCGTCGATCGAGCCGATCCCGTCGACCTCGCGCAGCAGTCCGCGATCGCGGTAGACCGGCAGCAGGGGCTCGGTCTCGGCGACGTAGACGTCCTGACGCTCACGGATGACCTCTTCGGTGTCATCGGAGCGGCCACTGGTCTCGGCGCGCTTGAGCAGACGAGCAATCAATTCTTCGTGGTCGACGGTCAACACCACGACGGCGTCCAGCTGTGAACCCAGGTCGGCCAGGATCGCATCGAGCGTCTCGACCTGGTCGAGCGTGCGGGGGTAGCCGTCGAGGACGAAGGCGTCGCGGGCGTCGTCCTGTGCCAGACGATCCTTGACCATCGCGTTGGTGACCTCGTCGGGAACGTACTTGCCCGCGTCCATGTACTGCTTGGCCAGCACACCGAGCTCGGTGCCCTGCGAGACGTTCGCCCGGAAGATGTCACCGGTCGAGATGTGCGCACCGCCGATGCGCTGGGCCAGCCCGACGGCCTGCGTGCCCTTGCCGGCACCCGGCGGCCCCATGATCAAAAGTCGCATCAGCGGAGGAACCCTTCGTAGTTGCGCTGCTGGAGCTGGCTCTCGATCTGCTTGACGGTGTCGAGACCGACGCCGACGATGATCAGGATCGTTGCTCCACCGAACGGGAAGTTCTGGTTCGCCTGCAAGAACGTGATGGCCAGCATCGGGATCATGCAGATCAGACCCAGGTACAACGCGCCCGGAGCCGTGATGCGGCTCAGGACATAGGCAAGATACTCCTGCGTCGGGCGCCCCGCACGAATACCGGGGATGAAGCCCCCGTACTTGCGCATGTTGTCGGCGACTTCTTCGGGGTTGAAGGTGATCGAGACGTAGAAGTAGGTGAAGAACACGATCAGCAGGAAGAAGCTGATCATGTAGTACGGGTGGTCGCCCTTGACCAGGTGGTCCTGGACGAATCCCGCATACGGCGCGTCCGGGTTGAACTGGGTCATCAGGGCCGGGATGTACATCAGGCTCGAGGCGAAGATCACCGGGATGATGCCGGCCTGGTTGACCTTCAACGGGATGTACGTCGACGATCCACCGAACATCCGGCGGCCCACCATCCGCTTGGCGTACTGGACCGGGATGCGCCGCTGCGCCTGCTCCATGAAGATGACGCCTGCCACCACCACGAGACCGACCAGACACACCAGGATGAACCGGGTCCACCCTTCCTGAGCCGTGGCACCGGTCTCCTTGATCAGCCACAACGCGCCGGGGAAGGTCGCGACGACCTGGACGAAGATCAGGATCGACATGCCGTTGCCGACACCGCGGTCGGTGATCAGCTCACCGAACCACATGATGACGGCGGTGCCGGCGACCATCGTCAGCACGATGAGCATGAACGAGAAGATGCTGTCCTGGTGGTACAGCAGGGGCAGGTCACACGTGTTGCCGAACAGCGTGCCGCTGCGGGCGAGGGCCACGATGCCCGTGGCCTGCAAGATCCCCAGCCCCAGCGTCAGGTAGCGCGTGTACTGGGTGATCTTGGCCTGGCCGGCCTGGCCTTCTTTCTTCAGCGCCTCCAGCCGCGGGATCACGACGACCAGCAGCTGCAAGATGATGCTCGCGGTGATGTACGGCATGATGCCCAGCGCGAACACCGTCAGCTGCAGCAGCGCGCCTCCGGAGAACACGTTGATCAGGGCGAACAGGCCGCTGTCGTCGCTGGTCGAGACCAGGTTGATGCAGCGCTGCACGTTCGCGACGTGGATACCGGGAGCCGGCATCATCGACCCAACGCGGAAGAGCACGATGATGCCCAGCACGAACAGCAGCTTGCGACGCAGGTCAGGGGTCCTGAACGCATGCACGAACGCCTTCAGCACGTGCTGTCCTCCTCGTGTTCATCGGGCGTCGGATCGCCCCGGCGACTCTAACAGCCACCATCAATTCGACTTGCGTCAGATGCGACGAACGAGGCCTCCCGACACGGGAGGCCTCGTCGCCTAGCAGCTGGCTCGGGTCACCGAACGGTGACCGAACCGCCGGCCGCCTCGATCTTGGCCTTGGCCGACTCCGAGAACTTGTCGGCCGTGACCTGCACGGAGACCGACAGCTCACCGGAACCGAGCACCTTGACCGGGTGACCCTTGCGGACCGCACCGGCTGCCACCAGCGCGTCGACGTCGACGTCGCCGCCCTGGGGGAACAGCGCCTCGATACGGTCCAGGTTCACCACCTGGTACTCGACGCGGAACGGGTTCTTGAAGCCCTTGAGCTTCGGCAGACGCATGTGGATCGGCGTCTGGCCACCCTCGAACCCGGCCGGAACCTGGTAACGAGCCTTGGTGCCCTTGGTGCCGCGGCCTGCGGTCTTGCCCTTGGAGCCCTCACCACGACCCACGCGGGTCTTGGCCGTCTTGGCGCCGGGGGCCGGGCGGAGGTGATGCAGCTTCAGCGTCATCTCACTGACCATCCTTGTCTGAAACGGTTTCGACCCGGACCAGGTGCGGGATGGTCTCGACCATGCCGCGGATCTCGGGACGATCGGGCTTGACGACGCTGTCGCCGATCCGCTTGAGACCGAGCGAACGCAGCGTGTCGCGCTGATTCTGTTGACGGCCGATGGCCGAACGGACCTGGGTGACCTTGAGGTTCGACATCAGACGGTCACCGCCTCGGCGGTCGCATCGGCGTCGGCGGCCGCCTTGGCATCGGCGATGCCCTGGCTCTGGGCCTTCAGCAGCGCCGTCGGCGCGACGTCCTCGACCGTCAGGCCGCGACGTTGCGCAACCTGCTCGGGCGACTCCAGGGTCCGCAGCGCCTCGACCGTGGCGTGCACGATGTTGATGGCGTTCGACGAGCCGAGCGACTTGGTCAACACGTCGTGGATGCCGGCGGCCTCCAGGACGGCGCGCACCGGGCCACCGGCGATGACACCGGTACCGGGCGACGCCGGACGCAGGAAGACCACACCAGCGGCCTTCTCGCCCTGGACGGGGTGCGGGATCGTGCCCTGGATGCGCGGGACGCGGAAGAAGTTCTTCTTCGCCTCCTCCACACCCTTGGCGATCGCCGTGGGAACTTCCTTGGCCTTGCCGTAGCCGATGCCGACCTGTCCGTCGCCGTCGCCGACGATCACCAGGGCGGTGAAGCTGAAGCGACGACCACCCTTGACGACCTTGGCCACACGGTTGATCGTGACGACCTTCTCGATGTAGTTCGACTTCTCGCGGTCGTTTCCACGGCCGCCGCGGCGGTCGTTGCCGCCCCGTCGCTGTCCAGTGTTGGGCTGATTGCTCATCAGAACTCCAGTCCTCCCTCACGGGCGCCGTCGGCCAGAGCCGCGACCCGTCCCGCGTACTTGTTGCCGGCGCGATCGAACACGACCGTGCTGATGCCGGCAGACTTCGCGCGATCAGCGACGAGCTCGCCGACCTTCTTGGCCTTGGCCGTCTTGTCGCCGTCGAGCGAACGCAGGTCCGCCTCCATGGTCGACGCCGACGCGAGTGTGCGGCCCTCGAGGTCGTTGACGACCTGAGCGACGATGTGCTTGCTCGAGCGAGTGACGACCAGGCGAGGACGCTCGGCCGAGCCCTCGACCTTCTTGCGTCCGCGAACCTGGCGGCGCAGGCGCGAGGCCTGACGCGCACCGGCGTGCTTGTTGTGCTTGATGGAGATGGCCATGGTCACTTACCAGCCTTTCCGGCCTTGCGCAGGATGCGCTCGCCGGCGTACCGGACGCCCTTGCCCTTGTACGGCTCGGGCTTGCGGATCTTGCGGATGTTCGCGGCGACCTCGCCGACGACCTGCTTGTCGATGCCCTTGACCGAGAACGCCGTCGGCTTCTCGACCTCGAACGTGATGCCCTCGGGTGCCTTGACCGTGACCGGGTGGCTGAATCCGAGTGCGAACTCCAGCTCGGTCGGACCCTTGGCCTGGACGCGGTAACCGACACCGACGATCTCGAGCTTCTTCTCATAGCCCTCGGTCACACCGATGACCATGTTGTTGACCAGCGTGCGCGACAGGCCGTGGAGAGCCTTGCTGCGACGCTCGTCGTTCGGTCGCTCGATGGCGACGGTGCCGTCCTCGCTCTTGGTCGCCGTGATGGGCTCGGCCAGAGTGTGCGACAGCTCGCCCTTCGGGCCCTTGACGCGGACGTCCTGGCCGTCGATCGTGACCTCGACGCCGGACGGGACGGTGACGGGGAGCCTACCGATGCGTGACATGCGGAATCTCCTCTCTCACCAGACGTAGGCGAGGACTTCCCCACCCACGCCCTTCTGCTTGGCCTGACGATCGGTCAGCAGGCCCTGGCTGGTCGAGATGATCGCGACGCCCAGACCTCCCAGCACCTTCGGCAGGTTGGTGGACTTGGCGTACACGCGCAGACCCGGCTTGCTGATGCGGCGGATGCCGGCGATCGAGCGCTCGCGGTGCGGGCCGTACTTGAGCGTGATGGTCAGGCTCTTGCCGACCTCACCCTCGGCGGGATCAGCGACGGCGATGTCGGTGATGTAGCCCTCCTGCTTGAGGATCTCGGCGACGCCGAGCTTCAGCTTGGAGAACGGCATCGTGACGCTGTCGTGGTACGCCTGGTTGCCGTTGCGGACACGCGTCAGCATGTCCGCGATCGGATCGGTCATCGTCATAGTTGGTTTTCCGTTTCTCGTCCTGGTATCCGTCTCGTCTCCGCGAGGGGTGGGAGGGGACCTGGGGCGGTTGGTTCCTGGTGGTCACCAGGAGGATGGTGGTTGCTCAGCGCGTCACCAGGATGACTTCGTCACCCCGGGCAGCTCCCCGCGGTGGGCCATCTCGCGCAAGCAGATCCGGCACAGGCCGAACTTGCGGTAGACGGACTTCGGGCGGCCGCAGCGCTGGCAGCGGGTGTAGCCACGGACCGCGAACTTGGGCTTGCGGGCCGCCTTGATCTTCAGGCCGGTCTTGGCCATATCAGTTCTCCTTGACCATTTCTGATGTCACCGCTCGGCGTAGGGGAAGCCCAGGAGCTTCAACAGCGCCCGGCCCTCGTCGTCGTTGGTGGCGGTCGTGACGACCGTGATGTCCATGCCGCGCGACCGGTCGATCTTGTCCTGATCGATCTCGTGGAACATGACCTGCTCGGTCAGACCGAACGTGTAGTTGCCGCGACCGTCGAACTGCTTGGGCGACAAGCCACGGAAGTCGCGGATGCGGGGCAGCGCCAGGGTCAGCAGCCGGTCCAGGAACTCCCACATGCGGTCGCCGCGCAGCGTGACGTGCGCGCCGATCGGCATGCCCTCGCGCAGCTTGAACTGGGCGATGGACTTGCGGGCCTTGGTGACCTGCGGCTTCTGGCCGGTGATCGCGGTGAGATCGGCGATCGCACCTTCGATCAGCTTGCCGTCGCGGGCCGCCTCACCGACGCCCATGTTGACGACGATCTTCGTCAGACCGGGCACCTGCATGACGTTCGCGTAGTTGAACTGCTCCTGCAGCGCCGGGACGATCTCCGAGCGGTACTTGTCCTTCAGGCGTGGTGCGGTTCCGGCGCCGGTGGGCGACAGCGTTCCTGTCTCGCTCATGCTCAGATCTCCTTTCCGGTGCTCTTGGCGACGCGCACGCTGCGCTTCGCGGGGTACGTGCTGCCGTCCGGACGCGTCTTGACGACGTCGTCACGGCGGTAGCCGACACGGGTCGGTTCCTTGTCGGCCAGCACCATCACGTTCGAGATGTGAATGGGCGCCTCGACGGTGATGATGCCGCCGGTGCCCTGACCGCCGGCCTGGGCCGACTTGGTGTGGCGCTGGACGCGGTTGACGCCTTCGACGATGACGCGGTTGGCGTCGACCAGCACGTCGAGGACGGCGCCGGTGACACCCTTGTCCTTGCCGGCGATGACCTTGACCTGGTCACCCTTCTTGATGCTGACGCTCTTGGCCATCAGAGCACCTCCGGTGCAAGAGAGATGATGCGCATGAACTTCTTGTCACGCAGCTCGCGACCGACCGGACCGAAGATGCGCGTTCCGCGCGGGTCGCCGTCGGCCTTGAGGATGACGGCGGCGTTCTCGTCGAACTTGATGTACGAGCCGTCCGGGCGACGACGCTCCTTGACGGTGCGCACGATGACGGCCTTGACGACCTCGCCCTTCTTGACGTTGCCGCCGGGGATGGCGTCCTTGACGGTGGCGACGATGGTGTCACCGATGCCGGCGTAGCGCCGGCCCGAGCCACCGAGAACACGGATGCACAAGATCTCCTTGGCACCGGTGTTGTCGGCGACCTTGACTCGCGACTCCTGCTGGATCATGTCGTCACTTCGCCTTCTCGAGAACCTCGACCAGACGCCACCGCTTGGTCGCGGACAGCGGGCGGGTCTCGGCGATGAGAACACGGTCGCCGGCTCCGGCGGTGTTCTGCTCGTCGTGGGCCTTCAGCTTGATGTTGCGGCGCAGGACCTTGCCGTAGAGGGGGTGCTTGAAGCGGTCCTCGACGGAGACCACGATGGTCTTGTCCATCTTGTCGCTGACCACGAGGCCCTCGCGGGTCTTGCGCGTGGTGGAGCGGGTCACCTGATCGTCCTTCGTGCTCATGCCTGGACCTCCTCGATGATGCCGAGCTCGCGCTCACGCATCACGGTGTAGATCCGGGCGATCTCCTGACGCACCTGACGCAGGCGCGCGGTGTTGTCCAGCTGTCCGGTGGCGTTCTGGAAACGCAGGTTGAACAGCTCTTCCTTGGCTTCGCGCAGCTTCTCCTCCAGCGAGCTGGAGTCGACCGCGCGCAGCTCGGCGGCAGTGGTGTACTTGGCCATCACATGCCTCCTTCGGTCTCACGGGTGATGAAGCGTGCCTTCATCGGCAGCTTGTGGATCGCACGGCGCATGGCCTCGCGGGCGACGTCTTCGGAGACGCCGGACAGCTCGAACATGACGCGGCCGGGCTTGACGTTGGCGACCCACCACTCGGGCGAACCCTTGCCCGAACCCATGCGGGTCTCGGCAGGCTTCTTGGTCAGCGGGCGGTCCGGGTAGATGTTGATCCAGACCTTGCCGCCACGCTTGATGTGACGGGTCATGGCGATACGAGCGGACTCGATCTGACGGTTCGTGACGTACGCAGGCGTGAGGGCCTGGATGCCGTAGTCGCCGAACGCCAGGGTCGTGCCGCCCTTGGCAGCACCCCGACGCTTGGGGTGGTGCTGCTTGCGGTACTTGACGCGACGTGGCATCAACATCAGTTCTCGCCTCCCCCTGCGGTGGTGGCCGCAGCTTCGGAATTGTCAGCGGTGGCCTCGGCCGGAGCCGCAGTCGCCGGCGCCGCCTCGACCTGAGCGGCAGCGTTGTCGCGAGCCGGACGCTCGGGACGGCGACCGCCGCCGCGCTGCGGACGACGGCTGCCCGGGGCAGCGGCACGCTTGGCGGCCTCGGCCTCGCGCTCTGCGCGGGTGGCAGCGACCTCGCCCTTGTAGATCCAGACCTTGACGCCGATGCGACCGAACGTGGTCTTGGCCTCGTAGAAGCCGTAGTCGACGTCCGCGCGGAGCGTGTGCAGCGGCACTCGGCCTTCGCGGTAGAACTCCGACCGGCTCATCTCGGCGCCGCCGAGACGGCCCGAGCACTGGATCCGGATGCCCTGGGCACCCGAACGCATCGTGGTCTGCATCGCCTTGCGCATCGCCCGGCGGAACTGCACGCGGCCGCTGAGCTGCTCGGCAACACCCTGGGCGACGAGCTGGGCGTCCATCTCGGGCTGCTTGACCTCGAGGATGTTCAGCTGCACCTGCTTGCCGGTGAGCTTCTCCAGGTCGCCGCGGATGCGATCGGCCTCGGCGCCACGGCGACCGATGACGATCCCGGGACGCGCGGTGTGGATGTCGACGCGGACGCGATCACGCGTGCGCTCGATCTCCACGCGGCTGATGCCGGCGCGATCCATGCCCTTGGTGAGCATGCGACGGATCTTGACGTCCTCGCCCACGTACTCGGCGTACTGCTTGTCGGCGTACCAACGGCTCTTGTGGTCGGTCGAGATGCCGAGGCGGAAGCCGTGCGGGTTGATCTTCTGGCCCATTCTCAGGCCTCCTTGGTCGGCTCGACGACTACGGTCAGGTGGCTGGTGCGCTTCAGGATGCGGTTGGCCGCACCCTTGGCGCGCGGACGCCAACGCTTCATCGTCGGGCCCTCGTCGACGTGGACCGTGGTGACGACGAGCGTCGAACGGTCCAGGTTCTCGGTGGTCTCGGCGTTCGCAGCAGCGCTGTCGACGAGCTTGTAGAACTGCTCGGCGACAGCCTGCGGGGCGAACTGCAAGATGTTCAACGCGTTCTCGACCGACTCACCGCGGATCAGGTCGCCGACACGGCGAGCCTTCTGCGGCGTGACGCGGACGAAGCGCGCGACGGCGAACGCACCGGGGTTCTCGCCCAGCAGCCGCTCGCGACGGGCGCTGATGTTCTGGCGGGTGGTGGCACTCATCGACGCTTCGCCTTCCGGTCGTCCTTCTCGTGACCCTTGAACGTGCGGGTCGGGGCGAACTCGCCCAGCTTGTGGCCGACCATCGAGTCGGTGACGAACACCGGCACGTGCTTGCGGCCGTCGTGCACCGCGATCGTGTGTCCGATGAAGGACGGCAGGATCATCGAGCGGCGCGACCAGGTCTTGATCACGTTGTGGGTACCGGCCTCGTTCTGCGCGTCCACCTTCTTCTCCAGGTGGCCGTCGACGAACGGGCCCTTCTTCAAGCTGCGTGGCATTTTCTAATCCTCTGGTTCCTGAGCCTGTCGACGCGCTCAGCGCTTGCCGGTCTTGCGGCGGCGGACGATCATCTGGTCGCTGGCCTTGCGCTTGCGCGTGCGGCCCTCGGGCTTGCCCCACGGCGACACGGGGTGACGTCCACCGGACGTCTTGCCCTCGCCACCGCCGTGCGGGTGGTCAACCGGGTTCATGGCGACACCGCGGACGGTCGGGCGAACACCCTTCCACCGCTTGCGGCCGGCCTTGCCCCAGCTGATGTTGGCCTGCTCGGAGTTGCCGACCTCGCCGATCGTGGCGCGGCAGCGGACGTCGACGTAGCGCATCTCGCCGGACGGCAGGCGCAGCTGAGCACGCGAGCCCTCCTTGGCGACGAGCTGGACGCGGACGCCGGCCGAGCGACCCATCTTGGCGCCGCCGCCCGGTCGCAGCTCCACGGCGTGGATCTGCGTGCCGACCGGGATGTTGCGCAGCGGCAGGTTGTTGCCGACCTTGATGTCGGCCGTGGGGCCGGACTCGACGGCCTGGCCCTGCTGGATGCCGTCGGGCGCGATGATGTACCGCTTCTCGCCGTCGGCGTAGTGCAGCAGCGCGATACGTGCGGTGCGGTTGGGGTCGTACTCGATGTGCGCGACCTTAGCCGGGACGCCGTCCTTGTCGTAGCGACGGAAGTCGATGATGCGGTAGGCACGCTTGTGGCCGCCACCGTGGTGACGCGTGGTGATGCGTCCCTGGTTGTTGCGACCGCCCTTCTTGGGCAACGGCTCGACCAGCGACTTCTCGGGCGTCGTGCGGGTGATCTCGGCGAAGTCGGCCACCGACGAGCCACGACGGCCCGGGGTGGTCGGCTTGTACTTACGAATTGCCATGGTTATTCAGTCCCAATCGTCTCAACTAGGCCGTATCAGCTCGGGCTCGAGAAGATGTCGATGCTCTGGCCGGCGGCGACACTGACGATCGCGCGCTTGGTGCTCTTGCGCTGACCGAGGCCGTTGCGCGTGCGGCGCGTCTTGCCCTTGCGGTTCAGCGTGTTGACCGAGGTGACCTTGACGCCGAAGATCTTCTCCACGGCGATCTTGATCTCGGTCTTGTTCGCGTCCGGGTGCACGATGAACGTGTACTTGTTGTCATCGAGCAGGTTGTAGCTCTTCTCGCTGACAACCGGCGCGATCAGGACGTCGCGGTGGTCCTTGTGGATCGTGCTCATGGGCTTCACTCACCTGCCTTCGTGAAGCCGGCGGCCTGCGCCGACTCCTCGGTGTCGAACCAGACCTCGGCGACCGTGGACTCGTACCACTGACCGTCGGGCAGGTGGTACTTCATGGAGTCCTCGTTGCCCTTGATCTCGTGACCCTTGGGAGCGTTGCCGCTCTTGAGCGGGGCCTTCGAGCCGGGGCCGTAGGGCTGGGTGGCCGTGGCGCCGGTCGGCTTCGTGGACGTGGTCTCGGCCTTCTTCGAGGCCGCGGCCTCGGTGGGCTCGGCTCCGGTGTCCTTCTTGGGAGCGTCCTTCTTGGGAGCAGCCTTCTTCGCAGCCGTCTTCTTGGCAGGCGCCTTGTCCTGCTTCTCCGACACCTCCACGGCGCTGCTGAGCTTGACCGTCTCGGCACCCTCGGCGACCCGCGAGGCGACGAAGCCCTCGTAGGCGGCCTGGGTGAAGACGATGTCGTCGCTGAGCAGGACGTCGTAGGTGTTGAGTTGGTCGAACGGCAGGATCGCGGTGCCGGTGACGTTGCGCAGGCTCTTGGCGGTGACCTGGTCGTCACGATCGACGACCACGAGCACGCGCGGACGCTGGGTCAGCTCGCGCAGCGCGGAGAGCGCGGTCTTGGTCGAGGGCGTGTCGCCGGAGACCAAGGCGTCGACGACGTGCAGTCGACCCGAACGCACCCGATCGGACAAGGCGCCACGCAGTGCAGCAGCCTTCATCTTCTTGTTGGTGCGCTGGCTGTAGTCGCGCGGCTGCGGACCGTGGACGATGCCGCCGCCGGTGTACTGCGGCGCACGGATCGAGCCCTGACGGGCGCGGCCGGTGCCCTTCTGGCGGTACGGCTTCTTGCCACCGCCCGCGACCTCGCCGCGGGTCTTGGTCGAGTGCGTGCCCTGGCGCGCGGCGGCGAGCTGGGCGACGACCACCTGGTGGATCAGCGGGATGTTGGTCTGGGCGCCGAAGATGTCGACGGGGAGGTCGACGTCAAGCGTCTTGGCCATGGGTCAGGCCCCCTTCGCAGCTGCGTTGGATTGCGGCAGCTTCGCCGCAGTACGAACGACGACGAGAGCGCCCTTGGGGCCGGGCACTGCGCCCTTGACCAGGATCAGGCCCTTCTCGACGTCGACCGCGTGGACGGTCAGGTTCTGGGTGGTCACCTGATCGGTGCCCATGTGGCCCGCCATGCGCAGGCCCTTGAAGACGCGGCCCGGCGTGGCGCAGCCACCGATCGAGCCCGGCTTGCGGTGGTTGCGGTGCGCACCGTGCGAGGCGGACACGCCGGCGAAGCCGTGACGCTTCATGACGCCGGCAAAACCCTTGCCCTTGCTGGTGGCGGTCACGTCGACCTTGTCGCCGGCGGCGAAGATCTCAGGCGAGATCTCCTGGCCCAGCGTGTAGTCGGCGATCGCGTCGGTGCGCAGCTCGACGATGTGGCGGCGCGGCGTGACCCCGGCCTTGGCGAAGTGACCCTGCGCCGGCTTGTTGACCTTGCGGCCGTCGATCTCGCCGAAGCCGATCTGGACGGCGTTGTAGCCGTCGGTCTCGGCCGAACGGATCTGCGTGACGACGTTGGTGTCGGCCGCCAGCACCGTGACCGGGATGACCTTGTTGTCGGCATCCCAGACCTGGGTCATGCCGAGCTTGCGACCGAGGAGGCCGCGTGCGGTGGCAGTTGTGCTCATGAGTCGCTGACCCCCTTCAGAGCTTGATCTCGATGTCGACACCGGCCGGCAGGTCGAGCCGCATGAGCGAGTCGACGGTCTTCGGCGTCGGGTCGATGATGTCGATCAGCCGCTTGTGCGTGCGCATCTCGAAGTGCTCGCGGCTGTCCTTGTACTTGTGCGGTGAACGGATCACACAGAACACGTTCTTCTCGGTGGGCAACGGCACCGGTCCGGCAACCTTGGCGCCGGTACGGGTCACGGTGTCGACGATCTTGCGCGCCGACGAGTCGATGACCTCGTGGTCGTAGGCCTTGAGCCGGATACGGATCTTCTGTCCCGCCATGCTCTTGCGTTCCTGTCTCTTCGCTTCAATGGTTCGCTGCCCGATCAGTCCTGCTGGTGCAGGCCCTGCTCCGCATCCCGAGGTCGGGCGTGTCGGATCTTGCGACACACGCGCACGTCACACACTTCTCGAGTTGGGTGGTTGGACCCGCTCCCGGTCACGTACGTTCAGCACACGCCCGGTCGAACACGGATCGAGCGAGATCTCAGATTCGGCACTGTCGTCGCAACCGGCGTGAGATTCCGGCTGACAGCACCCCCGCGGTCTCGCCGAGGCAACCTGAACATTCTGGCAGAGGCTGCAGCAGAAACACAAATCGGGGTCACCCCGTCGTACCGCCGCCCGCTCGCGCTGCCTCCCAGCGCCCGGAATCGGGAGGTTTCGCCCGGGAATCCCGGCGGGCATCGCACCTCACAGTCGGACCGCGGCGCGCCGGACTCCGGGTCCGTGAGACCCGCTGAGCGATGGCGTCATGATGGACGGTGTGCGTGATCTGTCGCCCAGCTGCTTCTCCATGGTCATGGCGACCGGGATCGTCTCCATCGCAGCAGATCTGCAGCAGTGGTCGGTGGTGTCCTCGGTGCTGCTGTGGACCGCTGTCATCGCCTACGTCGTGCTGGCCCTGCTGACCGGGCGACGGTGGCTGCGACACTGCGCGGCGATCTGGGCCGATCTTCGGTCCCCGCAGCGCTCGTTCGGGTTCTTCACGGCCGTCGCCGGCACGTCGGTCATCGGGACCGCACTGGCGCTCCGTGACCACGTGACGACCGGGCTCGTGCTGCTCGCCCTGGCCACGTGCATCGGGGCGGTTCTCGCCTACGCCGTACCGGCATGCCTGACCGGACGCAATCGCGGCACCCTGACTCATCACGCCGACGGCACCTGGTTCGTCGCGGCGGTCGCGGTCCAGTCGCTCGCGGTCCTGGCCGCCACCGTGCAGCCGCGCACCGACTCCGCAGGCAACGCGTTGGCCGCGGCGGCGATCGCGGCCTGGGTGGTCGGGGTCGTGCTCTACGTGATGATCGGACTGGTCGTCGCGGTGCGACTCGCGCGGTACCGCCCCGAACCTGCCGAGCTGACCGCTCCGTACTGGGTCGGGATGGGCGCAACCGCCATCACGGTCGTCGCCGGTTCGACGATCCTATCGATGACCAATGCCCCGGTCCTGGAGCCGTCCCGACGACTGGTCGATGCGCTGACGCCGGTGTTCTGGGCCTTCGGCACCGCGTTGATTCCCGTCCTCCTGCTGGCCGGCTACTGGCGACACGTGCGCCACCGCATCCCGCTGCGGTACGAGGTCGGGCTGTGGAGCATCGTCTTCCCGCTCGGCATGTACGGAGTCGGCAGCCACGACCTGGGCCGCGAGGCCGGCCGGCACGTCCTGACGGCCATCGGTCGCACGGAGGCGTGGATCGCCCTGATCGCCTGGGCACTGACGTTCGCTGCCATGTGCCTGGCATGTATGACCCGACGCACCGATCAACATTTGGACGGTTGACCAACTTCTGGCCGCGGACCCGTGACGCGACGTGCATCACATCGTTCATCAAGTCGATGAACGATCGTGGAACGCACTGCCTGAGAGTTGCCGCGGTCGCCGTGTCCGCCCTCCTGCTCTTCGCCGCTGTGAGCGTGCCGAGCAGCGCCGGTGCCGCCGATACGACGGCCGATCTCGAACCCGTCGGCTCGCTCAGCGCTGCCGAGCAACGCAGCCAGGAGCCCGACCCGCCGCTGATCTCGACCCCCGCCGAGCGTGCGCCTGCCACCACCGTCCCGACCGACCGCTACGACATGGCGGGGCGCTGCTACACCATGAGCACCGCGGACGGCCGGTTCCTGACTAAGACCGGCAGTGCGTACGAGCTGGTCGACGACGAGCACGCCGCGGTCGCGGTGCACTTCCAGGCCATCGAGCTCGGCCGCTACCTGTTGTGGGACGACGACCGCCAATTCGTCGGCCACGACGGCACGATCGCCGACGAACCCAGTGAGGACGCCGAGTGGACCGTTGAAGGCGCATCGGATGACTTCACGCTGACCGAAGCCCTCCTCGGCGTGACGGACGGTTGGCGGTTCCGACTGACGACGGGCTGCCCGCAGTGGCCCGAGGTGGAGGTCAACGTCGAGGGTGACCCGTTCGCCGGCGTCACCCCGATCCAGGAGGTCCGCGGATACATCGACGACCACATGCACGAGATCACCACGAGCTTCCTCGGCGGAGGGATCCACTGCGGTTCGCCGTGGCACAAGTACGGCGTCGTGTATGCGCTCAAGGACTGCCAGGACCACTCGACGACCCAGGGCTACCTCGCCCTGCCCGAGATCGTGCTCAGCGGCAACGTGACGCACGACCCGGTCGGTTGGCCGACGTTCAAGGACTGGCCGTCGCCGGAGTCGTTGACGCACGAGTCGGGGTACTACAAGTGGCTCGAGCGGTCCTGGCGAGACGGTCAGCGCATCTTCGTCAACCTGCTGGTCGAGAACGAGGTGCTGTGCGTCCTCTACCCGAACATCGCGAACCCCACGGCCAACGTCCCGGGCGTCACCAAGAACTGCAACGACATGGACCAGGTGCGGTTCCAGGCCCAGCAGACCCACGCCCTGCAGGACTACATCGACGCGCAGTGGGGCGGTCCCGGCAAGGGTTGGTTCCGCATCGTCGACACGCCCGAGGACGCACGTCGCATCGTCAACGAGGGCAAGCTCGCGGTCATCCTCGGCACCGAGACCAGTGACATCTTCAACTGCAGCAAGGGCCTGGCGGCCACCGACCTGCTCGACCAGCTGGGCATCGACACGCCGTTGACCTGCACCGACGAAGATCTCGACGCCGGGCTCGACGAGCTGTACGACCTGGGTGTGCGCCAGATGGTCATCACGCACAAGTTCGACAACGCCTTCGGCGGAGCGAAGGGCGACGGCGGGTTCAACGGCATCGCCACCAACCTCGGCAACTTCTTGATCACCGGATCGTTCTTCCGGATGAAGCCGTGTCCGGATGGGCTCGGTCCCGACAACGCCCAGCTGGGCGCCAACGACATCCCGAACGACCAGCTGGCGCAGCTGGTCGGCACGATCGGCGGTGCGGTCTCGACCCTGCCGCTGCCCATCGCGCTCCCCCTCGTCTACCCGTACGGCGAGCAGTGCAACGACCGGCACCTGACCGAGCTGGGCGATCACATGATCCGCAAGATGGTCGAGCGCGACATGCTCATCGACGTCGACCACTTCAACGCCCAGAGCCGTTCCGACGTGCTCGACATCCTCGAGGAGCTGCACTACCCCGGGGTCATCTCCAGCCATTCCTGGAGCGACGACGCCGCATACGAGCGCATCTATCGCCTCGGCGGCTTCATCTCGCCGTACGCCGGTGGCAGCGAGGGCTTCGTCGACAAGTGGCGTTCGATGGTCGAGAAGATGGACGGTCGATTCTTCTGGGGCATCGGCTACGGCGCCGACATGAACGGGCTCGGTCCCCAGGGCGGCCCACGCGGCGCCGACGCGGACAATCCGGTGACGTACCCGTTCGAGGCGTTCGGCGGGATCACGGTCGACCGGCAACGCAGTGGTGAGCGCGTGTACGACGTCAACGTCGACGGCGTGGCCCACTACGGGCTGTACCCGGACTGGCGCCAGGACCTGAAGATGCTCGCCGGCGAGGCCATCTTGACCGACATGCGTCGCGGTTCCGAGGCCTACCTGCAGACCTGGGAGCGCGCCAACGGCGCCACGAACGATGCGTGTCGCGAACCGGACCTGCGTCGGCCGGCGTCCGACTTCGCCGCCATCGCCACGGGCACGACCGCCGAGGACGTGCTCTACACCTACGGGCAGCCACACGTACGGGTGGGCGACCAGTACCGCTACTGCGCCCTCTCGGGCACCGACGACGCGACGGTGACGGTGACCTTCGACGACGGCCGCGTGTCCGCAGTTCGTGGCGCCGACCTCGCGAACGATCCCGGTACGGGCGACCCCGGCGCGGACGACCCGGACCGATCGACGGGTGGCGGATCGGCGGACGGTGGACGCGACGTGGGCGATGCCATCGGTCAGGGGTCGACGGACGAGTCGGCCCGGGCCGGCACGGATGGTCTCCCCGAGACCGGAGGGCCGTCGGCTCGTTGGCCGGTGGGCGGCGTCGCCGCTCTGGTCATCGGCGTGCTGATGGTCGCTAGCTGCCGACGCCTGAGACTCGATGGAAGCCGCTGACGATCGCGTTGGTGGTCAAGGCGCGTAGTCGGGCCACGACCTTCGTCAGGTGCTCGGCCTCCTCGGGCGAACGCGGTTTCGACCGGTACGGCTCGATGACGTGCTCACGCAGGATCGCGCCGAGCTCGCGCGAGAGCGCCCGCATCGAGCGATCGATCGTCTGGCCTGCCTCGACGATGACCTCGCTGGGCACGCCCAGGTCCAACAGCTCGACCGACATGCCGAAGCCTTCCAGCGGCGAGTAGGTCCGGCCGACCTTCTCCAGCACACCGGAGTCGACCAGCACTGCGACCTCGTCGTCGCTCAACGGCCGGCCGGCGCGCTGCTCGAGCTCCATGCGCGTCAAGACCTCCGGGACGCCCAGCGTCCACGTCGACAGCATCGCCTGATGGATCGTCAGGTCCTCGGCGGAGGCGTCGTCGGGGATCGGGTTGACGATGCGTTCGATGCCCGACATCGACAGTCCGCGCGCCTGCAGCTGCAGCACCAGCTCCAGACGAGCCGCGTGCTGCGGCCCGTAGTAGGCGAACCGTCCACGTCGCTCCGGAGCGGGCAGCAGGCCCAGACTTCCGTAGTAACGCAGCGTTCGCACCGTGGTGTCGTGCTCACGAGCGAACTCATCAGCGGTCGACCATCCGTCGAGATCTGGAAGCGCGGTCACGATCGCGACAATATTGCTGTCACGGTCAAGACGCAATTCGCGCTGTCGCCCGGGGCAACTCTCAGTTACCTTGGGCGTGACCTGTTTCACCGATGCGTCGTTAGTCGATTGACGACCGCGACAGATTCACTGTTAGAGTCGCCCAGCGCAGTCACCGCAGGCGATACCGGAGGGAGGCAGACGTGACGGCCCCTTCCCTCGAGAACACCGCCACCACATCCCCGCCCACCGTCACCGAAGCCGTTCGGCGGCTCGACGTCCGCTCGTCGGTCGACGAGCTGCTCGCACCGGCTCGTCTGGGGATCGACGTCGCCAAGTCCTTGCCCCAGTCGGTCGCCGCAGGACGGTTCCCGCTCGAGGAGACCATCCGTCAGACGTGGTTCACGATCACGGTGTGCACCCTGCCGGCACTGGCGGTCGCCGTGCCCTTCGGCGTGATCCTGGCGTTGCAGGTCAACGTGCTGGCCCAGGAAGTCGGTGCCACCGGCTTCACCGGTGCGGGCAACACGCTGGCCGTCGTGCGCCAGGGCGCCCCCATCATCACCGCACTGATGCTCGCCGGGGTCGCCGGATCGGCGATCTGTTCCGAGCTCGGCGCCAGGCGTATCCGCGAGGAGATCGACGCCCTCGAGGTCATGGGCGTGCGCGTCGTCGAACGCGTGGTGCTGCCGCGCGTCATCGCCACTGTCGTGGTGTCGATGCTGCTCAACGGCGTCGTGATGTTCTTCTCGATCATCACCACGCTGCTGGTCAGCATCGTCGTGCAGGACCTGTCGGCCGGTGGCTACCTCGCCTCGGTCGCCACCTTGGCACGGCCCAGCGACATGGTCCTGTCGATCATCAAGGCCGCGATCTTCGGCACGGTGTGCGCCGTCATCGCCGCGCAGAAGGGGCTGGCCGCCAAGAACGGACCGTCGGGTGTCAGCGACGCCGTGACCTCGGCCGTCGTGACGAACTTCGTCGCGCTGTTCGCCGCGAACTTCGCGATCTCGCAAGTGCAGTCGATGCTGTTCCCCGGCGGTGTGGCATGACGCGGGTGCTGGAGGCCACCATCACGCGGCCGCTGTCGCAGATCGGCCACTTCGTCTGGTTCTGCGTGCTCTCGATCGTCCGCATCCCGACCGCGATCCGGCACTACCCCGGACAGATCGGCAAGCAGCTCGCCGAGGTCAGCCTCGGCGGCGGCGCGCTGGTCGTCGGTGGTGGCGCCGTCGGCGTCGTGTTCTTGATGTCGACCCTGACGGGCACCGAGGTAGGGCTGGAAGGTCACAACGGTCTCGACATCATCGGGCTGGCCCCCCTGGTCGGCTTCGTCTCGGGGTACGTCAACACGCGCGAGCTCGCGCCGATCGTCGTCGCCCTGGCCTTCGCCGCACGCATCGGCTGCGGCTTCACCTCCCGGCTGGGCGCGCAACGCATCAGCGAGGAGATCGACGCGCTGGAGACGATGTCGATCCGCCCCATCCCCTACCTGGTCTCGACACGCATCGTCGCCGCCCTGGCGATGGTGCTGCCGCTGTTCCTGCTCGGACTGGTCGGCACCTACGTGACGACCGACCTGGTCGTCACGACGTTCTTCAACCAGTCGGCCGGCACCTACGACCACTACTTCACGACGTTCGTGTCCCTGAAGGACGTGCTGCTGGCCGCCGTCAAGGTGACCGTCCTGACGACGATGGTCACGCTCGTGCACTGCTTCTACGGCTTCAACGCCACCGGTGGCCCCGAGGGGGTCGGCCGGGCCACCGGCCTGGCGATCCGCACCAGCATCATCGGGATCACGTTGCTCGACATCGCCCTCACGCTGACCCTGTGGGGCCCTGATCAGCAGGTGACGATCACCGGATGAGGACCGAACCCACCCACGCGCAGCGGATCGTGACCGGGATCCTCGGCCTGGCGTTCGCCGGCGGACTCGGACTGTGGCTGATGATGTCGTACTTCGGCATCTGGACCAGTGACGCCAAGGTGTCGGTCCAGGTCGACGAGGTCGGCGACGCCATCGGCCCCGGAGCGAAGGTGCGCTACCACGGCATCATCGTCGGCCGCGTGCTGAAGCTGGTCGAGGACGACGGCTCGTACCGGTTGGAGATGCTGGTCGACGGCGACCACGCCGAGTCGATCCCGAACGACGCCACGGCCCGCATCCTGCCGGGCACGATCTTCGGCTCCGAGTACGTCGAGCTGCTGTCCGATCGCGATGCCGACGGCGACAACCACCTCGCCTCCGGTGACGTCCTGCAAGCCGACAGCAGCGACTCCACGCTACGGCTGATGGAGTCGTTCGACTCGGCCGAGCGACTGATCTCGACCCTCGACGCCGAGGACCTGAACCGCATCACCAACAAGCTCGCACCCGCACTCGACGGGCACGGCGACGACATCAAGTCGTTCCTGGAACGTGCCGACCGGGTCATCACCGACGTCAACGCCGATCTGCCGACCACCTGGCAGACCCTGCAGCTGGCTCCGGCGGCACTCGACACGCTGACCGACATCACGCCCGACCTGGTCTCGGCGGCCGAGCACGCGCAGCTGACCTCCGACACCATCGTCACGTACGGCAAGGTTCTCGGCCAGGTGCTGACCGACTCGACCCGCACGGTCGAGCGCGGCGAGACACTCCTGGACAAGAACCACGACGTCATCGTCCCCTTCGTTGCCCGACTGGACCGCCTGACGAACCTGGTCGCCGACAACTCCACGTCCTTGCAGGACGTGCTGACGAACTTCGCGGCCGTCGGACACAACGGCGCCAACGGCATCGACGACAACGCGATCCAGATGATCGGCACGATCGGTACCGACCTCGTCGATGCCTACACGCCGGCCGACTGTGCCCGGTACGGGCCGACCTTGATCGCCACCAACTGCGGCGACCCGGTTCCGGCTCCTGAACCGAGCTCGGCCGACCGAGCCGCCGAGGCCAGCGCGCTCGCGGACCGGTTCAACGACCTGCTGCTCGGCGGGCCGCCGGACGCGCCCGCGGTCGCCCCGGCGACTGCGACCACCGGCCCGTCCGATCCTGCACGGACGGCACAGTCCACGCCGCTGAGCGGTCTGCTCAGCATCCTCGGGCTGGGCGGTGCCCGATGAAGATCCTTCGGCGCCACCCGTGGGAGATCGCCGGTCTGATCGTCTTCACGATCATCGCGCTCGCCATGACCATGATCGTGGGCAACACCCTGGCCCGCAGCACCTCCGGGAACACCGAGTCCTACTCGGCGCTGTTCACCGACGCGTCGGGCATCCGTGTGGGCGACGACGTGCGCATCGCAGGGGTCAAGGTCGGACGCGTCGAAGGACGCGAGCTGACCGACGACGGCCTGGCCAAGGTCGACTTCGTGCTGAGCTCCGACCAGGAGGTTCGCACCGACACGGTCGCGCGGATCTCGTACCTGAACCTGCTGGGCCAGCGCTATCTCGCGCTCGAGGCCGGGCCCGAAGCCGGCACTGCGCTGCCGAAGAACGCCGTCATCGACACCGACCACACCCGGCCCGCGCTCGACCTGACCGAGCTGTTCAACGCATTCAAGCCGATGTTCGAGGCGCTCGACCCCGGCGACATCAACCTGATCGCCAACGAGCTGGTCCAGACCCTACAGGGCCAAGGACCCCAATTCGCCCACACGCTGCAGCAGACCGCCGAGCTGACCGAGCACCTGGCCGGGCGCGACGAGATCATCACCCGGGTCATCGCCAACGTCACGACCGTCATGGAAGCCACGTCGATGCACCGCGAGGAGCTGCAGAACGTCATTTCCGGCCTCGACGACCTGGTGGGCGACCTGGCCGACGACTCCGGCGACATCGACAGCGCCGTGCAGGCGATGGATCGCATGACCGCGGCGATGGACGGCCTGCTCGACGAGTCGTCCGACTCGCTCAGCGTCGCCATCGCCCGGTTCGCCGAGCTCGGTGACACCTTGGTGGCCAACAACGACGTCCTGGCCACGACCCTGGAGGACGCCCCCGACCTGCTCGACGGCTTCAACCGCGCACTGAGCCACGGCAGCTGGCTCAACACCTACGTCTGCACGCTCGACGTGGGCGTGGGCGGCATCAAGATTCCCGACATCCTCGGCGTGTCCGGCAACTCGGAGCCGTGCCGATGAGCCGCGCGTCCATGTTCAAGACCGTCGCGGCCGGTGCCGTCACGATCGTGCTGATCGCGTTGCTGTGGCGCACGTTCGCCCCCGGCGGGACCGGCTACGCCGCGGAGTTCACCCACGCCTCAGGGGTGCGAGTCGGCGACGAGGTGCGCATCGCCGGCATCGAGTCGGGCAAGGTCACCGACATCTCACTCGACCAGGGCACTGCCGTCGTCTCCTTCGAGATCGACGGCGACGTCAAGATCCCCCAGGACACCCAGGCCCGCGTCAAGCTCGCCTCGATGCTGGGCACCACCTACCTGGAGCTGACGCCCGGCCAAGGCCCTCCGCTCGAGGCGGGCGACCACATCACCACGGCACACACCGCTCCGTCCTACACCGTGTCGAACGTCTTCACCGACAGCAACGACATCCTGCACGACCTGGACCTGGACGCCCTGGACCGGGCGATCTCGACGCTCTCGACCGAGTTCGACCAGGATCCTGAGCTGACGCAACGCACGATCGAGAGCACCGCCGAGCTCGCCCGCCTGATCGGTCAGAAGGACGCCCAGATTGACCGGCTCCTCGGCTACACGCGCGACGTCACCGGGATCGTGCGTGCGCAGCAGACCGAGCTGGACAACCTGCTGGTCAACGCCGAGCAGGTCGCCACGCTGGTGCAGCGCCGCCGTGCCACGATCGAGCGACTGGTCCAGAACGGCAAGCAGGTGCTCCAGACGCTCGACGGCATGGCCGATCGCAACGACGCCACGATGCGCAAGCTGCTCGGGCAGTTCGACCAGACCTTGACGATCCTGCAGGACCATTCCGACGACCTGGCCAGGACGCTGCAGCGAGCGGCTCCGTTCGCCCGGTACTACGCCAATGCCACGGGCAACGGCCCGTGGCTCGAGGTCGGCGCACCGTACTTCCTGCTGCCCGACGATCTGTGGTGCCCGATCGTCCAACCGCCGGGAGGGTGCTCATGAGCCGCTCCACGGCCCTGCGGGCCGGCGCCATCGGTGTGGTCGCCGTGCTGCTGCTCGCCGCGATCTTCCTCGCCCTGCGCCCGCGAACCGATCACACGACGATCACGATGCAGTTCACCGACACCACCGGCCTGTACGTCGGCAACGACGTGCAGACGATCGGGGTCCGCATCGGCGAGGTCACCAAGATCGAGCCGAAGGGCACCATCGTCGAGGTCACGGTCGAGGTCGACCAGCCCGTCGCTCCCGACGCCAAGGCCGTCATCATGCAGTCGGCGCTGGTGACCGACCGCTTCGTCGAGATCACCCCCGCGTGGACCGGCGGCGCCCAGCTCGCCGACGACGCCGTGCTGGGCCTGGACCGCACCAAGTCCCCGGCCAACGTCGACGACATCTTCGCCGCCGTCGACGACCTGCTAGTCGCACTGTCCGACACGACGTCGGACGGCAAGGACATCGGCGACCTGCTGTCGGTCAGCGCCGAGCAGCTGGAAGGCAAGGGCAAGGCGTTCGCCGAGCTGCTCGACGCATCGGCGGACGCACTGTCCACGCTCGGGGGCACCGACGAGGACCTGACGGCCGTCGTCGAGGACGCCGATTCTCTCGTGTCGATGCTGGCCGAGCGGGACGCCACGATCCGGTCCCTGGCCTCCTCCGTCGCCGACGCGTCCGAGCTGTTCGCCGGCCAACGCGACGACATCGCCGAGACGATCCGCACACTGGACCAGCTCAGCCGCAAGATGGACGACTTCATCACCGACAACGACACCCTGATGACCAGCGCCGTCACCCGCGCCTCCGACGTGCTGGGTGTCTTCTCCGCGCAGAGCGACGCCATCGTCGACGCGTTCAACGCCCTGCCGTTGGCCGCCGACAACATCGCCCGCGCCTACGACCCGACCACCCGCAACTTGCGCGTGCGCCTGGACGTTCGCCGGATGGCGCCGTACGGAGAGCAGTTCCGCGAGAACCTGTGCCGGGCGTACGTCCCGGACGACCTGCCAGTCTGCGAGCAGATCGTGGAGGCGAACGGACCGTTCTTCGACCAGCTCGCCGACGTCATCGCCGGACTCGTGGACGGAGTGATCCCGTGATGCAGCATCGTCTCGCGATCGCCGCCGGGGTCACGTCCTTGGCCCTGCTGGCCGGCGGGTGCGGCATCGGCCCGGACCTGTACGACGTCCCCCTGCCGAGCAAGATCAGCGGCCCGACCTATGAACTGCGGGCCGATTTCGAGTCCGCGCTGAACCTCCCGGTCGCCTCCCCCGTGAAGCTGGAGGGCAAGACCGTCGGCGTCGTCAGCTCCGTCACCACGTCGGACTACATCGCCCACGTGACCTTGAACATCACCGAGGGCACCGAGCTGCCTGAGGGGACGCGCGCCGAGGTGCGGCTGACCGCTCCCGTGGGCGAGTCGTTCGTCGCCCTGAGAACGCCGGACGAACCGACCGCGGCACTGCTGACCGCCGGCGACACGCTCGGGCTCGACGTAACGGCAACGGCACCGGACACCACCGACCTGCTGACAGGCGTCTCCACCGCCGTGACAGGCGGCAACTACGCCGACCTGAAGGTCATCGTCGACGAGCTCGTCGTCGCGATGGACGGCACGTCGACCACCGCTCGACACCTGCTCCGCCAGGTCGACACCTTGGTCACCTCGACCAACGAGCACCGTGACGACATCGACCGTGCGCTCGATGCTCTCGACCGTCTGTCGTCGCAGCTGGCCGCCCAGACCGACTCGATCTCGACGTCGGTCACCAAGCTCGACCCGGCGATCCGCGCCCTGCAGCAGCAGGAGGACAAGGCCGTCGCGTTGTTGCAGGCACTCGACCGCGTCGAGCACAAGAGCAGCGGAGTCATCGCCGGCCTCGAAGGCCGCCTGAAGAGCCAGCTCGACGCCACGCAGGAGGTCGTCGACGCCGTCATCGCCCGCAAGGACGACCTGCGCACCATGATGACCGGCGTCTCGGCGTTCGCCGTGGCACTCGAACGCGCCACCCCCGGAGACTTCGCCATGTTCGACCTGACCGCCAACGGCATCCCTGCCCTGCCCGAGCTCGGCGCCGTCCAGATCACTCCCGATGCAGGCACGCTGCTGCAGGACGATCCGGCCGCCATCATCGGCGGACTGACCGACACGTTGATCGGTAAGGACGGGCTGCTGGGACTGCTGACCGGCATCGCCTCGGCAGGAGGTGACCACTGATGGCCACCAGGCTCGACCGACGCAACACCCGCCTCGCCGAGATCGTGCTGATCGTGATCGCCCTGATCGGAGTGCTGTACCTCGGCGACAGCGTGATCGGGTCGAGCGTCTTCTCCTCCAAGCACGAGGTGACGGTCAAGCTCGCCAACGGCGGCGGCATCTATCCCGGCGCCGACGTGACCTACCGCGGCAACTCGGTGGGCCGCGTCGACCGCGTCTTCCTCGACGACGGTGGGATCACGGTCGAGCTGCACGTGAAGGGCGACGTCGACATCCCCGTCGACACCGAGGCCGCGGTCTCCAACCTGTCCGCCATCGGCGAGCAGCGGATCGACTTTCGACCTCGGGTCGATCACGGACCCTTCCTGCGCGACGGCGACGTGGTCGAGGCGACCAACACCTCGACCCCACGCCGGTTCGACGACATCGTGACGCACCTGGGCGACGTCGCCGATCGCATCGATCCGAACGACATCACGACCATCACGACCGAGCTCGGCGACGGGCTGAACACCCGCACCGACCTCGTCGCGTTGGGCCGCGACGCCAACCGGGTGCTGACGCTGCTGGAGAACCTGGAACCACGATTCGACCACCTGGTGCAGCAATCACAGGTACCGTTGCGGGGCATCGTCGATTCCGGCTCCGACCTGCGCACGTTCGCGAAGAACATCGACCTGGTGACCGCGAGCATGAAGGCCTCCGACGCCGACATCCGTCATGCGCTGGACTCGACCTCGTCGCTCACCCCGAAGCTGGCGACCTCGATCCGACAGCTGACCGACCCGCTGACGTCGTCCATCGCGAGCTGGAACGCCTTCGCCAAGCTCGGCGACGACCGCCTCGAGGGCTACCAGCACTGGCTGCGGTGGGCGCCCGATCAGTTCTACGCGATGGCCGACGCCACGCGCGACGGCTCAGGACACGTGCTGATGGTCGCCAACTTCGGCGACAACTGCCAGTACGGCCCACCGCGGGTCACGCCGTTCGCGATGACCCACGACCCGGCGCCGACCGACCATCGGTGCTCTGTCGAGAAGGCCGGCGTCCAGCAACGCGGCACCCAGTACGCTCCCCGACTGCCCGGGGACCCCGAACCGTAGACCGCCGCCCCACCAGCGGACCACCCGACGAAAGAGAACGATGGACTTCACCTTGCCCGAAACCGCCCAAGCCGTGCGCGAAGGCGTCGCTCGCGCCGTCTCGGCCTACGATCACGCCTACTGGTCGGCCTGTGAGGACGACCACCGCTTCCCGACCGAGGCGTGGAGCTCCCTGGCCGACGGCGGCTGGCTCGGCTTGTGCGTTCCAGAGGAGTACGGCGGAGGCGGGCAAGGCATGCTCGAGCTCGCGGTGGCCTGCGAGACTCTCGCCGCGTCGGGTGGCACCCAAGGCGTCTTCCTGTACATCCTGACCCCCGGCTTCGGTGCCATGACCGTGACCCGTCACGGCACGCAGGCCCAGAAGGAGCTCCTGCTGCCCGGCCTGGCGTCGGGCGACACGCACTTCTGCATGGCACTGACCGAGCCCGACGCCGGCAGCAACGCGATCGAGATCACCACGCACGCCCGCCGTGACGGCGACGACTTCTTGATCAAGGGTCAGAAGATCTGGATCTCGGGGCTGGAGAACGCCGACTGGATGGTCGCGATCACGCGCACGATTCCGGCCGCTGACGCCAAACCGCGCACCGCGGGCTTCACACTGTTCCTGGTCGACGTCAAGGAAGCACTCGCCGCTGGCACGCTGTCGTACACGCCGATCCCGAAGATGGGCAGCAACATCGTCACGTCGAGCCAGGTGTTCTTCGACGACGTGCGCGTGCCGGCCGACATGGTGCTCGGCGAGGTCGACCACGGCTTCGCGGTGCTGTGGGACGTGCTGAACCCTGAGCGCATCCTGGCCGCCGCAGGCGGTGTGGGTGGCGCCGACGCCGCGACCAAGCTGGCGGTCGACTACGCCAAGGAGCGGCACGTGTTCGGTCGCCCGATCGGGGCGAACCAGGCGATCCAGTTCCCGCTGGCACAGATCAAGGCCAAGACCGAGCTGGGTCGCCTGATGACCTACAAGGCGGCCTCGCTGTTCGATCAGGGACTGCCGTGCGGCAACGAGACCAACGTCGCGAAGCTGACCGCGTCACAGGTGGCGTGGGAGGCCGCGAACCAGGCGTTCCAGACGTTCGGCGGCATGGCCTACTCCAAGGAGTTCCCGGTCGAGCGGCTGTTCCGCGACGCCCGCATCGGCAAGAACATCCCGGTCGCCGAGGAGCTCATCCTGGCCCACATCGGCACCCAGATGCTCGGTCTGCCCAAGAGCTACTGACGGCCGCGCGCCTCCCCCAAGGCTTGGTCGCCTGCGCTCGACTCAGTGGTGCACGTGGTCCTCGACGTGGTCGTGCGGCTCGATCTGGAAGGTCGAGTGCTCGACGTCGAAGTGCTCCGACAGACATGAGCGCAGCTGGTCGAGCACGCTGTGGGCGTCCCCCATCCCGCTGACCGAGTCGTCGACCACGACGTGCGCACTCATCACCGGCATGCCCGACGTGATGGTCCAGACATGCAGGTCGTGGACGTCGGCGACACCGGGGGTGGCAAGGATGTGTCGCCGCAGCTCGTCGAGGTCGACGTTGCGCGGCGTGCCCTCGAGCAGCACCTCGACGACCTCGCGCAACAGCGAGACGGCGCGCGGGACGATGAAGACCGCGATCACCAGCGACGCGATGGCGTCGGCGCGGGTCCAGCCGGTGGTCGCGACCACGGCGGCCGAGATCAGCACCGCGACCGATCCCAGGGCATCGCCGAGGACCTCCAGGTAGGCTCCGCGCACGTTGAGGCTCTCCCCCGCGCCCTTGCGCAGCAACATCAAGCCCGCCAGGTTGACCGCCAGACCGATGGCACCGGCGATCAGCACCGGCGCGGCGTCGAGGTCTGCCGGGTCGCCGATCCGGACGATCGCACGCCACAGGATCCACCCCGCCAACCCCAACAGAATGACGCCGTTGAGCCCAGCGGCCAGGATCTCGGTGCGGTGGTAGCCGAACGAGCGCCGCGACCCGGGGCGCCCCATCTGCGCGACGGTGATCGCGGCCAACGCCATCGCCAGACCGATCGAGTCACCCAACATGTGTCCGGCGTCGGCGATCAGCGCCAAGCTGCCCGCCACCCACCCGACGACAGCCTCCACGACGGCCACGACCAGCGACATCGCCAGCACCAGTGCCAGCCGCCCGCGATGGCGCACCCCGACCGAGTATGCGTGATCATGCCCCATGCCATGAAGGCTACGTCGCCGCGCCCGAAACCACGACGCACCCTCCACCCACCGCCCGACGAGGGGCGACGGTTTACCAACTTAAGTTGGTAAACCGCACCGGTCGTAGGGTTGCTACCCCACGAAGGTGGTGGAACCCCAACTTAAGTTGGTAAACCGCCACCACGACGAAGCCCCCGAACCCAACGGGTCCGGGGGCTTCGCTCAGCAGTGCTGGTGTGTCAGCTGATCACTTGATGATCACGTGGCGACGAAGTCGTCACTTAATGATCTTGGTGACACGGCCGGCGCCGACGGTGCGGCCGCCCTCGCGGATGGCGAAGCGCAGGCCCTCCTCCATGGCGATCGGCTGGATCAGCTCGACCGACATCTCGGTGTTGTCGCCGGGCATGACCATCTCGGTGCCCTCGGGCAACTTGATGACGCCGGTGACGTCCGTGGTGCGGAAGTAGAACTGCGGACGGTAGTTGTCGAAGAACGGCTTGTGACGGCCACCCTCCTCCTTGGACAGGATGTAGACCTGGCCCTCGAACTGCGTGTGCGGGGTCGTCGTGCCCGGAGCGATGACGACCATGCCGCGCTCGACGTCCTCGCGCTTGGTGCCACGAAGCAGCAGACCGACGTTCTCGCCGGCCTGGCCCTCGTCGAGCAGCTTGCGGAACATCTCGACACCGGTGACGGTCGAGGTCTGCTTCTCGTCGCGGATGCCGATGATCTCGACCTCCTCGTTGACCTTGATGACGCCACGCTCGATGCGGCCGGTGATGACCGTGCCGCGACCGGTGATGGTGAAGACGTCCTCGACCGGCATGAGGAACGGCTTGTCCGTCTCACGCGGGGGCAGCGGGATGTAGTCGTCGACGGCAGCCATGAGCTCCAGGACCGACTTGCCCCACTTCTCATCACCCTGCAGCGCCGGGTGAGCAGCGACCTTGACGATCGGCACGTTGTCGCCGTCGAACTCCTGGTCGTTGAGCAGCTCGCGAACCTCGAGCTCGACGAGCTCCAGGATCTCCTCGTCGTCGACCATGTCGCACTTGTTCAGCGCGACGACCATGGCCGGAACGCCGACCTGGCGGGCCAGGAGGACGTGTTCGCGGGTCTGCGGCATCGGGCCGTCGGTGGCGGCGACCACGAGGATCGCGCCGTCCATCTGAGCCGCGCCGGTGATCATGTTCTTGACGTAGTCGGCGTGACCCGGGCAGTCGACGTGCGCGTAGTGACGGTTCTCGGTCTGGTACTCGACGTGCGAGATCGAGATCGTGATACCACGCTGCTTCTCTTCGGGCGCCTTGTCGATCTGATCGAACGCATAGTCGTCGTTCAGTTCCGGGTACGCGTCGTGCAGCACCTTGGTGATCGCCGCGGTCAGAGTGGTCTTTCCGTGGTCGATGTGTCCGATGGTGCCGATGTTCATGTGCGGCTTTGTCCGCTCGAACTTCGCCTTGGCCACTGTGGGCTCCTCCTGGTTATTTACTGCTGACTTGAGTGTTGCGAAAGCCTTCGGGCCCGTCCCGGAAACAGGGGGCGAGACCTCTGGCCATCCTAAGGGACGGTCCCGTGGTTACTCGCCGCGGGCCTTCTTGATGATCTCCTCCGCGACGGCCTTGGGGACCTCCGCGTAGGAGTCGAACTGCATCGAGTACGAGGCACGACCCGAGGTCTTGGACCGCAGGTCTCCCACGTACCCGAACATCTCCGACAAGGGCACGAGAGCCTTGATGACCTTCGCACCGCCGTAGCCTTCGTCCATCGACTGGACCTGACCACGTCGGGAGTTCAGATCGCCGATCACGTCACCCATGTAGTCCTCGGGCGTGGTGACCTCGACGGAGAACATCGGCTCGAGCAGGACCGGATCGGCCTTGCGCGCGGCCTCCTTGAAGGCCATCGAACCGGCGAGCTTGAACGCGAGCTCTGAGGAGTCGACGTCGTGGTAGGCGCCGTCTTCGAGCGTGACCTTGACGTCGACCATCGGATAGCCGGCGAGCACGCCGAACTGCATGGCGTCCTGCGCACCTGCGTCGACCGAAGGGATGTACTCCTTCGGCACGCGACCGCCGGTGACCTCGTTGACGAACTCGTATCCGCCCTCGCCACCGACGACCGGGCCCGTGGGCGCGATGCCGATGATGACCTTGGCGAACTGGCCGGAGCCACCGGTCTGCTTCTTGTGGGTGTAGCTGTGACCGGTGACGGTGCGCTTGATCGTCTCGCGGTAGGCCACCTGCGGCTTGCCGACGTTGGCCTCGACCTTGAACTCGCGCTTCATCCGGTCGACCAGCACGTCGAGGTGCAGCTCGCCCATGCCGGCGATGATGGTCTGGCCCGTTTCCTCGTCGGTGTGGACCTGGAACGTCGGGTCCTCCTCGGCCAGTCGCTGGATCGCGACGCCGAGCTTCTCCTGGTCGCTCTTGGTCTTGGGCTCGATGGCGACCTGGATGACCGGATCGGGGAAGGTCATGGACTCCAGGATGATCGGCTTGGCCGGATCGGCCAGCGTCTCACCGGTGGTGGTGTCCTTCAGGCCCATGACGGCCACGATCTGCCCGGCGCCGACGGACGCGATCTCCTCGCGCTTGTTGGCGTGCATCTGGTAGATCTTGCCGATGCGCTCCTTGCGACCCTTGGTCACGTTGAGCACCTGGGTGCCGGCATCGAGTCGTCCGGAGTAGACCCGCACGAACGTCAGCTTGCCCAGGTGGGGGTCGGCCGCGATCTTGAAGGCCAGGCCCGCGAAAGGCTCGTCGTCGGACGGCTTGCGGCTGTCCGGCTTCGACTCGTCCTTGGCGTCGAGGCCGTCGATGGCGCCGATGTCGAGCGGGTTGGGCAGGAAGTCGACGACGGCGTCCAGCAGCGGCTGCACGCCCTTGTTCTTGAACGCGGTGCCGCACACGATCGGGTTGAGCTTGGTGGCCAGGGTGGCGCGACGGATGCCGGCCTTGAGGTCCTCGACCGAGATCTCCTCGCCCTCCAGGTACAGCATCGCGATCTCGTCGTCGGCGTCGGCCAACGTCTCGAGCAGCGTCTCGCGGGCCTCGGCGGCCTTGTCGACGAGGTCGGCCGGGATCTCCTCGATCTCGTAGTCCTCGCCCACGGCGGTCTCGCCGCGCCAGGTCAACGCGCGCATGCCGATCAGGTCGACGACACCGATGAAGTCGCCCTCGGAGCCGATCGGCACCTGCAGGACCAACGGAGTGGCGCCGAGGCGCTCACGGATGGTCTTGACGCAGAAGTCGAACGACGCGCCCGTGCGGTCGAGCTTGTTGACGAAGCACATGCGCGGGACGCCGTACTTGTCGGCCTGCCGCCACACGGTCTCGGACTGCGGCTCCACACCGGCGACGCCGTCGAAGACCGCCACCGCACCGTCGAGGACGCGCAGCGAGCGCTCGACCTCGACCGTGAAGTCGACGTGTCCGGGGGTGTCGATGATGTTGATCTGATGGTTCTTCCACCAGCAGGTCGTCGCGGCGGACGTGATCGTGATGCCGCGCTCCTGCTCCTGCTCCATCCAGTCCATCGTCGCCGACCCCTCGTGGGTGTCGCCGATCTTGTAGTTGATGCCCGTGTAGAACAGGATCCGCTCGGTGGTGGTGGTCTTACCGGCATCGATGTGCGCCATGATGCCGATGTTGCGGACCCGGTTCAGGTCCGTCGTGATGTCGATTGCCACGTGGCTACTCGTTCCTGAGGTTGCGCGCCGCACGATCGGTGCGGCAGATGATTACCAGCGGTAGTGGGCGAACGCCTTGTTGGCTTCGGCCATCTTGTGCGTGTCTTCACGCTTCTTGACCGCGCCGCCCAGACCATTGCTGGCGTCGAGGACCTCGTTCATCAGACGCTCGGCCATGGTCTTCTCACGGCGTTCACCGGCGTAGTGGACCAGCCAGCGCAGTGCGAGGGTGTTCTGGCGAGCCGGACGCACCTCGACGGGCACCTGGTAGGTCGCACCACCGACACGGCGGCTCTTGACCTCGAGGCTGGGCTTGACGTTGTCGAGCGCACGCTTGAGCGTGATGACCGGATCGCTGCCGGTCTTCTCGCGAGCACCCTCGAGTGCTGCGTAGACGATGCGCTGGGCGACCTGCTTCTTGCCGTCGACCAGGACCTTGTTGATCAGCGAGGTGACGACCTGGCTGCCGTACACCGGATCGACGTCGATGTGCCGCTTCGGAGCGGGACCCTTACGAGGCATCAGGCCTTCTCCTTCTTCGCGCCGTAGCGGGAGCGGGCCTGCTTGCGACCCTTGACCGCCTGGGTGTCGAGCGCACCGCGCACGATCTTGTAACGGACGCCGGGGAGGTCCTTCACACGACCACCGCGCACGAGCACGATCGAGTGCTCCTGAAGATTGTGTCCCTCACCGGGGATGTAGGCCGTGACCTCGACGCCGCTGGACAGGCGCACACGAGCAACCTTGCGCAGTGCGGAGTTCGGCTTCTTGGGGGTGGTGGTGTACACGCGGGTGCAGACACCACGGCGCTGGGGCGAACCCTTGAGCGCGGGGGTCGCAGTCTGTGCAGACTTGACCTGGCGGCCCTTGCGGACCAATTGATTGATAGTGGGCACTACGACATCCTTCTTCTCGACCCGGTGAGGAGTCTCGATCTTCGATGCACTCGCCGTCGATCCGCGGGACTTGGCGTCATGCGGGAAACAGACTGACCGGACGTCGTGGACGACAGGATGTGTGCATCGGTCTGGAACGTCCAGACACAGTGATCCAGCCTACCGGCTGGCCCCCGACCGGTCAAAATGCGGTGAGGCCCGATTTCAGGGAACAGTCGGCCCCGACATGACGGCACGGGCGTTGTCGGAGTCGTACGTCAATCGGCCGGCCGGAAGTCGGCCCCACAGGGTCAGGTAGAGCTCGACGGTCGTGCCGCGCACCGACGAATCGGCGTCGCCGCTGTCGTGGACGAGCAGCGGCGGGCCACCCGCGATCGAGGCGGGCCTGATGATCCACGAGTCGAAGCGATCCGTCGCGTCGAATCGGATGCGCTCACGCACGTCGGGCGCCTGGCCCCGGGCCGTCATGCGCGGGAAGAAGACGCCGAGGACTTCTTCGACACCGTCAGCTGCGACGTCGGCTTGCACACCCCACTGCTGCTCGAACCGGCCGAGCGCCTGCGCCAGGTCGACCGCATGGATCGTGGTCTCGTGCAGCTGACGGCGCGCCCAGAACGAGGCTGTCTCGTTGATGCGGGCGAAGTTCGGGATCGCTTCCTCCGGATCGACCGCGTCGATGGCGGTCAACAGGGCGGCCGCGCACCCGGCGTACCAGTCGCCGAGCGTGCCGGTGACCAGCGGCGTCGGCCGGTCGACCTGCCGCTGGCCGCCGAGCAGCGTCGCAGCGGCCCACCGATGGATCGAGCCGAGGTGGACGATCAGGTCGCGCGCGGTCCAGTCCGGACACGACGGGACGAGCTCGTCGCCGGAGACTTGGTCCGCCAGGGTGGCGAAGCGGCCCACGGCGTCATCGAGTTCCGCGCCGTATCGGGTGTGGTCGAACGTCATTGACGGTGCTCCAGGACGCATCGGGTCAAGGGGAGGTGAGCAGTTCTGCGAGGTGAACGGCTTCGACCCCTGCCAGATCGTCCAGCTGCGTGCGGCAGGAGAAGCCGTCCGCGATGATTCTCGCACCTTTGGGCGCGTTCTGGACGGCAGGCAGCAGTTGTTGCTGCGCCACAGCGACCGAGACGTCGTAGTGACCGCGCTCGACACCGAAGTTCCCGGCGAGACCACAGCACCCGCCGAGCCGTTGCACCGTGGCCCCGGTGGCCTGCAGGACCGCGAGATCGGCGTCGAATCCGACGACCGACGCCTGGTGGCAGTGCGGCTGGACGACCAGGTGCTGTCCGCTCAGATCCGGCGGTGTCCAGTCGGGCGTGTCGCGCAGGAGCTCGGCCAGGGTTCGCACTCCGGCGGCCACCTCGGCCGCTCGCGGGTCGTCGAGCAATTCCACGGCATCGGTGCGCAGGGCAGCAGTACAGGACGGTTCGACCCCGACGATCGGGACGCCGGCGGCCGCGTAGGGGTGCAGCTGGTCGATCGTGTCGGCGACGAGGGTGCGTGCCCTGTCGAGCTGGCCCGTCGTGATCCAGGTGAGTCCGCAGCAGGCGTGGCGTACCAGCGTCTGGACCGCATAGCCGGCGTCCTCCAGGACGCGCACCGTGGCCTTGCCGGCGGCCGTCGTGAAGTACTCGGTGAACGAGTCGGCCCACAGCAGCACGGTGCCGTTCGGTGCCGCGGTGCGGGCCTGGCGACGGCGCGCCCATCGGGTGAACGCCCCGTGGCGCAGTCCGCCCTGGGCGAACTTCGGCAGGCTGCGTCGCTGGTCGACCCCCGCCGCCCACCGCGCGAGGTGCTTCAGGCCCGGCACGACCATCATCAGGTTGGCGAGGAACGCCACGGGAGCGGCGAGTCTGGCCCAGAACGGCAGACGTCCCAGGATGTAGTGGCTGCGCGGACGCAGTCGACCGCGATACGACTGGTACAGGACTTCCGACTTGTACGTGGCCATGTCGATGCCCGTCGGGCAGTCGGAGGCACATCCCTTGCACGACAGGCACAGGTCGAGAGCTTCGTGCACCTCCGGGGCACGCCACCCGCCGTCGACAAGGCGGCCGTCGATCATCTCCTGCAGTACGCGCGCTCGGCCGCGGGTGCTGTCCTTCTCGTTGCGGGTGGCCTGGAACGACGGGCACATGACGCCACCGGGCGGTGTCGTGGCCGCCACACACTTGCCGACACCGGTGCACCGGTGGGCGGCTGCCGCGAAGCTCCCGCCGTCATCGTGCAGCAGGCGCAGACCCTGACGGCGCCGCGGCATGCCCTCGGGCCAGGTCCGGTGCTGTCCGCGCAGGTCGGCGTCGATGGCCCGGGGACGGACCAAGACGCCCGGATTCATCAGGTCGTCCGGGTCGAAGACGTGCTTGACCTGTTCGAACAGCGAGATCGCCTCGGCCGAGTACATCAGCGGGAGCAGCTCGGAGCGAGCGCGCCCGTCACCGTGCTCTCCGGAGAACGAACCGCCGTGAGCGGCGGTGAGCCGTGCGGCAGCGAAGATGAATTCTCGATATCCCTGGTGGCCCTGGCCGTGCAGTCCTTCGGTGCCGAGCTCGTCCAGGGGGATGTCGATGCGGACGTGCACGCAGCCGTCGCCGAAGTGACCGAACGGTTCGCCATGGAGCCCGTGCTGGTCCATCAGCTCGGTGAACTCACGCAGATACGCACCGAGCGCGTGCGGCGGGACGGCGGCATCCTCCCATCCGGAGATCGCGGGCCGTTCCCAGATGCGTGAGGCCAGGCCGGCACCTTCCTCACGGATCCGCCACAGCGTCGCCTGTTCTGCGGCGTCGGTGACGTGTCGGTGCCCGATGGCCGAGGAGGCACGCACGACCTGCTGACCGAGCGCCGCCAGCTCCGCGGCGTCGTCACCGGCCAGCTCGACGTAGAGGAAGCCTCCACCGTCCGGCATCTGCGGAACCGCCGAGGCGCCCTTGGCCGCTCGGTAGACCTCGACGATGCGGGCGCCGAGCCCCTCGCACGCGACGGGACCGAACGGCAGCATCGCCGGAACGTCGTCGGCGGCCTCGGCCATCGTCGGGTAGGACAGCACGACCAGGTGGATCAGCCGGGGCATGCGGACCAGGTCGATCGTGGCGCCGAGCATGACGCCCAGCGTTCCTTCGGTGCCGGCCAGGAACGAGGCGACGTCGACGTTCTTCTCGGGCAGCAGGTGCTCCAGGCTGTAGCCGGACACCTGGCGACCGAAGCGACCGAACTCGGTACGAACCGTCGCCAGGCCTGTGCTGACGACGTCACGAAGAGCGTCCAGGGTCGGCGACTCGGTGGTGATGTCCCGACCGACCCTCAACCGCTCCCCCGACGCCGTGACCAGGTCGACTGCGGCCACGTTGTCGGACGCACGGCCGTAGCCCAGGGCACGGTTGCCGCACGCGTTGTTGCCGATCATCCCGCCGACGGTGCACCTGGTGTGAGTGGACGGATCGGGTCCGTATCGCAGCCCGTGAGGTGCAGCGGTCTTCTGGACGACGGCGTGGACGACGCCCGGATCGACGCGGGCGGTGCGCGCCTCGGGGTCGATCTCGTGGACGCGATTGAGGTGCTTGCTGAAGTCGATGACGACTCCGGTGCCGATGGCGTTCCCCGCGATCGAGGTGCCCGCGCCGCGCGAGGTCACCGGCACGCCGGCGCGCGCGCAGACGTCGATCGTCGCCAGCACTTCCTCGACCGCCCGGGGCCGCACGACGACCTGCGGCACGACCCGGTACAGCGAGGCATCGCTGCTGTAGAGGGCGCGTGTGAGCGTCGAGTCGTCGACCTCGCCGACCCCCGCCGCCCGCAGCTGCCCCGCCACGTTCTGCACCACCGTCGTCACAAGTAGCATGCTACTCCATTTCCCTGACTCCCGTGGGCGGTGACTTAGCGACGTAACGCTGATTCCGGGTGACTCAGCGACCCATCAGGCCCCCTGAGACGTCGCTGAGGCACCGCTCTTGGGGGATACGTCGCTAAGTCACCGCCCCTCGGGGATCGCGAGCGCCCAGGGGCGGAGGGGGGTGGTGGGGGGTAGGAGGAGGGTGGCGGTGTGGAGCAGGTGGTCGCGCATCGCGGCGGCGGCGCGAGTGGGATCACCGGCGACGACCGCTTCGACGATCGGTGCGTGCTCGTCGGCGATCTCCCGCAGCGAGCGGGTCGTGCCGGCGGTCGAGACGCCTCTGACCTGGATGGAGTCGCGCAGGCGATCGACCTCCTGGGCCAGCCGTGCGTTGCCGAGGGCCTCCCCGAGCGCGGCGTGCAGCAATCGATCGTGGCGCATGAACGTCGGCTCGTCCGCAGCCGCCGCGGCCCGCCTCATGGCATCGAGCGCCTGCTCCAGCCGCGTGGCCAGTTCGCCGTCGGTGGCCGAGGCGGCCGCCGCCGCTGCGGGGACCTCCAGCATCAGGCGCAGCTCGAACACGTCCCGGACGTCCTCGGCCCGCACACCGCGGATCGTGATGCCGCGGTTGCGCTCGATCGTCACCAGTCCCAGATCGGCCAGTCGCACCACGGCCTCTCGCACCGGCGTCCTCGACACGCCCAGCTCGTCGGCCAACCGGTAGATCGAGTGACCCGTGCCCGGAGTCAGCGCCCCGGTCAGGATCCGTCGACGCAGCTCGTCGAAGACATCGGCCACCAACGACTCACCACAGCTCGACGGACTGCTCGAGGATGACCGCGACGTCGTCCTCGGTCACCTCGCGCGGTGCCGTGGCCAGCAGCCGCTGCTGCTTCATGGTTCCCTCGACGAGCGCATCGATGTCCGATGCCGCGAAGCCGACTTCGCCGAGACCGGACGGAATCCCGACATCGCGCATGATCGAGGCCAGCACGGTCGGCAGCTGCTCACGCGGATCGGACTGCTGCTCGGCGTCCGGTGCCAGCAACGCGGCGGCCCGCGCATGCCGTTCGGGTGAGGCCTCGAAGGTGAACCGGAATGCGGCCGGCGCCGTCAGCGAGACCGCCATGCCGTGCGGCACCAGGCCGTGATCGGCACCGTCGTCGTGCCGCGGGTAGTCAGCGGGATGGAAGTCGACCGGAGCCTGACCGGCGATCGGATAGGCGTTGGCGTGCGGGATGTGCACGCCGGCGTTGCCGAAGCCCAGCCCGGCGAACGTGGCCGCCATCGCCATCTCGGTGCGCGCCGTGACGTCATCGCCGTGGTGCACCGCGCGCCGGAACGCCGACGACATCAACGACATCGCCTTCTCCGACCACATGTCGGAGATCGGGTTGGCGCCGCAGTACGGCACACGCTGGCTGGGCTGCTTGTGCTCGTACGACGTGAACGGTCGGGCCGTGTAGCTCTCGAGAGCGTGACACAAGATGTCCAGCCCTGCCGCCGCCGTGACCCCCGCCGGCTGCGACATCGTCAGCTCGGGGTCGACCACGGCCATGGCCGGTCGCAGACGGGCGTGCGAGATACCGGTCTTGACGTGCTGACTGACCACGTCGAGCACGCAGATCGTGGTGCTCTCGCTGCCGGTGCCGGTCGTCGTCGGGACCGCGACGAGCGGCAGCAGTGCGTTGACCGGGGCACGGCCACCGCCCACGGGGGCGTTGACGTAGTCCATCAGCTCCCCCTCGTTGGTCAACAACAGATTGACCGCCTTGGCGGTGTCGATGCTGCTGCCCCCGCCCACGGCGACGATCGCGTCGAACGGCCCGTTCGCGCGGCCGAAGTCGATCGCCTCGGACAAGCTCGCGTCGGTCGGTTCGACCCGCGCGCGATCGAACACGACGGCCTCGATGCCGTCGCGCCTGACGGCATCGGCGATCTCGCCGGGGGCCCCCGCCGCGGCGACCCCGGGATCCGTCACGATCAGGACGCGGCGAGCCCCGAGGTCGGTCAGGTCGTGGCCGAGCTCGTGTCGTGCGCCTGCGCCGAACTTCAGGCCGGGTGCACCGTAGGTGAAGACCGATTCCGGATTCATGGGCTCAAACGCCACCGTGTACTCCCGTTCTCGAGCTGTTGGGCTTCAGGATACGCCGACAAATTGCACGAACTGTGCAACTAGTTCTGCTCCACGACCACGAAGTCGCTGACGTGCGACAACACGTGCTCGACCATCGGCAGCACCGGTGTGTACTCCACCCCGACCGCATCGACCGGCACCCACGTGGCGAAATCGGTCGACCCGCCGACCTCCACGACACGAGGAGACTGACGCACATCGACCGTGACGGCATACAACAAGTGAACGCCGTGGTAGTCCTCGTACATGTCGTCACGGCCGTGATCGACGACGTGGATGTCATGGACGTCGATCAGCCGCGAGGTCAGCGCCGCCAGGCCGGTCTCTTCGTACAGCTCTCGGACGACCGCCTCGTGCGGCGACTCGCCGTGATCGACACCCCCGCCCGGCAACGTCCACCAGCCAGCCGGGAAACCGGTCGGCGAGATGCGCGTCAACAGCGCCTCGCGGACGCCGGCGGACTCGCGGAAGGCCACGGCGTACGCGCCCAGGCGCTGCGTCCGACGAGGGCCATCGGCCTGCGTCGCTCCCGTTCCGGCCACCGTCCCATCGAAGCACAACTGCACCGACACGACGAACGGCCCCCGCCGAAGCGAGGGCCGTTCCCAGATGTCGATCAGCTGTCGTACGAGACGAAGTCGCTGTCGTCGATCGTGATGGTGTCGGAGCCGAAGCCGTAGTCGAAGTCGCCGTAGCCGGTGACGGCGTAGGCAGCCTGACGGGCCTCCTCGGTCGGCTCGACCCGGATGTTGCGGTACCGGTCCAGACCGGTACCCGCCGGGATGAGCTTGCCGATGATGATGTTCTCCTTCAGACCACGCAGCGAGTCCGACTTGCCGTGGATGGCAGCATCGGTCAGCACCCGAGTGGTCTCCTGGAACGAGGCGGCCGACAGCCACGACTCGACGGCCAGCGAGGCCTTCGTGATGCCCATCAGGACCGGACGGCCCGACGCGGGCGTGCCGCCCTCGGCCACGACGCGGCGGTTCTCCTCCTCGAAGATCGCGCGGTCGACCAGGTCGCCGGGGATCAGGTGGGAATCACCTTGCTCGATGACCGTGATGCGGCGCAGCATCTGGCGCACGATGATCTCGATGTGCTTGTCGTGGATCGCCACGCCCTGCGAGCGATACACCTCCTGCACCTCATCGACCAGGTGCTCCTGCGCACGACGGACGCCCAGCACGCGCAGCACTTCCTGCGGATCGGGGGTGCCGTGCGTCAGCTGGTCGCCGACCTCGACGTGACCGCCGTCGTCGACCAGCAGACGGGCCCGCTTCGAGACCGTGTACTCGAACGGCTCCGAACCGTCGTCGGGGGTGACGATGAGCTTGCGGCCCTTGTCCGAGTCGTCGATCGACACGCGGCCGGCGACCTCGGTGATCGGCGCGAGACCCTTGGGGTTGCGGGCCTCGAACAGCTCGACGACACGCGGCAGACCGTGCGTGATGTCGTCACCGGCCACACCACCGGTGTGGAACGTGCGCATCGTCAGCTGCGTGCCGGGCTCACCGATGGACTGCGCGGCGATCGTGCCGACCGCCTCGCCGATGTCGACCAGCTTGCCGGTGGCCAACGAACGTCCGTAGCACTTGGCACACGTGCCCGCCTTGGCCTCACACGTCAGCACCGTCCGCACGCGGACCTCGGTGACGCCGGCCTCGATCAGCTGAGCGATCTCGACGTCGCCGAGGTCACCTCCGGCCGCGACCAGCACGTCGCCGGTCTCGGGGTGGGTGACGTCGGTGGCAGCCGAGCGGGCGTAGGCCGAGGTCTCGACGTTCTCGGCCGCAACGGCCTTGCCCTCGTCGTTGAGCACCGCGATGACCTTCGGCAGGCCGCGTTCGGTGCCGCAGTCCTCCTCGCGGATGATCACGTCCTGCGACACGTCGACCAGACGACGGGTCAGGTACCCCGAGTCGGCCGTGCGCAACGCGGTGTCGGCCAGACCCTTGCGGGCGCCGTGGGTCGCGATGAAGTACTCCACGACCGACAAGCCCTCACGGAAGTTGGCCTTGATGGGCCGCGGGATGATCTCGCCCTTCGGGTTGGCCACCAGACCACGCATGCCGGCGATCTGACGCACCTGCATCATGTTGCCGCGCGCACCGGAGGTGACCATCATGTTGATGGGGTTCTCCTTGGTGAACGTCTCCGACAAGGCGTCCGAGACCTCCGCGGTCGCCTGGGTCCAGATCTCGATGAGCTCCTGACGGCGCTCGTCCTCGGTGATCAGACCACGGTCGAACTGCTGCTGGATCTTGGCGGCCTCGGCCTCGTGCTTGGCCAGGATCTCCGGCTTCGACGACGGCGTGACGACGTCCTCGATCGAGATCGTGACGCCCGAGCGCGTCGCCCAGTGGAACCCGATGTCCTTCAGGTTGTCCAGCGCGTTGGCCACATCGACCTTGCTGTAGCGCTCGGCCAGGTCGTTGACGATGACACCCAGCTGCTTCTTGCCGACCTCCTGGTCGACGTACGGGTAGTCATCGGGCAGCGTCTCGTTGAAGATCGCCCGACCCAGCGTCGTCTCGCGGGTGACCGGACCGCCGTCGGCGTCGGAGAACCGGATCTTGATCTTGCTCTGCAGCGAGATCTCGCCACGGTCGAACGCCATCGTGGCCTCGCCGGTGGAGGTGAAGGCCCGACCTTCGCCCGGCTCCCCGTCGCGATCGAGCGTCAGGAAGTACAGGCCGATGATCATGTCCTGCGTCGGCATCGTGACCGGACGGCCGTCGGACGGCTTCAAGATGTTGTTCGTCGACAGCATCAGGATCCGCGCCTCGGCCTGCGCCTCGGCGCTCAGCGGCAGGTGCACGGCCATCTGGTCGCCGTCGAAGTCGGCGTTGAAGGCCGAGCACACCAACGGGTGGATCTGGATGGCCTTGCCCTCGATGAGCTGCGGCTCGAACGCCTGGATGCCGAGGCGGTGCAGCGTGGGTGCACGGTTCAGCAGCACGGGGTGCTCGGTGATGACCTCTTCGAGGACGTCCCACACGACCGGGCGCGAACGCTCGACCATCCGCTTGGCGCTCTTGATGTTCTGCGCGTGGTTCAGGTCGACCAGCCGCTTCATCACGAACGGCTTGAACAGCTCCAGCGCCATCTGCTTGGGCAGACCGCACTGGTGCAGCTTCAGCTGCGGGCCGACGACGATGACCGAACGGCCCGAGTAGTCGACGCGCTTGCCGAGCAGGTTCTGACGGAACCGGCCCTGCTTGCCCTTGAGCATGTCGGAGATCGACTTGAGCGGACGGTTGCCCGGACCCGTGACGGGACGACCGCGACGACCGTTGTCGAACAACGAGTCGACGGCCTCCTGCAGCATCCGCTTCTCGTTGTTGACGATGATCTCGGGAGCACCGAGGTCGAGCAGTCGCTTGAGGCGGTTGTTGCGGTTGATGACCCGGCGGTACAGGTCGTTCAGGTCCGACGTGGCGAAGCGGCCACCGTCGAGCTGCACCATCGGTCGCAGCTCCGGCGGGATCACCGGGACGGCGTCCAGGACCATGCCCGACGGGGCGTTGTCGCTGTTCAGGAACGCCGAGACGACCTTGAGGCGCTTCAGCGCGCGGGTCTTCTTCTGACCCTTGCCGGTGGCGATGACCTCGCGCAGCGCCTCGGCCTCGGCCTCGAGGTCGAAGTCCTGCAGGCGCTTCTGGATCGCCGCGGCGCCCATGTAGCCCTCGAAGTACTTGCCGAAGCGGTAGACCATGTCGCGGTAGAGGATCTCGTCGCCCTCGAGGTCTTGGACCTTGAGGTTCTTGAACCGATCCCACACCGCGTCGAGGCGGGCGATCTCACGATCGGAGCGGTCGCGCAGCTGCTTGGCCTCACGCTCGGCGGCGTCCTTGACCTTGCGCTTGGCATCGGCCTTGGCGTCCTCGGCCTCGAGCGCGACCAGGTCGTCCTCGAGCTTCTTCATGCGCTCGTTGATCGCGTTGTCGCGACGATCCTCCAGCTGCTTGCGCTCCTGGCCGATCTTGGCCTCGAGCGAGGACAGGTCCTTGTGGCGGGCGTCCTCGTCGACCTTGGTGATCATGTAGGCAGCGAAGTAGATGACCTTCTCCAGGTCCTTCGGCGCCAGGTCGAGCAGGTAGCCCAGCCGGCTGGGGACACCCTTGAAGTACCAGATGTGGGTGACCGGAGCGGCCAGCTCGATGTGGCCCATGCGCTCACGGCGGACCTTGGAGCGGGTGACCTCGACGCCACAGCGCTCGCACACGATGCCCTTGAAGCGGACCCGCTTGTACTTTCCGCAGTAGCACTCCCAGTCCCGGGTGGGACCGAAGATCTTCTCGCAGAACAGGCCGTCGCGCTCGGGCTTGAGCGTGCGGTAGTTGATGGTCTCCGGCTTCTTGACCTCGCCGAAGGACCAGCTCCGGATGTCGTCGGCCGTTGCCAGGCCGATGCGGATCCGGTCGAAGTAGTTCACGTCCAGCACAGTGACTGTTTCCTCTTGTTCGAAATCTGGTTAGTGGACGGGAAGTCGTCAGACTTCTTCGACGCTCGACGGCTCGCGACGTGACAAGTCGATGCCGAGCTCTTCAGCGGCACGGAACACCTCGTCCTCGGACTCGCGCATGTCCAGCGCGCTTCCGTCGGCCGACAGCACCTCGACGTTCAGGCACAAGGACTGCATCTCCTTGACCAGCACCTTGAACGACTCGGGAATGCCCGGCTCGGGGACGTTCTCGCCCTTGACGATCGCCTCGTAGACCTTGACGCGGCCCGAGATGTCGTCGGACTTGATCGTCAACAGCTCCTGCAGGGCGTACGCGGCGCCGTAGGCCTCCAGGGCCCACACCTCCATCTCACCGAAGCGCTGGCCACCGAACTGGGCCTTACCGCCGAGCGGCTGCTGGGTGATCATCGAGTACGGACCCGTGGAGCGGGCGTGGATCTTGTCGTCGACCAGGTGGTGCAGCTTGAGCATGTACATGTAGCCGACGCTGATCGGATCGGGGAAGGGCTCGCCGGAACGACCGTCGAACAACCGCGCCTTGCCCTCAGGGCCGACCATGCGCTCGCCGTCGCGGTTGGGCAACGTCGAGGCCAGCAGCCCCTGGATCTCGTCCTCGCGAGCACCGTCGAAGACCGGCGTGGCGATGTTGGTGCCCGACTGGGCCTTCTCCGCACCGATGGAGGCCAGGCGCTGGGCCCACTCCTCCTTGGAGCCCGACGCGTCCCAGCCGGACTTGGCGACCCAGCCCAGGTGGGTCTCCATGACCTGGCCGATGTTCATGCGGCCCGGGACGCCGAGCGGGTTCAGCACGATGTCGACCGGCGTGCCGTCCTCGAGGAACGGCATGTCCTCGACGGGCAGGATCTTGGCGATGACGCCCTTGTTGCCGTGGCGGCCGGCCAGCTTGTCGCCGTGCGAGATCTTGCGCTTCTGCGCCACGTACACGCGGACCAGCTGGTTCACACCGGGGCTGAGCTCGTCGCCCTCCTCGGCGTCGAACACGCGGACGCCGATGACGGTGCCCTCTTCGCCGTGCGGCACCTTCAACGAGGTGTCGCGCACCTCGCGCGCCTTCTCGCCGAAGATCGCGCGGAGCAACCGCTCCTCCGGGGTCAGCTCGGTCTCGCCCTTCGGCGTGACCTTGCCGACCAGGATGTCGCCGTTGGTGACCTCGGCACCGATCCGGATGATGCCGCGCTCGTCGAGGTCGGCGATCATCTCGTCGGAGACGTTCGGGATCTCCCGGGTGATCTCTTCAGGACCCAGCTTGGTGTCACGCGCGTCGACCTCGTGCTCCTCGATGTGGATCGAGGTCAGCAGGTCGTCCTGGACGACCCGCTGGCTGAGGATGATCGCGTCCTCGTAGTTGTGGCCCTGCCACGGCATGAACGCGACCAGCAGGTTGGTGCCGAGGGCCATCTCGCCCTCGTCGGTGCACGGGCCGTCGGCCAGCGGAGTGCCGACCTCGACCCGGTCGCCGACCTTGACCAGCGGGCGCTGGTTGGTGCAGGTGCCCTGGTTGGAGCGCTGGAACTTGTTCAACCGGTAGGTGAAGTTCGAGCCGTCGTCCTGGGTGATCTCGACCAGATCGGCCGAGACCTCCTTGACCACACCGGCCGCCTTGGCGACGGTGACGTCGCCGGCGTCGACCGCGGCACGGAACTCCATGCCGGTGCCGACCAGCGGGGCGTCGTTGCGGATCAACGGGACGGCCTGCCGCTGCATGTTGGCGCCCATCAGCGCGCGGTTGGCGTCGTCGTGCTCCAGGAACGGGATCAGCGCCGTCGCGACCGACACCATCTGGCGCGGCGAGACGTCCATGTAGTCGACCTCGGCGGCCGGACGCAGCTCGGCCTCGCCGCCCTTCTGGCGGACCAGGACACGATCTTCGGCGAACCGGTTCTTGTCGTCGAGCACCGAGTTCGCCTGGGCGATGATGTACCGGTCCTCGTCGGTGGCGGTCAGGTAGTCGATCTGATCGGTGACCTTGCCGTCCTTGACCTTGCGGTAGGGCGACTCGATGAAGCCGAACGAGTTGATGCGACCGAACGAGGCCAGCGAGCCGATCAGGCCGATGTTCGGGCCTTCGGGAGTCTCGATGGGGCACATCCGACCGTAGTGCGACGGGTGGACGTCGCGGACCTCGTAACCGGCGCGCTCACGCGAGAGGCCACCCGGGCCGAGCGCGTTGAGGCGACGCTTGTGGGTCAACCCGGCCAGCGGGTTGTTCTGGTCCATGAACTGCGACAACTGCGAGGTTCCGAAGAACTCCTTCAGCGCCGCGACGACGGGCCGGATGTTGATCAGCGTCTGCGGCGTGATGGCCTCGACGTCCTGCGTGGTCATCCGCTCGCGCACCACGCGCTCCATGCGGGCCAGGCCCGTGCGGAGCTGGTTCTGGATCAGCTCACCGACCGTGCGGATCCGGCGGTTGCCGAAGTGGTCGATGTCGTCGGCCTCGACCGGGATGGTGCCGGCCGCGGTCTCCAGCTCGGTCTGGCCGGCGTGCAGCGCCACGATGTACTTGATCGTGGCGACGATGTCCTCGCGCGAGAGCGTCTGGGCGTCGAACGCAGCGACGGTACCGATCTTCTTGTTGATCTTGTGCCGGCCGACCTTGGCGGTGTCGTAGCGCTTGGCGTTGAAGTAGTAGTTCTCCAGCAACGTCTGGGCCGCTTCACGCGACGGCGGCTCACCCGGACGCAGCTTGCGGTAGATGTCGAGCAGCGCCTCGTCCTGGGTCTGCGGCGTGTCCTTCTCCAGCGTGATGCGGATGGACTCGTAGTCGCCGAACTCCTCGAGGATCTCGGCCTCGGTCATGCCCAGCGCCTTCAGCAGGACCGTGACGCTCTGCTTGCGCTTGCGGTCCAGTCGCACGCCGACGGTGTCGCGCTTGTCGATCTCGAACTCCAGCCACGCACCGCGCGACGGGATGACACGAGCGGTGTAGATGTCCTTGTCGGACGTCTTGTCCGGCGTGCGCTCGAAGTACACGCCCGGCGAACGGACCAGCTGCGACACGACGACGCGCTCGGTGCCGTTGATGATGAAGGTGCCCTTGTCGGTCATCAGCGGGAAGTCGCCCATGAAGACCGTCTGGCTCTTGATCTCGCCGGTCTCGTTGTTCATGAACTCGGCGGTGACGAACAGCGGCGCGGCGTACGTGACGTCGCGGTCCTTGCAGTCGTCGACCGAGTACTTCGGCGGTTCGAACCGATGGTCGCGAAACGACAGGCTCATGGTCTCGGAGAAGTCCTCGATCGGCGAGATCTCCTCGAAGATCTCTTCGAGGCCGGACTTGGTCGAGACGTCGGTGCGGCCGGCGGCGAGCTGCTGCTCGACCTCGGCCTTCCATGCGTCGTCGCCGATCAGCCAAGCGAAGCTCTGCGTCTGCAGGGCCAGCAGCTCGGGAACCTCGAGAGGTTCGGAGATCTTGGCGAAAGAGATACGGCGGGGCTGGACGGTGCTGGAATTCTGGGTGGCGGCAGAACGCGAGGCGGCCAAGAGTGGTCCTTCCAAAGGCTCGCAAGCTGGTGGATCCGCGCACGCCAAGCGCCCCCGGTCAAGGGGGCCGCCGTCAAATCTGAGTTTCCCCAGGTGGTGAGTGGGCATGACAAGGCGAACGCGAAATCTCAGTCTAACCCGTGCACCACGCCGAAGCAAGACCGGGTCTTGACAAAGGGCGATCGGTACGGAATCGTTCTGTGGCCACATCGGCGCAAACCGGTGCAATCACAGGCCAAACCTGGTACGAATTTTGTGGGGTGATGCACCGATTCGAGGCCCCGGACCGGTGCATGTGCCCGCAAAATTCGGGGGTGGGGTCCCTGGTCACAGCCCTGTGACGTCGGAGACCTTCCACGTGCCGTCGACCTTGACCATGTCGACCACGACGCGGTTGGCGAAGGTCGAGACGTCGCCGTCGTCGACCCGGCGGTCCAGGTCCAGGAACATCAAGATCTTGGCCTGGTCGACCCGACACGTGTCGCCGCACGGGATCGCCGCGTGCTCGCGCACCGTCGCCGTGGTCCTGACCGTCGTCTGCGCCGTCAGGTCGTCGACCACGCCGTCGTAGTAGTCGCGGGTCATCAGCGGCTCGATCGAGGCCTTGTAGGCGTCGAGGTCGTCCGAGTCGTAGTCGAAGATCGCCTCGGCAGCCTTCACGGCGGCCTCACCGGCCTGACTCGTGCTGTCCGCGCGGGCCTGGTCGGCGTCGGCCAACCAGTGGGAGAGCCCGAAGAAGCACACCACCAGACCGACGCCCAGGGCCACCAGAACACCGAGCAGCCGCACGGTCTCCGACGCACCCGACGTCGGACGGATCGACGGCGTCGATGCCGTGCGGATGACGGGCTTGACCGCGGCCTCCGCAGGTCCGGGGTCGACATCGGCGGACGCCGCTCGCTTCGAGAACGCCCCGATACCGCGGTTCGGACCGGACCGGCTCCTCGAGTCCGGCTCGTCGGTCTGCGGGGCACGACGCACCGGCTTCTTCACGACCGGTTTGGCCGACGTCCGTGGAGGGGTCGGCCGGGCCGACTCGCCGGCGATCCGACGACGCCGTGGCGGTGGAGTGGTGCTCACCGGTCACCTCCGGTCGAGTCCTGCGGAGTCGCCGCTGCGGCGTCGACCGGTTCGAAGGCGTCGACGCGCCACTGACCGTCCTCGACCTGCATCGAGACGATCCATCGCATCGGGTAGAGCACCGGCTCGTCGTAATCGGTGTTGCTGACGGTCGCATCGACCGCGACCAGCACCTTGGCCGACGTCTCGTCGGCGCTCTGGATCGCGACCGACTTCACCTTGGGATCAGAGCTGGTCTGCTTCTTGGGCTCGAGCACGTCGAAGACCACCGGAATGCGCTCGGCCCGGTCCGCCTCGTACTCCTCGGTCAACAGTCCCGACAGCCGCTCCTGGTAGTCGGCGGGGTCGGCTGCGTCGTACACGTTGTACTGCGTCGCGAACTCGGTCACCCGGGCCACTATGCGGCTGTACTGGTCCGGATCGGAGTACTGTCCGGAGTCGCGGTCACCGGCGCCCTTCTGCGGCACGACGAAGGCGACGCCCCCGACGACCATCAGCGCCAGCGCGAGCGCGAGACCGACGATCAGGTAAGTGGGAGTACGTGGTTGTCGCGGATCCGTCACTTCGCCGGCGCGAGCATCAGCCACGTCGTCCAGTCCTCTCCGTCGCTGGGTCCGACGACAGCGCGCTTGAGCGAGACCTTGCTGGCCTGTCGGACCACGTGATTGTCCTCGACCAGGCAGTCTACGTCCTCGCGGAACGGGAACTTCAGGTCCGCCGCACGCTCATCGCGCGGCTTGGCCCACTCGGCGTCGGTGAAGAAGTCCGAGATGTTGGTGTCGAGGCGACGGTCCCGATAGCCCGCGTCCTCGCCGTCGGCCTCGTAGGAGCACACGTGCGTCATGTCCGTCAGCACCAGGCCGAAGGCCGCGTCGAACTCACCGGGGTCGGTCTGGCTGGGCTGGACGACCCGGAACGAGCCCTCGATCAACAGCGGGTACAGCAGGAACACCGCTCGGGTCGCGAGCACGGGATCCCAACGATCGTTGGGGCGCAGCACCGCACTGACGGCTGCGAGATTGGCCAGGGCGACGTCGAGGTCCTTGCGGTTCTCCCTGATCACCGCGTTGATCGTGTTGGCGCCGTCGGTGCCTTGGTCGATCAGTCGACGGAAGTCCGGGTCGGCCTCGACCAGCGTGCTGGACAGGTTCGCCAGGTTCTTCGAGTACGTCTTCAACGCGCTCTGCGTGTCGACCTGGGTCTGCAGCACGGACGCCGAGTTCTGGATCAGCTCGCGGGTGATCGGCAGGTTCTCGGTGGCCGCCTCGACGAACTGGCTCGAGGTGTCCAGGATCGTGCCGAGGTCCTCCCCCGTGCCTTCGAACGCCTGCCCCAGCTCCTCGACGACGGTGCTCAAGTTCTCGGTGTCGACCGACTTGACCAGGTCGTTGATGTCGATCAACAAGGTCGCGGTGTCGAGCGGGATGCGTGCGTCGTCCTGGGAGATGCGCGATCCGCTCTTCAGGTACGGCTCGCCGGGGCTGTTCGGCTGCAGGTCCATGAACTGCTCGCCGATCGCCGACTTGTTGGCCACCACGGCGGTCAGATCGGCCGGAATGTCCGGGGCGCTGTTCTCGATGTCGAGCTTTGCCTCCACCCCGGCTTCGGTGAACTTCAGCGCGCCGACCTTGCCGACGGGGATGCCGCGGTACGTGACCTGGGCACCGGCGAAGATGCCGCCGCTGTCGGGCAGCTCGACCGTGACGGGATACGTGCGATCGATCACGAGACGATCGATCTGGGCGTACCGGCCGCCCACGAACGCTCCACCGAGCACCGTGACGATGGCGAAGACGACCAGCTGGACGCGCGTCAGCTTCGAGATCATGCCGCACCTCCTCGGGTCGTTCCCGTCCCCATCAGCAGCGACGGCAGATCCGATCCGGTCGAGGCCGGCGCGGTGCGGCACAAGAAGCCCAGCAGACAGCTCGGTGGCGTCGTGGTCGAGGAATCGGTGGACGCCTCGGCAGAGTCCGCACCGCCGCCGCCGAAGCCCTGCAGGATCGAGGCGATGTCGGCCGCCGAGGCCGCGCCGTCGGTGGCTCCCCCGCCGTTGGTCAGCGGGCTCAAGTCGTCGAACAGGTCGGTCAGCTGGCTCAGGTCGATGCCCAGTCCGGTCAGCTGCTCGGCGCCGAGGTTGAGGTGGATCGACAAGTTGTGGAAGTCGCCGACGCACCAACCGGTGTTCTGGTCCGATCCGACCGGGTACGTGCAGTCACCGGATGCCTTGGCGTACGTGCCACCGACCATCCCGTCGACGAACGGGTAGGACAGCAGGACCTTGAAGTCATAAGCCAACGCATCCGCGGCTTCGGCCAGGTTGCCCAGGATCGGGGTGAGGGCCTGCAGGTTGGCGATCGTGTCGGCCTTCGACGTGCGGATCACGTCGGTGGCCACGTCGCCCAGGTTCGACAACGCCTGCAACAACGTCACCAGCTCGTCGCGCTGATTGTTGACGACCTCGAGCGCCTCCGGCAGCGACTCGAGGGTGTCGGTGATGGCCTGCTTCTGGTTGTTGGTCGCGATGGCCAGCTGGTTGACCTTCTCCAACGACGTGATCAGCGCCTGCTTGTTGTCATCGAGCTGGCCCAGGAACTGATCGGTCGTGGTCAGCAGCTCCTTGATCTGGGGCTCGTTGCCATCCAGCGCGAGGTTGAGCTCCTTCATGATCGTGTTGGTGCGATCGAGTCCACCGCCGTTGAGCAGCAACGACGCCGCACTGAAGACCTCTTCGATCTCGGGGTTGCGGCCGGTGTGCTCCAGACCGATGTGGTCGCCGTCCTCGAGCTTGCCGGTCGCGCCCTCCTCCGGAGGCGCCAACGACACGAACTTCTCGCCCAGCAGGCTGGTCTGACGGATCGTCGCGACGGCGTTCTCGGGCAGGTCGACGTCGCCGTTGACCTGCAGCGTGACCGTCGCGGTCCAGTCCTTGTTCATCTTGATGTCGGAGACCTTGCCGACCGCCAGGTCGTTGAACCGGACGCCGCTCTGCGGCACCAGGTCCAGCACGTCGCGGAAGTCGGCCGTCACCTCGTAGGGGTGGTCACCGAGATCGGCACCACCGGGCAGCGGCAGGTCGTACGGGGAGAACCCGCATCCTGAGAGCACCAGTGCCGAGGCCGTGACGGCGGTGGCACCGATCATGCGCCGGCGCATCGGGTGTGTGCGCATCTCAGCTCACCCCCATCAGGTCGGTCAGGGAGCCGGCGACCGGGTCCTTGACGTCGGTCTGCGGCGCCACGGCCGTACGCGGCAGCGGCAGGTCCGGCAGGTTCGCGGTGAGCTGGCCCAGGATGCCGTCGAGTGCAGCGCACAGCGGGTCGGCGCCGGACTGGCCCAACAAGTTGCACAACAGCGCGGCCGGGTCGTTCAGCGTGCTGTTAAGGATCTCGTTGATGTTGGTCCGCGAATCGAGCGTGCCGGTGATCGGGTTGTAGGACAGTGCCACGTTGACCAGGGCGGCCGGTGCAGCCACCGTGATCTCCTCGAGGCCGTCCTTGTGATCGGCCAGGACGTCGCTGAGGGTGCGGATGTTCTGGATGTTCTGGCGCAGTCCGTCGCGGTTCTCGGTGACCAGCTTGTTGACGTCGACCAGCGCCAGGCTCAGCTGCTTGAGCGCCTCGGCCAGATCCTCGCGCTCGGCGTCGAGCACCTTGGACAGCTCGGCCGTGCTGGTGCTGAACGAGCGGACCGTTGCGTCGTTGGCCTTCAACAGCGCGACGAAGTCGTTGACCTCGTCCATGCTGCCGAACAGCTCGTCGGAGTTCTCCGACAACGTCGTCGACAGCTTGCCGAAGTCACGGATCGTCCGGTTCAGCTGAGCGCCCTGGCCGTCGAGCTGACCGGCCGTGTCGTCGATCAGCCGCGACAGGGCACCGTCGGCGTTGGCTCCCTCGGGCCCCAACGCATTCGCGAAGTCGTCGAGCGACTGGTAGATCTCGTCGAGCTCGACCGGGACCGCTGTGCGATCGCGGGGAAGCTCGGCGCCGTCCTTGAGGACAGCCCCTCCTTCGTACGGCGTCAGCTGGACGAACCGGTCACCGACGATCGACGGCGACACCACGACGGCCTTGACGTCCTCGGGCAGCTTGACGTCGGCGTCGTACGACATCGAGACCCGGACGACGTCGCCCCTGGCTTCGAGCTTGTCGACCTTGCCGACCGGCACCCCACGAACCTTGACTGCCGATCCCTTGTAGAGCGAGTTGACCTGCGCGAAGTCGGCGGTCAGCTGCTTGGTCCCGCCGCGCTGCGTGATCGCGAGCAGGATCGCTCCGACCAGCAGCAGTGCGACGAGGCCGGCGAGAAGCTTGGTCATTCCGGCGAACTTTGCCGTGGTGCCTTGGCTCATGATCCTCAACCCCCCGATCCGAGAAGCTCGGGAATCTTCAGCTGGCCACCGTCCAGGTTCGGCGGGATGCCGCCGAGGTAGGTGTCGAACCACGGGCCTGTGCCGAGCGCGCTGGCGAACACCCGCACGAAGGACGGGAACCGGTTGAGCGCCTCGTCGAGGTCCTCGCGGTTGTCGACCAGCATGTCGGTGACGACGTCGAGCTGCGTCAGGGCCGGCTTGAGGTCGGCGCGCACGTCGGTGGTCAGGCCGCGCAGCTCCGTCGAGATGCTCTGCGTCGCGACCAGCAGGTCGTGGATCGCATCACGACGTTGGGTGATGGCCTTGAACAGCACGTCGGAGTCCTTGAACAGCGCGACGAGCTCGTCGTCGCGCGCGTTGATCGTCGACGTGACCTTCTTGAGGTTGACCAGCAGGTCGTTGATCTCACCGTCGCGTGAGGCCAAGGTCTGCGACAGCTTCGACACACCCTCGATCGCGCCCTTGAACTCCTCGGGCGTCTCCGCCGCGATGTCGGCGACGGTCTGGAGCGCAGCGGCCAGCTGGTCGGTGTCGATCTGCGACGTCGTCCGGCTCAGCTCGGAGAACGCCTCGACCACGTCGTACGGTGAGTCGGTCCGTGACAGCGGAATCGTGTCGCCCTTCTTCATCCGGCCGTCGCCTTGCGGGTCGAGGGCCAAGAACTCGGCGCCCAGCAGGGTGCGCACGCGGATGTCGGCGGTGGTCTGCGAGCCCAGCTCGGTGCCCTTGTCCAGCTTGAACGTCACGAGCACGCCGTTGTCCTGCAGCTCGATCTTGCGGACCTTGCCCACCGAGACGCCTGCGATGCGGACCTCGCTGGTGTCCTTCAGCCCGCCGATCTCCTCGAACTGGGCGTGATACGTGTCGCCGCTGCCGATGATGGGCAGACGGTCGGCCCGGAACGAGGCGACCATCAGGCACGCGATGATCGCCAGGCCGATGAAGCCGATGATGACGGGGTTGCGCTCGCGGAACGGTTTCACTGGCTGCACCTCGTTCCGCCGACCTGGATGTTGGCCAGGTCGATCTGCGGGAGGCCCGGGATCGTGACGGAACCGGCCAACTTGCACAGGTAGAAGTTGAACTCGGCGCCGCTGGATGCCGCGTTGCCGTACTTGGTCAGCTTGTGCTGGAAGATCTTGATCGACTCGTCCATGTGCTTGAGGTTGGACTCCTTCGACAAGCCCTTCGTCAGTGCGTTGAGCTCGGTGACGTCGTCGGACAGTGCCGGGCGCCCCTTGCGCAACAGGTCCGACGTCTCGACGCTCAGCGCCGAGATCGAGTCGATCGAGTCCAAGATCGCGTCCTTGTCGTCCTTCAGCCCCGTCACGAACCGCTGCAGCGTGTCGATCGTGTCGGACAGCTCGGCGTCGCGGCTGCCGACCATGTCGAGCACCGACGACAAGTTCGTGATGGTGTCGCCGATCAGCTGGTCGCGGTCGGCCAAGGTGTTGGTCAACGACGACGTCCGCGCCAGCAGCTGCTCGACGCTGCCGGACTCACCCTGCAGCGTCTGGACGATCTCGAACGAGAACTGGTTGACGTCATCGGGCGACAGCGCCTGGAACACCGGCTTGAACCCGTTCAGCAGCACGTTGAGGTCGAGGGCTTCTTGCGTGTGGTCCTCGTCGAGGGTGCTGCCGGGCTTGATCACGGTGTTCGGACCGAGCGAGTCGTCCTGGGACAGTGCCAGGTACCGCTGGCCGACCAGGTTGCGGAACTTCAACGTGGCCAGCGTGTTCTGCTTCAGCTCGACGTCCTGGTCGACCGAGAACGTCACGAGCGCCTTGTTCTTGTCGTGCACCTCGACCTTGTCGACGGCGCCGACCGGAACACCCGCGATACGCACGTCGTCGCCCTTGGCGACGCCGGTGGCATCGGCGAAGACCGCCTTGTACTCCGAGCGGCTGCCGAACGACCCGTTGCCCAGGATCAGCATCAGCAGGAACGTGCACGCGCCGGTGAAGAACAGGAAGATCAACAGCTTGACCATCGAGGAGAACGACTCGGCGTCCAGGATGCGTCTGGCCATTACCGGTCCACCTCCGATCCCACCAGCATCGCGGACAAGTCGGAGCCGGATCCGCCGGCGGCGTCGTTGAGCGCACCGTAGATGCGCTGCAGGGCCGCGCCGTAGAAGAACCCGTCCGCCGCGTAGTCGCCCGAGGCCGGCGCGACTCGCTGGTAGTCGGCTGCCTCACCGAACTTGCCGTGGTTGTTCTTGATGTTGACCAGCTGGTAGACCGCAGCGGGAATCGTGAACTGCGAGTCGGGGTCGCTGGGGACGCCCGGCTTGCCGACCAGGGCCTCGATCGTGTCCTGGTCGCCGGCCTTGGCGGCCGCGGTCAGCTCCTCCAGGTCCAGACATGTGGGGGTCGCGGCGTTGTCGGCGCGGATGTCGTGTCCGCTGGTGGCCGCAGGACCGCTGGAGGCGGCGTCGAAGTCGGCCTTGGTGCCCGACAGCGGCTCGTCCTCGCCGTAGGCCGTGGTGGGCGGCAGGATCTTGACGTCGATGTGCAGCATCTGATCGCGGAACGCGCTGTCGAGGCGCGGGATGATCTGCTCCATGCCTTCCAGGAAGCACGGGAACGTCACCGAGTAGTCGGCCAGCATCTCCAGCAGCGGGCGGCTGTCCTTCGCGATGTCGATGAAGTTCTGACCGTTCGCCTCGGTGAAGTCGGTCAGCGTGTTCCCCAGCTTGGTGCCCGCGTCAAGAAACGACGCCAGGTCCTTCTGCTTCTCGACCAAGGTGTCACCGACCTCGACGGTGTTGCCCAGCAGGCGCCCCAGATCGGGCATCGCCGTGGCGTAGCCCTCGGCGACTGTACCCAGAGCGGTCAGGTCGTCGACCAGCTGCGGGACGTCGGGGTTGAGCTGCTTCAGGTAGGAGTTGAAGGACACGAAGGTCTCACCCAGCTGCTCGCCACGGCCCGACAACGCATCGCTGACCGCGGTCAGCGTGTACGACAAGTTGGCCGGATCGACCGCTGTCAGCAGCGGGTACGCGTCGTTGAGCAGCTCTTCGACCTCGATCGGCACGCTCGCCTGATCGATCGTGTCGCCGGACTTCAGCTTCGCCGCGGACGCATCCTCCTTGGGGATCAGCGAAACGAACTTCTCGCCGAACAACGTCTTGGGCAGGATCTGCGCCGTGACGTCGCGCGGGATCTGGTCGAGCAGGTCGGGCTTCATCGCCAAGGTCAGTCTCACGCCGTCGCCGTGCGGCTCGATCGTGCGCACCTCGCCGACGATCATGCCGCGCAGCTTGACATCGGCGTTCTGCGGCAGGTTCACGCCGGTGTTCTGCGTCGTGATGTAGACCGGTTCGGACGAGACGAACTTCTTGTCGAAGAACGCGTAGGTCACCCACACCAGGAACAGCATCAGCGCCACGAACGCGGCGCCGAGGACCCGGATCGACCCGGATTTCTCGAGAAACGGAGTACGCGCCATCAGCCGGCCAACCTCACCGTGACGTTGGTGCCCCAGATCGCCATCGAGGCCAGCAGGTCCACGACGTTGACGGCGACGATCGACGTGCGGACCGCCAGGCCCACCGCCACGCCGACGCCCGCGGGACCGCCACTGGCGTGGTAGCCGTAGTAGCAGTGGATCAAGATCACCACGACCGAGAAGATCAGCACCTTCCCGAATGACCACAGCACGTCACCTGGCGGCAGGAACGTCGTGAAGTAGTGGTCATAGGTTCCCGGGCTCTGGCCCTGTATTCGCGTGATCGTCAGTCGGGTGGCGAAGTACGACGACAGCAGACCCACGATGTACAGCGGGACGACGGCGATGAGACCGGCGATGACGCGGGTCGTGACCAGGTACTGCATTGACGGGACGGCCATCACCTCGAGGGCGTCGACCTCCTCACTGATGCGCATGGCGCCCAGCTGGGCCGTGAACCCGCAGCCCACGGTCGCTGCCAGCGCGATGCCGGCGACGATCGGGGCGATCTCGCGCGTGTTGAAGTACGCCGACACGAACCCGGTCAACGCCGCCGTACCGAGCTGGTCGAGCGCTGCATAGCCCTGGATGCCGACTTCGGTGCCGGTGAAGAAGCACATCGCGAAGATCACGCCGACGGTGCCGCCGATGACGGCCAGCGAGCCCGAACCCAGGGCCACCTCGGCGAGCAGCCGGATGATCTCCTTGAAGTAGCTCGTGACCGTGCGCGGCACCGACTTGATGACGCGAATGTAGAACAGCATCTGCCGGCCGAGGGTGTCGAGCAAGCCGACCGGCGCCTGCGCTGCTGCGGCAAGACGTGAGGAGGCCATGCGCTACATCCCCTTCGGCGGGACGAGCTGGATGTAGATCGCCGAGATGAAGAAGTTGACGATGAACAACAGCGTGAACGTGATGACCACGGCCTCGTTGACCGCGTCGCCGACACCCTTCGGACCGCCCTTGGCGTTCATGCCCTTGTAGGCGGCCACGATGGCGGCGATGAAGCCGAACACCAACGCCTTGACCATGCCCTGGTACATGTCGGGCAGCTGCGCCAGTGCGGTGAACGATGCCAAGTAGGCCCCCGGCGTGCCGTCCTGCAGGACCACGTTGAAGACGTAACCGCCGGCGACGCCGACGATCGTGACCATGCCGTTGAGGAACACCGCGATGAGCATGCAGGCCAGGACGCGCGGGACGACCAGACGCTGGATGGGGTCGATGCCCAGGACCATCATGGCGTCGAGCTCTTCGCGGATCTTGCGGGCTCCGAAGTCGGCGGCGATGGCCGAGCCCGCCGCGCCGGCGATCAGCAGCGCACACGCGATGGGGCCGGCCTCGCGCACGACGGCCAGCACCGCGGCCGAGCCGGTGAACGACTGGGCACCGAACTGCTTGATCAGACCGCCGACCTGCAGCGCGATGACCGCACCGAACGGGATCGACACGAAGGCGGTCGGAATGATCGTCACCTTGACGATGAACCACGACTGGATCAGGAACTCGCGGATCTGGAACGGCCGTTTGAACAGCGCGACCAGTACATCGAGCATGAAGGCGAAGAGATTACCTGAAACCCTCGCCGGACCGGTGATGACGTTGGCTGCCACTGTTCGATTCAGCCTCCGACGACAGCGGTGGCCGCAGCGTCCTCGAAGGAGCCGGGCGGCGGGGTGATGCCGTTCTCGCGGCACCAGGCGCCCGGTTCGCGCTGCGCCCGACGGGGCATCCCGTTGGACGGCTCGATCTGGAACGGCACCGGCGGCAACGGCGGCATCTCGATATCGGCCTCGGCCGCCAGCTCATCGGCGTCCTTCTCCTCACTCATCCCGATCGGACCCACCCGCTGAGCATTCAAGAACTGCGCCACCACCGGCTCCGTACTGGTCAACAACATCTCCCGCGGACCGAACATCGCCAAGTGCTTGTGATACAGCAAACCAATATTGTCCGGCACCGTCCGCGTCGAGTTCACATCATGCGTCACGATCAAGAACGTCGCCTCGATCTGGGCATTCAAGTCCACGAACAACTGATTGATGTACGCCGTCCGCACCGGATCCAAACCAGAATCAGGCTCATCGATCAACAAGATCTCCGGATCCAACACCAACGCCCGCGCCAACCCCGCCCGCTTGCGCATACCACCCGAAATCTCACCCGGCAGCTTGTTCTCCGCCCCCGCCAGACCCACCAGCTCCATCTTGTCCATCACGATCTGCTTGATCTCGGACTCCGACTTCTTGGTGTGCTCCCGCAACGGAAACGCCACATTGTCATACAAGTCCATCGACCCGAACATCGCGCCGTCCTGGAACAACACCCCGAACAACTTGCGAACCTCGTACAACTCCTTCTCCGAACAGTTCGCAATATCGACACCCTCGATCCACACATGCCCCTTCTCAGGCTTGATCAGACCGATCAACGTCTTCAAGAACACCGACTTACCCGTCCCCGACGGACCCAACATCACCGAGATCTCACCCGCCGGCAACGTCAACGTCACGTCATTCCAGATCAACTGCGACCCGAACGACTTGGTCAGTCCTTCTACGCGAACCTCAACACCCACGAGAGGCCCCTCCTTGCTTGCTCGTGGTCATCCGTCCGGCTGACGGTGCACGACGGTGTCCGTATGGTATCCGGCGACGTGACGCCGGACACAGATCTCAACGACATTTGCGGGCGGAGGTTACGACGCGGACCACCGTGAGGTGACCCGCGAGTAACAACGCTCGACGACGCACACTACCGGCCCGCCGACGTGACCGCCACCACGTGTGTCCTGTCACACAACCGGACGGTGTCCGGCGTCCTACCGCAGCAACGACGAACGCCCGCCCCGCGCAAGCGGGACGGGCGTTCGTCAGATCTGTCGAAGAGCTCAGATCACTTCAGGTTGACCGTGGCGCCGGCGGCCTCGAGGGCCTCCTTGGCCTTGTCGGCGGTCTCCTTGTTGACCTTCTCCAGGACGGGCTTCGGTGCGCCCTCGACGAGGTCCTTGGCCTCCTTCAGGCCCAGGCCCGTCAGAGTGCGCACCTCCTTGATGACCTGGATCTTCTGTCCACCGGCAGCCTCGAGGACGACGTCGAACTCGTCCTGGTCGGCAGCAGCGGCACCCGCGTCAGCGGCACCACCGGCGGCCGGGGCCGCAGCGGCGACGGCGACCGGGGCGGCCGCGGTGACGTCGAAGGTCTCCTCGAACTCCTTGACGAACTCCGAGAGCTCGATCAGGGTCATCTCCTTGAAAGCGTCGAGCAGGTCGCTCGTGCTCAGCTTCGCCATGATGTGGCGTCCTTTCGTCTACTGAGGCCCCGAGGGTGGGGGCCCCGATGGGATATCGGGCCTTCAGCCCTCGGTTGTCGGCCCCGAGTCCGTGGACTCGGCGTCGGTTGCGGCCTCGACCTCAGTGGTCTCGGCAGCGGTGACCTCGTCGGCCTCGGCAGCCGGTGCTGCTTCGGTCTCGGTTTCGGTCTCGGTGTCCGCCTCGGCGGCCGGGGCGGGTGCTCCGGCAGCCAACACGGACGGGTCGCTCTCGGCCTTCGTCTGCAGAGCGCCCAGAACGCGGGCGGCCTGCGAGAGCGGGGCGTTGAAGAGCGCCGCAGCATTGCTCAAGCTGGCCTTCATGCCACCTGCGAGCTTGGCGAGGAGCACCTCGCGCGACTCCAGGTCGGCCAGCTTCTTGATTTCGTCGGGGCTCAGCGCCTTGCCGTCGAGGAATCCTCCCTTGACGACGAGTGCGGCGTTGTCCTTGCCGAAGTCGCGCAGGCCCTTGGCGGCCTCGACCACGTCGCCGCTGATGAAGGCGATGGCGGTCGGACCGGTGAGGAGGGCCTCGTCGATCTCGATGCCGGCGTCCTTCGCGGCGAGCTTGGTCAGCGTGTTCTTGGCAACCGAGTAGCTGACGTTGGCGCCCAACGCACGACGCAGCTCCTGGAGCTGCTTGACGCTGAGGCCACGGTACTCGGTCAGGACAGCACCGTTCGCCTCACGGAAGTTGTCCGCGAGCTCGGCAACGGCTGCAGCCTTGTCCGGGCGTGCCATGGGTCTCCTTCCTGGCCTTGGGGCCAGACCATGTTTGCCTGGGGCCGCGACTCCCTCGCACCTGCGTGGGGGCCTGCACGAAAAAGCGCCCCGGTGCACAGGAGGCACACGGGACGCGGACGTCTCACACACAACCTGCGCGGGCCGCCCTGTCGGGCACTTCGGATCCGATCTGTCGATCGAACCAACCAGCGGTCTTCGGCGCGTCCAGTCTAGGCGTGAATCGACGCCTGTGCAAAACGACCCGAACCAGACGTGACGGACGTCGGTAGGCGCAGCCCGCGTGAGCCGCACCCACCGACGCCTCGTGGTGTCCAGGCGGTGATCAGCCGGCGCCGGCCCCCGACATCATGGCTCCGAGATCGAGGCCGGTGATCTCGTCGGCGCCGGGTGCGGTGATCGAGACGTCCTTGCCCCAGTCGGTGAAGTCCATCTGCAGGCTCTGGCCCATCATGTCCATCGTCATCCGTCGCACCAGGTTGTCGTCGCCGACGTAGAAGCGGTACGTCACGACGTCGGGCAGACCCGTGGTGTCCTGGCCCTGCACCTCGCCGAGCTTGCGAGCGTCGACGGTCACGTCGTACGCCTGCGTGTCGACGCCGTCGATCTTCTGGGCGTCGTCGACCTTCTCGAAGGTCTGGACCGCCTCTCCGAAGGCGTCGAACTGCTGGCTGACGTTGGACTGCTGAGCCAGCGAGCCGAACTCCTTCGTCAGCGGGTTGGAGGTGTCGGTCAGGTCGACGACCGCGTACTTGTCGCCGGTCAGCTGCGGCATCTTCATGAACAGCTTCTGCTCGGCCAGCACCATGTCGATCGTCATGCCCGAGACCGACATCGACAGCGTCATCGCGGTGTCCGCCGGATTGTCACCCATCGTCTGATCGCCCTCGGCCGTCATGACCCCGGAGGCGTCGAGCTTGACGTGCACCGAACCGGCCTTCTGCATCGCGGTGCCGATCTGCTCGGCGAAGTTGTCCTGCGTCAGAGCGCCGCTCAACGTGGAGGTGGACGTCTTGTCCGAAGATCCCGTCGAGGACGTCGAGTCTTCCTTGTCGCCACACCCGGCGATGAGCGCCGTGGACATGACGAGGGCAGCGGCTGCGGCCGCGAGCTTCTTCAATCGCATGACCGGAAGCCTACCGACACCATGCCCGTCCGAGCCCGCTCGACCCGGACACCCCGACCGGCCTGCCGATCCTGGATCCGACACTCCCGGAGACGAGGAAGGGCGGCAGCTCCGGTCGCACTTCGGATGAAGCGCGTCGGGAGCCACCGCCCTCTCGAGCGCAGCACTCACACGGTCAGGCTTCTTCGCCCGCCGCGTAGTTGCGGGTGACCGACGGATCGACGGGCACGCCGGGACCGTTGGTGGTCGAGATGGTGACCTTCTTGACGTAGCGGCCCTTCGAGCTGGCCGGCTTCAGACGCTGGATCTCGTCGTAGGCCGCACCGTAGTTCTCGGCGAGCTGCTCGGCGGTGAACGAGGCCTTGCCGATCACGAAGTGCAAGTTGGCGTGACGGTCGACGCGGAACTGGACCTTGCCGCCCTTGATGTCCGAGACGGCCTTGGCCACGTCGGTGGTGACGGTGCCGGTCTTGGGGTTCGGCATCAGGTTGCGCGGGCCGAGCACCCGGCCGAGCCGGCCGACCTTGCCCATCATGTCGGGCGTGGCGACGACGGCGTCGAAGTCCAGGTAGCCGCCGTTGACCTTCTCGACCAGCTCGTCGGCACCGACCTCGTCGGCACCGGCCTCACGCGCAGCATCAGCGTTGGCGCCGGTGGCGAAGACCAGGACCCGGGAGGTCTTGCCGGTGCCGTGCGGGAGGTTGACGGTGCCGCGCACCATCTGGTCGGCCTGACGAGGATCCACGCCCAGGCGGATCGCGACGTCGACGGTCGAGTCGTACTTGCTGCTGCCGGACTCCTTGGCCAAGGTGGTCGCCTGCAGCGGGGTGTAGAGGGCGTCGCGGTCGATCTTCTCGGCGGCGGCGCGGTAGGCCTTGCTTCGCTGTGTCATCTGAATGTCTTTCGTGTTGATCTCAGTCGTGGTTGGTACGGGCCCAGCTGGCCCTGCCACTGTGGGTGGGAACCGACTCAGTCGCTCAGTCGGTCGTGACGCCCATCGAGCGCGCGGTGCCCTCGACGATCTTCATGGCCTGCTCGACGTCGTTGGCGTTGAGGTCAGGCATCTTGGTCTCGGCGATCTCGCGGATCTGGTCCTTGGTGATCTTGCCGACCTTGTCCTTGTGCGGGACGCCGGAGCCCTTCTGCAGGCCGGCGGCCTTCTTGATCAGCTCGGCCGCGGGCGGCGTCTTGGTCACGAAAGAGAACGAGCGGTCCTCGTAGATCGTGATCTCGACGGGCACGACGTTGCCGCGCATGGACTCGGTGGCGGAGTTGTACGCCTTGCAGAACTCCATGATGTTGACGCCGTGCGGACCGAGCGCGGTGCCGACGGGCGGCGCCGGGTTGGCCGTACCGGCCTGGAGCTGGACCTTGACGATCGCAGCGACCTTCTTCTTGGGTGGCATTTCTTTCGGGTCCTTCGTTGTGTGTTACGTGCGTTGAGGTTTGCGACCAGGCCGCGGGCGACCGCTGCTACCTCGCGGCTCCTGACCTGTGATCACTGCGTGATCAAACCTTCTGGATCTGGGTGAAGCTGAGCTCCACCGGAGTTTCGCGACCGAAGATCTCGACCAGGGCCTTGACCCTCTGGGCGTCGACGTTGATCTCGGTGATGGTCGCGTGCAGCGTGGCGAACGGGCCGTCGACGACCATGACCGAGTCACCGACCGCGAAGTCGGAGAACTCGACCTTGGGCGCGGTCGGCGTGGCGCCGCCTTGCTGCTGGTCGGCGGCCTCGGCTGCCGCGGAAGCGGCGACCTCGGCCTCCACCGCCGGGGCGAGCATGCTCTCGACCTCGGCGAGACTCAGGGGTACCGGCTGGTGGGAGCTGCCCACGAATCCGGTGACCGACGGGGTGTGGCGCACGACGCCCCACGACTCGTCGGTCAGGTCCATCCGGACCAGGACGTAGCCCGGCAGGACGGTGCGCTTGACCAGCTTGCGCTGGCCGTTCTTGATCTCGGCGACTTCCTCGGTGGGAACGACGACCTCGAAGATCGAGTCCTCGGCGTTCAGCGACGTGATGCGATTCTCCAGGTTCGCCTTCACGCGCTTCTCCATGCCGGAGTAGGTGTGCACGACGTACCAGTCCCCGATCTGGCTGTAGAGCCGATCACGGAACTCCTGCAGCGCCGCCGGCACGGGGGCCTCGTCGTCCTCGCCCTGCTCGTCGTCCGCATCAGTCTCGTCGACGTCGTCCGCATCAGTCTCGTCGACGTCGGCCTCGACATCGGCGGGGTCGCCGTCGACGGAGTCGTCGGATGCGGCCGCCTCGTGCTGCGCAGGCGCGCCGGCCTCGACGGGGTGGTTCTCGTCGACGACGTCGTCGAGAACCTGCTCGTCCTGTCCCTCAGTCACTGTGTTCCTCACGTCCTAGGCGAAGATCTTGAAAATCAGCTTGCCCAGACCGAAGTCCAGGCCGGCCACGATCGCCATCATGACCAACACGAACGCCATCACCACGAAGAAGTAGTTGACGACCTGCGGCCGGGTGGGCCACACCACCTTGCGCAGCTCGGCAACGACCTGGCGGTAGAAGGTGATCGGCGAGGTTCTGCCACGGTTGCGGGACACCTCGTGGCTGTCGCTCACGGCGTTCCACCTCTCCAGTCGTTGATCTGTTCGCTCTTGCACGGCATGAGGGACTTGAACCCCCAACCTCCGGTTTTGGAGACCGGTGCTCTACCAGTTGAGCTAATGCCGTCCGCCGGCCGGACGCTGTTTCGTCGACCCGCTGATGGGCATGACGAACTAGCCTCAGATTGCGCCGGTCAGTCAAGTGTACGGGTGCAACCACGTCTGGGCGAATCGAGGTCGGCGCCCGGGCTGCCGTCCGGCGGACACGGCTAGTCTGACCGCATGTCGACACCGTCCGCCCCGTCGCCTCAAGCCACGACATTGCGGATCCTCGCCGCAGCGCTGTGCACCTCCCCCTTGGTGCTGCTGGCCGTCCTGGCCTTCGTGCTGCCGACCACGTGGGACGACGAACCGCCCGTCGCGGTCGTCCTCGGACTGGTCGTGCTCGTCGGCGTCGGATTCGCCTCGGCCGAGGCGATCGGTTTCCTGACCGAGCCGCTCGAGACGTCTCTTGGCACCCGGCCGGACGCCGCTCGTCAAGTCTCGTTGGGTCGTTTCCAGTCCTCGATGCTGCTGCGGTTCGCGCTCACCGAGGTGCCGATGCTGGTCGGCCTGGCCGTCAGCTTCGTCCTGGACCAGGGCCTGTGGCCGCTGCTGACCGCCGTCGCGGTCGGTCTGCCCGTGATGTGGTTCGAGACCTGGCCCAGCCGCCGGAACGTGACCAAGTACGCCGCTCGGCTCGAGGCCGGCGGGGTCCGATCCGGCTTGCCGGAGACGCTCGGGCACGCCTGACATGCGCCCGGTCGACTCGCTGCCGAAGGCGCACCTGCACCTGCACTTCACCGGGTCGATGCGACATTCGACGTTGATCGAGCTGGCCGAACGCGACGGCATCAACCTGCCGCCCGCACTGGTCGAGGACTGGCCGCCCAAGCTGGTCGCCACCGACGAGAAGGGGTGGTTCCGGTTCCAACGGCTCTACGACGTCGCCCGGTCGGTGCTGCGCACCGAGGACGACATCCGGCGACTCGTGCTCGAAGCCGCCGAGGACGACGTGCGAGACGGTGCGGTCTGGACCGAGATCCAGGTCGACCCGTCGGGGTACGGCGGGCGGTTCGGCGGCATCACGGCGTTCACCGACCTGGTGCTCGACGCGGTTCGTGACGCCTCGGATCGCACCGGCCTGGCGATGGGAGTCGTGATCGCCGCCAATCGCACACGACATCCGCTCGACGCCCGCACGCTCGCGCGCCTGGCCGCCCAGTACGCCGGACGCGGCGTGCTCGGCTTCGGGCTGTCCAACGACGAACGGCGCGGCGAGACGGCAGCGTTCGGGCCGGCGTTCGCGATCGCCGAACGGGCCGGACTGAAGCTCGTGCCCCACGCGGGCGAGCTGCTCGGCCCCACCCACGTCACGGCTGCGCTCGACCACCTCCACGCCGACCGCCTCGGCCACGGGATCCGGGCGACCGAGGACCCGGCAGTGCTCCGGCGCATCGCCGACCTCGGCATCGCCTTGGAGGTGTGCCCGTCGTCGAACGTGGCGCTGGGCGTGTACTCCACACTGGAGGAGGTGCCGGTGCGGGCCGTCATGAACGCCGGCATCGACGTCGCCCTCGGCGCGGACGACCCGCTGCTGTTCGGTTCACGTCTGGCCGGTCAGTACAACCTGTTGCGCGCGGCCCAGGACTTCGACGATCAGGAGCTGGCCGAGCTCGCCCGTGGTTCGCTGCGCGCCAGCTCGGCTCCGACCGAGCTGGTCACGGCGTCGCTCGCGGCCATCGACGCGTGGGTGTCGACCGACCTCGATGGGAAGATGGGGTCATGAGCGACGACCGACCGACAGGCGACGGCGACCAGCACCCGTCGTACCCGCAGTACCCGGGCTACCCCGGTTCCGCTGCCGGAGCAGGCTGGCCGCTGCCGCCGCAACAGCCCGATCCCACGCAGGCACCGGGTGCCGGGCAGGTGCCGCCGTACTCGCCGCCGCCCGGCTACCACGTCCCCGCCCACGGCTATCCCCAGTGGGCGCCACAACGGCATCCGTCAGCCACCACGGCGATGGTGCTGGGAATCGTCGCGCTCGCCGGCGGGCTGCTGTGCTACCTGCCGGTCGTCATCGCGCCGTTCGCGTGGTGGCAGGGCCACAAGGTGATGCGCGAGATCGATGCCAGCGGCGGGCGGTTCTCCGGCCGGGGCGAGGCCAAGGCCGGATTCGTGCTCGGCATCATCGGCACCGTGCTGCTGCTGATGATGCTGGCCTTCGCGGCGCTGCTGATCACGCTGACGATCACGGTCGACGACTTCTGGGTCGGCCGCTAGGGTCGATCCTCGTCCCGCTCGGCCTGAGCACCTAGTCCAGCGAACATCCCACGAGCACCGGCTCGGGTACCAACGTGATGCCGTAGAGGTCGGCGACGCGGTCGCGCACCTCGCGAGCCAGGTCGAGCAGGTCCGCCGTCGTCGCACCTCCCCGGTTCGTCAGCGCCAGGACGTGCTTGGTCGACAGGCTGACGGTCGACGACCCGTACCCCTTGGCGAAGCCTGCATGGTCGATCAGCCAGGCGGCGCTGGACTTGATGGTGCCGTCCGGTTGGGCAAAGCGCGGTGCGGCCGCGGGCAGGTCGGCTGCCTGCTCGGCCGTCATGATCGGGTTGGTGAAGAACGATCCTGCGCTCCACGTGTCGTGATCGTGCGGATCCAGGACCATGCCCTTACCACGTCGCAAAGCGATGACCGCTTCTCGGACCTGGGCCGCGGGTACCCGGGCGCCCTCGCCGACCCCGAGCGTGCGAGCCAGCTCCGTGTACGCGACCGGCGCGCTCAGGTCGCCGAGTCGTAGCTGGAACGTCACCGACAGGACCAGGTAGCGGTGCGGTTCGGCCTTGAACCGGCTGTGCCGATAGGTGAAGGCGCAGTCCGCCGCGGCGAACGTGCGGACCGTCCGCTCGTACCGGTCGTACGCGCGGACCGAGGCGATCGTCTGCGAGACGTCCTGCCCGTAGGCACCCACGTTCTGGATCGGCGTCGCGCCCACCGAGCCGGGGATGCCCGACAGCGCCTCGACGCCGACCCACCCCTCGGTCACGGCGCGAGCGACGAACGCGTCCCAGGACTCACCGGCCGCGACCGTGACCGTCGCGTCGCTGCAGGCGTCCTGGTCGACCGTCACGCCCCGCGTCGCCACCCGGACGACGGTGCCGTCGAATCCGGCGTCGGCGACCACCAGATTGCTACCGCCGGCGACGAGCAGCAAGCTGTCGCCGGCCTCGTCGGCGACGCGGACGACGTCGAGCAGCTGGTCCTCGGTCGTGGCCTCGACGAAGTGCGTCGCGGGCCCACCCAACCGCAACGTCGTGAGGTCGGCCAGGTCCATGGGTTCCAACGTAGCGGGAGGCAGCCGTCGACGTGACGTCACACCGCCCTCCGACACGGCGAACGGCCCCAGGTCGATGACCGGGGCCGTTCGATGCGTGAATCGGTTCAGCGCGTCTCGCGGTGCACCTGATGCTTGCCGCAGCGCGGGCAGAACTTGTTGATGTCGAGACGATCGGGATCGTTGCGACGGTTCTTCTTGGTGATGTAGTTCCGCTCCTTGCACTCGGTGCAGGCCAAAGTGATCTTGGGACGGACGTCGGAGCTCTTGCTGGCCACGGAAGTGCCTCAGTTCTTGATCGTGGTGGTGCGGGGTGTTCGGGCGGTAGCGGGGGCGGGGCTCGAACCCGCGACCTCACGATTATGAGTCGTGCGCTCTGACCACCTGAGCTACCCCGCCTCTCGAGGCGCGGATCGAGACCCGTTCCTCAGAGCCCCTTTACGGAATCGAACCGTAGACCTTTTCCTTACCATGGAAACGCTCTGCCGACTGAGCTAAAGGGGCAAGCCGACGCCCAACCATACCGGGTCGGCGGGCCGATCCAAAAATCGGGGTCAGCGCGCTGTCGCCGCTGCCATCCGTGAGGGCCACAGGGGCCCCTCGTAGATGAAGCCGGTGTACCCCTGAACCAGGTCGGCGCCGGCCTCGAGCCGATTTCGGACGTCCTCGGGCGTCGTCACCCCGCCGACGCCGATCAGCGCGATGCGGTCGCCGACCCGGTCGCGCAACCGGCGCAGGACCTCGGTCGCCCGGTCGGCCAGGATCGGTCCGGAGAGGCCGCCCGGACCGGCCGCGTCGACGACGTCCCGACGGGTCCGAAGGCCGTCGGGACGGGCGATCGTGGTGTTGGTGGCGCTGATCCCGTCGATCCCGGTCTCGAGCGCCAGATCGGCCACCGCGTCGACGTCGTCGTCGGTCAGATCGGGCGCGATCTTCACGACCAGCGGCACGCCGCCGTCGCGTCCGTGCGGGTGCGGAGCGCGCGAGGCGATGTCACGCACCGCCTTCAGGATCGGTCGCAGTGACTCGACGGCCTGCAGATCGCGCAGGCCGGGCGTGTTGGGAGACGACACGTTGACGACCAGGTAGCTGGCATAGGGGGCCAGCAGGCGGGCGCTCTCGGCGTAGTCGGCGACCGCGTCGTCGGCCGGGACGACCTTGGTCTTGCCGATGTTGACACCGATCACGGCGTCCCGACCGCTCGCGCGTCCGCGCAGTCGGTGCAGCCGGGAGGCGACCTCGGCTGCGCCGACGTTGTTGAACCCCATGCGGTTGACGATGGCCCGGTCGTCGACCAGCCGGAACAGTCGTGGGCGGTCGTTGCCCGGCTGCGGACGTGCCGTGACGGTGCCGACCTCGACGTGCCCGAAGCCGAGCGCGAGGAGTCCGGGCACGACGGCGGCGTTCTTGTCGAAGCCGGCCGCCAGCCCGAACGGGTGCGGGAACCGCACCCCCATGACCGTCGTCGGCGCAGCAGTCGCGGCGAACATCGGCGACACGAGTCGCGACGCCTTCAACAGCGGCAGCACCCGCTCGTGCGCCACCTCGGGATCCCAACGGGACAACACGGACTCGAACAACCGCTGGTACACCACCCCCTCACCCTATCGACCCCACTCCCGGGGGCGGTGACTTAGCGACCTATCGGGGCATCGCGGTGCGTCAGCGACCTGATGAAGCTCCATCACGTCGCTCAGACACCGTCGGCAGGGACACGTCGCCCGGTTCATGGTGCAGAGTGGGGGCGTGACGATGCCACCTGAGCTGCTGCGCCATGCCCTCGAGGCGAAGGGATTCATGCCCGAGGACGAGGGCGACTTCCTGTACTCGCTCGCGCTGGAGCGACTCCCCCACGGACCGGCGCTCGAGATCGGCAGCTACTGCGGCAAGTCGGCGATCTATCTCGGCGCTGCGGCGCGACACGTCGGCGGGCAGGTGCTGACACTGGACCACCACCGCGGGTCCGAGGAGAACCAATCCGGTTGGGAGCACCACGACCCGACTCTGGTCGACGCGGAGAGCGGCCGGATGGACACGCTGCCGACCTTCCGTCGCACGATCGAACGCGCAGAACTCGAGAGCGAGGTCACGGCGATCATCGGCACGTCGGTCAACACCGCCCGCTGGTGGCGTACCCCCGTCAGCCTGTTGTTCATCGACGGGGGTCACGCCGAAGTTCACGCGCAGAACGACTACAGCGGTTTCGCCCGGTGGGTCATGCCCGATGGCCTGCTCGTGATCCACGACGTCTTCGAGCGACCCGAGGACGGTGGACAGGCCCCGTTCCACGTCTGGGAGCGTGCGGTGGCCTCCGGCAGCTTCGTTCCTTGCGGCGTCGTCGGGTCGATGCGAGCGCTCACCCGGGTCGCGGGCGAGGCCGGCGACCCGGTGGGCTGATCGCGCCCACCTGACGCCTAGTCACAGGCAACCTCTCACTATCTTCGGTGTGCACACCGAAGATAGTGGTGGATTCCCAACTTAAGTTGGGAAACCGTCACCCTCAGCGAGCGGCGGGTTGGGGGTGGGCGCAGGGGCAGGCGGAGGGGAGCTCGTCGACGGAGACGCCGATGCCGTCGCCGGTCATGACGGCGGCACCGGGGGTCGTGGCGGTCAGCACGTCCCAGGCCAGGATCACTGCGGCTGCCGTGTAGGTGGTGTGCTCGTGCGGCCAGTGGACGTCGTCGCCGAACACCCAACCCGTCCAGTACGCGCCGTCGTCGGCGCGCAGGTGCTGCATGTCGGCGAACAGCTGCGCGGCGCGGGGGTCGCCGATCGCCGACAATGCCATGACGAGCTCGCAGGTCTCGGCGCCCGTCACCCACGGGTTGGTGCTGACGCACCGGATGCCCAGGTCGTCGACGACGAACGTGTCCCACTGCTCGGCGATCCGTCGGTGAGCCGCGTCGCCGCGCAGTGCGCCGCCGAGCACCGGGTAGTACCAGTCCATCGAGAACTGTGACTTGTCCGCGAACTGATCGCGATGCTCGCGCAACGCGTGGACCAACCGGCCGGCTGCCAGCTCCCAGTCCGGCTGGGGGTCGTCCATCAGGGCGGCCAGCGCGATCCCGGCACGCAGGGACTGAAAGATGCTCGAGCTGCCCGCGAGCAGGGCCTCGTCGTTGACCTTCGCCGGACCGTCGGCGTCCCACTCACGGGACCACGCGATGCCCCCGAAGGGCAGCTGCAGGCCCACCACGACGTCCAGCCCGGCCCGGACCACGGGCCACATCCGTTCGACGAACGACCGATCGCCCCTGACCCGCCAGTGATGCAGCACGCCGACCGCGAGGTAGGCCGACATGTTGGACTCGGTGCTGTGGTCCTCCACGACGCCGGCCACGAACTTCATCGGCCACGACCCGTCGGGTCGCTGCGTGCGCACACACCAGTCGTAGGCACGCTCGGCCGCCTCGATCTGCCCGCCGACGACCAGGGCCATGGCCGCCTCGACGTGATTCCAGACATCGGTGTGCTCACCGACCGTCCACGGGATGGCGCCGTCCGGCTCCTGCATCGAGGCGATGCTGCGGGCCGTGCGGACGACGTCGTCCCAGGTCAGGACAGCCGTCATGCGTCAGGTTTGCGCAGGTACAGCACGAGGCTCTTGCCCAGGACCGGGTTCAGCGCCTTCTCCGCGAGCCGCGTCAGCGTGCTGTATCCCTTGGTCTTCATGATGTCCCACACCAGCACCTGGTGGTAGGCCTTGACCAGTGGGTTCGAGTCGTTGTCGACACCGACCGCGCACTTGAGCCACCAGTACGGCGAGTGCAGGCCGTGCGCGTAGTCGACGCCCTCCAGCTGCATTCCGGCGTTCGCCAGCTTGCCGATCAGCTCCTTGTCGGAGTAGATGCGGATGTGACCGCCGGGCGTGTTGTGGTAGTCCTCGGACAGCTTCCAGCAGATCACCTCGGGGAACCAGCGCGGCACCGTGACCGCCATGGTCCCGCCCGGGCGCAGCACGCGCACGAGCTCGCCGATCGCCTGGATGTCCTCGGGGACGTGCTCGAGGATCTCCGAGGCGATGACCCGATCGAACTCACCGTCGGCGAACGGCAGCGCAAGTGCGTCGCCTTCCTTGATGTCGGCCTCGGCGCCGGCCGGGACTTCCCCGGCCTCCTTCATGGCTCCGAACAGCTCGAGCACGTTGGCCAGCTCGTCGGCGTCCTGGTCGAACGCGATGACATCGGCGCCGCGGCGGTACATCTCGAACGAGTGTCGGCCCGCTCCGGCTCCCACGTCGATGGCGCGATCACCGGGCCGCAGACCCAGCCGGTCGAAGTCGATGGTCAGCATCAGGCGGATTCCTTCGTGTTCTGGTTCTTCGATGCGGCGATGACTCGCTCGTAGGCGTCGGCGGTCGCCTCGGCGACGGCCCGCCAGCTGAACCGTTCCAGCACCCGTCGGCGGCCCGCCTTGCCCATCTGGGCGCGCCGTGTCGGATCGTCGAGCAGCTCGGCGATCGCGACCGTCAGCTGGCCGACGTCGCCCGGCTCGACCAGAACAGCACATTCGCCGTCCGGCCCGACGACCTCGGGGATCGCGCCGGCCCGGCTCACCACGAGCGGCGTCTCACAGGCCATCAGCTCGGCGGTGGGCAGCGAGAACCCTTCGTACAGGGACGGGACGCAGGCCAGCTCGGCCGACCCCATCAGCTCGACCAGCTCGGCGTCGCTGATGCCGCTGACGAACGAGACGGTGTCGTGCAGGTCGAGCTCGTCGATCAGCTTCTCGGTCCGTCCGCCCGGTTTGAGCGACGTGACGAGCACCAGCTCGACGTCGCGCTCGGTGCGCAGCTTGGCCACCGACTCCAGCAACGTGGCGATGCCCTTCATCGGGGCGTCGGCGCTGGCCATCGCCACGATGCGCCCCGGGACGCGCGGTTTCGTGGGCGGGACGAACGCGTCGTCGACACCCAGCGGAATGACCTCCAGCACGGACGGGTCGACGCCGAAGTCGGCGATGATGTCGTGTCGGCTCGACTCCGAGACCGTCAGGATCGACGTGAGCTTCTGCGACACCCGCTTCTGCATGCGCAAGAAGCCGTACCACCGCTGCAGGCTCAGCTTCTTGCGCAGGGTGGGCGCCGCCGCCAGGTCGATACGGCGGTCGAACGTGATGGGGTGGTGGATCGAGGCGATGACCGGGATACCGGCCTCCGCCACGTCGATCAGACCGTCGGCCAGGGTCTGGTTGTCGTGGACGATGTCGAACTCGTCGCGACGCTCGATCAGCAGCTTGGCCGCACGCTTGAAGAACGTCCTGGGTTCGGGGAAGCCGCCGACGGCCATCGTGGCGAACTCCAGGACGTCGATGCGATCGCGGAACTCGCGCAGCTTCGGGATGCGGAACGGGTCGGGCTCGCGGTACAGGTCCAGCGACGGGACCTTGGTCAGTCGCACTCCCTCGTCGAGCTCGGGGTACGGCTGGCCGGAGAACACCTCGACCTCGTGGCCCAGGGCGACCAGCTCGCGGCTGAGGTGGCGCAAGTAGATGCCTTGTCCGCCGCAGTGCGGTTTGCTGCGATACGACGTCAGTGCGATGCGCACGTTCGCCTCCCTCTCTCGACCGACGAGCGGGCCCGGTCAGTGCCATCATTATTCCTGGTCACTGGGTGGGCCCGATCAGTTACCCCCCAGTAGCGGCGGTGCGGACGCGGTGAACCGGTCAACCGCGACCCCTGCGTCCGCTGTTTCCGGGGTAGAACGCGTGGGTGGCGGTGACGCCTCCGTCGACCGCGATCTCGGCGCCCGTGGTGTACGCGCTCTCGTCACTGGCCAGGTAGACGTACAGCGGCGCGATGTCGCCGGGGACGCCGACGCGTTCGAGCGGAACCCTGGTCGCTCCCCAGTCCATCGCGGCGTCACCGCCGTGGGCGCGAGTCATCGCGGTGTCGATCATCCCGGGGTGGATCGAGTTGACGCGGATGCCGTGAGCGCCGAGCTCGACGGCGGCGGCCTTCGTCATGCCGCGGATGGCGAACTTCGATCCGGTGTAGGCCGTCAGCGACGACATCCCGGCCAGACCCTCGACCGACGAGCAGTTGATGATCGAGCCGTGGTCGAGGGCCTTCATGCCGGGGGTCACGGCGCGCATCCCGAGGAAGGCGCCGCGCAGGTTGATGCTCATCAACAGGTCGAACTCCTCCAGCGGCATCGTGTCGATCTCGCCGAAGCGCAAGATGCCGGCGTTGTTGACCAGGACGTCGGCCGGTGCGCCGAACTCGGCGTCGACGCGCGCGACGACGGTGTCCCAGGACGCGGCGTCGCTGACGTCGTGGTGGCAGAAGGCGGCGGCGTCGCCCAGATCGTCGGCCAGCTGCCGGCCGGCCTCGTCGGCCAGGTCGGCGATCAGCACCCGGGCGCCCTCGGCGACGAACGCACGCACGATCGCCTCGCCCTGCCCTTGTGCGCCGCCGGTGACGATCGCGCGTTTACCTGCCAGTCGAGCCATGGGTCTCCTTCGGGATGGACGGGTTCACAGCGACATGATCGAGTCGGCCGAGAAGCTGAGCTTGGGATCGCGCTCGGCGAAGTAGCCGCCGAGCGAGGCGTCGAGCTCGTCAAGGGAGAAGACGTCGCCGGAGGTGTCGAACCGCTGCTCCACCACGGGTGCCGCCATCAGCGCGACCATGCCGCCGTAGACGATGAACACCTGCCCCGAGATGCGGGCCGCGGCAGGAGACGCCAGGTAGGTGACGAGTGGCGCGACGTGCTCGGCGCCGTACGGGTCGACCGTCTGGCCCGACTCGTCGGGGCCGAAGACGTCGGCCGTCATGGCCGTGCGGGCTCGTGGGCAGATGGCGTTGGCGCGCACGCCGATGCGCGACAAGCCCCGCGCGGTCGACAGCGTCAGGGCGGCGATCCCGGCCTTGGCGGCCGCGTAGTTCGCCTGGCCCGGCGACCCGGTCAGGAACGCCTCGGACGCGGTGTTGATGACGCTGGCGTCGACCGATTCGCCGGAGTCCTTGGACTTCTGTCGCCAGTACGAGGCCGCGTTGCGCGAGAGCAGGAAGTGGCCGCGCAGGTGGATCCTCACGACCTGGTCGAACTCCTCGTCCGACATGTTGAACAGCATGCGGTCGCGGGTGATCCCGGCATTGTTGACCACGACGTCCAGGGCACCCAGCCCGTCGACGGCCGCGGTGATGAGGGCGTCGGCAGTGGCACGCTCACCGATGTCGCCCTCGACGACGCGCACCTGCCCGCCGAGCGAACCGATCTCGTCCGCGGCGTCGTCGGCCGCTCCGGGCAGATCGTTCAGCACCACCGAGGCGCCGGCGCGGGCCAACGCGACCGCCTCGGCGCGGCCCAGACCCGCTCCGGCCCCGGTGACGACGGCGACCCGTCCGTCCAACGACACACTCATGCCTGACTCGTTCTCCTCGGTTCGGCTCGCCCGGTCAGGCGTCTTCGACGATTCGCAGGGCCGCCTTCGGACAGGCGGCGACCGCTTGCTCGACCCGCGAGCGGTTCTCGTCGGTCACCGTCGGGTCGTCGATCTGCAGGAAGTCGTCGTCGTCGAGGCGGAACACGTCGGGGGCGAGGGCCTCGCACAGGGCGTTCGACTCACACAGGTTGAAATCGGCTTCGACCTTGGCCATATGTCTGACCCTCCTGGGCACCGCTTAGTAGAACGTGTTCTAGTCTACCGCAACGCCTCGACATCCGACAGGAGCCAGTCGTTGCCCTCGCGGACGACCGAGACGAGCAAGGCAGGCTTGTTCACCTGTGCGTTCTCCACGTCCTTGGCCGTCGAGACCTGGTTGAGGAACACCAGCACGGAGGCCTGGTCCGCATCGGCCGACACCGTCGCGGCCGCGACGACCGTCGCCGTGGCCGAGATCTTGTTCTTCAGCGTGTTCGCCCGGATCTGCTCCATCGTGCCGTCGTGTCGCTGCCCCCGCCCCCCTCGGTCTCGGGCAACGCGATCGCGGTCAGCCCCATGGAGGTCACCTCGGCCCACACCTTGGCGAACGTCGCCTCGGCGTCGTGCTCGGCGGATCGGATGACACCGGTGCCGCCGATCGTCTCGGCCCACTCACGCATGGTGGTGGACAGCGCCAGCTGATCGCGCGTGATGCCGAGCGGCATGTGCGTGCCTCCAGAGGTAGAACGTGTTTCAATCATACCGAGAGGGCGGGGTGCCGGACCGGCCTCCGCCGCGAGAGGGGACAATGGCAGCGATGAGTGTCGTAACCGAGAGCACCGGGTCGAATGCGCAGCGCGAGCGTCGCCGTCGCATCCTCGATGCCACCATCGCCCTCGCCGAGGAAGGTGGCTTCGAAGCCGTCCAGATGCGCGAGGTCGCCGATCGAGCCGGCGTCGCCCTGGGCACCCTGTACCGCTACTTCCCGTCCAAGATCCACCTGCTGGTCACGGCACTGGCGCGCCAGTTCGATCGAGCCGAGGAAGCCACTCGCGGACGTCCCGTGCCCGGTGACACCCCGCACGAGCGCGTCATGCACATCCTCGGCGCCACGACGAAGGCACTGCAGAAGCAACCGCACCTGACCGAGGCACTGACCCGTGCGTTCATGTTCGCCGACGCCTCGGTTGCCGACGAGATCCACTACGTCGGGATGAAGCTGACGTCGATGATCACCCACGCGATCGACGGCACCGACGAGTCGCGCGAGGTCACCGAGGAGGACACCGCCATCGTCCGGGTCATCGGCGACGTGTGGCTGTCGGCCCTGATGGGCTGGGTCACCGGCCGCATGAAGGCCGACGAGGTCGCCCCCTCGATGGACGTCGCCATCCGCCTCCTCCTGCGCTGAGGTCACAAGAACACCATGAGGTCATGGTGTTCTGGCACTCACCATGGCTTGCACACCATGAGGAGTGTGGGAAGTCCGTGGTGGGTCGACGTCAGCGGTTGACCTTGGCGATCACGTTCTCGGCATAGTTCTCGAGGTGACGGACCTTGTCCTCGAGCGGCTCGGTGTCCGGACCCTTGATGTACGGGACACGGAAGCCCACGATGCAGTCGGTGACGCCCTTGTCCGCCAGCTGCTTGACACCGTCAGGGGTGTACGCGTCGTACGAGATCACGTGGATCTCGAAGTCGTCGCGCGTGTCGCCCTCCTCCTGGCGGATCTCGGCCAGTCGCGCCAGCAGCCGATCGAGCTCCTCGCCGTCACCGCCGGCGTGCATCCAGCCGTCACCCTTGCGGACGGCCCGCCGCAGGGCCGCGTCCGAGTGTCCCCCAACGAGCAGCGGGATCGGCTCGGTGGGTGCGGGAGTCTGCTTGAGCGGCTCGAACTGGTAGAACTGCCCGTCGTAACCGAAGTACTCGCCCGTCGTCAGCCCCCGCAGGATGTCGATGCATTCGTCCATCCGTTTGCCACGCTTGGCCCACGGCACTCCGAGCGCGGCGAAGTCCTCCGGCCACGGCGACAGGCCCACGCCCAGGCCCAGGCGGTTGTCGGACAAGAAAGCCAGCGACGACGCCTGCTTGGCGACCAGCACGGGCGGTCGCACGGGCAGCTTCAGCACGAAGGGCGTCAGTCGCAGCCTCGTCGTCACGGCGAAGAGCTGGGCGCACAGGATCATCGTCTCGATGAATTCCTTGCCGTCGAGGAACTCCCGGTCCCCGGTGTCGGTGTACGGGTAGGTCGAATCCGATTCCTGCGGGTAGATCAGGCTGTCGGCGACCGTCATCGAGGTGTAGCCGGCTGCCTCGGCGGCCTGTGCGAGTGGGACGTAGTACTTGGCGTGTGTCATGCCCTCGGCGTAGGTAAAACGCATACTCGATATTAGAACGTGTTTCAGTTTCGTGCCAGAGTGTGACCGTGGACCTGCAACAGATCAGTGATCGACTCCAGATCAGCGACGTCGTCACCGCCTACACCCGCGCTGTCGACCTGCGTGAGTGGGACCGGCTCGACGACGTCTTCACCTCTGACGCGCGAATCGACTACACCTCGACCGGCGGCTCTGCCGGCACCCGCGACGAGATCAAGGCGTGGTTGGCCCAGACCCTGCCGCTGTTCTTCACCGACTGGCTGCACCTGGTGGGCCAGCTCGACGTGACGTTCGACGGTCCCGACGCGGCCGACGTCAGCGCCTACTTCACCAATCCCATGACCATGACCAATGGCGAACCGGTCGAGGTCGCCGGCATCTACCACCATCGCATGGTGCGCACCCCCAGCGGCTGGCGCAGCGAGCAGCTGATCGAGCAGAAGGTGTGGTCTCGTGGCCTCTGAAACGCCCCGGAACGGCCTGGTGCTGTTCACCTCCGATCGAGGCATTACCCCTGCAGCATTGGCGCAGGCAGCCGAGGAACGCGGCTTCGACACCATCTACGTCCCCGAGCACACGCACATCCCCGTGCGTCGCGACGCCCTCCACCCCACGGGCGGTGAGGAGCTGCCCGACGATCGCTACCTGCGGACGCTCGACCCCTGGGTGTCGCTGGCCACGGCCGCCGCGGTGACCGAGCGGATCGGGCTGTCGACCGCAGTCGCACTTCCGGTCGAGTCCGATCCGATCACGCTGGCCAAGACGATCGCCACGCTGGATCACCTGTCGGGCGGCCGCGTCTCGATCGGCGCGGGCTTCGGGTGGAACACCGACGAGCTGGCCGACCACCACGTGCCCGCCGACAAGCGCCGCACCGTGCTGGCCGAGTACCTCGCCGCGATGCGTGCGCTGTGGACGGAGGAAGAAGCGTCGTACGACGGACAGTTCGTGAAGTTCGGCCCCAGCTGGGCCTATCCGAAACCGCCGCAGGGACGAATCCCGGTCGTGATCGGCGCCGGTGGCGGACCGAAGACGATGAAGTGGATCGCCCAGCACGCCGACGGCTGGATGACGACTCCGATCGAGACCGACGTCGCGACGCGGGCCGCGACGCTGCGGCGCGAGTGGGTAGACGCCGGCCGCGACGGGACGCCCGAGGTGCGGGTCCTGGTGGCGAAGAAGCCGACCAAGGAGGACTTCGCCGACTGGTTCGCCGCCGAACCGTCCGAGTTGATCTGGGGCATCCCTGATTCCGAGGAGTCCGAGGTGCTGACCTACCTCGACACGCTCGCCGCCCGCCTCAACCTCACCTGACCCCACCCCGGTCGCCGGCCCCGAGGAACCACCAAACCTCACCCCCGGTCGCCAGCCGCGAGGAACGAGCGGCGGGAAGGCGCCGGCGAAGCCGCGGACTCGAGCGACCCACATCTGACCGACGCCCATCCACCATCGGTCGCCGAGCGACCTCCGGCTGGCGCCCAGTGGCCATGTACCGCGTGACAGGATTCCCCCATGAGGATCACGGTGCTGTCCGGCGGGATCGGCGGATCGAGGTTCATCGGCGGCGTCCTGAAGGCGGCGCCCGACGCCGACGTCACCGTCGTGGCGAACACTGCCGACGATATCTGGCTGTTCGGGCTCCGGGTGTCCCCCGACCTCGACACCGTGATGTACACGTTGTCCGGCGGCATCGACACCGGCCGCGGCTGGGGGCGCACCGACGAGACGTGGAACGCCAAGGAGGAACTGGCTGCCTACGGCGTCGAGCAGACCTGGTTCGGTCTGGGTGACCGCGATCTGGCGACGCACCTGGTGCGCACCGAGATCCTGCGGAACGGTGGCACCCTCAGCGATGCGACAGTGAAGCTGTGCCAACGCTGGCAGCCGCCGGTGCGGTTGCTGCCGATGAGTGACGACGAGGTCGAGACGCACATCGGCACCGAGATCGACGGGGTCCTCCGGACGATCCATTTCCAGGAGTTCTGGATCCGCTACCGGGCCCAGGTGCCGGTCCGCGACGTCCAGCTCCGCGGCATCGAGTCCGCTCGTCCCGCGCCCGGCGTCGTCGAGGCGATCACCGAGGCCGACGTCGTGCTGATCCCACCGTCCAATCCCGTCGTCTCGGTCGGCCCGATCCTCGCCGTGGGTGGCATCGGTGACGCGCTGCGAAGCACGTCGGCGCCGGTCGTCGGCGTCTCCCCGGTCATCGGCGGCGCGGCCGTGCGCGGCATGGCCGACGAGCTGCTGGCCGGTCTCGGCCTGGAGAACAGTGCGGCCGCCGTCGGTCTGCACCACGGTGGCCGGTCGCGCGACGGAGTGCTCGACGGCTGGTTGGTCGACACCACGGATGCCGACGACATCCCCCGACTGGAAGCCGGCGGAATCGCCGCACGCGCCGTGCCGCTGTGGATGTCCGACGACGCGACCACGTCCCAGCTGGCCGCCGATGCGCTCGCGCTCGCGGAGTCGCTGCGATGACGCCCCCACCGACCGTTGCGCGAGTCGCGCGCTCACAGGCACGGGGAACGATGTGACTGGCATCGTGATCACCCCCGTCGACGGGATCGGCGAGGTCGCGCCGGGGACGGACATCGGCGAGCTGATCTGCAGGTCCACGACGCTGCTGGACGGCGACGTCGTCGTCGTGACCAGCAAGATCGTCAGCAAGGCCTTGGGACTGGCCACGACGCGGGACAAGGACGAGGTGATCGCGGAGCGGACCGCGCGGGTGGTGGCGCGCCGCGGACCGACACGGATCGTCCGCACCCACCAAGGCCTCACGATGGCTGCCGCCGGCGTCGACGCCTCCAATCTCGACGCCGGATCGGTCCTCCCCCTACCCGACGACCCGGACGACCAGGCGCGTCGGATCCGCGCCACGATCGCCGAGCGTGCCGCGGTGAAGGTCGGTGTCATCATCAGCGACACCGCAGGCCGCGCGTGGCGGATGGGGCAGACCGACTTGGCGATCGGCTGCGCGGGAGTGCTGCCGATCGAGTCGTTCGCCGGCCGCACCGACACGCACGGCAACCCGCTCGCCGTCACCGCCCCAGCCGTCGCCGACGAGATCGCCGGTGCAGCAGAGCTGGCCTCCGGAAAGCTGGGCGGTCGACCGATCATGATCGTCCGTGGTCTGCCCGATCACCTGCTGCTCGACGACGACGGACCCGGAGCGGCCGAGCTGATCCGCGACCAGGACGGCGACCTGTTCGGCCTCGGAGCCCGCGACGCAGTCGAGGCCGCCGTCGCGGGTTTGACCGCGGGTTTCCCGTCCCCCGACGCCACCGTCGAGGACCTGATGAACCTGGTTGACCACGACGTGCCCGTCAGCATCGACGGCGATCGGGTGACGTTCCGTCCCGCACCGCACCAGAGGGTCGCTGCCGGCCGCGCGGCCGAGCGACTCCGGATCCTCAGCGCCGCTCATCGACTCGCCGTGGACATCAGCATCGATCCGGCGGACGGCTCCCCATGACACGGACCTGGACGTTCCGTCGCAGCAGCGTGGTTCCTGCGCCGCCACACGTCGTGTGGAACAGGGTCGTCACCCCCGACGGCATCAACGACGAGAGGCGCCCGTGGATGACGATGTCGATCCCCCGCGGCACCGACGGCGTGTCGATCGACACCCTGCTGGTGGGCGTCCCGATCGGTCGCGCGTGGTTGCGGCTCTTCGGTGTCGTCCCGTTCGACTTCGACCACCTGCAGCTCTCGCACGTCGAACCCGGCCGCCGCTTCCTCGAGGAATCGTCCATGATCAGCATGCGGTCATGGATCCACGACCGCACCGTCGAGGCTGAAGGCGACGGAGCCCGCGTCACCGACGTCGTCACGTTCACACCACGCGCGGTGCTGCGGCCGGCCGGCCCCGTGCTGGCTCGCGTCGTCGCAGCGTTCTTCCGCCATCGGCATCGTCGACTGGTCGCCCACTTCGCCGTGAGCTGATCGTCAGGCGTGAGCTGGCCTCCAGGTGTGCGACGAGGCCCGAACGGGTACTACCCGGACGGCATGACAGTCCCGTGCACGACGTCAAGGAGACGACCTGATGAAGATTCCGGCCGCTCGCGGCGAGCTGAGTGCAGCGCTGCGTGAGTACCTGACCGATACCGACGTGCGGTGGCTGGGGCTACCGACAGCCTCTGATCCGGACGATGCAGCCCTCGCGCTGTGGTGCCTGCACGAGCTGGCCTACCGAGGTTTCGAGGACGTGTCGGACGACGTGGAGTGGGATCCGACGTTGATCGCGGTGCGCTCCCGGCTCGAACGCGAGCTGGAGAGCCGACTGCGAGCCGATTTCACTCTCTGCGCCGCCGACACCTTGCCCAAGGTGTTGAGCGCGTATCAGGGCACCGCCGGCATCGCGCACTTCGTGCGACGCAGCGCCACGGCTGCCGACGTGTGCGACATCTTGATCCAGAAGAGCATCTACCACCTCAAGGAGGCCGATCCGCACTGCTTCGTGCTTCCCCGGTTGGAGCCGGCGACCAAGGCGATGCTGACCGAGCTGCAGTACGACGAGCTGGGCGCCGGTGTTCCCGAACGCCTGCATGCCCAGCTGTTCGCCGATGCGCTCGCGGCAGCCGGACTCGACTCGAGCTACGGCGCTTACGTCGACCAGGCGAGCCGCGAGACGCTGACCTTCAACAACGCTCTGTCGATGCTGTGCCTGAACCGACGGCTCCGACACGCGGCCTTGGGTCACCTCGCGGCTTTCGAGGCTACCAGCTCGCTGCCCTGCGCCGACTGGGTGCACGGACTGCGGCGCCTGGGCTTCGACGAAGCCGTCGTGCGCTACTTCGACGAGCACGTCGAGGCCGACGCGGTGCACGAACAGCTCGCACGGCGCATATGTGACCAGATGACCGGACTCGACGCCGCGCTCGGACGCGAAGTGGGCTTCGGCGCGTTCGTGTGCCTGGAGCTGGAGAGTCGCTGTGCGGCAGCGAGCATGCCGACCGAGGTCGCGGCGTGAGCCCGAGCGACCCGACGTCGGGTCCGCGCCTGGTGCGTGCCGTCGGCTTCGTGGTCGACGCGGAGGGAACGGCCACACCGGCGCGACGGCCCGTCGTGGCGGTGTGCCGGTGCGACGCGAGCGCCCGGCTGCCGTGGTGCGACGGCACCCACCAGGTGCTGGCGCGGCGCCAACGCAACTGACAGTCAGTCGTGCACCGACGGACATCATCAGTCGTGCAGCGGCGGACGGATCGCGGCGACGTGTTGATCGACCCGAGAGGTCCTACGACCCGCCGCTGGCGGGATCGTCGCCCTGCTGTTCTTGCGGGTGGTCGCCGAAGTCGCCCGAGCCGGACTCTTCCTCGTCCGGCTCGGGCGTCGGCTCGGAGGCCGGCTCGGTCACGGCCGCTGCACGTCCCCACGCCAGGCGCCGGTCTCTCGGCCGCCGTGGCTCTCGATGAAGTCCTTGAATCGCTTGACGTCACCCTTGACCCGACGGTCAATGAGGCCGGCCTTGTCGGCGACGTTCTCCGCGAAGCCCTCGGGGTCGATGTCCATCTGGACGGTGACGCGCGTCTCGTCGTCGTTGAGCCGGTGGAAGGTCACGACACCCGCATGCTGCGGGCCGTCGTCTGACTTCCAGGCGATCCGCTCGTCCGGATGCTGCTCGGTGATGGTCGCATTGAACTCACGGCTGACCGGCCCGACCGACGTGACCCAGTGCAGGTGCGTGTCATCGATCTGCTCGACGCGGTCGACGCCCTCCATGAACTGCGGGAAGCTCTCGAACTGGGTCCACTGGTTGTAGGCCGTGCTGATGTCGACTCCGACGTCGACGGTCTCGATCGTGGTACTCATGCGGTTCTCCTCTCGTCAGCAGAGGCGTACCCGATCGCCCTGGCTTCACACCGACACGGGTTCGAGAACAGTCATGACCTCGCGGCCGCCTGGACTCGTCCGTAGAGGGTGGTGCGTTGCCTCGCGGGGCGACCGGCGAGGGCTGCCAGCTGCTCGAGCTCGGCGACGTCCTTGCGCGAGCCGTTGGTGGAGCCGGCCATGCGGCTGATGGTCTCCTCCATCAACGTGCCGCCGAGGTCGTTGACGCCACCATCGAGCACGGCGGTGCACACGTCGGGGCCGAGCTTGACCCAGGAGCACTGGATGTTGTCGATCAGTCCGTGCAGGACGATGCGGGCGACCGCGTGCACCGCGCGGTTGTCGCGAACGGTCGGTCCGGGGCGCGCGACTCCGGCCAGGTAGATCGGTGACGACTGGTGCACGAACGGCAGCGGCACGAACTCGGTGAATCCTCCGGTGTCGCGCTGCAGGTCGGCGAGCAGCCGGAGGTGGTCGACCCAGTGACCGGGGTGGTCGACGTGGCCGTACATCATCGTCGAGGTCGTCGGCAGGCCGACACGATGGGCGGTGGTGACGACGTCGATCCACTGCGCCGCGGGCAGCTTGCCCTTGGTCAGCACCCACCGGATGTCGTCGTCGAGGATCTCGGCGGCCGTCCCCGGAAGCGAGTCGACACCGGCCTCGCGCAACGAGATCAGGAACTCCTCGAGCGACAGCCCCGTGCGGGCGACACCGGTCATCACCTCCATCGGGCTGAACGCGTGCAGGTGGATGTCGGGGTCGGCGGTCTTCACGGTGCGCGCCAGATCGGTGTACACCGAGGCCGGCATCGCGGGATCGATGCCGCCCTGCATGCAGATCTCGGTGGCACCGGCAGCCCTGGCCTCGTGCACACGGGCAGCGATCTCGTCCGGTGACAGCCGGTAGGCGTCGGCGTCGGACTCGCGCTGGGCGAACGCGCAGAACCGACAGCCGGTGTAGCAGACGTTGGTGAAGTTGATGTTGCGGTTGACGACATAGGTGACGTCGTCGCCAACGGCTTCGCGGCGCAGGTGATCGGCCAGGGCGGTCACGGCCTCGAGCGCCGCACCCTCTGCGGTGATCAAGGCGAGGGTCTCATCACGAGTCAGCGACGCAGTGTTCCGCTCTGCGGCGCGCAACGCCGACGCGACGTCGGAGTCGATCAAGCCGATGCCGGATCGCGCGCCAACGTGTTCACGCAGGCTCACCCAGTCGCCGTAGACCTCGTCGAAGTCGCCTCGCCGGTCGGCGGTGCGCCCGGTGGTGTCGACGGTCTCGTGCAGGTCGGCACGGCCGACGGTGTCCCAGCCTCCGTCAGGTTCCTGCCACGGCGAGCCCATGATCGTCGCCGCCGCATCTGCCAGGCCATCCGGTCCGCGCAACGCGTCGACATGGGCGCGAAGTCGCGGATCGAGCCACGGCGTGTCCAGGTACTCAGGATGCGCCGTCAGTCGCTCACGCAACACGAAGCCTGCGTCGGCGCACAACGCTGCCAACTTGTCGATCTGCGGCCACGGACGCTCGGGGTTCACGTGATCGGGAGTGACGGGACTGATGCCGCCGAAGTCGTCGACCCCGGCGTCGAGCAGGTTGCGTGACTCGACCAGGTCGACCAGGTTCGGCGGCGCCTGCACCCGCATCCGCGGGCCCAGCACGACGCGGGTCGTCGCGATGGCCGCCAGGTACTCGGCCAGTCCCAGGTCGTCGACGTGCCGCATGGCGGTGGCCGGCTTCGCTCGGAAGTTCTGGATGATCACTTCCTGCACGTGGCCGTGCTCCCGGGCGATGCGACGTATCGCCAGGATCGAGTCGGCCCGCTCGGCCAGCGTCTCGCCGATACCGATCAGCAGGCCGGTGGTGAACGGCACCGAGAGTCGGCCCGCGTCGATCAGCACCCGCAGCCTGACGTCGGGGTCCTTGTCGGGGCTGCCGAAGTGGGCCAGGCCCTTGGTCTCGAACAGGCGGCGACTGGTGGTCTCCAGCATCATGCCCATCGACGGGGCGACCGGCTTGAGCCGGTTCATCTCAGCCCACGACATCACGCCGGGGTTCAGGTGCGGCAGCAGCCCGGTCTCCTCCAGCACCCGGATCGCCGCCGCCCGCACGTACTCCAGCGTCGAGTCGTAGCCCGCCTCCTGCAGCCACTGCCGGGCTTCGGGCCACCGGTCCTCGGGCCGGTCACCGAGCGTGAACAGCGCTTCCTTGCAGCCCTGCGCAGCGCCTTCACGTGCGATGGAGACGATCTCGTCCAGCGACAGGAACGGCGCGTGACCGTCCCGGGCCAGCTGAGCAGGTGTCTTGACGAAGGTGCAGTAGTGACAGCGATCGCGGCACAACCGGGTGATCGGGATGAACACCTTGCGTGAGTACGTGACGATCCCTGCTCGGCCGGCCTCGGCCAGACCCGCGTCGCGCACCCGCCGCGCCACGACCATCAAGCGGTCCAGGTCGTCACCGCGAGCTGCGAGCAACGCCTCGACCTCGCCCGCGTCGAGCGACTTGCCGGCCTCGGCCCGCGCGACGGCTCGGCGCACCTGCCGTTCGTTCGGCCGCGACACGACCGCCGCCGTGTGCGCCCCGAGCCCGAGCACGGTCGCTGCGGCGAGATCCTCCGCCGAGTCGACGTCTCGACGCACCCGGGCGTCGACATCGTGCAACGCGACGGCGAACTCTGAGTGCGCCTCGGCCGAACCCGGGCCGTACCGGGGGTCCAACGAAGCGGCTGCGCGAGCCGCCAGCAGGGTCGTGCCGTCACCGTCGGCGTCGACGACGAACGACGCCTCGTGGTCGACCATCCGGTCGAGCGCGGCGTCGAGAGCATCGACCGTCAACGCGGCCAGGTCAGCCGGCACGACGACGACCGGTCCCGTGACACCGTCTGAGAGCAACCGATCCCGCCCGGCCTTGACCGCACCGTTGAGCGAACCAGGATCGCCGACGATCGCGTGTCCAGCACCCAGCTCGGACTCGTTGCTGACCACGATCACCCGCCCGATCCGCTCGCTGGAGTCGAGCGCGGCCAACACGTCCAGCGCGAAAGCTCGCGCGAGGCCCTCCCGGCCCGGTGCCTGCAGGCGCGACTTGGCAGCACGCCAGGACTTGACCGGAACGATCGCGGTCCAACGGGTCATGGCTACAGCTCAGGCATCGTGACGCGGATTCCGGCGTGCGTCTTGTACCGCCGGTTGATCGCGATCAGATTAGCCGTCAACGCCTCGACCTGGTGCGCATTGCGCAGTCGCCCGCCGTACAGGCCGCGCACACCGGGGATGCGTTCGGCCAGCGCTTGCACGACGGCGACGTCATCCCTGTCCTCACCCAGCACCAGCACATCGGTGTCGATCGTGGAGTGCGACAGGTCGGCGAGCAGCTCGGCAGAGACGTGATGGAAAGCCGCGATGACCCGCGACTCCGGCAGCAACTCCTGGGCGATCTGCGCGGCGCTGCCCGCCACCTCGAGTGCGAACGGACCGTGCTTGTCGAAGCCCAGGGGGTTGACGCAGTCGATGACGATCTTGCCCGCGACGGCCTCACGCACCGATTCCAGCGTCGGCGTGTGCGCGTCCCACGGCACCGCGACCAGCACGACGTCCGCGGCTGCTGCACAGGCGACGTTGTCGGCGCCGGCGACCTTGCCTCCCGCGACCCCAGCGACCCGTGCGGCGGTTACGGCCGCGCGCTCGGCGTCGCGCGACCCGATCACGACATCAAGGCCCGACGCCGCCCAGCGCACCGCGAGGCCGCGGCCCTGTGCGCCAGTTCCGCCCAGCACGCCGATCGTCGACACCTCGGACACAACCATCGACCTTCACCCTATCGACTAGAACACGTTCTACTCGACGATACACGGCAATTCCTCGGCAAAGCGGCCCCGAGCGAGCGCGTCGGCGGCGGTCGTCCGCAAGCTCACGCCCACGGACGACCGCCATCGGACCTGGCTCAGAACTTGTCGGGGAACTGCGCGATGATGCCGGCGCTGAGCGTGTCGGCCATGTGCATCATGTGTTCTTCGGCCGCGTCGAAGTTCGCCACTGCCGTGACGTAGTCCCCGCCGAGCGCCGCGGTCGCGTACCCGACGGTGGTGTCGATGTGGGTCTTCATCATGTCCCGAACGGCGTCCTTGTCCCAGCTGTCCGGGTTGGCCGAACTGAGGAAGTCGGCAATCTGCTGGGCATTGACGTACCAGTCATCGAGGGCCTTCTTCAGCGCCGCGTCGTCGCCGGCCTTCGCTGCCGTGAGGACGGGGACGGCCTCGTTGATGTGGGTCGTGAGCAGGTCGGTCAGCTGCTTGGCGGCGGCGTCGCCGTAGTACGGGGCGATGGCGTCACCGATGTCCTTCTGATTGCGCAGCAGGCGATCGAGCTGCGCCTGCAGGCCCGGGGACTCCTGGACGAACGCGTCGACGGTCGACCACGTCCACTCCATGTGCTGGGCCCACAGAGTTCGCATGGCGGCCTGCAGGTCAGCTTGCGCCGCGTGATCGTGTGTTTGCGTCGTCGTCACGGCCGGGGCGTCCGCAGAGTCGGCGGCGCTGTCCTCGGAGCCGCAGGCGGCGAGCGCACTTCCGGTCAACGCCAGGACCGCGACCAGGGCGGCAATCGATGACCGCGAACGGTGCTGGGTGGGGTTCATCGTGTTCCTCTCCTCGACCTCTCGCGGCGAGACTCGCTCGCATCGCAACCGGTCGGTCCGGACGCCGGCGGGAGGTGTGTCTCCACTCAGTGGTCCTCCGCACGTGAGGTCTTACCGGCCTCGCCCCCCGTCGGCCGGAGAAACCTGGACCGTTGCCGACATCGCTGTGACCTGCGCGGACACGCGTGCTCCATGCCCCTCGGCCCCGTGCGGAGCGATGGACCGAGAAGCGGCGACGGGTCTCAGCTGTTCAGGTCGTCCGCCCTGTTCAGCCTTGTCTCCTGGTGAGCGCGAGGAATTCGGCGCGGCTTCGTGGGTCGTCACGCAGTTTGCCGAACAAGGCCGAGGTGGTGGTGCGGGCACCCAGACTGCGCGCGCCTCGCAGGCTCATGCAGGTGTGCTCGGCCTCGATCACGACGCCGACGCCGTTGGGTCGTAGTCGGGTCTGCAGGTGCTCGGCGATCTGCTGGGTGAGTCGCTCCTGCGTCTGCGGCCGGCGGGCGTGCAGGTCGACCATCCGCGCGAGCTTCGACAGGCCGACGATCCGGTCGTCGGGCAGATACCCGATGTGAGCGACTCCGACGAACGGCAACATGTGGTGCTCGCACACCGAGACGGTCGCGATGTCGCGCACCAGCACGAGCTCGTCGTACTGCTCGCCGTTGCGAAACGTGGTCAGCTCGAACGCCGGTCCGCTCGTCATCTCGATCAGCGCCTGAGCCATGCGGCGAGGCGTCTCGGCCAGGTTCTCATCGGTCAGGTCCAGGCCGATCGCCGCGAGGAGTGCGGCAGCGGCCTGCTCGGCCTTGATCGGGTCCACACCACGACGGTCGACGGTGACCATCGTGTCGACGGCGGTCAGGGAGGTGGGCATGAAGGTTCCTTCCGCAGGTCCACGGGCAGCGATCGCCCACGATCACTTGGTGTCCCGACGCTGCGGCGTCTTACCGAGTTCTTCGGATTCATCGGTAAGACCGGCCGGGGTTCGCGACACCAACCTCGTATGACCCTCGATCAGGACGAGCGACCGAGCAGTGCCCGACACGAACCGACCGACGGGAGTCGGTGGCGCCGTCGACAACTCATCGGGGCGGGTTTCGACCCCGAACTGGCCACCGCGGTGGCCGGCGACGACCGGTTCGACCTGCACGCGTTGATGCAGCTGGTCGATCGCGGATGCCCACCGCACCTCGCGGTTCGGATCATGTCTCCACTGCCGAGCACGGGAGCGACTGCGAACGAGATGGGATCATGAGCACCGTGAACGCGCCCTCCCCCGACGTCGACGCGCCCGACGACGAGACCGAGTGGATCCTCGGCCTGACGTCGCCCGGTCCATCGGGCGATGCGGCCCAACGAGACCTGCACGCGTTGCTGTTGCGGGCGACCCGCCGGCAGGTCTGGCGTCTACGCGATCGACTACCCGGCGCCGGGGCCGTTGAGCTGGAGGACCTGGCCCAGCAGTCGGCCGATGACGCCCTCGTCGCGGTCCTGAACAAGTTGCACACGTTCGAGGGCCGCAGCAAGTTCAGCACCTGGGTGTACAAGTTCGGTGTGCTCACCGCAGGTGTCGCGGTGCGACGCCAGGCCTGGCGTCACCGCGAAATCCCGCTGCCCGACACCCTGACGATCGTCGACCCTGCCGTTCCGCCCGCGGATCGCGCCGAAGGGACCGACCTGGTCCGTGCGATCCAGCGAGCCATCGATGAAGACCTGACGCCTCACCAGCGGCGCGTGGCCCTCGCTTTGATCGTCCAGGACGTCCCCATCGACGTGTTGGCCGACCGGCTGAACACCAACCGCAACGCCTTGTACAAGACCCTTCACGACGCCCGACAACGCCTCCGCGCGAGCCTGTCGTCCAGGGGCTATCTCGACGACACTTCGATCCGGAGTACACGATGAACAGTTCCCGCCTACCTTTCGGTCCCGATACGATCGAACGGCTCCTCGCCGACACGCACCCTTACCTGTCGTGCGATGAGTGCTTCGACCACCTCGACACCTTCGTCGAGCGCATGGCGGCAGACCCCGACCACCTGGACCTGCCGATGCAGGTTCACCTGTCAGCCTGCGGCGCCTGCGCCGAGGAAGCCGTCACCTTGTTCGAGCTGGTCACGTCGGACGACGCCTGAATCGGATACGCCAGCGACAGCCGCTCGGCCCTGGAGATGCGAAACGCCTCAGACCGGTATCGGAGCTCGGACGAGGCGCTTCGTGGTGGCAGGTCAGGGATTCGAACCCCGGAAGGCAATGCCAGCTGATTTACAGATGGAACTCTTTGCCCGCGCGACCTGCGCAGACGCCGTGGAAGCAGCAATTTGCCCACAGATAGCCCAGGACAAACCGCTCTTAACCGCAGCCGACCGACGATGCCCGAACATGGAACCAACAACGCCTCAATCACCGGCTCAATCTCAGAGCAGTCCTCATCGCATCTGCTTTGACTGAAGCGTCCCGGGGTGTCTGGAGAGTCCTTTCGTTGGAAGGATGATTGTTATGGCACGTCCCTCGAAGTACCCGCGTGAGCTCCAGGAGCGCGCTGTCCGGATGGTGGTCGAGTCCAAGGGCGACTATGAGAGTGAGTACGCGGCGAGTGGAGTCCAGCAGAGTGGTGTACGACGGACCTGAGTGAGCGCGTGCCTCCAACGTAGGCGCGGCCACCGGGTGGATCCTTCGAGTGATCTGCAAAAACCGACTCGAAGAAGGAACCACA
>Ga0180217_1000299_pt1 | contig 89933 bp, 99 predicted proteins | sample eDN3rd37CBELigOP_FD_128521 | JGI IMG/M metagenome (GOLD analysis project Ga0180217, IMG submission 128521) | Enriched Organic Plus compost microbial communities from Emeryville, California, USA - eDNA 3rd pass 37_C BE-Lig OP (version 2) (version 2) ...
AATCAGTAGAGAAAGGCCTACTTTCAAGCCCAGAAATAAAACAGGGTGGATAGAAATAAGTAAGTCCATAATAGGATTCATCTCCGCAATCCAATTTTTCATTAATCCATAGTTTGTTACAATACCATCAAATAAGTTTAAAAAGGCAATGGAAATTCCAAATAACATAATATTATTACCCATATGATCATCCTTTTTTATTGGTAAAACCTCTTATGTATTTTTAACTGAATATTCCATTTTTATTCTAATTATGTTGAAGTGTATAAGTATAAATAAAAATCCCACTGAATTCAGTGGGATAGTTTATTCTATTGAACGAGGTATTCCTCTTTAAGTTCTGAGATCGCTACTTCAGAACGTTCCTCATGGGCATGTCTTAAATGAACTGTGGCAGTTTTGCCATCATCATGTACTTTGTCAATCCAAATAGAAACGCCATTATAGCTAATTTCAAACTCTTTTGGTGAGGCAACGATTTCCTGTGCACGATTGTAGTCCAAAGGGAACACTTCCTTACTTTCGTTTATTTTTTGCTTTTTGAGCCAGTTGATGAAGTGCGTTTAATTCCTCAGCAATTTCTTCTCTCATTTCACCAGGAGCAATTTTTGCGTTCTTTGGTGTTTGGGGTAGTGATTGTTTATTTGTACCTTTACTATTGCTATCGTCTCTTCCCATAATGAAAACTCCTTTCAATTTGATTCTTATTTAATATGGCTTTTATAGGCGTTTTTATCATTAAAAAAAGCGATTTTCGTTAGAAACAAAAATCGCAAAACTTTTAGTTTAAAATGCTCAATATAAGGTATCTTAAATTTAAAAAGCATTTTATCATTTATATTGCTATAGACTTACACCGGTCTCATTTGAGATAGCATCTACCTCATATAACCAATCTCGCAGAAGTGATCTAGCTTGATCTAACCCTTGATTAGCTTCAGTCATTGTATCCATATCTTGTTTTTCTATCGCGGAAAGTATTAAAGTAAAGGAATTATATTGAATATTTGCTGCTTCAATATAGACTTCATGGAGCTCTCTGATACGAGGGTTTTGTGGCGTAATGGCCTCTAATTCTATAATAAATTGACGATAACTTGGAACCACTTCATCTAAAAGTGTGTAGTAGAGTTCCTCGTCATTAGTATAATTTAACCCAGTCACACTATCGTAAAGATTAATAATTCTATCTTCTTCTGGAGCCAGCAGAACTATTTCATCGATATAACTTGCAAAGTCTTCTGCAAGGTCCGTTTCAGAATTAGAAGGCTTAATGTTAGTAACACTGTCAACTTCCGATTTTTTATCCGTTGTATTAACTTCTTCTGTTTCTATTGGTTCCTCAGTCTGATTTTGCTTTTTAGAATCTGAGTCGCTACAACCAACTAAAAATACAAAAATAAAAAGTGAAAGGAAAAGTGATAGTCGTTTCATTTTTTCTCCTATCCTCCAACGAGTTAATAATGTGTTGGATGTTGTTTTAAAAAAACACATTCTAGGTAAGGATATTCAAAAAATACAAAACGGTGACTATTATTTTCCATCACTCATAAGGATGAGGAACATTTGAAGCAAGAACTAATATCCAAAGAATAGTTTTGTCATTACATATACAATCCAGCTAGAAAAATGCCCATGACTTTTTCGTATATTCCATCAAATTGACTGACTGGAAGTGGGTTTTGACCAGATCCGAGCTCTACAGTAAATCCAGGCCTACGCCAATCTTGAATAAACCAGTCCTTGTAGCCAGCATAACTTTCTAAGCTTTTGACTGGTCTGTAACCACTTACTCGAGCAAACTCCTTGACGATAATCTCTGACTCTGGAGGCTCCATATTTTCATAGCCCCAGTAGATTTCTTCTCCTTGTGTATGAAACGCAATAACACGAGAGAAATCTCTTCGTCTAGTTAAATTAGCCATGGCAATGGCTTCGGGTTGTGTTAACGGAGCTTCGCCGCCATAATCACGTGGTCCAGGAGTTTTAGGATTGCGATCTCGTTCTGCATCCCAGTTTGCAGGGAATTGGTCATTTAGGTCCACACCGTTAATATTCGCTTTCCAATTAGAAAAATTCGTGTTTCCATTATTCCATTCTACAACTTGATCTCGCCAGGATGCATTATTAGGGGCCCCATTAATAACTAAATCGACTCCATCTGGATTGACCATAGGAACAATGGACAGCATTGCTTGAAGATAGTATGGAAAAGTAGATACTCCACGTATAGAACTTTGATTAGTAAGTGATAACAAATAGTCATTTAAAAAGGTCATAAGGATACCTGAAGTAATCCATTCGTTTGCATGAAAAGAAGCATTATAATGGATTCGTTTTGAGCCAGTACCAATGACTAGTTCGGGTAGGTTCCTATCTAGAACTGTCTTTCCTATATTGTACATTCTCATAAAAGGATAAACGGCAATCAAAGTCCATATATCATTCATCATTGTGTTGTAATCATAATTTTGTTTTCCATTAACTAAACGATAAGTGACTCTTCGTGGAATTCGAATGGTTTGGCCCACTTGTAAATTATTCGGATTCACATTAGGGTTCACTAAAATCAAGCTGTCTACCGGCAAATTATTTCTTTGAGCAATTAACCATAATGAATCGCCGTATTGAATTTGATAATTGATAGTAACAAAGCCCGGTACCTTTACTCTTTGTCCGATAGATAGATATTCTGAATTTACATCACGGTTAGAGTCAATTATTAACCGAAGTGGTATCGAAAACAGCTGACTCAAATACCAAAATGTAGTTCCTGGTCGTACATAAACGTCCAATTTGTTCCTCCCTTTTAGTTCGTTCATTACTTTCGATTATAAATTATATGAATAAGTAGTCTGTTTATGTTCCAGGAAACTTAGAATATCATCAGTGTAATTGTTAGGAGCCTTCAGTTGAAATGTTCTTCTGAATTTCAAAATTATCATGTAATAATGCCCAGTTTTGTGGGAAAGGATAGCCCAAAGCCCAATAACTGATTCCTCTAAGGTTATACTGTTTGACTAAATCAAACTTGGCTTGTGCACTTCGAGCATCTTCAAACCATACTTCATGCCCTTGACCTTGTTCATCTATATATCGGAAAAAGGGTGACTGTACGGTATCATCGTATTGAATGGTCGCATGATATTTTGTTGCTCTTCGTATTGCCTCTTGGGGACTAAAAGTTTCCGCAGTAGCTCCTTCAATATGTGGAATTTTCCAATCACGTGCATAAATTTGAAACCCTAAATAGATTTTATTGGCAGGCATAACTGAAAGTGCATATTCTACTACTCTTCGCATTTGATTAATAGGTGAAATAGCTTGAGGTGAAGCACCTCTCCATCCCCATTCATATGTCATTAGAACAACAAAATCAACAATTCTACCATGTGCTTCATAGTCGTGAGCAGTATATAATAACCCTTCTTGTGTGTCACTCGTTTTTGGTGCGACTGCAGTGGATACAAAGTAGCCTTCTGGATGCAAACGATTCACAGCTAATTGAAGGAATTCATTATAATTTTCACGGTCTTCAGGTTGTACATATTCAAAATCGATATTTAACCCTTTATAACCCTTTTCCTTCATTAGCTGGAGAACATTAGTAAGTAAGCTTTCTCGTATTGTAGGATTTGATAGTACTGCATGTGCCAAGTTCGTACCTGTTGAAGTAACTGACAAATTTGTGATGGCTAATATTGGCTGAATATTTTTAGATTTTGCTGCAGCCAACATTAGATTATCTGCGAAGGGCTCAAGGGAACCGTCCTCTTTGATAAGGTAAGCAAAGGGACTTAAAAATGTAAGAAGATGTCCAATCTCATTTATTGTTTCAGCCGCTTCTTCATCCTTTTGGTAAGTATAAGCATTTACTTCAAGTAGCGGCTTTCTCCTTGGGATCATTAAGGGAGTGCCAATATGGATTAAATTAGGATTTGTGATTTGATTTTCAGTGAGGATGGCTTGAATCGTTGTACGGTATTGATTGGCAATTTGCCATAGAGTTTGACCCGGTTGAACCATATGGATAATTGGTGGAATGTAGATTTTAGTACCAATGTATAAGAGATTTGGGTCGGTGATTCGATTAGCAGTAATAAGCGCATTAACAGAAACCCCATAGTCTCTTGCTATGGTCCAAAGATTTTCTCCACTTTGAATCGTGTGAATGACAGCTGTAGTAGGAATGACTATTGCTTGGCCGATTAGTAATTGGTTTGGATTTGGCAATTGATTGAGTTGTTGGATAGCATTTACACTCACATTATATTGACTTGCTATTTGCCAAAGTGATTCGCCACGGCTAATAACATGAATAAGCAATACATAGCCTCCTTAAAGAATGTTCAATGGAAAATTATATGAATTAGAGGATGTAAAAATCATCAATAGTTTAGAACAAAATAAAAACATGAGTTCGCGCTACTATTCGAACTCATGTCTATATATGTTATTTTTCTTTTCTTAAAATAAAACTTAAGTGTCGGCCTGTTTTCTTATCTTGACGATAAGAAAAACCTTCTTCACTTATAAATGTACATGTTTTGTCAATTAGAATATTTTCTGATGGAATACCTGCTAACTCACATTGTTTTTTTACGGTAAGTTGATTATCAATGTGATATTTATTGGTCTCTTTCTTGAAGTATATGAAATCATCCGCATATCCAAGAGCTGCAAATTTTTCATAGACATCTACATCTACTTCAAACTTTTCCTGACTAAGGGCTGGACCTAGTATTATATGAATGTCTTTAGGATCACTTTGTTTTTCGCCAATTATTCGTTGAAATACCTTTCGTGTTATTTCTTTTACAGTTCCCTGCCAGCCGGAGTGAATAACTCCTGAAAGCCCATTTGATTCATTATAAAAAATAACTGGAACACAATCTGCAGTAAAGGTGCAAAGTAATGTATTGGGTTCCAACGTATAAAGTGCATCTGTGTTTTCAATAGCATTTTTTAAGTCTTGAGCCCCTCTACCTTTATCTTCTAAAGTAACCTGATGAACGTTTGCACTATGCGTCTGATTGGCACAAACGAAATCATTAATACCACATTTTAAGGAAGAAGCGAGATTCTGCCGATTCTCAATAATATCCAATGGATTTTCACATACGTGAAGTGCCATATTATTCTGTTCAAAACTTTTTATATCTTTTAACGTCGTACCTGCAATAAATTGATCATTATCTAAATAAATTTTTATGTTCATTCCATCACCCCATATTCATCTTATTATAAATTTGTACCTTTAATCAAAAATATGGGATGGTATTTTAGTAAAATGTTTCATGTGAAACAATAGCTGGTCTTATAGTGTTTACGTATTGATAATCTATAAAAACGCTATTTTCTGATAATTGAATTTATAAATCTTAGCTACTATTTTTATAGTAGCCATTTAAAGTGAATTCTATACATGATAATTTGTAAATCTTATAAAAATATATACTAATAGAATTTAAATCTACTTATATTACACAAAAAAGAAGGTGTCCTAAGGGGACACCTTCTTTTTAGGTTGTTGTCGGGGCTGAACAGGGAGCTTCCGCATTCATTCTGTCCAGCTGCAGGTGCTAGCTCCTCGACAACTTCGAAATCTACTGCAAGGACAAAAAGCGTCCTTTTGTCGATTCCTCCAGTTGTTGTCGGAGCTGAACAAGCACCTTCCGCATTTCGATCTGTCCAGCTGCGGCGGCTTGCCCCTCGAGGTCGTTTCGGTCTCTTCCCACGTGTGCAAGCACACTTGTCAGAGTCCTCCAACGCTTGTCGGGGCAAAACGAGCCGCCTTCGCATTTCGATCTGTCCAGCTGTAGCGCCCAGCCCCTCGAGGTCGCTTCAGTCCCTCGGTCGAAAGCTGGAAAGATGCTTTCGATTCGGGCCTTCCAGCGCTTGTCGGGGCAGAACAGGGCGCTTCCGCATTTCTGTTAGTCTTCTTCTATGTCTTTTCGGTTTTTCTTTAACATTTTAGATAGTAGTTCGTAAACGATTGGTACGATTACTAATGTTAATAGTGTAGAACTTAATAGACCACCGATAACTGTGATAGCTAGGTCAGAGGACATTAATCCACCGCCACCACCAACACCAAGTGCCATTGGAAGCATTGCTCCGATTGTTGCAATGGCAGTCATTAAGATTGGACGTAAACGAGTAGCTCCTGCTTCTAGGATTGCTTCACGCATTACCATTCCATCACGTTCCATATGAATAATACGGTCTACTAAAACGATTGCGTTTGTTACAACGATACCAATTAACATTAATAGTCCCATCATTACTTGAACAGATATTGTATAGTTACTAATGTACAACCCGATGAAAGCACCGATTACTGTAAATGGTAAAGAGAATAAGATGGCAAATGGTGCTAAACCTTCACCAGATGTAACAACTAGAATGAAGTAAACAATTAGAATTGCAGCAATCATAGCAATTCCTAATTGTGTAAATGTTTCAGCCATATCAGCTGCAACACCTGCAACACCAGTTGAAACACCCTTAGGTAAATCTAAATCATCAATTTTCTCTTCGGCTTCACTTGAAGCAGTTGAAATGTCATCTCCAATGATTGTACCTGATACTGTTGCATAGTACTCACCTTCAGAGCGAGATAACGTGTTTAATGTTGTTCCTTTTTCTAGATCGACTAATTCTGATAATGGCATTGCTGTTCCCAGTGCTGTTGGAATTTCAGTAGCTAATAATTCATCTACAGTTTCTGGTGCAACTTTCGCCTCACGTTGAATAATGACATCAATATCATCGCCATCGTTTTCAACAGTTGTTAATACCTCATCAGAGCCTGTATTTGATAAAGCCATTACAATTTGACCTGTTGTTAAACCATATTGAAGTACGTGCTCTTGAGAAACTTTAAAGACATTTTCAACATACGGATCTTCTGCATCCGATTCAATATCTTCTAAGCCATCTACATCTTTTAAAGCACTTTCAACTTGATCAACAGCTGTCATTAAATCATCTAAATCTTCACTGTAAAGTGTATAACTTACTTCATTAGAGGACATTGACATTGCGCTAAAGTTTTGTGACTTCCATTCACCTGATTGTCCGATGTTGAAGACATAATCTTCAACTTCTTCTCTAGCTTCAGGGAAGTTATCCATATCTGGATCGAAGATTAGGTACATTAATGCACCGCCTCCACCGCCACCCATCATCATTGCAGTAGGATCTGCGCTAGATGAATCGGTAATCGATAATTGGAGAACATCTATATCTTTGCGTTTCATTAACTCTTTTTCTACTTCAGCAATATTTGCTTCAGTTTCATCCGCCAATTCTCCTGCTTTAGGTGTATAAGTTAAGTACATAACCTTTTCTTCAGAAGAGCCCATGAAACTAAAACCTATTAATGGAGTTAGTGCAAGTGAACCAACTAAGAGAACAATCGCAATGATTGAAGTGATCCATTTATGATTTAATGCCTTTGCTAGTACACCTTTATACCATAATGCAAGTTTACCTACTTCTTTATGAGCTTTCTCGGTTTTCTCACCATAAAGTTTTTTACGGAATAAGAAGTGAGATAGTGCAGGTACGATTGTAATGGCTACGAGTAAGGATGCACCTAGCGCAAATGCCATAGTTAGTGCGAATGGCATGAATAACTCTCCAACCATACCACCTACAAATAGGAGTGGTGCAAATACTGCTACTGTTACTAATGTAGATGAAAGGATTGGTTTAAACATTTCAATTGTGGCTTCACGAATTAAGGCACGGCCACGAAGCTTTTCATCCTTTAGATGCATACGGCGATAAATGTTTTCTACTACAACGATAGAGTCATCAATAACACGACCAATCGCAACAGTAATTGCACCTAACGTCATAATATTTAAAGTAATATCCATCCAGTTTAATAATAAAATCGCCATAAAGAGTGAGACTGGAATTGAAACAATTGAAATAATCGTGGATTTAAAATCACGTAAGAATAATAGAATGATTAATACTGCGATTAAACCACCAAATACTGCTTTTTCAACCATCGAGAAAACAGAATCCTCAATTGGTTTACCTTGGTCAAGTGAAATATCAACCACTAAGCCATCAATTTTATCTTCTTGTTCTTCTATTAAGTCCTTCACAGCGTTTACTACCGTTACAGTATTCGCTTCTTGACCTTTTACAATTTGAATTGAGATGGCATCTTTGCCGTTTGTACGTGAAACAGATTGAACTTTACCTACTGTTTCAATTTTTGCGATATCACTAAGTTTAACAAATGGTGATGGGTTTTCAGCAGTAGGCGTTACTGGAATAAGCATATCCTTTAACTGGTCTACAGTTTTAATATCCCCATCTACCGATACTGCTTCCTCTCCATCAACAAATTCATAAAGACCTAATGATAGAGCCATATCGCTTCCTTGAACTAATTGCTTCACCGTATCCTCAGTAAGCCCAAGTGAAGCCATTTTCGCATCATCAAATGTAAATTCTACTTCTTCAACATGCTGTCCTGTGATAGTAGCAGAAGCTACTCCATCGATTTTCTCGATTTTTGGCAATAGGACATCTTCAACTGTTGAGGTTAATTCAACAATATCTTCTTCAGTACTACTAACTGAAAGTGCAATAACCGGCATCATATTCATGCTAATTGCCATAATTGTAGGCTCTTCTACTTTTTCTGGTAGAGTTACCCCATCAAGTGCTGACTCTAACTGACGCTTTTTCTCATCCATATCCACGCCATATTCATATTCGATTTGAACTTGAGAGACGTTTGAAGATGAACTCGAGTAAACTGCCTTCACATCTTCTAGCCCTTCAACAGCTTTTTCCATTGGCATGGACAGTTCGCTCATTACTTGTTCTGGTGTAGCACCTGGGTACACACCCATAACGATTAAGTAAGGAATTGAAATGTCAGGAATGGATTCCATTTTCATTCTTGTAGCAGAGTAAATACCTGATACAGTAATAATGATTGTTAATAACCATACAGCTAGTTTATTTTTCAGTACAAAATTGACTAAACCTTTCACTTTCACACCTGCCCTTAAAAATTGACTCTTACATTACAGTTATTTATACTAATGACTAATTGGTCAGTTGTCAAACGAAAGAGTAGGAGTGTTTTAGATTGGTTAAGAAACAACTCATAATGGAAAAATCACTAGAATTATTTGCTGAAAACGGTTTCGAAGCAACATCAGTACAGCAAATAACAGAACGGTGTGGGATATCAAAAGGAGCCTTCTATTTACACTTTAAATCGAAGGATGAACTAATTAATAGTTTGATTGATGATTTTATGACTCGGTTTATAACTAGTATTGAACACGCAGTCAGTCCGGATCAACCAAATGATGAACTATTATATAATTATCTTTATGTGATGTTTAAAGAATTTCAAGAACAAGCAAGTTTTGCGAAGATTTTTCTGCAAGAACAGGTGCTTTCTTTTAATGGAGAACTTCTTAGTAAAGTTCAGATATACACAACGATGCTCAATAAAATGATGTCGTCGGTAGTTCAGAGACAATTTCCTAATTTAAACCCGAATATGCATCTAGATGTCGTATTTTCTGTTAATGGGTTAGTGAAAGGTTATGCGGAACTGTTTTTAATAGATAATTACAAGGTTGAATTACAAGTATTATGCAATTCAATAGTTGAGAAGGTTAGCATTATTGCTGAACATGCAAAAGTACAAGCAGTTACATTAGACTATTTAAGGTGTATTAATCTAAAAGCAAGTTATTCAAAGGAACATATCCTTGAGCTAATAGATAGTATATTACATGAAATGAAGGAAGACTCCATTGTTTACGAATCTTTACAATTATTAAAAGAACATTTACACGTGCCTTCATTAAGGCCAGTACTTCTACAAGGATTATTAAAAAATATAAAAGAATATGATCAATGTAAATGGGTTGCTTATCTCTATCAACTGTACTTGCAAAGTGAAGAGTAATCTAGCATCCAGTCAAATGAAAAAAAGTGAGCCCCATTTTGAAATGGAACTCACTTTTTTATTAATTTAAATTACTATGTGTTCTTCCATAAATAAAATAGAAGATTAAGCCAATCACGAACCATACGCCACAAGAAATCCATGTCGTAATGGATAGTTGGCTAATTAAAAATAAGCATGCTAGGAACGATAAAACTGGAAGTACAGGGAAGAATGGAACTTTAAAGCCACCAGACGGAATATCTTTATTTTTTCTTAAGTTAATTACGCCAATTGATACAATCATAAAGGCGAGTAAAGTTCCCATGTTTACTAATTCAGCTAGCTTACTTAACGGAATAACCCCTGCACAAAAGGCTACTAATATACCAAATAGCCATGTATTAAGGATTGGAGTTTTTCTTTTAGGATGCACTTTATACAATGACTTTGGCAGTAAACCATCACGAGCAATGGCATATATTAGTCGAGAACCGCCATATAACATAACAAGAATAACTGTCATCATTCCTGTAACGGCCCCTAATGAAATTATACCCGCAATCCAATCTTGTCCAACAAGTTGAATAACGAAGCTCACCGGGTTACTCACATTTAAGTCTGTATAAGGCGCAATACCCGTTAATACTAATGAAACGATTATATAAAGTAACGAACAAACTACTAAAGAACCGATAATTCCAATCGGTAAATTTTTTTGTGGGTTCTTTACTTCTTCTGCAGCAGAAGAAACAGCATCGAATCCTAAGAACGCAAAGAATACTAACGCAGCACCAGCTAATACACCATTAAACCCAAAAGGCATAAATGGTTGCCAATTGTCTGGCTTAACATAAAATACTCCAACGATGATAAAAAGAAGAATAACTCCTACTTTAACAAAAACCATAATTTTGTTAATCTTCGCTGACTCCTGTATGCCTCGAGATAATAAATAAGAAATCGCTAAAATGATTAATATGGCAGGTAAGTTCATATACGTGCCATCTGCTGGATTAAATGGCCCGGACAAGCTATGCGGGATGGTGATATTAAGACCTTCTAATAAAGATATTAGATAGGATGACCACCCTGTTGCTACAGAAGCAGACGCCAATCCATATTCTAATACGAGTGCCCAACCAACAAACCAAGCAACGACTTCTCCAAATACAATGTATCCATATGTATAAGCGCTTCCCGTCAATGGGATAGCAGATGAGAATTCAGAGTAACACATCCCGGCTAATGCACAAACAATGGCAGCGATAACAAAGGAAAAGACAATAGCTGGTCCAGAGTGCGTAGCTGCGACTGTTCCCGGTAGAATAAAAATCCCTGTCCCAACAATTGCTCCAACGCCAAGCAAAATAAGGTCGAATGCACCTAGTGTTTGTTTGAGCTGATTGCCGCCTTTTTTTCCTAGTAAATCGCCAATCTGTTTTTTTCTAAATAAATTCGACAAATTTAACACCTATTCTTTTTGAATTATGAAAAAATATTACTATGATTCGCATCGCAGGTCAAATCTTTATTAAAAAAATTGACGAATTAGCTCGAAAATATATGTAGATTTTAATATTTTTATTTGGAATAACTTTCTCCTTTTTGCAAACAATAAATTAAAAAATTGGGTCAATCAGAAATTGGGTGGTAAAAATGAACGAAGAGAATGAATTAACACTTGTGCAACATTTAGAAGAATTAAGAAAAAGAATTATTATCATTACAGTAACCCTAGTGTTCTCCCTTTTAGTTGGTTTTTGGTTTGCTCCAAAAACACTACAACTTATTAAAGAACAACCATCAGCGCATGGTGTGGATTGGAATTTATTTGGATATACCGATGGGGTGATGATTTATGTAAAATGTGCTTTAATTCTAGCCATTCTGATAACTTTGCCAATTGCCTTATGGCAAATATGGTTATTTGTAAAACCAGGGTTAAATGAGAGGGAAGCAAAAGGAACCATATTTTATATTCCCATTTCATTTTTCTTGTTTTTACTAGGTATAAGCTTTAGCTACTTTATTCTATTTCCTTTGATGCTCAACTTCTTATCAAATGTAAATCTATCAATTGGTGCAGTTGAAACCTATGGGATTAAGCAATATTTTACTTTACTATTTAATCTAACGATTCCAGTTGGTCTAGTTTTTGAGTTGCCAGTTGTTGTTTTATTCTTAACCAACATAGGAGTCGTTACCCCAGATAAGCTACGTAAAATGCGGAAAGTTGCTTATTTTATTTTAATTATTGTTGGTGTTTCAATTTCACCACCGGATTTCATTTCTGATTTTGTCATTGTTATCCCGCTGTTACTACTATTTGAAGTTAGCATTAGTGTATCTAGTTGGGCTGAAAAGCGAAGAAAAGAAAAAGAAGCGCTAACAGCTGAAAATAGCGGAGAAATCGTTTAGGAATAACAAAAGCAAGGGAGGAAGCTTTTATGGCAAGCATTGGTGTACCAGGATTAATTATTATCCTTGTTTTAGCTATCATCATTTTTGGGCCTTCAAAATTACCGCTGTTAGGAAAAGCGGTGGGTGATACACTTAGAGAATTTAAATCGTCTACGAAAGATGTTATAGATGATACTTCAGATGAATTAAAATCACAGGATGTAAACAAGATAGAAGAAATTAAATAATAACATTTTAAAGAAAAAAGAGAAATCAAGCGAATAAGAGTAGCTATGATTTCTCTTTTTATACTACGAATTAATTCCAGCAAGCCCCTTATAGACTTCTACAACAGTCTCAATAATGTCGTCAGGGAAGTCGTAATAGAGTGTGTGTAACCCAGGGTGGTTTTCGCCACTTCCTACGAAGAAAAATGAGCCTTTTACTTGTTTTAAATACTCACCAAAATCCTCGGAAGCACGGTAGGGTTGTGGTAATTCCTGCCAAGTAATACCTTTCTCATTACAAACAGCTCTAATATGATCGGAACATTCCTTTGTATTAACAGTTTCCGGGAAAATATCATTATAAGTAAAAGATACTTGTATGCCTTGTTCTTCCCCTAGTTGATTTGATAGGTTTTCAAGGTTATTTTGTAATCGATCTAGTTCTTCTTCCTTTTCTGCACGAATAGTCAATTTTAAGGTACCGCTATGTGCAGCGATACCATAGTTTTCCGAACCTACATCAATTTGAATGACTGTGCAGAGTACGAGCCCTTCATTGTTTTCAGTAGAAGTGAATTTTGGTAGTGCATCAATAATTTCAGCAATTGCATATGAAGGATTTATCCCTTTTTCCGGTTCACTAGCATGTGATGGAAGTCCAACCATTTCAATAGCCATTCCACGTGATGCAAAATGTGCAGTACCATCAATAATACTTACTGTTTTTAATGGAATACCAGGCATATTATGAAAGCCGTATATTTCATCAATACTTTCTTTTTGCAATATTTCTTTTGCTTCAATTGCACCTTGACCTGTTTCTTCAGCATGTTGGAAAAGAAAGAAGATATTTTGATCTGCTCCGTTTTGATCAACCTCAAGTGCAAAACCTACTAATGAGGAAGAATGACCATCGTGGCCACATTTATGAGCAACTCCTGGAATGGTAGATGCCCATGGAAGGCCAATCGTCTCCGGAATCGGAAGAGCATCAAAATCAGCGCGGAAGGCAATATTTTTCTTCCCCTTACCTGCTCGATAAGCAGCATAAAAGTATTTTTTTCCTTCATCTATTATTTGAAGATTATTTGTATGTTCTTTTAAGAATTCGATTAATCGTTGTTTCGTCCAAACCTCTTCATAGGAAAGTTCGGGGTGTGTATGTAATTCGTGGCGTAACTCAGTCACTAGTTGTAAGTTTTCCTTCTTCATTCAAATCGCCCCTTTCAAATAATTTTTGCAATAGTTAACTTATTGTAGTAAATCTTTCATGTTTTTCAATTGTATTAATAGAAAATTTAGAAAAATTATCTGTTGTATCTCATTATATGATTAAATCACATTAGATTAACAATAAACTGATTTGAAACGAGGAAATAACTTACCAGTATACCTTGTGGTAAAGCAAGAGGCACTGCTCGTTCATAAATATCGAAATCCGATGAGGAAGTGTAAATGATCCCCATCGGATTGAATTAAATAAGAGCCACTATTTTATCGCCCTTGCCACGTATGAATTAAATCATTATTTTGTCCTCTTGCAAAGACATCTGTTCGATTAGGTCCCCAAGAAACAGCCGCTGGAGCGCTTGTTAGGGTACCACCAATTGATTCCCAGCTGTCCCATCGAGAGTTGTTCCAAGAACGTTTATATAGACGGTTGCCTGTTCCTCGAACAAAGACGTCAAGTTGATTTGCACGCCGTGATGAAACTGCTGGAGCACTTGTTAAGGTACCACCAAGACTTTCCCAGTTACTCCAACTATTACCGATCCACCATTTGTGAATTAAATCATTATTTTGACCCCTTGCAAAAACATCAATACGGTTAGGACCCCAAGAAATAGCTGCAGGTTCAGAGTTTAGGTTTCCACCAAGGTCTTCCCACTCTTCCCAATTTGTACCGTTCCATGTTTTCTTATAAAGTCGATTGCCATTTCCTCTCACGAAGACATCTAATTGGTTCACACGGCGGGAAGAAGCGGCAGGTCCACTTGTTAAAACGCCACCGAGGCTTTCCCAATCACTCCAACGGCTACCGTCCCACCATTTATGGTAAAGTGCATTATCTGTTCCTCGAACAAAGACATCGATTCGATTAGGACCCCAAGAAACTGCTCCAGGGGAAGAGGTTAAAACGCCACCGAGGTTTTCCCAATCACTCCAACGACTACCGTCCCACCATTTATGATACAGTGCATTATCTGTTCCTCTAGCAAATACATCTAAACGGTTTTGGCTCCAGGAAGAAACTGTAGGTGCTCCTACTATCGTACCTCCAAGACTCTCCCAATTTGCCCATCCTTGCCCTGGAGATGGAGTTGGTGGTGGTGTTGGACTTGGACCTGGTTGACTACCCCTAAGGATATTTATAGTAATTTCAATGACACTCGTAAGTACCCGATCAAGCGTGTTTAAAGGAATATTCATTGAGCGAACAAGGGTATTAAACCAAGGTGTTTCCCTCTGGAACTGTGTATAAACTTGACTAGCGGATTGATTAATATTTGCTTCGTTTCTTGTAAAATTCACGATATAGAAAAATAAGGTCTCAATCAACTGGCGGTTTACACCGGCTTGCTCTAGCTGCGTGTATAAATTGCCATGTTGACTTCGAATCGTTTGCATAATCTGCTGAACACTTGGTTTTTGTTGTGGATTTCGTTGTGCATATTGTGGCATCACTGGATAATAATTGGTGTTTGGATTCATTGGAACATATTGAACGTAATAATATGGATAACCATTATACATAGGTATTTAAATCCCCCGTTTTTTCATTAGTGTATGCACTAACTGAAAAAATTGGGAATAAGGTTTATAACGCATAGGAGGATATCATGCATACTCAAGGCTAAGAAAGGATGGCTTTTTAACTTTGGTCACTTTTATTGAAAAGTTGAGAATGTTTTGGTCTTTCGAGAGGCGTAATATTTATGATGAAGTAACAAATGATTAAAATTAGAATTACAAGAGAGAAGATTAATGTGTCTAAAGGATGTTCATGATCAACGATAATCAGGCGTACCATAGCTGTTATGCCAATATAGAGAAAGTAGCGAAGGGGAAAGTGGTAGTCATCTTTAAAGTACTTAACAATCATGGTGATGAATTCAAAGTATAAGAAAAAGAGGAGAATACTTGCAAGGAAATGCTTATAATCACTATTACCACCTAAAGTTAGGGTGATGAAAAACCCCATTAATTCCTCAATGAGAAGGAATGATAAAATAAGAGCTAAAATAATCAGGCAAATATTTAAAAACCATTGTAACAAAGTGGGAAAAAATTTTTTAGATAACCTCCACCCAATAATTTTCATTGTTATCACTCCTTCTTAAAATGAATATATTTCTAATAAATCTAATAATATGAAGGACAATGCTTATTTATGATAGATAAAACAGAATTGTGGGAAATATTGTAAAAGGGTACAATAATTAGGTAAAAAACTTTAGCTTGAACGGAGTATTTAGTAAGTACTAAGAATGGAGAGAAAATGAATAAGGTTGTCACTAATTTAGTTAGTAAAAATTACTATATTATTGTGTTTCTATTAATGATCTTTATGACTGTTGGATTATTTGTAGAAAATCCACTTTTTGGACAAGGGAGTATTAACTATTATTTTCATATTGTATTTGTCATTTTGATATCTATTTGTTTATTAATTTATCCAAAATATAGGTCTAGTGTTTTAAGATGGATGATCGTCTTGATTGCAACTTTACTATTCTATACATTATTTCTATCTTATCCGGATACAGGCTCAACTATATTACTCATATATTTAATACCTGCTATTTCAATTCTGTTCTTTGATAAGCGACTATTTTATTTTTCCATTATTTTAAATCCTTTTCTACTCATAGGAACGATAGGGTATATTATGTATCGTGGGAAAGAAAATATTTTTCCTTATCTTATGAACGATATTGTTGGAAATATGGCGATTTTTTTCGGTAGTCAGGCTGTGCTTTTCTTTATTTTTTATTTTACGGCAGAGCGTATTAATAAATTGCAACTCTATTATGAACAAATAAAACATACCGAACGATTGAAAACAACAGGAGAGCTTGCGGCAGCTGTAGCACATGAGATTCGTAATCCCTTAACTGTTGTAAAAGGCTATTTACAATTGTACGAACAAGATATCACAGTAGATCATTCGCTGATGCAAAGTCTACCATTATTAATAGAAGAACTAGAAAATGCAGAGCAGGTTATTAACCAGCTATTGTCCCTATCTCAACCAGCGAAAAATGTAAAAACAGAGAGTGTTGATTTACAAACTGCAATATATAGTGTGGCGGAATTACTTCAATCTTATGGTCTTCTAAATAAAAATAAAATTGAAGTGATGGTAGAAACTGAAAGTTATATAGAAATCAATAAAATGGAGCTACATCAGTTGTTGATAAATATTGTTAAAAACGCGATAGAAGCTTCAAATGTTGGTGGGATTATATCTATAACAGCAGGGAAAACAAAGGGAAATCATTTAGAAATCAGGGTAACTGATAAAGGAATCGGGATGTCGGAAGAAGAACTAGAACAACTTGGAAATCCCTTTTATTCTTTGAAAAGTAAAGGTACCGGTCTAGGTGTAATGATTTGTCATAATATCGTGAAAAAATATAATGGGTCCATACATTACACGAGCCGTAAAGGCAATGGTACAACCGTTTCAATACGATTCCCATCAAAAATGGATAATAATCGTTTATCTTAAGTGATTACCATCTGTTTGAGAAGGATCTTCAGAATTTACCAGACCTATTAGCATTTTATCAATCATTAACACCAGGCTATCAAAAAGATATGCACGTTATATTTACAGCAGGAAACTACTAAAGAAAAGTGCCTTCATTAAATGAAAAAAATTTTAGGTGACGGATACAAAAGTCGTGATTTGTATCTTCAAAAAAATAGCTATAAAATGCTGACTAGAGTATGCTGCTGGTCAGTTTTTTACTTTATAGAGATAAAACTAAACACAGACTAGCTGGAATGGAAGATGAATATAATCGCAAGTAATATCCAACGTGCATATGTTAACTTTATATATTTGGAGATTATCTTTCTAAGAATAGTACTAAAATCTACCTTTAGTATTTTGCGATAATTTTTTTATAGTAGGGTGAAATGGGAAGAAACCAATAAAAACGCGGATAAAGGTTAATAAACTATTATGCTGAATAAATAAATTTTTTAAAACAATCTAAATTTACTAAAAATTATACTAGACTAAATAACTAGAATGTTTTACAATCATATAGCAATTAACTGAAGTTAGATAATTGATTGACTCTAGATTTCAGAATATTTAGATTACCTATTGATGTTAATTAGTCTGAATATTATAATAATTAAAAAATACGATTCTATCGAAAAACTTTCAGGGGGAAAGAACAATGACAGAAAAGAAAACACTAAAAAGATTCGCATCAGTATTTTTAGCATCATCCCTTATTGTAGGAGCACTTGCAGGTTGTAGTTCTAGTGAAGGAACATCATCAGAAGGTGGAAATTCTTCATCTAGTGAAAGTAGCGATGTAATTAAAATCGGTGCAAACTTAGAACTTTCAGGCTCAGTTGCAACATATGGTGCATCGATTGCCGATGGTGCTACATTAGCAGTTGAAGAAATCAACGCTGCTGGTGGAATCGATGGAAAACAAATTGAATTAGTAAAAGTTGATAATAAATCAGAAAACGCAGAAGCAACAAATGCCGCTATTAAATTAGCTACTCAAGATAAAGTAACTGCAATGATTGCACCTGCAACTTCTGGGAACGTACTTGCAACAGCTCAAATTGCAAATCAGTATAAAATTCCAACAGTAGCTGCAGCAGCAACTGCTCCAAACGTAACAGTAAATGAAGGTGGAACTATGAATGATTTTGTATTCCGTACATGTTTCATTGATCCGTTCCAAGGTGTAGTAGCCGCAAACTTTGCAACAAATGAAATTGGCGCAAAAAATGTTGCCATCTATGCAGACAATGCATCGGATTATGCAAAGGGACTAGCTGCCGCATTTAAAGAGCAAATCGAGGCAAATGGAGGAACTGTAGTAGCAGAAGAAGCTTATGTGGCTGATGATACAGACTTCAAATCAACGCTAACTCGTATTAAATCTGCAAATCCAGATTTCGTATTTATCCCTGGTTACTATGAAGAAGTAGGGTTAATCGTAAAACAAGCTCGTGAATTAGGAATTGAAGCACCTTTAATGGGCGCTGATGGTTGGGATTCTCCAACTCTAGTAGATCTTGCTGGTAAAGACGCATTGAATAATACATTCATTACAAATCACTATTCTTCTCAAGATCCAGAAGAAACAATTCAAGGATTTGTTGAAGCGTTCGACAAAGAATTTGGTGAGGCTCCAAACGCATTCCATGCACTTGGTTATGACACAGTGTACTTCATCAAAGATGCAATTGAACGCGCAGGCTCAACAGATGGTGAAGCGATTCAAAAGGCTTTAGCTGAAACAACAGATTTAAGCTTAATTACAGGTACATTCTCAGTTGATGAAAAACACAACCCAGTTAAATCCGCAACAGTTCTAGAATACGTAGACGGTAATCAAAAATTCAACTCTAAAGTTAATCCGTAATAATACGTTAAAACCAATGAACAAAGGGGGGCGAGTTTAGCCTCCCTTTTACAATTTAAATGTTAAAAGTGATGAAAAAAGGAGTGAGAGCTCATGGAATGGATTCAACAATTAGTAAATGGTATATCACTTGGAAGTATTTATGCATTGATCGCATTAGGATATACAATGGTATACGGAATCATCAAACTAATTAACTTCGCTCATGGTGATGTATTTATGCTAGGGGCGTTTATTGGTTTTTATGCAATTTCAAGATGGGAAATTGGGTTCTTCCCAGCCCTTATTATTTCCATGCTACTTTGTGCCATTATCGGTGTAATCATTGAGCGGGTTGCTTATAAACGATTACGAAGTGCAACACGTATTGCTGCCCTAATTACAGCAATTGGTGTTTCGTTATTAATTGAGTATACAGTTATCTTCTTCCGAGGTGCTTCTCCAGAAGCGTATCCAGAAGTACTACCAAAAACGTCAGTGGATATTTTCGGTGTCAGTATTAGTTCAATATCAATTTTAATCTTAGCTGTAACTATTGTTCTGATGATTTTATTGCAATTTATTGTTCATAAAACCAAAATCGGAAAAGCAATGCGTGCGGTATCACTTGATCCAGATGCAGCTCGTTTGATGGGAATCAATGTAGACAATACAATCTCTGCAACGTTTGCAATTGGTTCAGCATTAGCTGGAGCTGCAGGAGTTATATTTGGTGTCTATTATACGAGAATTGAACCTTTAATGGGGGTATTACCTGGTTTAAAGGCATTCATTGCAGCTGTACTTGGCGGTATTGGTAGTATTCCAGGAGCAATGGTTGGTGGCTTACTTTTAGGGGTAGTTGAAACAGTTGTAAGTGCGTTAGGATATTCTCTATGGCGTGATGCAGCAGCATTCGTAATCTTAATCTTAATACTTATATTGAAACCATCGGGTATTTTCGGTAAGAACACCCGAGAGAAAGTGTAGGTGACTGGTATATGAAAAAATCTAAATCCTTTTGGATATTTATCGTTATAGCGCTAGTAATCTATGCAGTTGTTCAAGGATTAATATCAGGTGGAATACTAGATTTATATTATCAAAACATTTTAATTCAAATGTGTATCAACATTATGCTAGCAGTCAGTTTACATATTGTTATAGGCATTACAGGGCAATTTTCAATTGGCCATGCAGGATTTATGGCTGTAGGAGCTTACTTTAGTGCAATTGCAACAATGAAGTTAGGCTTGCCATTCCCAGTAGCACTAATCATTGGTGCAGGTGTTGCTGCTTTAGCTGGTTTACTTGTAGGGATTCCTACATTACGACTTAAAGGGGACTACTTAGCAATTGCGACGCTTGGATTCGCTGAAATTATTCGTATTATCTTTTTAAATGTAGACTATGTTGGCGGAGCTGCAGGTATGGTAATTACGAATATGACTACATGGACATACGCATTTGTAGGGGTTGTCATTACCATCATCGTTATTGCAAACTTTACAAATTCAAGACATGGTCGTGGGGCAATTTCAATTCGAGAGGATGAAATTGCGGCAGATGCGATGGGGATTAATACAACTTATTACAAGGTTGTTGCCTTTACAATTGGTTCGTTATTCGCAGGACTTGCAGGCGCAATTTATGCACATAACTTTTTCATTATCCAACCGACAACATTTAACTTCTTAAAATCCTTTGATATTTTAATCTATGTTGTTTTAGGAGGATTAGGAAGTCTATCTGGGTCTATTATTGCAGCTATCTTTTTAACAGTTGTATCCGCTTATTTAGCAAACTTCCCAGAAACACGTATGATTATCTATTCTGTTGTGTTAATTATAGTGATGCTTTATCGCCCAACAGGTTTAATGGGGACAAAAGAAATTACTACTCTATTTAAATTTGGCAAAAAAGGAGGTACTAAACTATGACAAGTAACCTTCTCCTAAACGCAGAGAATGTCGGCATTCAATTTGGGGGCTTAAAAGCTGTTCAAGATGTAAATATGTACTTAAATAAAGGGGAATTAATTGGACTTATTGGTCCCAATGGTGCGGGGAAAACAACGACATTTAATATGCTGACAGGTGTTTACCAACCAACTACTGGAACGATTACTTTTGATAACAAAAATTTAAAAGGACTTAAACCGTATCAAGTGTCGAAGCTTGGTATAAGTCGTACATTCCAAAATATCCGTTTATTTAAAGACTTATCGGTTTTAGATAATGTAAAGGTCGCAAACCATAATATTGCCAAACACTCTATTCTCTCTTCCATTTTCCGTTTACCAAGTCACTTTAGCGGTGAAGCCAAAATGGAACAGGAGTCTATTGAGTTTTTAAAAATCTTTGGATTAGACGTTTATAAAGATGAATTAGCTAAAAATTTACCATATGGGATGCAACGACGTTTAGAAATTGCACGAGCTCTAGCGGCAAAACCTCAGTTATTGTTACTTGATGAACCAGCAGCAGGAATGAATCCACAAGAGACACGTGACTTGATGGAATTGATTGCCTTCATTCGGAAGGAATTTAATTTAACAATTTTATTAATTGAGCATGATATGCATTTGGTTATGGGGATATGTGAACGCATTTACGTACTGGACCATGGTCAACTAATTGCTGATGGTACTCCAGAAGAAATCCGAAATAATCCAAAAGTAATTGAAGCATATCTTGGTGAGGAGGTTGTTGATTAATGCTAAAAGTAAATAACATCGATGTATATTATGGAAACATTCATGCATTAAAAGATGTCTCCTTAGAAGTAAATGAAGGTGAAATCGTTACATTAATCGGGGCAAATGGAGCAGGCAAATCAACACTCTTAAAAACGTTATCGGGTTTATTAAAGCCTAAAAACGGCGAAGTTTTATATCAAACAGAGCAAATTGGTGGGAAACCTGCACAAGCAATAGTGAAAAGTGGAATTTCTCATGTTCCTGAAGGTAGACGAGTATTTTCGAGTATGTCTGTAGAGGAAAACTTAGAATTAGGGGCATATTTACGGAAGGATCGTGAGGAAATTAAAAAAGATATAGCCAATGTTTATGAGTTGTTCCCGAGACTAGGGGAACGTCGTAAACAACCATCTGGTACATTGTCTGGTGGGGAGCAACAAATGTTAGCAATGGGGCGCGCCCTTATGGCAAAACCAAAGCTATTACTTTTGGATGAACCATCTATGGGTCTAGCTCCGTTAATAGTAAAGCAGATTTTCGACATTATTAGGATGGTGAATGAACGTGGAACGACCGTGTTATTAGTTGAGCAAAATGCGAATATGGCACTATCGGTTGCAAATCGTGCATATGTTATTGAAACGGGGAAAATTGTACTATCTGGTACAGCGAAGGAACTACAAGAAAGTGAACAAGTGAAAGCTGCATATCTTGGGGGCTTATAAAAAGGGAAGCTGTAATGGCTCCCCTTTTTTTATGCTTGTAAATTGTTATTCTAAGTGAAATTCTGATATTGGTTTGTCAATGCATAATAGCGGGACTAGTAGCTTTATACTGAAGGGCGACCCTATTTTATGCCTGTTTTAACCCTTAATTTTTCGGTTGATAGTTTAAAAGTGAAAAGAGCTCTTTTTTTTCTTTCTTTGTTAAATCACGCCACTGACCTACTTTTAAATTTCCAAGGTGGATATTCATAATGCGAATACGTTGTAGTCTTTTAACCGAGTAACCTAGAGCTGAACACATTCGACGAATTTGACGGTTTAATCCTTGCTCTAAAATAATTTTAAAGACATGAGAAGAAATCTTTTCTACCTTACAAGGCAGAGTTTTTGTATCTAAGATTTCAACACCAGTAGCCATTTTCTTTAAAAATTGATCTGTAATAGGTCGATCTACTTGAACAACATATTCCTTTTCATGATGATTTTCTGCACGCAGAATCTCATTAACAATATCTCCGTCATTTGTTAAAAGTAATAATCCTTCTGATTCCTTATCAAGTCGGCCAATATGAAAGATACGTTTAGAATGCCCGACAAAATCTACGACATTTCCTTTTACATGCTTTTCAGTAGTACTTGTTATGCCTACAGGTTTATTTAATGCAATATAAACAAGCTCTTCTTCTTTTTTAACCGGTTTCCCATCTACACAAACTACATCGCCTTCATTTACTTGACTACCTACCGTAGCAAGTTCACCATTAATCGTAATTCGGCCTTCTTCAATCCATTTATCTGCACCACGACGTGAAGTAACGCCGGTTTCGCTTAAAAATTTATTAATTCTCATAAACTCTCCTATATGCTTTAGTAAATCCAGTATACAATAATCGATTTCATTGACTCTACTATTGTTGACGACAAATAACGGAAACATTCGTATTTCCTTTCCGCTAAATAGTTTGGAGAACCTGGCTCTTCGACGAAACAAGGAGTGCTGCGAGCCCCAATGTCTTAGAGAATTCCTTTCTTCGACCAAACGGGGATACTAGCAGCTTCAATCGTCTAAGAGAACCGCTCTCTTCGACCAAACGGGGATACTAGCAGCTTCAATCGTCTAAGAGAATCTCTTTCTACGCCCGAACAAGTATTCAAGCAGCTTCAATCGTCGAAGAGAACCCCTTTCTTCGACCGAACAAGTATTCAAGCAGCTTCAACCGTCGAAGAGAACCCCTCTCTACGCCCGAACAGGGATACTAGCAGCTTCAACCGTCGAAGAGAACCGCTCTCTACGCCCGAATAGGGATACCAATAGCTTCAATCGTCTAAGAGAACCCCTCTCTACGCCCAAACAGGGACACCAATAGCTTCAATCGTCTAAGAGAACCTGGCTCTACGCCCGAACAGAGACACCAGCAGCTTCAATCGTCGAAGAGAACCGCTCTCTACGCCCGAACAGGGACACCAGCAGCTTCAACCGTCGAAGAGAACCCCTATCTTCGACGAAACAAGAACTAAAGCAGCCCCAACCGTCCAAGAGAACGTATCCGACCTCAAATGTCTAAAATGTTTTTAAAAAAATTCCATTTTTTAGATATAATCTCGCTAATTAAACAATATATATTAATAAATACCTTTTCATAGATTGGGATACTCTGGTGTTAAGGTATTGGAAGATTAATAGTTGAAAAGGGGAGACTATATTTATGTCAGTATTAACAATGGCTTATGCATTTCCAAACACAGAAGGGGCATTAGTAAACTTTAAAGATAAGTATGACAATTATATTGGTGGTAAATGGACACCACCAGTTAGAGGGCAATATTTCGAAAATGTGACTCCTGTGACAGGGAAAGTGTTTACAGAAGTTGCTCGTTCAACTGAAGAAGATATTGAGTTAGCACTAGATGCAGCACATGCAGCAAAAGAGTCTTGGGGAGCAACGTCTGTTGCAGAACGTGCAAACATTTTAAATAAAATTGCTAATCGCATCGAAGAAAATTTAGAAATGTTGGCTGTTGCTGAAACTTGGGAAAATGGGAAAGCAGTTCGTGAAACATTGAATGCTGACTTACCACTAGCTATTGATCACTTCCGATATTTTGCAGGTGCAATTCGTGCACAAGAAGGCGGATTAAGCCAAATTGATAATGATACAGTGGCATATCATTTCCATGAGCCAATTGGAGTAGTGGGCCAAATTATTCCTTGGAACTTCCCATTACTGATGGCGGTTTGGAAATTAGCACCAGCACTTGCAGCTGGTAACTGTGTAGTATTAAAACCAGCAGAACAAACGCCAACATCCATTATGGTGTTAATGGAGTTAATTGAAGACCTATTACCACCAGGTGTTGTTAATATTGTAAATGGGTTCGGTTTAGAGGCTGGAAAACCACTTGCTTCTAATCCGCGTATCGGTAAAATTGCCTTTACGGGAGAAACAACTACAGGACGATTAATTATGCAATATGCATCTCAAAATATTATCCCTGTAACACTAGAACTAGGTGGGAAGTCACCAAATATCTTCTTTGAAGATGTAATGGATGCAGATGATGAATTTTTAGATAAAGCCATTGAAGGGTTTGTATTATTTGCACTAAACCAAGGGGAAGTATGTACTTGTCCATCTCGAGCATTAATTCAGGAGTCTATTTACGATAAATTTATTGAGCGTGCTATAAAGCGTGTAGAAGCGATTAAAACAGGAAACCCGTTAGATCCAAGTACAATGATGGGTGCACAAGCTTCTTCTGAACAAATGGAAAAAATCCTATCTTATTTAGATATTGGTAAACAAGAAGGAGCACAAGTATTGGCTGGTGGAGACCGCAATGCTTTAGAAGGTGACCTTGCAGATGGTTACTATATTCAGCCAACTGTATTTAAAGGGGATAACAGCATGCGTATCTTCCAAGAAGAAATTTTTGGTCCAGTCGTAGCTGTTACAACGTTTAAGACAAAAGAAGAAGCGTTACAAATTGCCAACGATACATTATATGGTCTTGGTGCAGGTGTTTGGACACGTGATATGAATACGGCTTATCGTTTTGGTCGTGGAATTGAAGCGGGACGAGTATGGACAAACTGTTACCACGCATATCCAGCACATGCTGCATTCGGTGGTTACAAAATGTCTGGAGTAGGTCGTGAAAACCATAAAATGATGTTAGAGCATTACCAACAAACAAAGAACTTACTTGTGAGCTATAGTCCAAACAAACTTGGATTCTTTTAATAGATTTGAGTTTAAACAGTGTTGAAGTGCTAACCCTATCAAGAGTCTCATTTTTGTTAGGGCAAAGAAGGATGCTTTCACTTTTGTATAAAGGAGGGCTCTTGTGGTTGAGCGAGTAACCGCTACCGATGCCGCACTTGAATTAATCGAAAGTTTGAAGAAAAAACACGGCCCAATTATGTTTCACCAATCGGGTGGTTGTTGTGATGGTTCCTCACCAATGTGTTATCCAGAAGGAGATTTAATCATTGGAAATGCTGATATTCTTTTAGGAGAAATTGGTGGAGCAAAGTTTTATATGCACAAAAGCCAATTCGACTATTGGAAGCATACTCAACTAATCATAGATGTCGTTGAGGGTCGTGGAGGAATGTTTTCATTAGAGGGTGTGGAAGGCAAACGTTTCCTTACTAGATCCAGAGCCTTTTCATCTGAAGAGTTAGCACAACTTATTTAAAGAATAAGGGTTATTGTTAGGGTATCCTAGCAATAACCTTTTCTAATTTTTTGAAACCATTTCTCTAGATAAGAGGTAGATTAATTGGAGAGTGATAACTATGAGTGATGAACAATTTGTAACTTCGTTTCAAGCCAATTATAATCGTCTTTTCAATTACACAGGTGGCCATGACATCGAACTTATGCTTTCTATGGCATGTAAATATACATTAGCTAATAAGCAATTTAGTGGAGTGATTTTACAAAAAGTTATTGAACAAATACAAAATATAAAAGAAATTTCTATACCTGTAAGTTTAGAAACGTCAATAGGCTACAAATTAGCCTTCCATCTTCTTCAGCAAGAAGATAGGAATAAAGAAATACAACGAATAGTAGAGAATGATGAAATCTTAGAAACGGTGAAATTTAGTAAGTCCATTTATCGATTGATTGGGGCTTTATTTTTACATAAAGGTAATTTAGAACATGCACAAAGAGCAAAAAAATTGTTTGAGGAAATGAATCAAAATCAACGGGTGCTCACATCAAAAGAATCTATTCCGTATGTGGTCTTTTTAACAGCAAATCCAATTGTAAAGGCGAAAAATCAGGCAGATACAATTATGAAATACTATCGTGAATTGAGGGAGAATCAATTTACGATGGGCAAGCATCTACAGGTGTTAGCTCAAATTATGACGATTTATAGTGCTGACTATAATGAAATTCTATTCCAATATGTTATAAGCCTGAGAGATGCACTAACAGGACAAGGAATAAAAGTAAAAAGAGTTCATTATCCCTATTTAGGAGTTTTAGCCTTAGCAGCAGCGAATGAGACGAAAATAAGTGAAATACTTTCTTTATATACTTTATTAAAGAAGCAAACGATATTTAAAAATGCGAAGGATTATGTGCTAATTGTTGCTATAGAAAAGATAGTTCAAGATGTGATTGAAGTGCAAAATGTAATAGAGATGACAGCTCTAACAAATCTATTAGAAATACTTAATGTTGTAGATTTTGTATTAGAAATTGGTAGCTATGTTCCTTCAGGTATTTCTGGTGTACTAGATTTTTTTAATTAGCAAATGGAAAACTACATAAGAGTTTGTTTTTGATATCAGTGGTACAATAGTTTTAGAAGACTAACGGAGGTTGTTATCAATGAAAGAAACAAAATTATGGATTAACGGTAATTGGGAAAATGCACAAAATAGTTATTCATTAACAGCACCTTATTCGGGAGAGACCATCGCAAAAGTGGCAAAGGCTTCAGTCGAGGATGTGGAACGTGCCATAGAAGGAGCACATGAAGCGTTTCAATCCTTTAAAAAGACAACTGCCTATGAAAGAGCAGAAATCCTTTATAAAGCAGTAGAGATTATGCGTAGTCGCAAAGAGGAATTTGCTCAAATTTTAGCACTAGAAGCAGGAAAGCCATTGTCTGCTGGCTTGACTGAGATTGATCGTACAATTGCAACGTATCAATTTTCAGCAGAAGCAGCAAAACAATCAATGGGAGAGACCGTTCCTTTAGATGCTGCACCAGGAATAAAAGATCGTATTGGTTATACGAAAAGAATTCCGATTGGGGTTGTATCGGCTATCACGCCATTTAACTTTCCATTTAACTTAGTAGCTCATAAATTAGGGCCTGCTATTGCAGTTGGAAATGCGGTCGTATTGAAGCCTGCTACACAAACACCACTATCATCACTTGTCTTGGCAGAGGTGTTTAAGGAAGCTGGATTACCAGATGGTGTACTGCAAATTGTAACAGGCTCTGGTAGCGAGTTAAGTGATACTCTCGTTACCCATCCTCTTGTTAAAAAAGTAACATTCACTGGTAGTGGAGCAGTAGGATTAAAACTAAAAGAAAAAGTAGGATTACGTAAAATTACGTTAGAATTAGGATCGAATGCGGCTGTTATTGTTGAGCCAAGTACACCAATTGAAAAAATTGTTTCACGCTGTGTAGCAGGAGCCTTTGGTTATGCTGGACAAGTTTGTATTTCCTTGCAAAGAGTTTATGTACATGAATCCATTTATGAGAAGTTTACGAAGGCATTTGTTGAAGAAACGAAAAAACTTAAATTAGGTGATCCACTTGATCCTTCAACAGATGTAAGTGCAATGATTAACCCAAAAGAAGTTGAGCGTATCAAACAGTGGATTGATGAGGCAAAATCTCAAGGAGCAGAAGTGGCTACAGGTGCCGAGTTTACGGAAAGAACGCTAGTTCCGACAGTGATGATTAATGTAAAGCCTGATATGAAAATCGTTTGTCAGGAAACTTTTGCACCAATCGTGTCACTTGTACCATACACTACTTTAGATGAAGCGATTTCTTTAGTAAATGGTTCTGAGTTGGGCTTAAATGCAGGTATTTATACAAATGTGTTAACAGATGCTATGAAGGCTGCTGATGAGATTGAAGCTGGTACTGTTGTCATAAATGATATACCAACATTCCGAGTAGATAATATGCCATATGGTGGCGTGAAAAGTAGTGGCTACGGAAGAGAAGGTATTAAATATGCGATTCAAGAAATGACAGACTTGAAATTCATTACGATTAAAACAACTATTTAGTAGAATGTAATTATGGCGTTATGGTGAATTTACAATTGATTGTAGTTAAAATATTAGACTCTTTCATGTGCAAAATGTAATCACTATGCAGCTTAAGAGAATGGAGGGTCAGCATGACAGATGGGGAAGTACCAATAAGTCTATCAAGGTCATATCAAACACACTTAATATTACCACCAGATACAAATCATCATCACTCTATTTTTGGTGGAAAAGTTTTAGCCTATATTGATGAGATTGCAGCCATTACCTCTATGAAGCATGCAAAATCAGAGGTAGTAACAGCCTCTTTTGATTCTGTTGACTTTATTTCGCCAGCTTATGAAGGTGAAATTTTAGAATTAGAAGCTATGGTTACATCGACTGGAAGATCGTCGATGGAAGTTTACGTCCGTGTGATGGCACGAAATATCAAGACGGGGGAAATTAAGCTTACTACTGAGTCCTTTGTTACGATGGTAGCTGTAGATGAATTGGGGAGACCGGTTCAAGTTCCAAAAGTGTATCCTGAAACGGAGAGGGAGCGACAACTCTTTGAAACAGGTTCAACACGTAGAGAATTACGTAAAGCAAAAAGACAAAATACGATTGAACGTAGAAGATTATTAGAAAATCTTGATTAAAAAAAGAACCTACTCAGAGCTTAGAGTAGGTTCTTTTAATAATGTTCTAAAATGTTCAAGAAGAGGTCCCTAATCCTAAATAGAATAAAGTTTGCCTGAGAAAAGTTTTAATAGGTCAAGTTATTGGAACAATTTGTATTTTGATTTCTTCCCATGTAAAATACAAATTACTTAGTTAAAAAGAGAATTAAATGATATAGATAATAAAAAGCAAAGGGAGTTTTCATATGGAAAAGCGCCGTTTTAAATTTGTTCTTCCTTCGATGGTGACTGTGGCAGTGTTTGCAACCATTATGTTAAAAAATTTCTTTCAAGAAGTCTCAACTAGGGATAGTGTTTTGCTCGTGGTCATTGCGACAATATTCTCAGGTTATATAGCTTATATGTTATTTCCACATGATGATGAAGAAAAACCGGATCCTAAGCCGATAGATGCAAAGAAAAAAGCGTCAAATTAATGACACCTGCGGGTAGGGATACTTGCAGGTTTATTTTTTTACAAGGCACACTATCATACTAATGAAAAGTTTTCTTTAGGAAAATGAAACTAATGATGGTTTTAATCGTAAAATACTATACAAACAACTATATTGTTAAAGAAAGGCTGATAGATTCATGGAGAGTAAATGGGGAAAAGTAATTATACATGCAAGTGCATTCTTTGCTCCTGTTTTAGTACCGATTTTATTTTGGTTATTAAGCACTGAGGAGGAAATTAAGCGACTTTCTATACAAGCATTATTATTCCAAGCAGTGATGTGGGTATTGATTGGGATATCAAGCTTCTTTAGTTTCATTTTAATAGGAATTCCATTTTTAATTGTCTTTGGAGTTATGACTATCGTTGTGCCGATTATCGGTATTGTAAAGGCATTAAACGAAGAAAAATGGAATTACCCGATTGTAGGACGTTGGGTATAAATGAGCAATTGTAAAAATTAGGGTTTAATTTCAAATAAGAAAAGTCATACTAAGGAATGAACCAAAAGTAATGATAAATACTTTTTGGGCTATTTCTTAAAATAAATTTTTTGAAAGAGGTGGTCTCAATCTGGAATGAGATTACCTCTTTTTTATTTGGGTTATAGTTACTGTAAATTCGTCAAAAAAATAACTATTTCTACAGAAGGGCGTATGAGTTGCATTTTGAAACTGATATTTATATAATATAGTCAAAGATAGTCAAAGTCAGTAAATGAATGGGGTGAGGAATAAAAATGAGAAATATATCTGACATCATTGAAGGGTATTTGAAACAAGTTATCGAATTAGGTGGTCAAGGGCTTGTTGAAATTAAACGTAGTGAATTGGCAGATAAGTTTCAATGCGTCCCCTCCCAAATTAATTATGTAATTAATACAAGATTTACTGCTGAAAGAGGATATCTTGTTGAAAGCAAGCGAGGAGGCGGTGGCTATATCCGAATCTTACGTGTAAAGGCACATTCGAAAATTGATTTGCTTGAAGGTATGATTAGTCAAATTGAACAGGGCGCAACACAGGCGATGGCAGAAGATATTATTTATCGTTTAATCGATGAAGAAGTAATTTCAAAGCGTGAAGCAAAACTTATGCTCGCTGCAATCGATAGGTCCACACTTCGGCTACAACTACCGTTTAGAGACGAGTTAAGATCCTATATACTACAATCGATGTTAACAACATTAAAATACGATAAATAAAGGCATAAGCTTACATGAAAGCTTTGAAATAAATTGTATGTCTAAAATCATTTATATAAAAAGGGGTGAGGTCATGATTTGTGAACACTGTCAAGAACGTCAAGCTACAGTAACAGTTACACAAGTAGTTAATGGCCAAAAAAGTGAAAAACATTATTGTGAAATATGCGCACAAAATTTTCATCCTTTTAATTTAGATTTTCATAAAGAGGAACAAATTCCGATTCACCAACTTGTTTCAAACTTATTTGGTTTACCTGTTTGGAATAGTGGAACACAAGAAAAAACGCACACAACAACTCAAAAAAGTGTGCAATGCCCAACATGTGGATTTACTTTTCGCAAATTTTTGAATGAAGGAAAGCTTGGTTGTCCACAATGTTATGAAACCTTTGGAAAACAACTTCCACTTGTTCTTACAAAAATTCAAGCAGGTACAACGCATAGCGGTAAAGCACCAGGTAAGCCAAAAAATCAAAATGAATGGATCAAAAAGCAAATTGATTCCACTCGTGAGCAATTGCAGTTAGCAATACTAGAGGAGCGTTTTGAAGATGCGGCGGGCTTGCGCGATGAGATTCGGGAAATGGAGCGCAAGCTAGAACGTGGAGGTGTTGATACACCATGAATCTAGAACACTTTTTAAAAAGCGAGGCGCCAGGTTGGATGGATGTTAAAGGACTTGATGCAGATATTGTATTAAGTACACGCATTCGATTAGCTAGAAATTTAGAAGGATTTCGCTTTCCTTTGAGCTTTACAGAAAGTGAAGCACAACAAATTGATGAAATCATTAAAGTGGCATTACAGTCTATCCAAGACGATGCACATAAATTTTCACATTTCTCTATAAAACAAATGCCAGCTTTACAACGACAAGTACTAGTAGAAAAGCATCTGATCAGCCCCCTTTTGGCGAAAAAAGAGAAATCAGCTTCTGTTCATATATCTAATGATGAAGCAATAAGCATAATGGTAAATGAAGAAGATCATCTTCGTATTCAATGTTTAAAACCAGGATTACAGCTTGTGGAAACCTATGAACTTGCATCGAACTTAGATAGTCAATTAGAAAAGCATCTACCGTATGCATTTAATCAGTCATTTGGTTACTTAACTAGCTGTCCAACTAATGTTGGTACTGGATTACGAGCATCTGTCATGATGCACTTGCCAGCTCTTACTATGTCAAAACAAATAAAAGTTGTTACTCAGATGCTTGCACGATTAGGAATGGTCGTAAGGGGTATATATGGAGAAGGTAGTGAAAACCTAGGCAATATTTATCAAATTTCTAATCAAGTAACACTTGGTAAGTCAGAAGAAGAGATTTTAAAAGACTTGCAAGAGGTCGCGGTACAAATTATTAAAAATGAACGCGGTGCTCGGGAGGCATTATTAAAAAATTCTCGAATAATATTAGAAGACCGCTTCAATCGTTCGTTAGGTGCTTTAAAATATGCACGTATTATGACGAGTGAAGAAGCTGCTGCTTGTTTATCCAATGTTCGCCTTGGAGTTGATGTGGGCATCATAAAAGAAGTCCCATTAAATGTATTGAATGAATGCATGATTCTAATACAACCAGGCTTTGTACAACAATATGCAGGTACAACTCTTCAAGCTAGTGAACGAGATATGTATAGAGCAAAACTACTACGTGAAAAGTTAAATTTAAATAATCAAAAGCTAATGGAAAAAGGAGAGGAAAGATATGATGTTTAACCGTTTTACTCAACGTGCACAAAAAGTATTGCAATTAGCACAAGAAGAAGCAATTCGTTGGAAACATGAATCCATTGGTACTGAACACATTTTACTTGGCCTTATTCGCGAAGGTGGGGGAATTGCAGCGAAAGCTTTAGAAGCAATTGACGTTAGCCCACAAATAATAGAATCAGGAATTGAAGAGTTAGTCGGAAAAGGTTCAAAAGATGTTGGTCCGATTGTTCACTATACACCACGAGCTAAAAAAGTTATTGAACTATCAGTGGATGAATCAAGAAAACTTGGTCATGCATATATCGGCACAGAGCATATCTTACTCGCACTAATCCGTGAAGGAGAAGGGGTAGCAGCTCGCGTTTTAGCAAATGCAGGAGTGAGCTTAAATAAAGCACGTCAACAAGTTCTTTTATTACTTGGAAACAATGACACTGCACAAAATGCTAGCAATCCAACTCAATCAGTTAATACACCAACTTTAGATGGATTAGCACGTGACCTAACTGCCATTGCGCGTGAAGGTTCTCTTGATCCTGTAATAGGTCGTAGTAAAGAAATTACTCGTGTAATCGAAGTACTTTCACGTCGTACAAAAAACAATCCGGTTCTAATTGGTGAACCAGGGGTTGGTAAAACAGCGATTGCTGAAGGATTAGCACAGCAAATTGTTAATAATGAAGTACCTGAGACTCTTCGAGACAAACGTGTTATGACTTTAGATATGGGTACAGTGGTTGCTGGTACGAAATATCGTGGTGAATTTGAAGACCGCTTGAAAAAAGTAATGGATGAAATTCGCCAAGCAGGGAACGTCATTCTTTTCATTGACGAATTACACACATTAATTGGTGCTGGTGGTGCAGAAGGTGCAATCGATGCATCGAACATCTTAAAACCATCCTTAGCACGTGGTGAGCTGCAATGTATTGGTGCTACAACATTAGATGAGTATCGTAAATACATTGAAAAGGATGCAGCATTAGAGCGTCGATTCCAACCAATCCAAGTTGATGAGCCATCAGTGGATGAAACAATCCAAATTATTAAAGGCTTACGTGACCGTTACGAAGCACATCACAGAGTGAAAATTACTGATGAAGCTGTAGAAGCAGCGGCAAAATTATCTGATCGCTATATTTCAGACCGCTTCTTACCAGATAAAGCGATTGATTTGATTGACGAGGCAGGTTCGAAAGTACGCTTACGTTCATTTACTGTTCCACCAAATCTAAAAGCTCTTGAGGATAAACTAGAAGGTGTACGTTCTGAGAAAAATGCAGCTGTATCAAGCCAAGAGTTTGAAAAAGCTGCAGCATTAAGAGATACAGAGCAAAAAATTAAAGATGAACTTGAATCCACAAAGAAAACTTGGAAAGAAAAACAAGGAAAAGAAGAGTCTCAAGTTACAGTGGATGACATTGCAATGGTCGTTTCAATGTGGACTGGAATTCCTGTTTCAAAAATTGCACAAGAAGAATCCGCAAAGCTTCTTAATCTTGAAGATGAACTACACAAACGTGTTGTTGGTCAAGGAGAAGCGGTAGAAGCAATTTCTCGTGCAATCCGTCGTGCTCGTGCAGGTCTAAAAGATCCAAAACGTCCTATTGGTTCGTTCATCTTCTTAGGACCAACTGGGGTAGGTAAAACGGAACTTGCTCGTGCACTAGCTGAAGTGATGTTTGGCGATGAGGATGCGATGATTCGTATCGACATGTCTGAATACATGGAGAAACATTCGACTTCTCGTTTAGTTGGTTCACCTCCAGGCTATGTAGGCTTTGACGAGGGCGGTCAGTTAACTGAGAAAGTTCGTCGCAAACCATATTCTGTTGTATTACTTGATGAAATTGAAAAAGCACATCCAGATGTTTTCAACATTTTACTTCAAGTATTAGATGATGGTCGCTTAACAGATTCTAAGGGCCGTACCGTAGATTTCCGTAATACAGTGGTAATCATGACATCCAACGTCGGTGCAGATGCTCTTAAATATCAAAAATCTCTAGGCTTTGGTGTTGGAGATCCGGCAGCGTCAAAATATAAAGATATGAAGGGCACAATGCTTGAAGAGTTGAAAAAAGCATTCCGTCCGGAGTTCTTAAACCGTATCGATGAAATGATTGTGTTCCATGCGCTTGAGAAAGACGAGTTAAAACAAATCATTGCGCTAATGGCAAAATCATTAACAAATCGCTTAAAAGAGCAAAATATTGAACTTGAGTTAACAGATGCTGCACTTGAAAAAATTGCTCAAGAAGGATACGATCCACAATATGGTGCTCGACCATTGCGTCGCTCACTGCAAAAGCATGTTGAGGACCGTTTATCTGAAGAAGTGTTAAAAGGTACAATCAGTACTGGTCAAAGTGTTGTTATTGATTATGCTGATAATGAGTTCATTGTAGTACCTAAAGATGTAGTGCTAAGTAAATAATCTTTTCTAAAAGCGGTTGACTACTCTATTAGTCAACCGCTTTATTTTGTATAATGAATGAAATATTGGCTAAGTCAGTAAACCTTTAGTTGGAAAGTATCGTCATGTACTATTAACATATAGAAATAATTCAAAGGAGAAATGATATGGCAAAAAAGAAAACAAAGTTTTGTTGTAACTCATGTGGCTATGAATCTCCAAAATGGATGGGACGCTGCCCGGGGTGTGGTGGGTGGAATACAATGGTGGAAGAAGTGGAAGTGGTGACAAAGGGCCCACGAGGTGCTTTCCAACATTCAAATTCAATCTCTCAGAAGGCAACGCCTATTGTAAATATTGAAATGTCAGAGGAACCTCGAGTTCCCACAGAAATGGATGAACTTAATCGCGTACTAGGTGGAGGTATTGTACCAGGTTCACTCGTTCTAATTGGAGGAGATCCTGGGATTGGGAAATCAACGTTACTTATGCAAGTTTCTGCTCTATTATCTAACAAAGGACATCGTGTTTTGTATATATCTGGGGAAGAATCGATGCGTCAAACAAAGCTTCGTGCCTCACGCTTAGGTGTCCAATCACCAGAACTGTATATTTACTCTGAGACCAATTTGGAATTGATTAACCAAACAGTCGATGAGGTCGCGCCTAAGTTTGTTATTATCGACTCTATTCAAACCATTCATCATCCAGAAGTGACAAGTGCCCCTGGTAGTGTTTCTCAAGTTCGTGAATGTACGGCAGAATTAATGCGTATTGCGAAAACAAAGGGGATTGCCATTTTCTTAGTTGGTCACGTAACAAAAGAAGGACAAATCGCTGGCCCTCGTTTATTAGAACATATGGTAGATACGGTTCTTTATTTCGAGGGGGAACGTCACCATACGTATCGAATTTTACGAAGTGTAAAAAATCGATTTGGATCAACAAATGAGATTGCTATCTTTGAGATGGTTCAAGCGGGGTTAAAAGAAGTTTCTAATCCTTCTGAGTTATTTTTGGAGGAGCGTTCTTATGATGCAGCAGGTTCTACTATAGTTGCCTCAATGGAAGGAACGAGGCCGATATTGGTTGAGATTCAATCCTTAGTAACACCGACAAGTTTTAATTACCCCAAAAGAATGGCAACGGGTGTAGACCAAAACCGCGTCCAATTGCTAATGGCCGTATTGGAAAAGCGAATGGGCATGCTAATGCAAGCCCAAGATGCCTATATTAAGGTTGCTGGTGGAGTTAAACTTGATGAACCCGCCATTGATTTGGCGGTTTTAACCTCCATTGTCTCCAGCTTTAAGGACCAGGCAGTCAAATCAACAGATTGTTTTATTGGTGAGGTTGGATTGACGGGTGAAGTTCGTCGAGTATCTAGGATTGAACAAAGAGTCCAAGAGGCAGCGAGATTAGGTTTTCAACGTGCATTTATTCCAGCTTCAAACCTAGGAGGTTGGGATTACCCTAGTGGGATTCAAGTAGTTGGTATTGAAACGATTAATGAAGTGTTAAGAGCTTGTTTTAACGATTTATAATGAGGGAGATTACCTAATTTAGGAATCTAAAACGTGCCTATACAATCATTTTTGATGTATGGGCATGTTTCTTTTTAATTTTGGGCAGAAATATAACATATGTTATTCTATTAAGATTATTTTTCCCCTATTGTTAAATTAGTGAAGTCTTTATTGCACAAAGAATTGGAGAACTATGTATAATTGATACTAAGAAAAAGGAGGTGGATGTATGTTAAAAAGAGTGATACAAATTGCTTTCTTATTTATCGGTGGAGCGTTAGGTTTTGTTTTCTTACCGCCATTATACGAGCTTATTAATTTATCATCTAATCCTTGGCTTAACAATCCATATATATCGGTAGCTTTAGGTGCGATTTTGTTGTTCGTTTTATCATTTGCATTATCAGATTACTTTGTGAAGTTAATTATTTGGATGGAAGGTGTTTTATTTAAAGTACCTGCAGCAGATCTATTATTTGGATCTCTTGGTTTAATTGTAGGGCTAATGGTGGCATTTTTAATTGGCTTTGCATTAGAAAGAATTCAAATCCCAATAATCACGGAATTTTTACCAATTATACTTTCGATTTTATTAGGTTATTTAGGTTTTCGTGTAGGCTTTACAAAGCGTGATGAGTTAAGTCAAATGTTCGCAAAGTCAAATACATCACAAAAAAAGAAGCCAATAGATTTGGTATCTTCTCAAATTGAGGAAAGACATCAACTTTATAAATTATTAGATACGAGTGTTATTATTGATGGACGAATTGCGGATATTTCATCGACAGGATTTATTGAAGGAACTCTAATTGTTCCTCAATTTGTTTTAACGGAGCTCCAGCACATTGCGGATTCTTCAGATACGTTAAAACGTACTCGAGGACGAAGAGGGCTTGATATGTTGAAGAAGTTACAGGATGAACGTTTAACAACTGTTCAAATCTCTGAGGAAGATTTTGAAGATATTCAAGAAGTTGATTTGAAGTTAGTACGTCTTGCGAAAAAGATGGGAGCACAGATTTTAACAAACGACTTTAACCTTAATAAAGTCTGTGATTTACATCACGTACAAGTTTTGAATATAAACGACCTAGCAAATGCTGTTAAACCGGTTGTTATTCCGGGTGAAGATATGCAAGTCATCGTTATTAAAGATGGAAAAGAACAAAATCAAGGCGTAGCCTATTTGGATGATGGAACGATGATTGTAGTAGAAGGCGGCCGAAGCTATATTGGTCAAGCAATTACTGTAACGGTAACAAGTGTACTCCAAACATCAGCTGGACGTATGATATTTGCAAAACCTAAAGATGAGCAAGTAGCCTAAAAAGAGAGTTGCCGAAGATTAATGTGAAAAAGGTGCTTTAAAGAGTAGGAAGTGAATTTGTGAATTACGAAGTAGTACTCCCTGCCGCGGGAAGCGGAAAAAGAATGGGAGCGGGCCAAAATAAATTATTTTTACAACTTGCTAATAAACCAATTTTAATTCACACATTAGAGGTTTTTCAAAGTGACGAAAATTGTACAGGTATTTGGCTTGCAGTAAAACCAGATGAACGAGAATATATTCAAGAATTATTAAATGAAAATGCTATATCAAAAGTAAAGGGTTTACCAAATGGAGGAGAAGAACGTCAACATTCGGTTCATTCATGCATTAAGGAGATGGAGCAAGTTGATATTGTGCTCGTACATGATGCCGCAAGACCCTTTATTACGAAAGAAATTATTTCACGCTTGGTGAAGGTAGCGCATGAAAAAGGGGCCGCCATAGCTGGTGTGAAAGCAAAAGATACAATGAAAAAAGTGCGGGATGGTGTAATTGTCGAAACAGTTGATCGAGATAGTTTATGGATGATTCAAACACCTCAAGCCTTTCGATTTGATTTGTTACAGCAGGCAGAAGATGTGGCAGAGAAAATTGGATTTTTAGGAACGGATGAAGCAATGCTAGTTGAGCGTCTAGGACACCAAGTTCATATAGTGGAAAGTACTTATGAAAATGTAAAGATGACAACAAAAGAAGATTTACTATTCGGAGAAGCGATACTTAAGCATCGTAACAATTAGGAGGATTATTATGTTTCGTGTAGGACAAGGATTTGACGTTCATGCTTTTGCAGAAGGTCGTCCACTTATAATTGGTGGGATTGGAATTCCACATGATCGAGGGCTGTTAGGACATTCTGATGCAGACGTATTATTACATACGGTAACAGATGCTGCTTTAGGAGCAATTGGGGAGGGGGATATCGGACACCATTTTCCGGACACTGACCCAGCATTTAAAGATGCAGACAGCGCGAAATTGTTATCTTATATTTGGAATATTGTTGAGGAAAAAGGCTATGTACTAGGAAATGTGGATTGTACTATTATGGCACAACGTCCAAAGATGGCCCCTTATATTGAACCGATGCGTAACCGTATCGCTGAACTTCTTAAAGCAGACCCATCACAAGTGAATGTAAAAGCAACTACAACCGAGAAATTAGGTTTTACAGGTCGTGAAGAAGGAATAGCGGCAATGGCAACCATTTTATTAATTAAGAAATAAAAAATTGGTGCATAATATATAAAATAAGTGGATATCTCTGCCCAATTTGAATGATATCACTTTCAGAGGGCGAACCTTACTTTTCATTCTTATACTTGAGTGGTAAAATGTACAAGGTTAACTTGAGATGTGTTAGTTTATTTCTCAATATATATAACAAACTTTTTTGAACTAATGTAGGAGGCAATTATAATGACAAAGGAAGTTCGCGTCCGTTATGCACCAAGTCCAACTGGATTTTTACACATTGGTGGAGCACGTACAGCGTTATTTAACTATTTATATGCAAAACATCACAACGGTAAATTTATCGTACGTATTGAGGATACAGATATTGAGCGTAATGTAGAAGGTGGAGAAGCTTCTCAACTAGATAACTTGCGTTGGTTAGGAATTACTCCTGATGAATCGATTGATATCGGTGGACCTTATGCACCGTATCGTCAAATGGAACGCTTAGATATCTATACAAAACATGCTGAAGATTTATTAGAGCGCGGAGTCGTTTATAAATGTTTCTGTTCATCAGAAGAGCTAGAAGCTTCTCGTGAAGCACAAAGAGCAAAAGGCGTTGCTGCACCTGCTTATGATGGAAAATGCCGCCACTTAACAAAAGAAGAAGTCGCTGCAAAAGAAGCTGAAGGAATCCCTTATACTCTTCGTATTCGTGTACCTGAAAACAAAACGTATCAGTTCACAGATTTAGTTCGTGGTGAAGTTTCGTTCGAATCTAAAGATATCGGTGATTGGGTAATTGTAAAAGCAAATGGAATTCCAACATATAACTATGCTGTTGTTTTAGACGACCACTTTATGGATATTACACATGTATTCCGTGGGGAAGAGCATTTATCTAATACACCAAAACAAATGATGATTTTTGATGCGTTTGATTGGGAATATCCACAATTCGGTCATATGACATTGATTGTAAATGAAGATCATAAAAAATTATCAAAACGTGATGAGTCCATTATTCAATTCGTTACGCAATATAAGGAACTTGGATATTTACCTGAAGCAATGTTTAACTTCTTTGGCCTTTTAGGTTGGTCACCAGAAGGAGAAGAAGAGATTTTCACTAAAGAACAGTTTATTGAAATTTTTGATGAAAAACGACTTTCAAAATCACCTTCTATGTTCGATAAGAATAAACTAACATGGATGAACAACCAATATATTAAAAAATTACCTTTAGAAAAAGTGGTAGAATTAGCATTACCACACTTACAAAAAGCAGGTTTACTTCCAGAAGAGTTAACTGAAGAACAACAAGCATGGGCAACAGCTTTAATCTCTCTATACCATAATCAAATGAGCTATGGTGCAGAAATTGTAGAGTTATCAAGCTTATTCTTTACAGAAGAAATTGAATATGACGAAGCTGCAACTGAAGTGTTAGCAGGTGAACAAGTTCCTGAAGTGATGACTTCGTTTAAAGCGCAACTTGAAGCACTTGAAAACTTTGATGCACCGTCTATTAAGGCAAGTATCAAAGCAGTTCAAAAAGAAACTGGTCATAAAGGGAAAAATCTATTTATGCCAATTCGTGTTGTGACAACAGGACAAATGCATGGTCCTGAATTAGCAGATGCTATTGCCCTAATCGGTAAAGAAAAAGCAATTGCTCGTATTGAAAAGTATGTAAAGTAAACAGTTTCAATTAATTGACTTTTAGTAAGTGTAATGTAAAATGAAATTACTTTAAGCAATAGTATGTGAAACAAAAAATTAAAAGCGTTGAGAAGGAGAAGTACATTAAATATGCTTTTAAAGAGAGGGTCATCACCGGCTGAAAGTGACCTAGGCCTCTATTTTATGGAAATGCACCTTTGAGTACTTAGCTGAATTTTTAGTAGGCGAGTCGAGTCGTCCCCGTTATCGGACTTTTGAGTGGAAAGCAAGATTATTAATATGCTTTCAATCAGAGTGGAACCACGTATTCAAGCGTCTCTGTCTTTTTGTAAGAAAAGATAGAGGCGCTTTTTTATTATTAGAGAAAATCGTAAAAGCAAGCAATTTCAATTTTAAATGAAATTTTGCCAATTTTTAAAGGAGAGAGTGTAATGGCCATTCAAATATTTAATTCCTTAACAAGACAAAAAGAAACATTTGTCCCACTTGAAGAAGGTAAAGTAAAAATGTATGTATGCGGACCTACAGTATATAACTTTATTCATATTGGGAATGCGCGTCCTGTTATTGTCTACGATACTGTTCGTCGCTACTTACAATACAAAGGTTTTGATGTGAAATATGTTTCAAACTTTACCGATGTTGACGACAAAATCATTAAAGCAGCAAACGAATTAGGTGAGGATGTTTTTGAACTAACAAATCGCTTTATAGATGCCTATTTTGAAGATATTACGGCGCTTGGTTGCAAAAAAGCAGATGTGCACCCTCGTGTAACGAACCATATGGAAGACATAATTGCATTTATAGCTGTTTTAGTTGAAAAAGGGTTTGCTTACGAATCACAAGGGGATGTATATTACCGTACTCGTAAATTTGATGGCTACGGTAAATTATCACATCAACCGATTGATGACTTAAAAGTAGGGGCACGTATAGAAGCAGGAGAGAAAAAGGAAGATCCTCTTGATTTTGCCCTTTGGAAAGCAGCAAAACCTGGTGAGATTAAATGGGAGAGCCCTTGGGGTGAAGGACGACCTGGATGGCATATTGAATGCTCCGTAATGGCTCGTGAACATTTAGGTGACACAATCGATATTCATGCTGGAGGGCAAGATTTAACATTCCCTCACCATGAAAATGAAATTGCTCAATCAGAAAGCTATACAGGTAAACAATTTGCTCGTTATTGGATGCATAATGGCTATATCAATATTGATAATGAGAAGATGTCAAAGTCCCTTGGAAACTTTGTGTTAGTAAATGACATTCGTCAGCAAATTGATCCACAGGTATTACGCTTCTTCATGTTATCTGTACATTACCGCAATCCTATTAACTTTGCCCAGGATCTAGTGGAGTCTGCCCAAGCTGGATTAGAAAGATTACGTACAGCTTATTCTAATATCCAATATAGATTAACAGCTTCAACAAACTTATCGCAAAACAGCGAAGAGTATTTAGAAAAAATTAATGAAGTTAAGAAGCAATTTGAAATTTCAATGGATGATGATTTCAATACTGCAAATGCTATTTCTACATTATTTGAATTGGCACGAATTGCAAATACGTACCTAAACGAATCGAATACGGAAGAACGTGTATTAAAAGCGTTCATCGAAGCATTTGATGTATTTGGAGAAGTTCTTGGTATTAAATTCGTCGTAGAAAATGAACTATTAGACGAAGAAATAGAAAAATTAATTGAAGAACGTAACATGGCACGTAAAAATCGTGATTTTGCTCGTTCAGATGAAATTCGTGACCAACTTTTAAGTATGAATATAGTTTTAGAAGATACACGTCAAGGTACACGTTGGAAACGGGGTTTGTAGAATGACACAACTTCGTATAGAAGATGTAAAACAATTAAATGCACTTGCTTTGGCATATATGGGAGATGCAGTTCTCGAACAGAAAGTTAGGGAGCATCTCCTCCTAAATGGTAGAGCTAAGCCGAATCGATTACACAATGAGGCAACAAACTATGTATCTGCAAAAGCTCAGTCTATGATTATGCATCGATTAATGGATGAAAATTATTTAACAGAGGAAGAGGTAGCTGTCTTTAAAAGAGGACGTAATGCTAAATCGGGTTCTGTTCCTAAAAATACAGATGTACAAACGTATCGAAATAGTTCTGGGTTTGAAGCCGTACTAGGGAGTCTTTACTTAACTAAACAATATGAACGAGTGAATGAAATAATTGATTATGCTATAAAAATTGTTGAACAATCGAAGGGGGCTTCGTAAATGACTGAACAACTTAATAATGAAATGATTGCGGGAAAGAATCCGGTATTAGAAGCGCTTCGTTCGGGTAGAGAAATCAATAAATTGTGGGTAGCAGAAGGTGTCAAAAAGGCTGGAATTAACGAGCTGTTAGATTTAGCGCGTGAGCGTGGGGTGCTTGTTCAATTCGTCCCAAAGAAAAAGGTTGACCAATTATCGAGTGAAAATCATCAAGGAATTGTCGCATCTGTTGCTGCGTATAAGTATGCGGAATTAGATGATTTATTTAACGCGGCTAAAGCAAAAAGTGAGGATCCATTCTTTCTAATTCTGGACGAGCTTGAAGACCCTCATAACCTAGGCTCGATTATGCGTACAGCAGACGCAATTGGTGTGCATGGCATCATTATTCCTAAAAGACGTTCAGTTGGATTGACGGCAGTCGTTGCAAAGGCTTCTACAGGTGCAATAGAACATGTACCTGTGGTTCGAGTGACGAACCTAGCACAAACTGTCGACGAATTAAAAGAGCGCGGTGTTTGGATTGCGGGAACGGATGCAAAAGGATCAGCTGATTATCGTAAGATGGATGCAACTTTACCTCTTGCAGTGATTATCGGTAGTGAAGGTCGAGGAATGAGTAGACTATTAAAGGATAAATGTGACTTCTTATATCATTTACCAATGGTTGGTCATGTTAATTCATTAAATGCTTCAGTAGCTGCGGCATTACTTATGTATGAAGTTTATCGTAAGCGTCAAGAACAGAATGGATAAGTTGTCTCATGCAAACGATTTTAATTGTCGATGGCTACAATATAATTGGTGCATGGAAGGAATTGCGCCCTCTTCGTGATACAAATTTCGAAGAAGCCCGCAATCGCTTGATTGAACTCATGGCGGAATATAGAGCCGCCATGGGGATACGGGTGATTGTTGTGTTTGATGCTCATTTAGTTCCTGGTGTACAGCAAACCTACGTGCAAAATTCACTAGAAGTCATTTATACTAGAAAAAATGAAACTGCTGATGAACGAATTGAAAAGCTAACAAATGAATTAAAAGGACGCAAAATACAAATCTATGTAGCTACTTCTGATATGACAGAACAAAATGTCATTTTCGGTAATGGGGCACTTCGCAAGTCGGCGAGGGAACTCGAAATAGAAATGGAAATCATTCAGTCTAACATCACGCAAAAAGTAAAAGTAACGCATGAAGAAAAGCCAAAATCTAGGATTCAATTAACTAAAGAAGTAGAGCTAGCTTTTGAAAAATGGAGAAGAGGTCTAAAATAAGTAGGTTGACCTATATTTTCCAATTCCGTTATACTATTCCTAACACATATGAACGTTCTGGGGTGATGCCGATGCTAAAAGAAAGTCAAACACAAGTGTTACAACGATTTGAAGACCTTTCAGATGAACAACTTATTGAAGAAGTACATCATGGTAATACAGAAGCGTTAGATTATTTAATCACGAAGTATCGACTATTCGTTAAAGCCAAGGCGCGCTCCTACTTTTTAATTGGAGCAGATAAGGAAGATATTATTCAAGAGGGAATGATAGGTTTATATAAATCTATTAGAGATTTTAAAGGGGACAAGCTTTCCTCTTTTAGAGCATTTGCTGAGCTATGTATTACTCGTCAAATAATAACGGCTATTAAAACAGCAACTCGACAAAAGCACATTCCGTTAAACTCTTATGTATCTCTTGATAAACCAATCTACGATGAAGAATCCGACCGAACATTAATGGATGTTATCACGAGTTCAGAATCGGATGATCCTGTACATTTAATGATAAATCGAGAGGAATATTCTCATCTTGAAGAAAAGATTAGTGAAATTTTAAGTGAGCTTGAACAACAGGTTTTAGCTTTATATTTGGATGGACAATCCTATAATGAGATATCCGAAGAATTAAATCGTCATGTGAAGTCGATTGATAATGCGCTTCAACGTGTGAAACGTAAGTTAGAACGTCACTTAGAAATAGGGGAATTGAGTTGAGTTAAGCCTTACTGTTATTGACAGTATAAGGTTTAGGTGTTAGTCTTTAAAAGACAAAATGCAAAAAATAGGTGAATTTTCAAAATGCCAAAGAAAATTGTTTTATGTTGTGAAAAATGTGGTTCGCGGAATTATTCAGTTCCTGAAAGAGCCAATGCAAATGAGCGTCTCGAATTGAAAAAGTTTTGCTCACATTGTAATGAACATACGGTGCATAAACAAACTCGATAATTTACCCTTCGGCTTGAAGGAGTCTAAATAAACGCCTTAGTAGTGAATGGATATGGATAGTTCTATATTTCTAGACATATTCGTGTGGTTAGTTTGACTGGAAATTCATAGATGATTCGCTGCAGTAAACGAGTGGGATTGGTGAATTTTTCGGTGGATAAATACGCCATAACGCATTTGATTTAGTAAATTAGTTTGAACATAGAATAGATGATTTGTTCGGAGGTTAAGCTAGAATGGGAAAGGTTAAAAAGTTTCTATCGGACGTAATGTCTGAAATGAGAAAGACAAGCTGGCCAAAAAGTAAAGAGCTTACAAAATATACAGTTGTCGTTGTATCAACAGTAATTGTTATGGCTATCTTTTTTGTGTTAGTTGACCTAGGTGTTTCAGAACTATTCCGCTGGTATATAGATTTATAAAATGAATTGTTAATATTTTGAAAATGGCCCGTCTTTAAATGTTAACGGGTTTTTTTCATTTGTTTACGGATAGAAAGTTTTAAATCTTTCCTAGTCTGCTAAAGAAACTGAGGCTTGCAACCAAAAGTTGTGAAGTTGTGCCTGATTTTCTATAATTGCATTAGTTAAGGTTAAAAGAAAAAAGTACGGTTTGACGCCGCTGAAGTAAAGATGAAAACTTTCTTTATTTTGGTTTTGTATTCCACAGTTTCGAAGAATAAAAAAGCCTCGTTAGGTATATGTGATAAGTGAAGGAGGGACGGACGAATTAGTCCGGCAAACGTTATGGAAAAAAGATGGTATGTAGTTCATACTTATTCAGGTTATGAGAACCGTGTAAAAGCAAATCTTGAAAAGCGTGTTGAAACAATGGGGATGCAAGATAATATCTTCCGAGTAATTGTTCCAGAACACGAAGAAACAGATCTAAAAGATGGTAAAAAACGTACAGTAATGCGTAAAGTTTTCCCTGGTTATGTACTAGTGGAAATGATTTTAACTGATGAATCATGGTATGTAGTGCGTAATACACCAGGTGTTACAGGTTTCATCGGTTCTTCTGGTGGTGGTGCAAAACCAACACCATTATTACCTGAAGAAGTAGAGCGTTTACTTCAACAAATGGGTATCTCTAAAAACGCAATCGGCGAATTAGATATAACTGTTGGAGAAGTGGTAGAGGTATTAGAAGGACCATTCGCTCATTTCCAAGGTAAAGTGGAAGAGATTGACGCAGAAAAAGGAAAAGTTAAGGTTATTGTTGATATGTTCGGTCGAGAAACTAAAATGGAACTTGATTTTGAACAAATTCAAAAATTATAATCTGAATACCGATTACTAATTTTGGTTAAGATTTTACTTGCTTATACAAATTAAAAGTGGTATCATTTCAAAGGTCAGACTGTCTATGCACAGTTTGTCTATGGAATTTAATCTTTTAATGTTATCGGCAATTAGCTGACAGACAGATATTTGAGTGGGAGGGGCAACCCAATTACCACATCACGGACTTAAGGAGGTGTGTCTCGTGGCTAAAAAAGTTATTAAAATTGTAAAACTTCAAATCCCTGCTGGTAAAGCAAATCCAGCTCCACCGGTTGGTCCTGCATTAGGTCAAGCAGGTGTGAACATCATGGGATTCTGTAAGGAGTTCAACGCTCGTACTGCTGACCAAGCTGGATTAATTATCCCAGTTGAAATCACAGTTTTCGAAGACCGTTCTTTCACTTTCATTACAAAAACTCCACCTGCAGCAGTGTTACTTAAAGTAGCAGCAGGTATCCAATCTGGATCAGGTGAACCAAACCGTAAAAAAGTTGCAACGGTTAAACGTGATAAAGTTCGCGAAATCGCTGAACAAAAAATGCCAGACCTAAACGCTGCTTCAGTTGAATCAGCTATGGCGATGGTTGAAGGTACAGCACGAAGCATGGGTATTGTTATCGAAGACTAATTCATAACATATCTAGTTTACTTGATGAGAAAGCTTTTGTTTTTTTGGAGGTTGCGGTAAGTTCTTTGGGAACAAGCGCAACCTCTATTCGTGGGAGGAATATCCGCTATAACCACAATCAAGGAGGAAATTATAATGGCAAAAAAAGGTAAAAGACTGCAAGATGCAGCTAAATTAGTTGACCGTTCAACTTTATATAATGCTGAAGAAGCAATTGCTTTAGCAAAACAAACAAGCACAGTGAAATTCGACGCAACAGTTGAAGTAGCTTTCAGACTTGGAATCGATACTCGTAAAAACGACCAACAAATCCGTGGTGCAGTAGTACTACCAAACGGTACTGGTAAAACTCAACGTGTATTAGTATTCGCTAAAGGTGAAAAACTTAAAGAAGCTGAAGCAGCTGGCGCTGATTATGTGGGCGATGCAGAATACATCAGCAAAATCCAACAAGGTTGGTTCGAGTTCGATGTAATCGTTGCAACTCCTGATATGATGGGTGAAGTTGGTAAACTTGGTCGTGTATTAGGACCTAAAGGTTTAATGCCAAACCCTAAAACTGGTACAGTTACTTTTGATGTAACTAAAGCTATCAACGAAATTAAAGCTGGTAAAGTAGAATACCGTGCTGACAAAGCTGGTATCATCCACGCTCCTATCGGTAAAGTTTCATTTGAAAATGAAAAATTAGTTGAAAACTTCTTAGCTGTATTTGACGTTGTTCAAAAAGCAAAACCTGCAGCAGCTAAAGGTACTTACATGAAATCTGTAAACGTTACAACAACAATGGGACCATCAGTGAAAATTGATGCTTCAAACGTAGTTGTAAAATAATTAATATTACAAAGTAATTTAAATATAAATAGTGTTGACAACGATTATGTTTCTTGATAAGATGAATGACGTTGTGAATATCCATTTGTACCGTAGACAGTAGGGGTGCTTGTCACTTAATAATCCTACCGAGGACACAGAAATCGGATTCTTACTGAGATGATGACTTTTCCGCCTCTAGTCTACTTAAGTGTGGCTAGGGGCTTTCTTTTGTCGGTATAAATGACCCATTCTAATAGGAGGTGTCAATCATGGGCAGTGTAATTGAAACAAAACAAGCTGTAGTACAAGAAATCGCTGGTAAATTCCAAGCTGCTGCTTCTGTAGTAGTTGTTGATTACCGTGGTTTAACTGTTGCTCAAGTTACAGAACTTCGTAAACAACTTCGCGAAGCAGGTGTTGAGTTCAAAGTATACAAAAATACTTTAACTCGTCGTGCAACTGAAATCGCTGGTGTTGATGGAATTAACGAATTCTTAACTGGACCAAACGCTGTTGCGTTCTCTAACGAAGACGTAGTAGCTCCAGCGAAAATCATTAATGACTTCGCTAAAACAAACGAAGCGCTTGAAATTAAAGCAGGTATCATTGAAGGGAATGTTTCTTCAGCTGATGATGTGAAAGCTCTTGCTGAACTTCCATCACGCGAAGGTTTACTTTCTATGCTTTTATCTGTACTTCAAGCTCCAGTGCGCAACTTCGCACTTGCAACAAAAGCTGTTGCAGAACAAAAAGAAGAACAAGGCGCTTAATCGTAGCCTAAACTTCAAAACAATAAACTTAAGGCAAATTGCCTAACTAAAATTACAACATCCATATAGGAGGAAAATAAAATGAACAAAGATCAAATCTTAGAAGCTATCAAAGCTATGACAGTTCTTGAATTAAACGATTTAGTAAAAGCAATCGAAGAAGAATTCGGTGTAACAGCTGCTGCTCCTGTAGCAGTAGTAGGTGGCGCTGCAGCTGCTGCTGAAGAAAAAACTGAATTTGACGTAGTACTAGCATCTGCTGGTGACCAAAAAATTAAAGTAATCAAAGTGGTTCGTGAAATCACTGGTCTTGGCTTAAAAGAAGCTAAAGAAGTAGTAGATAACGCTCCTAAAGCATTAAAAGAAGGCGTATCTAAAGAAGAAGCTGAAGAAATGAAAGCTAAACTTGAAGAAGTTGGCGCTTCTGTAGAAGTTAAATAATTTCTTCACTTACCTTATTTTCAATAAATAAAGAAAGCTCGTCTTTTTGACGGGCTTTCTTCATTTTTTCTTTGGCGGATACATTGGTTTAATTTATGGATATCCGGTAAAGATGCCATCGATTTGTCGTAGTGTAGCGACGAACCTTGTTTTTCTAAAGGAGGGCACGTTAAGATGTCTGAACACTATTATTCAAATAAGCCTCAAACTGAAAGTAAACCACGCCAATGGAAATTTACGTTACTCGGTCATTCCTTTTTATTTGAAACAGATACTGGAGTATTTAGTAAAAGCGAAGTAGATTTTGGATCCCGTGTATTAATTGATACTTTTTCGCTTCCTGAAATAGAAGGTGCAATTTTGGATGTTGGGTGTGGATATGGCCCTATTGGTCTCTCTATAGCAAAACAAAATCCGGATCGCGTTGTTTATATGATGGATATAAATGAAAGAGCGGTTGCATTATCAAAGAAAAATGCAGAAATAAACGGAGTTCAAAATGTACGAATTTTTGAGAGTGATGGTTTAGCAAATGTAGAAGAAGGGTTACAAGTAGCTGCAATTTTAACGAACCCACCTATTCGAGCAGGTAAAGAAACAGTTTTTAGATTTTATGACGGTGCCTTTGAAAAGTTATCGGTTGGTGGGGAATTGTGGATTGTAATTCAGAAAAAACAGGGTGCGCCATCAACGATGAGTCATTTGGAAGAAAAGTTTGCAGAAGTTGAAGTAGTCGAGAAGAAGAAGGGTTATTGGATTATACGAGCACAAAAGTAGTTTTCAATTGTTTTTTCACTAGCTAAATGTAGAAGAAATAAACAAAACTCCAAGAGTATAAAATATTGACTTGACAAAATGGCTATGATAACATAATAAAATGCAAAATTATTATTTTGTGGGAGTTTGCCCTTTTGTATGCAATGCATTTTAAGTGGGTATACTTACCATGGATAAGTTTAGTTTAACCGAAAATGATGTCTGAGAAAAGACTCGTTTTCTTTTTGTCTTTCGAAATCATACACCATTTAGATGGTTTTGCAAAGACCTATTATCGCTTTAATGAGGGGTGAATGAGTTGACAGGTCAACTAGTTCAGTACGGACAACACCGCCAGCGTAGAAGCTTTGCGCGTATTAAAGAGGTGCTGGAGCTTCCGAATTTAATTGAGATTCAGACAGCATCTTATGAGTGGTTCCTTGAAGAAGGGTTGCGCGAGATGTTCCACGACATTTCTCCAATCGAAGATTTTACAGGTAATCTTTCACTTGAATTCATCGATTATAGTTTAGGTGAACCTAAATATGATGTGGATGAATGTAAAGAACGTGACGTTACTTATGCTGCACCATTGCGCGTAAAAGTACGTCTTCATAACAAAGAAACAGATGAAGTGAAAGAGCAAGATGTTTTCATGGGTGATTTCCCACTGATGACAGAAACAGGCACATTTGTTATTAATGGTGCTGAACGTGTAATTGTTTCACAATTAGTTCGTTCTCCAAGCGTTTACTTCCACGATAAAACTGATAAGAACGGTAAAAAAGGTTTTGGGGCTACTGTAATTCCAAACCGTGGTGCTTGGTTAGAATACGAAACAGATGCTAAAGACGTAGTGTATGTACGTATTGATCGTACACGTAAACTACCAGTTACAGTATTGTTACGTGCGTTAGGGTTCGGTTCAGACCAAGAGATTATTGATATCCTTGGTGATAATGAATACCTACGAAATACGCTTGAAAAAGATAACACTGATAGCACTGAAAAAGCGCTTTTAGAAATCTACGAGCGTCTTCGTCCAGGTGAACCACCAACAGTCGAAAGTGCTAAAAGCTTATTATATTCACGCTTCTTCGATGCTAAACGTTATGATTTAGCAAACGTTGGACGTTATAAAATGAACAAAAAGCTTCACATTAAAAATCGTTTATTTAACCAAACGATTGCGGAAACTTTAGTGGATCCAGAAACAGGTGAAATTTTAGTTGAAGCTGGTACAGTGTTAGATCGTCGTAATTTGGATCGTATTATTCCTTATTTAGAAAATGGAATCGGCTTCCGTACATTATCACAAGTTGGTGGTGTACTTGAAGAAGACGTAACAATCCAATCAATCAAGATCTTTGCACCAAATGATGAAGCACAAAAAGAAATCAATATTATTTCAAACGCTTATATTGATGAAGAAGTGAAAAATATTACACCTGCTGATGTAATTGCTTCAATGTCATACTTCTTCGGTCTATTATATGGCGTAGGAAATACTGATGATATCGACCACTTAGGTAACCGTCGCTTACGTTCTGTAGGTGAATTGTTACAAAACCAATTCCGTATCGGGTTATCTCGTATGGAACGTGTTGTACGTGAACGTATGTCTATCAATGACACAGCGTCTATCGTACCTCAACAACTAATTAATATTCGTCCTGTTATTGCTTCAATTAAAGAGTTCTTTGGTAGCTCTCAATTATCGCAATTCATGGACCAAACAAACCCATTAGCAGAGTTAACTCACAAACGTCGTCTTTCTGCATTAGGGCCTGGTGGTTTAACACGTGAACGTGCTGGTATGGAAGTACGTGACGTTCACTACTCTCACTACGGTCGTATGTGTCCAATCGAGACACCAGAGGGTCCGAACATTGGATTAATTAACTCACTATCTTCATATGCAAAAGTAAATAAATTTGGTTTCATTGAAACACCATACCGTCGTGTAGATCCTGAAACAGGTCGAGTAACGGAACATATTGATTACTTAACTGCAGATGAAGAAGATAACTATATCGTTGCGCAAGCAAACTCACCGTTAACTCCAGAGGGTACATTCGCAAACGAAGAAGTTCTTGGTCGTTTCCGTGGGGATAACACTGTTTTCAAAAGAGACCGTGTTGACTATATGGACGTATCACCAAAACAAGTAGTTTCTGCTGCGACAGCATGTATTCCATTCTTAGAAAACGATGACTCTAACCGTGCATTAATGGGTGCGAACATGCAACGTCAAGCCGTTCCTTTATTAAACCCAGAAGCACCATTCGTTGGTACTGGTATGGAACACGTTGATGCTCGTGACTCAGGTGCAGCTGTAGTTAACAAATTCCACGGAATTGTTGAGCATGTTGAAGCTCGCTCAATTCACGTTCGTCGCATTGAAGAAATCGATGGAAAAGAAGTGAAAGGTGAATTAACGAAATATAAACTTCAAAAATTCACTCGTTCAAACCATGGTACTTCAATTAACCAACGTCCAATTGTTAAAGTTGGCGATCGCGTTAAACCAAAAGATATTCTAGCTGACGGTCCTTCTATGGAAAAAGGCGAATTAGCTCTTGGTCGTAACGTATTAGTTGCCTTCATGACTTGGGAAGGTTTCAACTATGAGGATGCTGTAATCATGAATGAACGTCTTGTAAAAGATGATGTTTATACTTCTGTTCATATTGAAGAATATGAGTCAGAATCTCGTGATACAAAACTTGGACCTGAAGAAATCACTCGCGATATTCCTAATGTTGGTGAAGATGCTCTTCGTAACTTAGATGATCGAGGAATTATCCGAATCGGTGCAGAAGTTCGTGATGGAGATATCTTAGTAGGTAAAGTAACTCCTAAAGGTGTAACTGAGTTAACTGCTGAAGAACGTTTACTGCACGCTATCTTTGGTGAAAAAGCTCGTGAAGTTCGTGATACTTCTTTACGTGTACCTCATGGTGCTGGCGGTATTGTACTTGATGTTAAAGTCTTTAACCGAGAAGATGGCGACGAATTACCACCAGGTGTAAACCAATTAGTTCGTGCTTATATTGTTCAAAAACGTAAAATTCGCGTTGGGGATAAAATGGCCGGACGTCATGGTAACAAAGGGGTAATCTCACGTATCTTACCAGAAGAAGATATGCCGTTTATGCCAGATGGAACACCTGTTGATATCATGTTAAATCCACTTGGGGTACCATCTCGTATGAACATCGGACAAGTATTAGAGCTTCATTTAGGTATGGCTGCTCGTTACTTAGGCGTTCACATGGCTACACCAGTATTTGATGGAGCCAACGAACAAGATGTTTGGGAAACAATGGAAGAAGCAGGTATGAACCGTGATGGTAAAACAATGCTTTATGATGGTCGCTCAGGTGAACCATTAGACAACCGTGTATCTGTTGGGATCATGTACATGATTAAATTAGCTCACATGGTTGATGATAAACTTCACGCTCGTTCAACTGGTCCTTACTCACTTGTTACACAACAACCACTTGGTGGTAAAGCGCAATTTGGTGGACAACGTTTTGGTGAGATGGAAGTATGGGCACTTGAAGCATACGGTGCTGCTTACACACTTCAAGAAATTTTAACAATCAAATCAGACGATGTTGTTGGACGTGTAAAAACTTATGAAGCAATTGTTAAAGGTGAAAGTGTTCCAGAACCTGGTGTTCCAGAATCATTCAAAGTTTTAATAAAAGAGCTTCAATCACTAGGTTTAGATGTAAAAATGTTAACAATCAATGACGAAGAAGTTGAACTTCGCGATTTAGATGACGAAGATGAACTTCAACCAACTGACGCACTAAATATTTTACCTGCTAGTGAAAAAGAAGATGCTGTAGAGTCTGTAGAGTAATCTTATTGCATCGGGCAGGAGGAAGAACATTCTGCCTGCCCGATTTTTAACTATAAATAAATGAATTAATTGTTGAGCTTCGAAAAGTCGTTAGAGGACTTATACTAAAGGGAGGTAGGCTCCTTGATAGACGTTAATGAATTTGAATATATGAAAATCGGTTTAGCTTCACCAGACAAGATTCGTTCTTGGTCTTATGGAGAAGTAAAAAAACCAGAAACAATTAACTATCGTACGTTAAAACCAGAAAAGGATGGTCTGTTCTGTGAACGCATTTTCGGACCAACTAAAGACTGGGAATGTCACTGTGGTAAATACAAACGCGTTCGTTATAAAGGTGTAGTTTGTGACCGTTGTGGTGTTGAAGTAACTCGTGCAAAAGTTCGTCGTGAACGTATGGGTCATATCGAACTTGCTGCACCAGTATCACATATTTGGTACTTCAAAGGTATTCCAAGCCGTATGGGGCTTATTCTTGATATGTCTCCCCGTGCTTTGGAAGAAGTTATCTACTTTGCTTCATATGTTGTAATCGAAGCTGGCGATACAAGCTTAGATAAAAAACAACTTTTATCTGAAAAAGAATATCGTGCATACCGTGAGAAATTCGGTGCTACTTTCGAAGCAGCAATGGGTGCAGAGGCTATTAAAAAACTTTTAGAACAAATTGATCTAGAAGCAGAAACAAACACATTAAAAGAAGAATTAAAATCTGCTCAAGGCCAACGTCGTACACGTGCGATTAAACGCCTTGAAGTAATTGAATCATTCCGTAACTCTGGTAATAAACCAGAATGGATGATTTTAGATGTACTACCGGTTATTCCACCAGAGCTTCGTCCAATGGTGCAATTAGACGGTGGACGTTTTGCAACATCTGACTTAAACGATTTATATCGTCGTGTTATTAACCGTAACAACCGTTTAAAACGTCTTCTTGACCTTGGTGCACCAAGTATCATCGTTCAAAACGAAAAACGTATGTTACAAGAAGCTGTTGATGCACTTATCGATAATGGTCGTCGTGGTCGTCCTGTAACTGGACCTGGTAACCGTCCTTTAAAATCCCTATCACATATGTTGAAAGGGAAACAAGGTCGTTTCCGTCAAAACTTACTTGGTAAACGTGTAGACTATTCTGGTCGTTCAGTTATCGTAGTAGGTCCAAATTTAAAAATGTACCAATGTGGTCTTCCTAAAGAAATGGCTATCGAATTATTCAAGCCTTTTGTAATGAAAGAACTTGTAGAACGTGGCCTTGCCCATAACATTAAGAGTGCTAAACGTAAAATTGAGCGTATGCACAATGAAGTTTGGGATGTATTAGAAGACGTAATTCGTGAGCACCCAGTGTTACTTAACCGTGCACCAACGCTTCACAGACTTGGTATTCAAGCTTTCGAGCCAACATTAGTAGAAGGTCGTGCAATTCGTCTTCACCCATTAGTATGTACAGCTTATAACGCTGACTTTGATGGTGACCAAATGGCGGTTCACGTTCCACTATCTGCAGAAGCACAAGCAGAAGCTCGTTTACTTATGTTAGCTGCTCAAAACATCTTAAACCCGAAAGATGGTAAACCTGTTGTTACACCATCTCAAGATATGGTATTAGGAAACTATTATCTGACTCTTGAACGCCAAGGAGCACGCGGTGAAGGTTCTATCTTCTATGGCCCAGATGAAGTGTTACTTGCATACCAAACAGGTAATGTACATTTACACACACGTATTGCGATTAAAGCAAGTTCATTAAATAACCAAACGTTTACAGAAGAACAAAATAAACAGTATCTGTTAACGACAGTTGGTAAGGTAATCTTCAATGAAATTCTTCCTGAATCATTCCCTTACATTAATGAACCGACATCTGTGAACCTAGAGCAAAAAACACCTGAACAATACTTTACATCACTAACTATCGATGATGAAACTTTACAACAACTTAAAGCTTCTGAAGGGTATAACGAACTTTCTGAAAGTGAAAAAGTTGAAGCTGAGCGTCGAGCAATGTTAGTAAAATTATTTGCTTCAGTTAAAACAATTAACCCATTCCGTAAGAAATTCTTAGGTAATATCATTGCGGAAGTATTTAAACGATTCCATATTACAGAAACGTCTAAAATGCTTGACCGTATGAAAGATCTAGGATTTAAATATTCAACTAAAGCTGGTATTACAGTTGCGATTTCAGATATCGTGGTATTACCAGAAAAAGGTGAAATCTTAGAAGAAGCACAGAAAAAAGTAGATAAAGTAATGGTTCAATTCCGTCGTGGTTTGATTACGGAAGAAGAACGTTATGACCGTGTAATTTCAAGTTGGTCTGCAGCAAAAGATGAAATTCAGTCTAAACTGATGGACTCTTTACCTGATACAAACCCAATCTTCATGATGAGTGACTCTGGTGCCCGTGGTAACGCGTCAAACTTTACTCAGCTTGCAGGTATGCGTGGATTAATGGCCAACCCAGCTGGTCGTATTATCGAACTTCCAATCAAATCTTCATTCCGTGAAGGTTTAACAGTATTGGAGTACTTCATCTCTACTCATGGTGCTCGTAAAGGTCTAGCCGATACAGCCTTAAAAACTGCCGATTCTGGTTATTTAACACGTCGTTTAGTAGACGTTGCACAAGATGTTATCGTTCGTGAAGACGACTGTGGAACAGATCGTGGTTTAACAATTGGTGCCTTAATGGAAGGTACTGAAGTGATTGAAGCATTAGAAGAACGTATTATTGGTCGTCATACTAAGAAAACAATTCGTCACCCTGAAACTGGTGCAGTGATCTTAGAACGTGATGAGTTAATTACTCAAGATGTAGCTCGTGTTATTGAAGATGCGGGTATTACAGAAGTTACAATCCGTTCAGCATTCACATGTAATACTAAACATGGTGTATGTAAAAAATGTTATGGTATCAACTTAGCAACTGGTGAAGAGGTTGAAGTTGGGGAAGCGGTAGGAATTATCGCTGCTCAATCAATCGGGGAACCAGGTACACAATTAACAATGCGTACATTCCATACAGGTGGGGTTGCTGGTAACGATATTACACAAGGTCTTCCACGTATCCAAGAGATCTTTGAATCACGTAACCCTAAAGGGCAAGCTGTGATTTCTGAGATTTCCGGTAAAGTTTCTGAAATTGAAGAAATTCGTGAAGGCTTGAAAGAAATTACAGTTCAAGGGGATATCGAAACTCGCAAGTACCAAGCGCCATATAATGCACGCTTGAAAGTACAACTTGGAGATGACATTATACCTGGACAAATTCTGACAGAAGGTTCTATCGATCCAAAACAATTATTAAAAGTTAAGGACGTAGCTACTGTACAAGAATACTTATTAAAAGAAGTACAAAAAGTATACCGTATGCAAGGGGTAGAAATTGGCGATAAACATATCGAAGTAATGGTACGTCAAATGCTTCGTAAAGTTCGTGTAATTGAAGCAGGGGATACAGAATTATTACCAGGCTCATTATTAGATATTCACCAATTCTCTGAAGCTAACAAAGAAGTAGTTTTAAGTGGTAAAGCACCGGCAACTTGTCGACCTGTTATCCTTGGGATTACGAAAGCATCTCTTGAAACAGAATCATTCTTATCAGCTGCATCATTCCAAGAAACAACTCGTGTGTTAACAGATGCTGCAATTAAAGGTAAACGTGATGAACTTCTAGGTCTGAAAGAGAACGTAATTATTGGTAAACTTGTACCTGCTGGTACTGGTATGCAACGTTACCGTCAAATTCGCATCGAAGAGACAGACGAACTAGAAGAACTTACTTCAGCAGAATAATATTCAATCTATTTGATTGAAATATAAAAATTCCTTGGGAGATTACTCTTCTCCCAAGAGAATTTTAATAAAAATATTTGACAGTTTAAATTGATAGTGTTAATATACTTAAGGTTGATAGTTAACTGTCTGTACTTTGGAGGATATGAAAATGTCTTATGAAAGAGTAAAACAGGCTAGTAAAACAATCATAGGTACAAAGCAAGCAGTGAAAGCAATCCGGGCTGGTCAAGTTACAGAAATCTTTGTTGCACTCGATGCAGACAATTGGGTAACCGATCCAGTAGTAATTCTTGCAAAAGAAGTCGGCGTACCAGTGAGTCTCGTTGAGTCGAAAAAAGAACTTGGCAAAGCTTGTGGTATTCACGTTGGAGCTGCGGTTGTTGCAATCGCTGCAAGTTAGTTTTTGTGTTTTAAACACAAAGGCTTTGTTTTTACCCTAAAAATGAACCACCTGGATGTGTGGTATTAAAAGGAATACATGAAGGGAGGAAAAACCGATGCCTACAATTAACCAATTGGTACGTAAGCCTCGTAAATCCAAAACTACGAAATCAAATTCACCAGCGTTAAACAAGGGATATAACAGCTTTAAAAAATCTTTAACAGATGTTAACTCTCCACAAAAACGTGGTGTTTGTACTCGTGTTGGTACTATGACACCTAAAAAACCGAACTCAGCGTTACGTAAATATGCTCGTGTACGCTTAACTAACCAAATCGAAGTTACAGCTTACATTCCTGGTGAAGGTCATAACTTACAAGAACACAGCGTGGTATTAATCCGCGGTGGACGTGTAAAAGACTTACCAGGGGTACGTTACCATATCGTACGTGGTGCTCTTGATACAGCTGGTGTAAACGGCCGTATGCAATCACGTTCTCTATACGGTACAAAACGTCCAAAAGAAAAAAAATAATCTAATTTCTTAAAATAACACATAGCCTAAGTAATTCATATTTGATTTTGAATTCATATGAATTGTGCGCACGATTCAGATTCATCGTATGAAATGCGAAAGGCAGCTTGATTATATAATAGAGATAATTTTGAAAGGAGGAAAACACATGCCTCGTAAAGGTCCTGTTTCCAAACGTGACGTGTTACCAGATCCAATTTATAATTCAAAACTAGTAACTCGTTTAATCAATAAAATGATGATTGATGGTAAAAGAGGTACTTCTCAAAAGATTTTATACGGTGCGTTCGAATTAGTTAAAGAACGTTCTGGTAATGATCCGATTGAAGTATTCGAAGCTGCTTTAAATAACGTAATGCCAGTTCTTGAAGTACGTGCTCGCCGTGTTGGTGGTTCTAACTACCAAGTACCAGTTGAAGTTCGTCCAGAACGTCGTATTACTTTAGGTCTTCGTTATTTAGTTAACTATTCTCGTCTTCGTGGTGAAAAAACTATGGAAGAACGTTTAGCTAACGAAATTCTTGATGCATCTAACAACACAGGTGCTTCAGTTAAAAAACGTGAAGATATGCACAAAATGGCAGAAGCAAACAAAGCATTCGCACACTATCGTTGGTAGTAATTTAGACTACGTGCTAGCTGTTGGCTAGTACGTAGATTTAAATTTATGTTCAAACAATAGTAACACCCAATATGGAAGGAGAAATTTCCTATGAAACGCGAATTCTCACTAGAGAATACACGTAATATTGGGATCATGGCTCACATTGATGCTGGTAAAACAACAACAACTGAGCGTATCCTTTATTACACTGGTAAGATTCACAAAATCGGTGAAACTCACGAAGGTGCTTCTCAAATGGACTGGATGGAGCAAGAGCAAGAACGTGGTATTACTATCACTTCTGCTGCGACAACAGCTGCTTGGAACGGCTACCGCGTTAACATCATCGATACACCAGGACACGTAGACTTCACTGTAGAAGTTGAACGTTCTTTACGTGTACTTGATGGTGCAGTAACAGTACTTGATGCTCAATCAGGTGTTGAGCCACAAACTGAAACTGTATGGCGTCAAGCTACTACTTATGGAGTTCCACGTATCGTATTCGTTAACAAAATGGATAAAATCGGTGCAGACTTCTTATATTCAGTAGGAACTCTTCGTGACCGTCTACAAGCTAATGCTCATCCAATTCAATTACCTATCGGTGCTGAAGATGAGTTTGAAGCTATTATCGATTTAGTTGAAATGAAAGCTATCTTCTATGGTAACGACCTTGGTACTGATATCCAAGAACGTGAAATCCCAGAAGAATACAAAGCACAAGCTGAAGAATACCGTGAAAAATTGGTTGAAGCTGTTGCAGAACTTGATGAAGAACTTATGGAGAAATACTTCGCTGGTGAAGAAATTACTATCGAAGAGCTTAAAGCTGGTATCCGTAAAGCTACATTATCTGTACAATTCTACCCAGTTATTTGTGGTACAGCATTCAAAAACAAAGGTGTTCAATTAATGCTTGATGCTGTAGTTGACTATCTACCAGCTCCAACTGACGTAGAATCAATTAAAGGTATCGATCCTGATACTGGTGATGAAATGGTCCGTCACTCTGACGATTCAGAACCATTCTCAGCATTAGCATTCAAAGTTATGACTGACCCTTATGTTGGTAAATTAACATTCTTCCGTGTGTACTCTGGTGTCTTAGAATCAGGTTCATACGTACAAAACTCTACAAAAGGTAAACGTGAACGTGTAGGTCGTATTCTACAAATGCACGCTAACTCTCGTGAAGAAATTGCAAAAGTATTCTCTGGAGATATCGCTGCTGCTGTAGGACTTAAAGATACTACTACTGGTGACACTCTTTGTGACGAGAAAAATCTTGTTATCCTTGAGTCTATGGAATTCCCAGAACCAGTTATCTCTTTATCTGTAGAACCAAAATCTAAAGCTGACCAAGATAAAATGGGACAAGCTTTACAAAAACTTCAAGAAGAAGATCCAACTTTCCGTGCACATACTGACCAAGAAACTGGTCAAACTATCATCTCTGGTATGGGTGAGCTTCACCTTGATATCTTAGTTGACCGTATGAAACGTGAGTTCAAAGTAGAAGCTAACGTGGGTGCTCCACAAGTTTCTTACCGTGAAACTTTCCGTGGTTCGGCTCAAGTTCAAGGTAAATTCACACGCCAATCTGGTGGTCGTGGACAATACGGAGACGTTTGGATTGAATTCTCACCAAACGAAGAAGGTAAAGGTTTCGAATTTGAAAACGCAATCGTTGGTGGTGTAGTACCACGTGAATACATTCCAGCTGTTGAAGCAGGTCTTCGTGACTCTCTTGACCGCGGTGTTATTGCTGGTTTCCCATTAATCGATATTAAAGCGAAATTATATGATGGTTCTTACCATGATGTCGATTCAAACGAAATGGCCTTCAAAATTGCTGCATCAATGGCTCTTAAAGCTGCAGCTTCAAAATGTAACCCAGTTCTTTTAGAACCAGTTATGAAAGTTGAAGTTGTAATTCCTGAAGAATATCTAGGTGATATCATGGGTAACATTACTTCTCGTCGTGGACGTGTAGAAGGTATGGAAGCTCGCGGTAACGCTCAAGTTGTTCGTGCAATGGTTCCACTTGCTGAAATGTTTGGTTATGCAACGACTTTACGTTCTGCAACACAAGGTCGTGGTGTATTCTCAATGGTATTCGATCACTATGAAGAAGTACCAAAATCAATTTCAGAAGATATCATTAAAAAAAATAAAGGTGAATAATTGAAATTTCATCTTGTATCAAGTATAAATAATTTGTAAGCTATGATTGACTGGCTGTTAAGGGCCCTTTCCAGCCAGCGATTATAACATAAAAAAAATATTAAACTCATATTTAGGAGGCTAACTCTAATGGCTAAAGAAAAATTTGACCGTTCGAAAACGCATGCTAACATTGGTACAATCGGACACGTTGACCATGGTAAAACTACATTAACTGCTGCAATCGCTACAGTTCTTTCAAAAAAAATGGGTGGAGAAGCTAAATCATACGCTGATATCGATAACGCTCCAGAAGAAAAAGAACGTGGTATCACAATCAACACTTCTCACGTAGAATATGAAACTGAAACTCGTCACTATGCACACGTTGACTGCCCAGGACATGCTGACTATGTTAAAAACATGATCACTGGTGCTGCTCAAATGGACGGCGGTATCTTAGTAGTATCTGCTGCTGATGGCCCAATGCCACAAACTCGTGAGCACATCCTTTTATCAAAACAAGTAGGTGTACCTTACTTAGTAGTATTCTTAAACAAATGTGATATGGTTGATGACGAAGAATTACTAGAATTAGTTGAAATGGAAGTACGTGACTTATTATCTGAGTACGATTTCCCAGGCGACGATCTTCCAGTAATCAAAGGTTCTGCTCTTAAAGCTCTTGAAGGTGAAGCAGAATGGGAAGAAAAAATCGTTGAATTAATGAACGCTGTTGACGAATATATCCCAACTCCAGAACGTCAAACTGACAAACCATTCATGATGCCAGTAGAGGACGTATTCTCTATCACTGGTCGTGGTACTGTTGCTACTGGTCGTGTAGAACGCGGACAAGTTAAAGTTGGTGACGTAGTAGAAATTATCGGTCTTGCTGAAGAAGCTAAATCTACAACTGTAACTGGTGTAGAAATGTTCCGTAAATTATTAGACTATGCTGAAGCTGGTGACAACATCGGTGCATTACTTCGTGGTGTTGCTCGTGAAGAAATCCAACGTGGTCAAGTATTAGCTAAACCAGGTTCAATTACTCCACACACAACTTTTAAAGCTGAAGTTTACGTTTTATCAAAAGAAGAAGGTGGACGTCATACTCCATTCTTCTCAAACTACCGTCCTCAGTTCTACTTCCGTACAACTGACGTAACTGGTGTTATCAACTTACCAGAAGGCGTTGAAATGGTAATGCCTGGTGACAACATCGAAATGAACGTAGAGTTAATCTCTCCAATCGCTATCGAAGAAGGTACAAAATTCTCTATCCGTGAGGGTGGACGTACTGTTGGAGCTGGAGTAGTAGCTTCTATCTCTAAATAATTTAGTTTATTACTTAAACTATTGAATTATAACCAATTCGTGGGGACGCCTGCGAATTGGTTTTTTTTATTTGAAATATTATGAGTAATGGTTCAAACTGTTGTAAGTTATTTCCTATAAGTTTTAAGCGGTGTTACAATATGGTGGAGGAGTGGTGATATGTTAACAAAGGTACTTTTAATAGAAGATGATCAATCAATTTTTGAAATGATTCAGGAACGCTTTATTGGATGGCAAATGCAAGTTGTTGGACCACCTGACTTTCAAAAGGTGATGGATTATTTTATTGTAGAAAAACCACAACTAGTTATTATTGATATACAACTACCGGCTTTTGATGGGTTTCATTGGTGTAGAGAAATTCGTGAGATTTCAAAAGTACCTATACTTTTTCTATCATCTAGGGACCATCCAATGGATATGGTTATGGCAATGCAAATGGGTGCTGATGATTTTATACAGAAACCATTTCATATGGATGTTTTGTTAGCAAAGGTGCAGGCTATTTTACGACGTACTTATGACTATAAAGAAGAACAATCTGAGGTATTGCGTTGGAATCACGCAACAGTAGACTTTAGTAAAGGAACCGTTCGATTAGAAAGTAAAATGTGTGAACTGACGAAAAATGAACTATTTATATTGAGGTTACTATTACAACAGTTGGATAAAGTTGTTTCAAGGGAAGAATTAATGCGTAAACTTTGGGATGATGAACGATTTGTTAATGATAATACTTTAACAGTGAATGTTAATAGACTTCGGATAAAGCTTGAAGAAATTGGACTCATTGATAGTATTGTAACGAAAAAGGGACTTGGTTATATGGCGATTACTTTATAGAGGTGACAAATGTTTTTTCTACTCTTTCTAAAAGAACGATGGGCATGGATTACATATATCTTCATACTGCTTTTATTTATTAATATATTATTCTTTTTTGATAATGGCTTATCAGGAATTTCTGTTAGTTATTTTAATATAGTCTATATTGTATTAGTTTTTACCTTCTTGATATGGCGATATTATAAGGAAACACAAGGGCTTGTACATTTCCTGGGAAATTTGTCGAATCCGAGTGAGTTCTTATATAAAGAGAGTACTTTGCTTTCTCCATTTCAAAGAAAGTATATTGAGGAGTTCTTAATTGTTATTGAGCAAAAGAATGTTCTATTAAATAAATTGAATGTCAAGCATCTTGAGGACACTGAAACCTTATTGGCTTGGGTACATGAAATGAAAACACCACTTACAGCTATGAAGTTAATGATCGAGCAAGTAGATGATATGAAGCTACGCTATAGGCTAGAAAATGAATGGATGAGGACACATCTATTACTAGATCAGCAATTGCATCACACGAGACTAGAATCAATAGAAAAGGATAATCGTCTAGAAAAATTGATATTAAAGTCAGTCATATTCAGAGAGATACGAGAATTTCAGTCGCTTTGCATGGAGAAGGGTATTGGTTTTGACACGGCTCTATTAGAACTGGAAGTTGTTTCGGATAAGAAATGGTTGTCCTTTATTGTGCGTCAAATTCTATCAAATGCTATAAAGTATAGTCAGGAAAACAGTGAGATTACTATCTATACAGAAGTAGATGAATCTGACCACTTACTATTACATTTTAAAGACTATGGAATAGGTATACTTCCGGAAGATTTACCTCGAATTTTCCATAGATCTTACACAGGAACTATAGGGCGAGAATCAGTACAATCAACGGGAATGGGACTTTATTTATCACAACATGCTGCAACAAGTCTAGGGATTGAGATTTCAGTTGCTTCTGAGGTTAATAAAGGGTCCACCTTTACTTTAAAATTCCCATTACAAAATGAATATCAAAACGTTTTTGGTAGATGACAAAATTGTCACCTACCATTTATTTTTGTCATGTGAATCGGAGGTAGCAAGTATTAATTAGCTGTACAATGAAGAGCATAGAGGAAAGGAGAGAAATTTAATTGTCTATTTTAATTGGTAGAAAGATACAAAAGATATATGGTAAAAAATCAACAGCACAAGAAGTACTTAAAAGTATTGATATAGAGGTAAACAAAGGTGAATTTGTTGGGATTATGGGACCTTCTGGTTCAGGTAAAACAACATTATTAAACGTTTTATGTTCAATTGATCAACCATCTGGTGGGGTAGTGGAAATCAATGGTCAGAGCTTAAATGGTATGAAGGAAAGGGAACTAGCTCGTTTTAGGCATGAGCAGCTAGGGTTTATCTTTCAAGATTATAATTTACTCGATACGTTAACGATTAAAGAGAATATTTTACTCCCATTCTCTATTAGTAAGCTACCAAAAGCTGTAGCAGAAAGCCGTTTGAAAGAGATTGTTGCCCTGTTAGGAATTGAAGATATTTTAAATAAGTACCCTAACGAAACATCAGGGGGACAGAAACAAAGAACTTCAGCTGCACGTGCACTAATAACAAACCCCTCATTAGTATTTGCTGATGAGCCAACAGGTGCACTTGACTCTAAATCAGCCACAGCATTATTAACTAACTTAGAAAAAATTAATAAACAAAAATCAGTTACAATCATGATGGTAACCCATGACTCTGTTGCCGCTAGTTTCTGTTCTCGTGTTTTATTTTTAAAGGATGGTGCAATCTATACAGAACTTTATAGAGGAGATAAGACGAGACAGCAATTTTTTAAACAAATCATGAGTACCCAAAGTGTACTAGGTGGTGATGGTTATGACGCTTAGTCGATTAATATTCCGAAGTATGCGAAATAACATCAAGCAATATTACTTATATTTCTTTGCGCTTATTTTTAGTGTAACGCTATGTTTTTCCTTTACTACATTACAGTACAATTCAAGTGTTATTGAAGAACTGGAGAGAAGTGGAACTGCGTCTTCAGGCTTTAGTGCTACAAGTTATATTTTATATGTGATTATCACATTGTTTGTACTTTATGCTAGTCAATTATTTTTGAAGAGAAGAAGTAAAGAAATCGGCCTATACCAATTAATTGGTATGACAAAGGGATTAATCGTCCGCTTGATAGCCTTAGAAAATATTGTTCTATTTGTGTTAGCGGTCTGTATAGGAATGGTCTTTGGTTTTTTGAGTTCTCGGTTATTTGCTATGATTCTAATGAAAATGCTTGAAATCGATATGGTTATCCATTTATCTTTCTCATATAAAGCATTTATACAATCAGTTATCATTTTTACTATTCTATTGGTTGTAATCATTTTGCAGCTTGTTTGGATGGTACATCGAGTGTCACTACTGTCTCTCTTCAGCGCTTCCAAACAAGCGGATGAGAGAGTAAAGAGATTTAGTATCTTCCAGTCAGTGATGGGGTTCTTAGGCTTATTGTTAATCGCCTTTGGTTATTATCAATCTACACTCTTATTCGATGTAGAAGACTCAAGTTTTTTTAATAACTTATTGTTGCATATGATTATAATACTTGCATCAACTATATTTGGTACGTTTCTATTCTTTCGCTATTCTGTTGCACTAATTATGAATGGCATACGTGTAAGGAAGAATGGGCATTTAAAAGTAAATGATGTATTAGCGATAACGCCAATTATGCACAGAATGAAAGGGAATTCGAAGTCATTAACACTTATTACCTTACTAACAGGTTTGGCAGTTGGAATTATGAGTCTATCATATATTTCGTATTATTCCTCAGAAGCAAATGCAAGACAATCTTCTCCATATGACTATATCCTTTTAAATAATAAAGGGATGGAATTTATAGATCACCTAAATCAAGAAGGAATTGAATTTGAACAGGACATCTTTCACATGTCAGGCGTATATTTGAATATCAAAGACCTCGCCTCAGAGAAGTTACAAGATAGCCCACTTTATAATGGGGATTCAGTTACAACTGTGGTTCCTTTAAGTGAGTTACAGCAAGTAGAACCGGATGTACGACTTAAAGAAGGCGAAGCTTTAATTACTAGTTACATTGATATATTAGCGGAAATACTTCCGCTTCATGCTGAACGAAAAATCACAGTAAGAGCCGAAGAAACTGAGATTCCGTTATATATAACAGAAATTCGAAAGGATTACTTATTATCGGAAGAGGTAACATTGGGTTCACCTGTTTTAGTAGTAACAGATGAAATGTTCAAAGATATACAGTCTTATAATATAGAAGAAAGTGATTTTACTTCTCAAATTGGTATCAATCTTATTAATGAGCAGGATAAAGAAAGAACAGAAGTAATTTATAAACAATTAGCCAGTGAAAGATCAATAGTAAATGAGGAAACAGGAGACGAACACACACTACTTTCCTTTGAGGAACTAAGAAAGAGAAATATAACTGCTCTAGGGTTAGCCATATTTGTCACAGCTTTTTTAGGACTTGCCTTTTTATTAACTACTGGTAGCATTCTTTACTTTAAACAGATGGCAGAAGCAGAAGATGAAAGAGAGTCTTATAAAATTCTTCGTAAGATTGGATTTTCAACAAACGATCTATTAAAAGGAATATATGCGAAACAAACATTTAATTTTGGAGTACCATTAGTAATTGGGCTGTTACACAGTTACTTTGCAGTCAAATCAGGATGGTGGTTATTCGGTACAGAGTTAGTAACTCCTTTAGTTATAACGATGGCATTATATATAATTATGTATGCCGTATTTGCAATACTATCGATACAGTATTATAAGAAGGTTGTAAAAGACTCGTTATAATAGAAGGAAGTCGTTTAATTCTTGTCAGTAATGATTATACTAAAGCAAATACATTAGATAGATATAATAAGTTGCTTCTCTAATTGAAGAGAAGCAATTTTACATTTTAAAGGAATCCCATCGTAAATTACCACTAATAAAATGAAAAGAAATGTTTGATATAGTATAAGATATCTTATATACTAATAAAGGCTTCGAAACAAGTAGTAGAGAAGCGATGTATATAAAGACAACAATTTAAAAGAATTTAGCATTATGACTTGCTTATTCTTTTTTTATTGTGTATAATATCTAATGTTGGTCTTTGACTGCGATGAAGCGGGAGGTTGCCGACACACCCGGCCGCTTTGCCATGGCGCGTGTGTGGGAAATTTCCGTGGAGAATGTCTAGTAATTAGGCGAAAAAAGGGAGGGAAAATAATGGCAAAACAAAAGATTCGTATCCGTTTAAAAGCGTATGATCACCGTGTTTTAGATCAATCTGCTGAGAAAATTGTGGAAACTGCTAAACGTTCAGGTGCTAGTGTATCAGGTCCGATTCCGTTACCAACTGAAAAATCTGTGTACACAATTCTTCGTGCGGTTCACAAGTACAAAGATTCTCGTGAACAATTCGAAATGCGTACGCATAAACGTTTAATCGACATCATTAACCCAACACCACAAACTGTTGATGCGTTAATGAAACTTGATTTACCATCTGGCGTTGATATTGAAATCAAACTTTAATGGTAAAAACAAATAGAATTTTTTAATTATCACAGGAGGTGTGACAAATGGCTAAAGGAATCTTAGGTAGAAAAGTTGGTATGACACAAGTTTTCGCTGAGAATGGTGATTTAATCCCTGTAACAGTTATCGAAGCTACTCCAAACGTAGTTCTTCAAAAGAAAACTGTTGAAACAGACGGTTACGAAGCAATTCAAGTTGGTTTCGAAGACAAGCGCGTTAAGCTTTCTAACAAACCAGAACAAGGTCACGTTGCAAAAGCGAATACTGCTCCTAAGCGCTTCATTCGTGAATTCCGCAATGTAAACGTGGAAGAATACGAAGTTGGTCAAGAAGTCAAAGTAGAAATTTTCGCAGAAGGCGATGTAGTTGATGTAACAGGCGTTACTAAAGGTAAAGGTTTCCAAGGTGTTATTAAACGCCATGGTCAATCTCGTGGTCCTATGGCCCATGGTTCTCGTTACCACCGTCGTCCTGGTTCAATGGGGCCAGTTGCTCCGAACCGCGTATTTAAACAAAAGAATTTACCTGGTCAAATGGGTGGTAATGTAGTTACAATCCAAAACATCGAAATCGTTAAAGTTGATGTTGAACGTAACTTACTACTTGTTAAAGGTAATGTTCCTGGTTCTCGTAAAGCATTAGTTACAGTGAAAACTGCTGTAAAATCTAAATAATTTCTCGAAGAAAGGAGGAAACAGGAATGACAAAAGTATCTGTACTTAGTCAAACAGGCGCTTCTGTAGGTGAAATCGAGTTAAACGACTTAGTTTTCGGAATTGAGCCAAATGAAGCAGTATTATTCGACGCAGTAGTTGCTCAACGCGCTTCTCTACGTCAAGGTAATCATAAAGTTAAAAACCGTTCTGAAGTTGCTGGTGGTGGTCGTAAACCATGGCGTCAAAAAGGAACTGGTCGTGCTCGTCAAGGTTCTATCCGCTCTCCACAATGGCGTGGCGGTGGTACTGTATTCGGTCCTACTCCACGTAGCTATAGCTACAAATTACCGAAGAAAGTTCGTCGTTTAGCTCTTAGATCTGCTCTATCTGCTAAAGTGGGAGAACAAAACTTATTAGTTCTTGATGCATTACAATTAGCTGCACCAAAAACAAAAGACTTCAAAGCAATTTTAGGTAACCTAAACATTGATAAAAAAGCTCTTTTTGTTACTGCTGAACTAGATGAAAACGTAGCATTATCTGCTCGTAACATCCCTGGTGTAACTGTTTTAACAGCTTCTGGAATCAACGTTCTTGATCTTTTAGGTCATGACAAAGTTGTATTCACAAAAGCTGCAGTAGAAAAAGTTGAGGAGGTGCTTGGATAATGGAAGCACGTGATATTTTAAAACGTCCGGTCATTACTGAGCGTTCTTCTGAGCTTATGGCTGAGAAAAAATACACTTTCGAAGTTGATGTTCGTGCTAATAAAACTCAAGTTAAAGATGCTGTACAAGAGATCTTTGGCGTAACAGTTGAAAAAGTTAACATCATGAACTACAAAGGTAAATTTAAACGTGTTGGTAAATTCGGCGGATATACAAACAAACGTCGTAAAGCAATCGTTAAATTAACTGCTGATAGCAAAGAAATCGAAATTTTTGATATCTAATACCCGAACGGGGAAAGAATTGAACATTCAAGAAGGAGGGAAAACACATGGCGATTAAAAAGTATAAACCAACCTCAAATGGCCGTCGTAACATGACGTCATCTGATTTTGCGGAAATCACAACTAATAAGCCTGAAAAGTCTTTATTAGAACCAACAAAACGCAAAGCTGGTCGTAATAACCAAGGTAAAATTACTGTTCGTCATCATGGTGGTGGTCATAAGAAGCAATACCGCGTAATCGACTTCAAACGATTTAAAGATGGAATTCCAGGACGCGTTGCTACTATTGAATATGATCCAAACCGCTCTGCGAATATCGCATTAATTAATTACGCTGACGGTGAAAAACGTTACATCTTAGCTCCAAAAGGATTAGAAGTTGGTCAAACAATCGTATCTGGTCCTGATGTAGATATTAAAGTAGGTAACGCATTACCATTAGCAAACATTCCAATGGGTACTACAATCCATAACATCGAGTTAAAACCTGGTAAAGGCGGACAATTAGTACGTTCTGCTGGTACTTCTGCACAAGTACTTGGTCGTGAAGGCAAATACGTAATCGTTCGTTTACAATCTGGTGAAGTTCGTTTAGTACTTGCAACTTGCCGTGCTACAATCGGTCAAGTAGGTAACGAACAACATGAACTTATCCACATTGGTAAAGCAGGTCGTTCTCGTTGGTTAGGTAAACGCCCAACTGTACGTGGATCTGTAATGAACCCTAACGATCACCCACACGGTGGTGGTGAAGGACGTTCTCCAATCGGACGTAAATCACCAATGACTCCATGGGGTAAACCAGCACTTGGTTTCAAAACTCGTAAAAAGAAAAATAAAACTAGTAAGTTCATCATTCGTTCTCGTAAAAAATAATGTGATTGTACTACGGTTCGAACATAGAACCGTGGTGGAGTCACGGAGGGAGGTTCCTAAATGGGTCGCAGCTTGAAAAAAGGACCTTTTGTGGATGATCACTTAATGAAAAAAGTTGAAGCACAAGAAGGTTCAGAAAAGAAACAAGTTATTAAAACTTGGTCACGCCGTTCTACTATCTTCCCGAACTTCATCGGACTAACAATCGCTGTATATGATGGACGTAAACACGTTCCTGTATACGTGACAGAAGATATGGTAGGTCACAAACTAGGCGAATTCGCACCGACACGTACTTACAAAGGTCACGGTGCAGATGACAAGAAAACAAGACGCTAATTTTGAGAGGAGGTAAATCCTAATGACACAAGCTAAAGCTATCGCTCGCACAGTACGTATCGCTCCTCGTAAAGTACGTCTAGTAGTAGACTTAATCCGAGGTAAGCAAATTGGTGAAGCAGTTGCAATTTTACGTCATACTCCAAAAGCGGCGTCTCCAGTCGTTGAGAAAGTATTAAAATCTGCAGTTGCAAACGCTGAGCACAACTATGATTTAGATGTAAACAACCTAGTTGTTTCTGAAGTTTTTGTTGACGAAGGTCCAACATTAAAACGTTTCCGTCCACGTGCACAAGGACGTGCAAGCGCAATTAACAAACGCACAAGCCACATTACACTAGTGGTATCTGAGAAGAAGGAGGGTTAATCCGTGGGTCAAAAAGTACATCCAATAGGACTACGAGTTGGTATTATTCGTGACTGGGAGTCAAAATGGTACGCTGAGAAAGACTATGCGACTTTACTACACGAAGATATCAAAGTTCGTAAATATATCGAAGCTGCTTTAAAAGAAGCATCTGTTTCTAAAGTAGAAATCGAACGCGCTGCAAACCGCGTAAACATTACAATTCACACTGCGAAACCAGGTATGGTAATCGGTAAAGGCGGTACGGAAGTTGAAAACTTACGTAAATACTTAAACGATTTAACTGGTAAACGTGTACACATTAACATCGTAGAAATCAAAAGAGCTGACCTTGATGCTCGTTTAGTAGCAGAAAACATCGCTCGTCAACTTGAGAACCGCGTATCATTCCGTCGTGCTCAAAAACAAGCAATCCAACGCACAATTCGTGCTGGTGCAAAAGGAATCAAAACACAAGTATCTGGTCGTTTAGGTGGCGCTGATATCGCGCGTGCTGAACATTACAGTGAAGGAACTGTTCCACTTCATACTCTTCGTGCAGACATTGATTATGCTCACGCAGAAGCTGACACTACTTATGGTAAATTAGGTGTTAAAGTATGGATTTATCGTGGTGAAGTCCTTCCAACGAAGAAGAACTCTGTGGAAGGAGGCAAATAATAATGTTATTACCAAAACGCGTAAAATATCGTCGTGAACACCGTGGTAACATGCGTGGTGAAGCGAAAGGCGGTAAAGAAGTTTCATTCGGTGAATGGGGCTTACAAGCAACAACTGCAAGTTGGATCACTAACCGTCAAATCGAATCTGCTCGTATTGCAATGACACGTTACATGAAACGTGGCGGTAAAGTTTGGATTAAAATTTTCCCACATAAGCCTTACACTAAAAAGCCTCTAGAGGTTCGTATGGGTTCCGGTAAAGGTTCTCCTGAAGGCTGGGTAGCAGTAGTAAAACCAGGAAAAGTAATGTTTGAAGTTGCCGGTGTTTCTGAAGAAATCGCTCGCGAAGCACTTCGTTTAGCATCACATAAACTTCCTGTTAAATGTAAGATTGTTAAACGTCAAGAAACTGGTGGTGAATCTAATGAAAGCTAATGAAATCCGTGACCTTGCCACTTCTGAAATTGAATTAAAAGTGAAATCACTGAAAGAAGAGCTTTTCAACCTTCGCTTCCAATTGGCGACTGGTCAATTAGAAAACACAGCTCGCATCCGCGAAGTTCGTAAAGCGATTGCGCGCATGAAAACTGTGATTCGTGAAAGAGAAATCAGTGCAAATAACTGATAAAGGAGGTTCTTTAGTATGACTGAGCGTAATCAACGCAAAGTTTACACTGGCCGTGTAGTTTCTGATAAGATGGACAAAACAATTACTGTTCTTGTTGAAACTCATAAGAAACATAAATTATATGGTAAACGTGTAAAGTACTCTAAAAAATTCAAAGCTCATGATGAGTTGAACGAAGCGAAAATCGGTGATATCGTACGTATCATGGAAACTCGTCCGTTATCAGCTACAAAACGTTTCCGTTTATTGGAAGTCGTAGAAAAAGCTGTTATTATTTAATAACATTTTCGGAAAACACATGAATTCCGAAGGGAGGTAACCTAAGTGATCCAACAAGAAAGTCGTATGAAAGTTGCTGACAACTCAGGTGCACGCGAAGTTTTAACAATTAAAGTGCTTGGTGGTTCTGGCCGTAAAACTGCAAACATCGGTGATATCGTTGTTGTAACAGTTAAGAAAGCAACACCAGGAGGCGTTGTCAAGAAAGGTGACGTTGTTAAGGCTGTTGTCGTTCGCACAAAATCTGGTGTACGCCGTAAAGATGGTACTTATATTAAATTTGACGAGAATGCTTGCGTAATCATCAAAGACGATAAGTCACCACGCGGAACTCGTATTTTCGGACCTGTTGCACGTGAATTACGTGATAGCAACTTCATGAAAATCGTTTCATTAGCTCCAGAAGTTCTTTAATTTCATGATAGTACCAATCAAGGAGGTGCGACACTAATGCATGTAAAAAAGGGCGACAAAGTAAAAGTTATCACTGGTAAGGACAAAGGTAAAGAAGGCGTAGTTTTAGCTGCTTTCCCTAAACAAGACCGTGTTCTTGTTGAAGGTGTTAACATTGTTAAAAAACACGTTAAACCTAACCAGTTAAACCCACAAGGTGGTATTGTAAGCCAAGAAGCAGCAATCCACGTATCGAACATTATGCTAATCGATCCGAAATCTGGCGAGCCGACTCGTGTAGGTTACAAAATCGAAGATGGCAAAAAAGTTCGTGTTGCAAAAAAATCAGGTGCAGTAATCGACTAATAAGAAATTTGAGAAGGGAGGTACGAACATGAGCCGCCTAAAAGAAAAATATTTAAATGAAGTTTCTCCTGCTCTAATGAGCAAGTTTGAATATAAATCAGTAATGCAAGTGCCTAAAGTAGACAAAATCGTTATTAACATGGGTGTTGGTGACGCTGTACAAAACTCTAAAGCACTAGATGCTGCTGTAGAAGAATTAACAATTATCACTGGACAAAAACCAGTTGTGACTAAAGCTAAAAAATCAATCGCTGGTTTCCGTTTACGTGAAGGCCAAGCAATCGGTGCAAAAGTTACATTACGTGGTGAACGTATGTATGAATTCTTGGACAAATTAGTATCTATCGCACTTCCACGTGTACGCGATTTCCGCGGTGTTTCTAAAAAATCATTTGATGGTCGTGGAAACTACACACTAGGTGTTAAAGAACAACTAATTTTCCCAGAGATCGATTACGATAAAGTTTCAAAAGTACGCGGTATGGACATCGTGATCGTAACAACTGCGAATTCTGATGAAGAAGCTCGCGAGTTATTGACACAATTCGGTATGCCGTTCCAAAAGTAATAAAATAAGGAGGGCGAAAACGTGGCTAAAAAATCAATGATCGTTAAACAACAACGTAAGCAAAAGTTTAAAGTACAAGAATATACACGTTGTGAACGCTGTGGTCGTCCACATTCTGTATATCGTAAATTTAAACTTTGCCGTATTTGTTTCCGTGAACTTGCATATAAGGGACAAATTCCTGGCGTTAAAAAAGCTAGCTGGTAATCCCCTAAATTGGGAAGGAGGTAAAATTCATGACAATGACAGATCCGATCGCAGATATGTTAACACGCATTCGTAATGCTAACATGGTTCGTCACGAAAAGTTAGAAGTACCAGCTTCAAACTTAAAGAAAGAAATCGCTGAAATTTTAAAGCGTGAAGGTTTCGTTCGTGATGTTGAGTATGTTGAAGATAATAAACAAGGTATCATCCGTATTTTCTTAAAATATGGAAAAGAAAACGAACGTGTTATCACTGGATTAAAACGTATTTCTAAACCTGGCTTACGCGTATATGCTAAAACTGACGAAGTACCTCGTGTACTTAACGGTTTAGGTATCGCTTTAGTATCTACTTCTCAAGGTTTATTAACTGATAAAGAAGCTCGTGCTAAAAAAGTTGGCGGAGAAATCTTAGCATACATTTGGTAATTAGCAATAAAAGAACGGAGGTGCAACTAAATGTCTCGTGTAGGTAAAAAACCAATCGAGGTTCCTGCTAACGTAACTATTACTGTCGGTGACGACAATCTAGTTACTGTTAAAGGACCTAAAGGCGAGTTAACTCGTCAATTCAACCAAGATATGAAAATCGAAGTAGAAGGTAACATCATTAACGTTGTTCGCCCTTCTGAATCTAAACAACACCGTACTCTTCATGGTACAACTCGTGCGCTTTTAGCGAACATGGTTACTGGTGTTTCTGAAGGATTTTCTCGTTCACTAGAACTTATCGGTGTAGGTTACCGTGCGCAATTACAAGGTAAAAAACTTGTTCTTAACGTTGGTTACTCTCATCCAGTTGAGTTTACACCTGAAGAAGGTCTAGAAATCGAAGTTCCTTCAAACACTAAAGTGGTTGTTAAAGGTATTAGTAAAGAACGCGTTGGTGCTTTAGCATCTAACATTCGTGATGTTCGCCCACCAGAACCTTATAAAGGTAAAGGTATTCGTTATGAAGGCGAATTTGTACGTCGTAAAGAAGGTAAAACAGGTAAATAATGCTAACAAATAGCATTAGAAAGGAGTGACCTCTGTGATTACGAAACAAGATAAAAATCAAGTTCGTAAAAAACGTCATGTGCGTGTTCGTACAAAAATTTCGGGTACTGCTGAACGTCCACGTTTAAATGTATTCCGTTCAAACAAGAACATTTATGCACAACTTATTGACGATGTTGCTGGTGTAACACTTGTAAGTGCATCTACTCAAGAAAACGGTTTTGAGGGTGTAGGAAGCAATGTGGCTGCTGCAACAAAAATCGGTGAAACAATCGCTAAACGCGCTGCGGAAAAAAATATTACTGCTGTTGTATTTGACCGCGGTGGTTACTTATATCATGGACGTGTAAAAGCTTTAGCTGAAGCTGCACGTGAAAACGGCTTAGAATTTTAATAAGAAGGAGGGACATACTTCATGAGTCGCATTGACGCAAACAAACTTGAACTTGAAGAACGCGTAGTTACAATCAACCGCGTTGCAAAAGTTGTTAAAGGTGGTCGTCGCTTCCGCTTTACAGCATTAGTTGTTGTAGGTGACAAAAACGGTCATGTAGGTTTCGGTACTGGTAAAGCTCAAGAGGTTCCAGACGCAATCCGTAAAGCTGTTGAAGACGCGAAGAAAAACTTAATCGAAGTGCCACGTGTTGGTGGAACAACTCCACATGATGTTGTTGGTCGCTTCGGAGCAGGTCAAATCTTAATCAAACCTGCAGCTCCAGGTACTGGAGTTATCGCTGGTGGTCCTGTACGTGCCGTACTTGAACTTGCTGGTATTACTGATATTCTTTCAAAATCTTTAGGTTCAAATACTCCAATCAACATGGTACGTGCTACTGTTGCTGGTTTAGGTGAACTAAAACGCGCAGAGGACGTTGCAAAACTACGCGGTAAATCATTGGAAGAACTATTAGGTTAAGGGGGGGAATTATAATGACAAACAAATTAGAAATTACCCTTACTAAATCTTTAATCGGTACTAAGCCTCAACAACGTAAAATTGTTGAAGCTTTAGGTTTACGTAAAATGAACCAAACTGTTGAACAAGCTGACAACGCAGCTATTCGCGGTATGTTAGATAAAGTAGCTCACTTAGTTACTGTAAAAGAAAATTAATTTTCAAACATTGAACAAGGAGGTGCCACCCATATGAAACTTCATGAGTTAAAACCAGCAGAAGGATCTCGTAAAGAGCGTAACCGTGTTGGTCGTGGTATCGGTTCTGGTAACGGTAAAACTGCAGGTAAAGGTCATAAAGGTCAAAACGCCCGTTCTGGCGGCGGCGTTCGTCCTGGATTTGAGGGGGGTCAAAACCCACTATTCCGTCGTTTACCAAAACGCGGCTTTACGAACATCAACCGTAAAGAATTCGCAATCGTTAACCTTGATGCATTAAACCGTTTCGAAGATGGTGCAGAAGTAACACCTGCATTATTACTAGAAACTGGTATTGTGAGCAATGAAAAAGCTGGAATTAAAGTTCTAGGTAATGGAACTCTTAATAAAAAGCTTACAGTAAAAGCTCATAAGTTCTCTGCTTCAGCTAAAGAAGCAATCGAGAACGCTGGCGGAACAACTGAGGTGATTTAATGTTTCAAACCATCTCTAACTTTATGCGCGTTCGAGATATACGAAATAAAATCATCTTTACATTATTAATGTTGATCGTTTTCCGTATTGGAACATTCATTCCAGTACCCAACGTCGACTCACAAGTATTAAAGGTTGCCGATGAGTTTAACTTAATTGGTTTCCTTAATACTTTCGGCGGTGGTGCATTGTCTAATTTCTCAATCTTTGCATTGGGAATTATGCCTTACATTACTGCTTCAATCATTGTTCAATTATTACAAATGGACGTGGTTCCAAAGTTTGCAGAATGGGCTAAACAAGGTGATGTTGGTCGACGTAAGTTGGCTCAATTCACTCGATACTTAACAGTAATTTTAGCCTTCATTCAAGCATTTGCTATGTCATTTGGATTCAACCAAATGTACGGTGGTTCGTTAATTACTGATACTAGTGTTTTATCTTACTTAACAATAGCACTTGTGTTAACTGCAGGTACCTCATTCCTACTGTGGTTAGGTGAACAAATCACAGCGCATGGTGTTGGCAATGGTATTTCGGTTATTATCTTTGCAGGGATTGTAGCTGCAATTCCTACAACAGTAAACCAAATTTATGCACAACAAATCGAGGATGCTGGTGATCAACTATTTATAAAAATAGCGATCTTAGTATTACTTGTTTTAGTTATGCTTGCGGTTGTAGTTGGAGTTATTTATGTACAACAAGCGTTACGTAAAATTCCAATTCAATACGCTAAACGAGTTGCGGGTCGTACGCCACAAGCTGGTGGACAACAAACACATTTACCTTTAAAAGTAAATGCTGCAGGGGTTATTCCGGTAATCTTTGCTGTTGCGTTTCTAGTCACACCAAGAACTTTAGCTACGTTCTTCGGCCAAAATGATTTCACTTCGTTCATTATTAACACATTTGATTACTCAAAACCTGTTGGTATGATCATATATATTGCATTGATAATTGCGTTTACGTACTTCTATGCATTTATTCAAGTAAATCCTGAAAATTTGGCTGACAACTTGAAAAAACAAGGAGCGTATATTCCTGGGATTCGTCCTGGTAACGATACGCAAAGTTACTTAACTAAAGTATTATACCGTTTAACTTTGGTTGGTGCTTTATTCTTGATTGTTGTTTCAGTATTACCGATTCTATTTGTTAATTTCATGAACTTACCTGCTACAGCGCAAATTGGTGGTACTAGTGTAATTATCGTAGTCGGTGTTGCTTTAGAAACAATGAAACAATTAGAAGCACAACTTGTTAAACGTCACTATAAAGGCTTTATGAAATAAAATGCAGGTTTTAGGAAACAATATAAGTTTCCTAAGCCAGCTAGCTTTAAGGGGGACTGAAACGTATGAATATCGTTTTAATGGGTCTGCCGGGTGCTGGTAAAGGTACACAAGCAGACAAAATTGTTGAGAAGTACGAAATCCCTCATATTTCTACAGGCGACATGTTCCGTGCTGCCATTAGTGCTGGAACTGAATTAGGTTTAGAAGCTAAATCGTATATGGACCAAGGTGCTCTTGTACCTGATGAAGTTACGATTGGTATCGTTCGTGAACGACTTGCACAACAAGATTGCGAAAAAGGTTTCTTATTAGACGGATTCCCACGTACAGTTCCACAAGCTGAAGCTTTAGATAGCATCCTAGATGAACTTGGGAAAAAAATTGATCATACAATCAATATCCAAGTTGAAAAAGATGAACTAGTTGCACGTCTTAGTGGTCGTCGTATTTGTAAAACTTGTGGTACATCTTATCATGTTATTTTCAACCCTCCTGCTGTGGAAGGTAAATGTGACAAAGATGGCGGCGAATTGTACACACGTGCGGACGATAATCCTGAAACGGTAGCAAACCGTCTGGAAGTAAATATGAATCAAGCACAACCTTTACTTGATTTCTATGAATCTAAAGGTGTTTTAACAAATATCAATGGACAGCAAGATATCGAAAAAGTGTTTGCTGATCTTGACGCTCTATTACTACAGGGCAGCCGCAGCTGATACCCGGCATTAGACGAAAGTCAAAGTGCTTTTCGCGGGAGACTTTGCGGGTGCAACAAAATAAAACTTTATTGAGAGTTGCAAAAGCATATTGTGCCCGGTATACACTAGACACAAATGTGATAGAATCTATTTTGTGGTAAGTGTTTTGGGTTTCGTGGAAGCATCTTTGTAACGGGTATGAATCTCTCATCCAAGACATTCCGGGATAAGCGTAAAGAAGTGGACTCCATTTCTATTACGAATTAATCATTCCCAGGATTGTGTGAAGCGAAACCAGACGAGCGTCTTTCGAACATCTCTCATACAATCCGAGCATATGTTGGTGAAGTTGCTTCTATTGAATAAAAACAGTTGCATAGATTCTCTTTATCGTGTATGTTAGAGAATCGATAAACGCATATAGAAGGGAGACAGGGTTGATGGCGAAAGACGATGTAATTGAAGTCGAAGGAACAGTTGTTGAGACTTTGCCAAACGCGATGTTTAAGGTAGAATTAGAAAATGGGCACACGGTGCTTGCACACGTATCTGGTAAGATTCGTATGCACTTTATCCGTATTTTACCGGGAGATAAGGTTACTATTGAGTTATCTCCATACGATTTAACTCGCGGTCGTATCACATACCGTTTTAAATAATCTTTTGCACTCCGGACTATTAAGGAGGTTGGGTTAGATGAAAGTGAGACCATCTGTGAAACCGATCTGCGAAAAATGTAAAGTAATTCGCCGACGCGGTAAAGTAATGGTAATCTGTGAAAATCCTAAACACAAACAAAAACAAGGATAATAAAAAGGAGGTGCAGCATAAATGGCACGTATTGCTGGAGTTGACATTCCTCGCGACAAACGCGTGGTAATTTCATTAACTTACATTTACGGAATTGGTAAAACTACATCTCAAAAAGTATTAGCTGCTGCTGGTGTTAACGAAAACACTCGCGTACGCGATCTTACTGAAGATGAGTTAAACAAAATCCGTGAACAATTAGATACTTATAAAGTGGAAGGTGACTTACGTCGCGAAATTTCACTTAACATTAAACGTCTGATGGAAATCGGTTGTAACCGTGGTATCCGTCACCGTCGTGGTTTACCTGTTCGTGGTCAAAATACGAAAAACAATGCGCGTACGCGTAAAGGTCCTCGTAAAACTGTAGCGAACAAGAAAAAATAATAAGTAAAGGGGGTTCCTTCTTAACATGGCTCGTAAACAACAAACTCGTAAACGTCGTGTGAAAAAAAATATCGAATCTGGTATTGCTCACATCCGTTCTACATTTAACAATACAATCGTAACGATTACAGATATGCAAGGTAACGCAGTATCTTGGTCTAGTGCTGGTGCGCTTGGATTCAGAGGTTCACGTAAATCTACACCTTATGCTGCTCAAATGGCTGCTGAAGCTGCTGCAAAAGCGTCCGTTGAACATGGTTTAAAGACGTTGGAAGTAACTGTTAAAGGTCCTGGTGCTGGTCGTGAAGCTGCAATTCGTGCACTTCAAGCTGCTGGTTTAGAAGTAACTGCAATTAAAGATGTTACTCCAGTTCCTCATAACGGTTGCCGTCCGCCAAAACGTCGTCGTGTGTAATGGGTGCATCTCAAAGTACTTTTTGAGTTCATCATTGCTTGTACAAAACAAAATCTTGTGCAAATCTTATAAAGTCAAGAGTTTTTGACTATTATGATGTTATGAACCTATACATTCGATGTTTTGAAGGAGGGTAAATTGAATGATCGAAATTGAAAAACCAAAGATTGAAACTGTTGAGATCAGCGAAGATTCCAAATATGGCAAGTTTGTTGTAGAACCGCTTGAACGCGGTTACGGAAACACTTTGGGTAATTCTTTACGTCGTATCCTTCTGTCTTCATTACCAGGAGCTGCTGTTACATCTATTCAAATTGATGGTGTGTTACACGAATTCTCAACTGTAGAAGGCGTAGTAGAAGACGTTGCTTCAATTATTTTGAATATCAAAAAACTTGCACTAAAAATCTACTCTGACGAAGAAAAAGTTATTGAGATTGATGTGAAAGGTGATGCAACGGTTACAGCTGCTGATATCACACATGACAGTGACGTTGAAATATTAAATCCCGATTTGTATATTGCAACAATTGCTAAAAATGGTCATTTACGTATGCGTATGTATGCACGTCGTGGCCGTGGATATACTCCTGCTGATCAAAACAAACGTGAGGATCTTCCTATCGGCGTGATCCCGATCGACTCTATTTACACTCCAGTTTCACGCGTTAACTTTCAAGTGGAGAACACTCGTGTTGGACAAAATTCTGATTTCGACAAGTTATCACTTGATGTGTGGACAGATGGTAGCATCGGTCCAAAAGAGGCGATATCGCTCGGAGCGAAAATTTTAACTGAGCACCTTAATATCTTTGTAGGCCTAACAAATGAAGCACAAACTGCTGAAATTATGGTCGAAAAAGAAGAGGATCAAAAAGAAAAAGTTTTAGAGATGACGATTGAGGAATTAGATCTTTCAGTTCGTTCTTACAACTGTTTAAAACGCGCTGGTATCAATACGGTATTAGAACTTGCGAATAAATCAGAAGACGATATGATGAAAGTGCGCAATCTTGGTCGTAAATCACTAGAAGAAGTAAAAGCTAAATTAGAAGAGCTTGGTTTAGGATTACGCAAGGAAGACTAAGCAAGTGAATTTATTTATAGCAGTCTAGATTAAAGGAGGGAACATCCATGGGTTACAGAAAACTTGGTCGTACAAGTTCTCAACGTAAAGCGTTATTACGTGATTTAGCTACTGACTTAATCATCAACGAACGCATCGAGACTACTGAAGCACGTGCGAAAGAATTACGTTCTGTAGTTGATAAAATGATTACTTTAGGTAAGCGTGGGGATTTACATGCTCGTCGTCAAGCGGCTGCATTTATCCGTCATGAAGTAGTAACAACTACTGATGAAGAAGGTAACGAAACAACTTCATTTGCACTTCAAAAGTTATTTAATGATGTTGCACCACGTTACGCAGAGCGTCAAGGTGGTTACACTCGTATCCTTAAAGTAGGACCTCGCCGTGGTGACGGTGCACCTGTAGTAGTTATCGAATTAGTTTAATATCTAGTTCCGATGGAAACAGGTAAGAGGGTGTCCGGTTCACCGGTTGAACCCGGGCCCCTCTATTTTTCTAAAATGATTTATACGACAATAAAATGGCTTGAGCGTTATAATGAGCGGATCACTAGTTGATGGCGTCTCGTCTAGCTCTCCGCACCTCATTCAACAAGAACTCGGAATTGAGCAGCTGTGTTCTTATTACAAATGTAAAGTAAAGCGCATTTCTCTGAATGAGGTGCGCGCTTTTTTATGCTTAAAAACGGTAAGATATTTACTTGCCGTTTTTAAGCTTTTTTATTATTACATATACAAAAATAAAGTACGTTTTGATTCAGTTGTTATTAACTGATTTCTAAACGTACCTTATTTTTATATATGACACTATACGAAAAGGTAGCATTGCAGTTAAAAACAGTGTAATTTAGTTAGTAGAGATAGAGAGGAGCTAGAGATCAGTGACCGAGATTTTATCGTTTAATAATGTAAGTTTTTCTTATACTCCCGATAACCCTGAACTTCGAAAAGCTGTTCAAAACGTTTCATTTTCAATAAATGAAGGAGAATGGATTGCAATTGTTGGACACAATGGATCAGGGAAGTCAACAATGGTCAAGCTAGTAAGCGGACTACTCTTTCCACAAGAAGGTGAAGTTCGTGTGATGAGAAATGTTTTAACTGAAGAGAATTTATGGGAGACTCGTTCTAATATTGGAATGGTTTTTCAAAATCCGGATAACCAATTCGTTGGAGCTACTGTACAAGATGATGTAGCATTTGCTTTAGAAAATAGTGGAGTACCATATAAAGACATGGTGGAACGTGTACATTCCTCACTTGCTCAAGTAAAAATGGATAAGTTCTTGAACCATGAACCGCATCATTTGTCTGGGGGACAAAAGCAACGAGTTGCTATTGCTGGAGCGCTTGCAATGCGTCCTAAGCTTCTAATATTGGATGAAGCTACATCGATGCTTGATCCTCAAGGACGTGACGAGGTATTAAAAACAGTTCGATCCTTACGTAAAGAAATAGGGTTAACGGTTCTATCTATTACTCACGATGTCGAGGAAGCGCTGTATGCGGATCGTGTATTATTTATGAATGATGGTAAAAAGTATGCCGAAGGAACACCTTCAGAAATCTTTGCGCTGGGTGATAAGTTAGTGGAATTTGGACTAGAGTTACCTTTTGCTATGCGAATGACGAAGCTTTTTAAAGATAATGGCGTATTATTAGAAGGACAACATATGACAGAAGAAGAGTTGGTGAATGATTTATGGACATCAAACTTCAACAAGTAAGTTACGCGTATTCTATGGGGACACCCTTTGAAAAGTATGCATTATTTGATGTTGATTTAACAATTGCTCATGGTACGTATCAAGCAATAATAGGACATACAGGGTCAGGTAAGTCTACCATCCTTCAGCACTTTAATGGCCTTCTTAAGCCTTCAAAAGGACAAGTACATATTGGAGATCGTGTCATTGTAGCTGGGAAGAAAGCTAAGGAACTAAAACCAGTTCGACAAAAAGTGGGAATCGTATTTCAGTTCCCCGAACACCAATTATTTGAGGAAACTGTTCTAAAAGATATTATGTTTGGACCGATGAATTTTGGCGTTTCGGCAAACGTTGCTGAAGAACGTGCACGTGAGCTTATTAAGCTAGTGGGCTTACCAGAGGATACTTTGAATAAATCGCCCTTTGACCTATCTGGGGGACAAATGCGTCGTGTAGCGATTGCAGGAGTGCTTGCAATGGATCCTGAAGTCATTGTATTGGATGAACCGACAGCAGGACTTGACCCTAGAGGACAAAAAGAGATTATGGATATGTTTTATACCCTTCATAAGGAGCGAGGATTAACTACTATTCTTGTTACACACAGTATGGAAGATGCGGCTCGTTACGCAGATAATATTGCCATTATGCATGAAGGTCGTTGTGTACTAAACGGAACACCACAAGAAATATTCTCGGATGCAGAAACCCTTGAAAAATATCGTTTAGAACTTCCTCATATAGTTCGTTTCCAAAGAAATATTGAGAAACGAATGAAGTTATCATTAGCGAAAATTTGTTTAACAGAGGAAGAGCTAGCATTAGAAGTAGCACGTGCCTTACGAGAGGGTGGTGATGAAAAATGATGGAGAAAATGATATTTGGTCGTTATATCCCTGGAGATTCATTTGTTCATCGATTAGACCCCCGTTCCAAGCTGATTTTCGTATTTGCCTTTATTATCATTGTTTTCTTAGCAAATAATATTGTGACGTATGCTTTATTGTTAGTCTTTACATTGCTTGTAATATTGATGTCTCGTATTCGTTTATACTTTTTAATCAATGGGTTAAAGCCGATTATGATTTTATTAGTATTTACGTTTTTAATTCATATTTTATTTACTAGAGAAGGGGATATTCTCTTAGATCTCGGTTTGTTTAATGTGTATGAGGAAGGTTTAAGGCAAGGGATTTTTATCTCTGTTCGTTTCCTTGTTCTTGTCTTTATGACATCTATCTTGACGTTAACTACGTCACCTATTTCGATTACGGATGGTATTGAAGTTCTATTAAATCCATTAAAAAAAGTAAAAATGCCTGTTCATGAACTAGCCTTAATGATGTCCATTGCCCTTCGCTTTATTCCAACGTTAATGGATGAAACGGACAAAATTATGAAAGCGCAAATGGCCCGCGGTTCGGATTTAAGTGCTGGACCTTTAAAAGAGCGTGTAAAAGCAGTTGTTCCTCTTCTAGTACCTTTATTTGTGAGCGCATTTAAACGTGCAGAAGATTTAGCAACAGCTATGGAGGTTCGAGGATATCGTGGCGGAGAAGGAAGAACCCGATATCGTCAGTTGAAATGGGATTGGCGTGATACATTAAGTTTAGTTATATTAGTTGTCATGACCATCTTATTGGTATTTTATCGTAATTAGTTTTGTAGTTAGGCGAGGTGAAGTTCATTGCGACGTTTAAAAGTGACAATCAGTTATGATGGTACTCTTTTTGCTGGTTATCAGGTTCAACCAGGAGAACGTACGGTTCAACTTGAAATTGAAAATGTATTAATGAAAATGCATAAAGGGGAAACTGTGAAAATAACGGCGAGTGGTAGGACGGATGCTCGTGTTCATGCAACTGGACAAGTTATTCATTTTGATACACCTCTGACAATTCCTGTTGATCGATATAAAAAGGCATTAAACGTCCAATTACCTCGTGATATTCGTGTATTATCAGTAGAGGAAGTTGCTGCCGATTTCCATGCCAGGTATAGTGTATCTGGTAAACGTTATCGATATATTTGGAATTGCGAGGAGGAACAAAGTCCTTTTAGAAGACATTATACGGTTGAAACGAATGGCGTAAAACCAAATATAGAAGATATGCAGGCAGCGGCTCAATATATTATCGGAACACATGATTTTTCGGCCTTTTGCGCGGCGAATACAAGTGTAATCGACAAAGTTCGTACAGTTCATTCACTGAACTTTTCTTACGAAGGTGAAGAATTGCATATGGTAATCGAAGGGAAAGGTTTTTTATATAATATGGTTCGTATTATTGCCGGTACTTTATGGGAAGTGGGTATCGGGAAACGAGAAGTCCATGATATAGAAAAAATTGTAGCTTCAATGGATCGTGGGGAAGCGGGTAAAACGGCACCAGCACACGGTTTGTATCTTGAAAAAGTCTTTTATTAAAGGGCATTCTTCATACCCAAAATCTGGTCGTATAAGCATTTAAATTTGTATGATAAAATAAAAAAGTAGCACACCTGGTTGTGTTGCTTTTTTTCTTGACTTATGTAGAAATATATTATAAGATGACATATGGTATTTTCATTACCACCACAAATAAGCCCCGAAACTTATAAGTGTATAATAATGAAAAATAACGGTAATTGAATCGATTAGGAGGACATATAAATGCGTACAACATTCATGGCTAAAGGTCACGAAGTAGATCGTAAATGGTTAGTAGTAGACGCAGAAGGCCAAACTCTTGGACGTTTAGCTTCTGAAGTAGCTGCTATCTTACGCGGTAAACATAAACCAACATTCACACCAAACGTTGACACTGGTGACTTTGTTATCGTAATTAACGCTGACAAAATTCATTTAACAGGTAACAAATTAGATGGTAAAATTTATTACCGTCACACTCAATTCGCTGGTGGGTTAAAAACTCGTACAGCTGGCGAAATGAAAGAAAAATACCCAACACAAATGATCGAATTAGCAGTAAAAGGGATGCTTCCTAAAAACTCTTTAGGTCGTAAAATGTTCACTAAACTTAACGTTTATGCTGGAGCAGAACACCCACATGCAGCACAAAAACCAGAAAGCTATACGCTTCGCGGATAATTATTAAGAGGAGGATATACACTTGGCACAAGTTCAATATAACGGCACAGGTCGTCGTAAAAGCTCAGTAGCTCGCGTACGTTTAGTACCAGGCGAAGGTAAAATTGTTATTAACAACCGTAGCATCGAAGAGTACTTACCATTCGAAACTTTACACTTAATCATCAACCAACCATTAGAAGCAACTCAAACTAAAGGTAGCTATGATGTATTTGTAAATGTAAACGGTGGTGGATTCACAGGTCAAGCTGGAGCAATCCGTCATGGTATCGCTCGTGCGTTACTACAAGTTGACCCAGACTTCCGTCCAGCATTAAAAACTGCAGGTTTACTAACTCGTGACCCACGTATGAAAGAACGTAAAAAATACGGTCTTAAAGGCGCTCGTCGTGCACCTCAGTTCTCAAAACGTTAATATTGCGTTTCAAGACTCTCAAAGCATTTGCTTTGGGGGTTTTTTTATATAGAAAATAGTTTTCCGTAAAGAAATTCTATATATACAAGTGGTAAATATTTCTCAATCTCTTTACAGTATATAGATTTATTATTTATTTCATGTATTATTAAGAGTAATTAAAATGTTTTGCAGGGGGACACGATGTGTGTTGAGAAGGTAAAACCTGACCCTTAGAACCTGTTCCGTTAATACGGACGTAGGGAGCAACGTACAAAGATTCCATGTGTGCTTGTTGCTCTCCTTTTACGAGGAGAGCTTTTCTTTTGCAAAATTATCTTAATTGCGGGGGGACACGTCTTGTGTTGAGAAGGTTAAAACCTGACCCTTAGAACCTGACAGTTAATACTGACGTAGGGAGCAATGAAGGGTATAGTCTACCTTTTTTGACCTCTACTATTTATAAGTAGGGGTCTTTTTGCTTCTTTAAAAGGAGGAGTAGACAAATGTTTTTTCGAAAAGAGATTCGCAAAGTAAAAGACATCTGGAATGAGGTGTTCGTATGCTAGCGACAATTAATCAAACGAAACCACTCGTTCACTGTATTACGAACTATGTAGTCTCAAATTTCACAGCGAATGGATTATTAGCGATTGGGGCATCTCCTGTGATGGCGGACGAGGTAGAAGAAGTGGAAGATATGGTGACCATAGTAAGTGCATTGCTTTTAAACATAGGGACGTTAAATATACGTACTGTTGAAGCGATGCGAAAGGCCGGGAAGAAGGCGAATGAATGTGGGGTGCCTGTTGTATTAGATCCTGTTGGGGTTGGAGCAACACACTACCGTAAAAGTGTTGTCATGCAAATCCTTGAACAAATACAAGTTAATATGATCCGTTGTAATGAGGGAGAGCTTGCTTCAATTTATGGTATCTCATGGGAATCGCGCGGCGTTGATAGTGGAAGTGGGAATATGGACAAGATCAAAGTGGCACAAGAGGTCGCAAGAAAATACCAATGTCTCGTCGTTGTAACAGGTGAAGTGGATTTAGTTACAGATGGGAAAGACGTAATACAAGTGCAAGGTGGGAGTATTTTTGCAACACGTATCACTGGGACAGGCTGTTTATTAAGCGCTATATGTGCTGCTGTTTTAGCTATTAGCGAGAACCCGTTGCAAGATATAGCTGCTACACTAAAAGAATACAAAAAAGCAAGTGAGCTAAGTGGCAAAGAACTTGGAACATTCCAGATTAAATTTATCAATGCATTACAAGGAATCGCGGAGGGACGGCTATGATTGCTTTAACAATTGCTGGTTCAGATTCTGGTGGTGGTGCAGGAATACAAGCAGATATTAAGACTTTTCAAGAGCTGGGTGTATTTGGAACTTCAGCGATTACTGCATTAACCGCACAAAATACAGTTGGTGTACATGGAATTTTTGAGGTAACCCCTGATTTTTTGAAGAAGCAAGTAGAAGCTGTGTTATCAGATTTTGATGTGAAAGTCATTAAAACAGGAATGCTCTTTTCGGAAGAACTTATCGAGGTAGTTGTAGAGGTAGTGAGAAGATACAATATCCCACTTGTTGTAGATCCAGTCATGATTGCTAAGGGAGGAGAGAGCTTATTACAGGAGCATGCGGTTACTGCGTTAAAAACAAGGCTACTTCCTCTTACTTTGATTTGTACACCAAATATTCCAGAAGCAGAGGTGCTTACGGGAATAAACATCAATACCGAACATGATATTAAAATTGCAGCGGAAAAAATATTAGCCATGGGTGTTCAGTATGTAGTCATAAAAGGTGGCCATTTAAAAGGAGAAATCGCGATGGACACGGTCTATTGGAAGGATGGCTCTTTTACGATGACAACTCCTCGGGTCCAAACGAAAGATACACATGGGACAGGCTGTACGTTTTCATCAGCTATTACAGCTCATATAGCAAAAGGATTTTCAGTACAAGATGCCATCATTGAATCAAAGAAATTTATTCATTTGGCCATTTCTAACCCGTTATCAATTGGTCATGGACATGGCCCGACCAATCATTTTGCTTATAAGCGAACATATGAGTCGTGTGAGGTAACTGTCCATGAAGCGTGAGGATTTGAATGTATATTTTATCATGGGGACGGCGAATTGTGAGAATCCTCTTGAAACACTTGAGCAGGCATTACAGGCAGGGATTACGTGTTTCCAATTTCGAGAAAAGGGAGAAGGATGTTTAATCGGTCAAGCATATGAAGCATTTGCACATGACTGTCAGAAACTATGCAAGATGTATCGTGTGCCTTTTATTGTCAATGATGACGTCGAATTAGCATTAAAGCTTGATGCGGATGGCATTCACGTTGGTCAGGATGATTTAGCTATTACCGAATTTCGGTCACGTGCAAAAAATAAAATCATTGGTGTTTCGGTTCATAATGAATTGGAAATGGCTCAAGCTGTCCAAAATGGTGCGGATTATGTTGGCATCGGACCTATTTATCCAACGAAATCCAAAAAGGATGCAAAATCACCAGCAGGGCTTGTTTTTTTACGGAAGGCAAGAAGTCTTTATCCTGACTTCCCAATCGTTGGGATAGGAGGAATCAATGAAGAAAATGCTTCGGATGTTCGTACAAGTGGAGCAGATGGAGTATCAGTCATTTCTGTCATTTGTGAAAGTGTGAATATCGAAAAAACGATACAAAAACTAAAAGTGAGATAAAACTTTTCGCTATTTTTAAAAGTGAATGTGAACATGTTTTCCCTCCTTTAGGACATGATAATCCTAAAGGAGGGA
>Ga0180217_1000301_pt1 | contig 89317 bp, 80 predicted proteins | sample eDN3rd37CBELigOP_FD_128521 | JGI IMG/M metagenome (GOLD analysis project Ga0180217, IMG submission 128521) | Enriched Organic Plus compost microbial communities from Emeryville, California, USA - eDNA 3rd pass 37_C BE-Lig OP (version 2) (version 2) ...
GAGCGGATCAGCCGGCCGCAGGCGCACGTGCCATCGGCCGTGCCGACCTTGTCTGAGGCCCCTTGAACAGCGAAGGGGCCTCCGGGAGGCGGCCGTGGGCTCGCCACGTGCGTTCCCTGCGGACCAAGGCAGGACGGCCAGCACAGCACACAGCAGCACACCAACACAGCAGCAAAGGACCAAAGCAACAAAGAACGCCCCCACCCCATCAACTAAGTCCCAAGTCCTCAGTCCTCCCCCTAGTGCCTAGTCCCTGATGCCTAGTGCCTCCCCTCAAACCCTTCCCCCCCAACGCCGATACCCCCCTCATGGACGCCCCCGCTCCCCTCACCCCGGAGCAGATCCGCGCGATCGCCGACGGGCGGCACCGCGCCACGAAGATCCGCCGCGCGGCGACCGTCGCGGCGATCAGCGGCTGGTCGCTCATCGTCTTCGCCGCGCTGACGGCGCTGGGCGTGCTCTTCGGCAGCATCACCGCGCTGGTGATGGCCCTGGCCCTCGCGGTGCTGGGGTGGAACGAACTCCGCGGCGGCGCCATGCTGCGCCGTCTCGACCCACGCGGCCCGCGCACGCTGGCGCTCAACCAGTTGACCCTCGGCGTCGTCATCGTCGCCTACGCCGCGTGGTCCCTCCACAAGGCGCTCAGCAACCCCACCACCCTCGCCTCCGTCGGCGGCTCCACGGGCGACCCGCAGATGGACGCGATGATCGCCGGCGTCTCCGAGATGGTCGCCTGGGGCGTCTACGGCACGATGGCCGCGGTCGGCATCATCGTCCCGGGCCTCACGGCGTGGTACTACGCCTCCTGCGCCCGCTTCGTGCACACACTGCTCAACGACACACCATCGTGGGTTGTCCAGACGCTCCGCGCCGCGGCCTGACGGTCAGGCCCGGCGCCGCTCAACCCGCACGACCCGGTACCGTGTCCGCCGCGCCCGCTCGCCCCCGCCCAGCACGCCCAGGTCCAGCAGCACCGCGAGGATCAGCACGACGAGGTACAACCCATCCACCGAGCGGTTGTTCTCGTTCATCGCCAGCGCGTACGCCAGCGTCGTGATCGGCATGAAGATGAACCCCAGCAGCGGGATCAGCGGGTACGCCGGCGTCCCCTGGAACCCGCGCCCGATGTAGTCGCTGAAGATCACCAGCAGAACGATCACAACCCGCGGGATGAACAGGGCGAGGATCGCAAGCAGGCAGGGCATGGGAGAAGTTCCAGAGCGTAGAGCGTAAACCGTAAAGCGTACATCAAACCGTGCGGCCCCATCCGACGCAAAGGGTCCGCCGCCCCCTTCTTTACGCTCTACGTTCTACGCTTTACGCTCTCTGAGTTTTCACTCACAGCATCACCCTCACCACCACCTGCACGACGACCATCGCGTACACCCCCGCCAGCAGGTCGTCGATCACGATCCCCCACCCGCCCGGGATCCGCTGCAACTGCCGCGCCGGCGGCGGCTTGAGGATGTCCATCACGCGGAACGCAACGAACGCGTACGCCAGCGTCAGCAGCGCGATCCCGGGGCTCGCAACGGCCGCCGGCGGCAGGAAGAGCAGCGGGAGCACCTGCCCCGCCGTCTCGTCGGCGACCACGTTGCCGGGGTCCTTCTTGTCGAAGTGCGCCTCCGCCGCGTCGCCGTGAATGGCGCACGCCAGCGTCGCCGCGACCATGATCCCGATCAGGATGATGTGGTACGCCGCGCTCGCCCCCGCGCTCCCCGCCGGGCTGACCCCCGCGGCGATCAGCACCGCCGCGACCACGACCGGCGGGAGCGACCCCCACGTCCCCGGCGCGGGGCGGATCGCGCCCAGGCCTCCCATCGTCACCAGTGCGCGGCCGGAGGGCGTCAGTGCGCTGACCATGTGTGCTCAACTCCGTGTCAGGATTGCGATGGCATCTGCCGCACCGCGGCGACCGCGCGCCCGATGTACGGCCAGCCGGACCACACCGTCACCACCACCGTAGCCCACACCAGTACCGGGATCGTGAGCGCCCCCGCCCGCCCCAGCCGCCCCTCCGCCGCGCCCACCGCCAGCAGCACCAGCACCGCCGGCACGACGACCGACTGCAGGATCATCTTCCACTTCCCGCTGGGCCCGGCCGCGAAACTGATCCCCTGCCCCTCGAGCACGCCGCGGATCGACGTCACCAGCAACTCCCGCCCCAAGACCAGCGCAACCATCCACGGCGCCACGGCGCTGACCTGCCGCCCTGCCGCCCCGTCACCCCCCGGCACCCAGAACCCCGGCCCGGCCAGGAACGCGAACGCGCCGATCACCAGCAACTTGTCCGCGAACGGGTCCATAATCCGCCCGAAGACCGAGACCACCCCCCACTTCCTCGCCAGGTGCCCATCCAGCGCATCCGTGACCGCCGCGAGGATGAACAGCGCCGCCGCCCCGAGCAGCCACCAATCCACCCCTATCCCCCCCTCCCCCCCCAGGACCACCGGCGACCGCTCGTACCGCCACGGGGTCAGCACCGCGAAGAAGGCCACGGCCAGCACCAGCCGCGCGATGGTCAGGTAGTTCGGGATGTTGCGCCGCGCGCCCAGGTCCGGCGGCGGCGTGCTCGCGGCGGTCCCCATCGGCCGCATCCTACCGACGCGGCCCCGCGCCGGCTCCGCGCACGCTTCCCCCCGGCCTCGCCTCTGTTGAACCCCGCGCAGCGGGCCTCTATCCTCACGGCCCGGTCGGACCGTACCGCGTGCGGTCCGGCAGGAAGGCCCGAGCGGCCGGCTTCGACCGCCGGCTGCCCCACGTGGGCAACTCCCTCCGCTCGGCCCGGAGCCCCGACTTGAGCGAGTTCTTCAACCCGGTCCTGCTCTACGGCGGGTGCGCCCTGGGGGCGCTGGGGATCGCGCTGGCGCTGCCCCGCCGCGGCGTCAGCCCGCAGGTGTTGGGGGCGATCGTCGCCGCGATCGGGCTGGGCGCGATGTTCCTCGGCCTCGGCGTGGCGACCCCCGACGGCGCCCGGCCGCGGGTCATGTTCTACATCTTCGCGGTCATCGCTCTGGGCGCGTCGCTGCGGGTCATCAGCCACCCGCGGCCGGTCTACGCGGCCCTGTACTTCATCCTGACGATTCTGGCCTCGAGCGGTCTGTATCTCCTGCTCTCGGCCGAGTTTATGGCTTTCGCCCTGATCATCGTCTACGCGGGCGCCATCCTTATTACCTACCTCTTCGTGATCATGCTCGCGACCGAGACCCCGGTCGAGAGCGAACTTGAGGCCCTGGCCGAGTACGACCGTTACAGCCGCGAACCAGTCGCGGCGACGGTCGCCGGGTTCATCCTCATCGCGGCCCTCTCGACCCTCCTGGCCCGGGGCGTCGGCGAACTTCCCCCGCCGCGGGCCGGTTCGCCCGACGTGGCCCGCATCGCGGACCTGCCCGGCAAGGTCGAGCGGATCCTGCGCGACTCGGAGACCATCACCGGTTCGCAGCGGATCGTCCGCGACGCCGAGGGCAAGCCGGCGATCGACCTCTCGGAGGGCACGGCGCTTGTCGCCGCCCCCGGCGGCGAGCCGCACGCCGTGCGTCTGCCGGGCGACCTGGTCCTGACCAATACCGAGGGCGTCGGCTTCAGCCTGCTGGTGGACCACCCGGGCTCGATCGAGATCGCGGGCGTGATCCTGCTGATGGCGATGCTCGGCGCGGTCGTGCTGGCCCGCAAGAAGGTCGAACTCGATGAGCGGGCGCGGGCCCGGCAACTGGCCGCCCATCGCGCCGCGGCCGAGGGGGTGAGCCTGTGACGGACCTTGCCCTTGCCATCGCCCAGGCGGACTTCCCCCTGCCGATGCCGGGAGCGACGCTGTACCACTACCTGCTGGTCTCGGCGCTGATGTTCGCCATCGGCGTGATCGGCTTCGTCTCGCGGCGGAACCTGATCATCATGTTCCTGTGCACGGAACTGATGTTCCAGGCCGCCGGGATCGCTCTGATCGCCTTCAGCCGCTTCCACCTCAACCACACCGGCGAGGCGTTCGTGATCTTCGTCCTGACCGTCGCGGCGGCGGAGGCGGCCCTGGCGCTGGCCCTGGTCGTCCTGCTGTTCCGCCGCAAGGAGACGCTCGACGCCTCGAGCTGGGCGGAGTTGAAGGGCTAACCCCGGCCGGGCCGCGAGCGCCAGCGAGCGGCTCGGAGGCGCGGCGTCGATCCACCCGAGCAACGCACCAAGGAACACCGTCCCGTGATCGACCTGCTCGGCAACCTCTTCACCCTCGCGACTCACGCCGTACCGCCGGCGGCGCACGGCGCTGCGCCCGACGCGGCCGCGGCGATCCCGTCGGCCCTGACGCTGCCCGTCGTCTTCCTCCCGCTGCTGTCGTGCGTGCTGATCGGCCTGTGCGCGGCGTTTCGGGTGAAGACCAAACTCCCCGCCTGGATTACGGTCGCCTGCATCGGCGCGGCCTTCGTCTGCACCCTGCTGCTGTACACCAACACCCACGGGGCGGAAAAGCCCGGGGTGCTCACCGCATGGGAGTGGCTGGCCTTCAAGCCCCGCGGCTGGCCGGCGTTTGTCGCCAACTTCGCCTTCTACATCGACTCGCTGACGCTGCTGTGGATGCTCTTCGTCACCGGTCTGGCCACGCTCATCGCCCTGTACGCGAGCGAGTACATGGCCGGCGACGTCGGCCCCGGCTACTGCCGCTTCTACGCGGCCTTCAGCCTCTTCGTCTTCTCCATGGCCTGCCTGGTCATGGGGGACAACCTCGTGCTGCTGTACCTGGGGTGGGAGGGCGTGGGCCTCTGCTCGTACCTGCTGATCGGGTACTTCTACAAGAAGGACTCGGCGGTCGCCGCGGCCAAGAAGGCCTTCGTGATGAACCGCATCGGCGACCTGGGCCTGGCGCTGGGCATCTGGCTCACGTACGTCCAGTTCGGCACGGTGCGGTACGCCGAACTGTGGCCGCTGATCGAGCCGTACACCCGCCTGGCGCTGGGCGGGCACCTGGACCAGGTTCCCTTCCTCGTCCAACTGATCCCCGTCCTGTTCACCGTCGGGGCCTTCGGCAAGTCGGCCCAGATCCCGCTGTACGTCTGGCTCCCGGACGCGATGGAAGGCCCGACGCCGGTCTCCGCGCTCATCCACGCCGCGACGATGGTCACCGCCGGCGTGTACCTCGTCGCCCGGTTCCTGCCACTGTACTTCGCCAGCGAGTGGGCGCTGCCGATCGTCGCGTGGATCGGCACGCTGACGGCCCTGCTGGCGGCGACGATCGGCATGGCCCAGTTCGACATCAAGCGCATCATGGCGTACTCGACGGTGTCGCAACTGGGGTACATGTTCGCGGGCCTGGGCGTGACCGCCCTGGCGTCGCACGAGGGGGCGGCCGGCGGCGTCTTCCACGTCTTCACCCACGCGTTCTTCAAGGCCACGCTCTTCCTCTGCTGCGGCGCCGTGATGCACGGCTTCGCGGGGCAGTTGGACCTGCGGAAACTCTCGGGCGTCATGTGGATGAAGGGGTGGGGCATCGTCGGCGTCGCGATGCTGATCGGGTGCCTCAACCTCGCCGGCTTCGCCTTCACGGCGGGCTTCTTCTCCAAGGACATCATCCTCGCCGAGGCCTTTACCAACCCGCGGACCAGCGCGATCGGGTGGATCCTCCTGATCACCGCGGGCCTGACGGCGTACTACACCTTCCGCGTCTTCTTCCGCGTCTTCGTCGGGCCCAAGTACTACGAGCCCGGTGACGAACTCCACGGCCACGGGGGCGATGACCACGGGCACGATCACGGCCACGGGCACGGGGCCGGCGACCATGGCCACGGCCACGGCGCGGGCGGGTTCCATCCGCACGCCCCGGGCTGGGCGATCAACCTCGTGCTGGCGGTGCTCGCGATCGCCTCGCTCGCCGCGGCGATCGCCTACCCGGTGCACTGGGTCCAGGACCTGGCCCACAACGCCTCGACGTACATGGTGCTCGGGGAGGCCGCGCACGGCGGCCACGGGGCCGACGCCGGTCACGGCCACGCCGCGGCGCACGGCACGTTCCTCGGGATGGACCCGCACAAGGTGATGTACTACGTGTCGTCGATCGTCGGCCTGGCCGGCATCGCCATCGCGGCGTACCTGCACCTGCTGGGCCGCACGACCGCCGCGAAGTCCAGGGCGGACGGCCTGCTGCCGTACCTTGGCCCGATCCCGAAGTGGGCGCAGAACAAGTGGTACGTGGATGAGTTGTACGGCTTCCTGGTCTACTGGCCGCTCAAGGCCGTCGCGCACATCTCGTACCTGCTCGACAAACTGCTGATCGACGGGCTGCTGGTCAACGGCGCCGGGTGGCTCCCCAAGGCCGGCGGCCGGAGCCTGCGCCCGACGCAGAGCGGCGTCCTGCATGACTACGCGCTGAAGATGGCCGCGGGCGTGGGGGTCATCCTCGTCATCGCGGCGGCGGCCATGGCCCGCTCCGCGGCCAACGGGGGAACGCCGTGACGCAACTGCTCCTGCTGATCCTGATCCCCGTCGTCTTCGCCCTCTGGGTCGCGGTCTCGCGCCCCGAGCGGGCCCGCACCATCGCGCTGGCCGGGACGCTGGTCCCGGTGGCGTGGTTCGCCGTCATCGCATCGGGCTTCAACTGGGCGGGCTCCAGCGGCGACCAGATCTCCGGGCAGATGGACTGGATGCCGTCGCTGGGGGTGTCGCTGAGCCTCGGGGCCGACATCGTCTCGATGCTGCTGGTCGGCCTGACGGTGCTGCTGGGGCCGATCTGCGTGCTGGCCTCGTACACGGCGATCACCGAGCGGCTGAAGACCTACTACGGCTGGCTGCTGGTGCTTCAGGGGGCCATGACGGGCGTCTTCTTCGCCCGCGACGCCATCCTGTTCTTCATCTTCTTCGAGTTCACGCTCGTCCCCATGTTCATCCTGATCAGCCTGTACGGCTCGACCAACCGGAAGGCCGCGGCGATCAAGTTCTTCCTGTACACGTTCACCGGCTCGATCATCATGCTCGCGGGCCTGGTGTACGTCGCCTGGTACCACCAGGCCGTGTATAAGCCGGACGCGGGGTGGGACTTCTCCTTCTTCGCCCTCACCAACGCGGCCCAGCACATGCCCCGCGCGACGCAGGCGTGGGTCTTCGGGGCCCTGATGCTGGGCTTCGCGATCAAGGTCCCCGTCTTCCCGCTGCACACCTGGCTCCCGCTGGCCCACACCGAGGCCCCCACGGCCGGGTCCGTGATCCTCGCCGGCGTGCTGCTGAAACTGGGCACGTACGGCATGTACCGGCTGGTGCTGGGGATGGTCCCCGCGGCGGCGATCGAGTACGCGCCGCTGGTGGGCGTGCTGGCGGTGATCGGCATCCTCTATGCCGGGCTGATCTGCTGGGTGCAGACGGACGTCAAGAAACTCGTCGCGTACTCGTCGGTCTCGCACCTGGGCTTCTGCGTGCTGGGCCTGTTCGCGATGAACCCGATCGGGCTCTCCGGCTCGGTCCTCTACATGATCAACCACGGCCTCTCGACCGGGGCGCTGTTCCTCCTGATCGGCATGATCTACGAGCGCTACCACACGCGCTCGATGAAGGAACTGGGCGGCCTGGCCTCCCGCATGCCCATCTGGGCGACGTTCATGGTCTTCTTCACGATGGCCTCGGTCGGCCTGCCCGGCCTCAACGGCTTCATCGGCGAGTTCATGTGCCTGCTTGGCGCGTTCCAGGCCGACTCGGCGTGGGCGGGTCAGGGGACCGTGGCCGGCACGGGTGGCGAACTGGGCCCGTGGCTCGCGTTCGCCGCGGGCGCCGGGATGATCGTCACGGCGATCTACCTGCTGTACATGCTCGGGCGCATCGTGTGGGGCAAGGCCATCGAGCCGGGCCACCACGATCACGCGCACGGCGACGGCCACGAGGCGGCCGCGTCTCATGCTGGCGGCCACGGCGTGCTGCCGCGCGACCTGACGGCCCGTGAGATCGGTGTGCTCGTGCCGCTGGCGGCGCTGTGCCTGGTGCTGGGCCTGTACCCGCGCCCGGTGCTGCGGGCGCTCGAAGCGCCCACGGCGGTGCTGGCCGGCGAGATCGCCCAGCACCGCAACCAGCCCGAGGCGGACGAGCCCGAGTCGGCGGCCGGTGAGCACGCCGCCGCCATGTCCCAGTTCCCCGCGTCCCTCCTTGCGTCCCCGGAGTCCCACCGGTGATCGAGACGATCCAGAAACTCTGGCCCGAGATCACCCTGTTCGTCACGGCGTGCCTGGTGATGATCGCCGGGCTCTCGCCCGAACGCGCGGTGCGCCGGCTGACGGGCCCGATCTCCATCATGGGCCTGCTCGTGGCCGGCGCGCTGGCTCTGTACCTGCCTGAGCCGCAGCGCAGCGTCATGCCCGGCCTGGCCTCCTACGGCAAGGCCATCACCGCTGGGATGGGCGTGCTGCTGATCCTGCTGATGAGCGGGCTGCCCGACCGCGAGTTGGAAGAGAGCATCGACCGCTCCGGGGGCCGGGCCACGTTCGAGCCGCTGCGCTCCAACCGCGCCGAGTTCTACGGCTTCGTGCTCTTCTCCCTCACCGGGCTGATGCTGTGCGCCGGCGCCAACGACCTGATCTGGCTCTTCCTGGCCCTCGAACTGACCAGCCTGCCGACGTACGTGATGGTCGCGATCTCCACGCCGCGGTCGCGGTCGATGGAGGCGGGGGTCAAGTATTTCTTCCTCGGCGCGCTGGGCGCGGCGATGTTCCTGTACGGCTTCGGCCTGATCTACGGCGCGACAGGGACGACGCACCTGGACGAGGTGCGTCTGGCCCTCACCGGCGCCGGGGCGGCCGAGCCGGGGGTGCTGCTGAGCGTCGGCCTGCTGCTGGCGACGCTGGGCATCGGGGTGAAGATCGCCGCGGTGCCGATGCACTTCTACACGCCGGACGTGTACCAGGGGGCCGCGGCGCCGGTCTCGGGCTTCCTGGCGTTCGTTCCCAAGGCCGCCGGGTTCTTCGCGCTGATGCTGCTGGCGTCGGCGGTCGGGTGGCAGTACGGCCCCGGCGGCGAGAGCCTGCCGGGCATGCTCTACGCGGCGCTGTGGATCATGGCCGTGGCGACGATGACCGTCGGCAACGTGCTGGCGATCCTGCAGAACTCGGTCAAGCGGATCCTCGCGTACTCGTCGATCGCCCACTCCGGGTACATGCTCGTGGGCCTGATCGCCGGCCCGGGGCGGGCGGGTGAGGGGTCGGGCGCGTTCGCGACCAACGGCCTGGCGGCGGTGCTGTTCTACATCGTCTCCTACGGCGTGATGAACCTGGGCGCGTTCGCGGTCCTCGCGTCGCTTGAGCGCCGGGCCCGCGACGGCGTGCACGAGGAGATCGACGCCGTCGGCGACCTGCGCGGCCTGTGCGCGACCAACCCCGTACTGGGGTGGACGATGGTGCTCTCGAGCGTGGGCCTGCTGGGGCTGCCGCTGACGCTGGGCTTTGTCGCCAAACTGCCGCTGTTCACGGCGGGGATCGCCGCGGGGGAGATCCCGCTGGTGATCATCCTCGGCATCAACTCGGCGATCGCGGCCTTCTACTACCTGCGGCTGGCCGCGGCCCCGCTGCTGGAGGCGCCGGAGGAGTCGATCGCCGGCCCCGCGCGGCGGACGCCGTTCGGCGCCCGCATCGCGGCGGGCCTGGTGTCGGCCGCGGCGGTCATCGTGCTGGGCCTCGTCTCCGCGCCTCTGAGCCGCGCGGCGGAGAAGGCCGCCCAGCCGCGGCAGACCGCGGCCTCGCCCCGCTCTGCTCCGACCGTGCCTGTCACGGCCGCGGATCGGCGCTAAGCGTCAAGCAGCCACAGATCAACGCAGATCAACACGGATCAGACAGAGAGGCGTGGTCTCTTGCCCTCTGATCTGTGTTCATCTGTGTTGATCTGCGGCTACTTTGTCCCTGGCCGGTAGCGCTGGGCGATCGGAAAGCGGCGGCCGGAGCCGAAGGCCACGCCGGTGACCTTCAGGCCGATCGCGGCCTGCTTGCGCTTGTACTCGCTGGCGTCGATCATGCGGACGACGCGCGACACGGTCGCCGCGTCGAAGCCGGTTTCGGCGATGATCCGCGCGGGGGACTCGCGGCGCTCGACGTACCGCGCGATGATCTCGTCGAGCACCGGGTATGGCGGGAGCGTGTCCTGGTCGGTCTGGTTCGGGCGGAGTTCCGCCGAGGGGGGCTTGGTGATGGACGACTCGGGGATCGGCGGGCGAGCGAAGCCGGCCGCTTTCCACGAGGCGTTCATCCACCGCGCCAGGCGGTAGACGTTGTCCTTCGTCACGTCGCTCAGCACCGCGAGGCCGCCGTTCATGTCGCCGTAGAGCGTCGCGTAGCCAACGGCCAGTTCGCTCTTGTTGCCGGTCGTCAGCGCGATGCTGCCGTGGCGGTTGGAGAGGGCCATCACGATCGTGCCGCGGATGCGGGACTGGAGGTTCTGCTCGGTGATGTCCGCCGCCGCTTCGGGGCCCGAGGCCAGGTGCGGGCCGAGCGTCTGGAGCATCGCGGAGAAGGGGCCTTCGATCGGCACCGTGATGTGCCGCACGCCCAGGGCTTCGGCCAGCGCGACGGCGTCGTTGATCGAACCCTCGGACGAGTAGCGGCTGGGCATCAGCACGCCCAGGACGTTCTCCGGCCCCAGCGCCAGGGCCGCGATCGCGCACGTCACCGCCGAGTCGATGCCGCCGGAGAGCCCCAGCACGGCGGAGGCGAAGCCCGTCTTGCGGCAGTAGTCGCGCACGCCCAGCACCAGCGCGCGGAAGAGCAGTTCTTCCGCCGGCCGCGTGTCGGGCTCGGCGACGGGGCCGCCCTCGCCGAGGTCCGTGATGAGCATGCCTTCGTCGAAGGCGCGGCGGTGCGCGACCAGGCGCCCGGCGGGGTCGAAGACGTGGGCCGAGCCGTCGAAGATGAGTTCGTCGTTGCCGCCAAGTTGGTTCACCGCGGCGATCCAGACGCGGCGGCCCGCGGCGTGGGCGCGGAGCAGGTCGGCGTGGCGCTGCCCTTTGCCCAGGACGAACGGGCTGGCGGAGGGATTCACGATCACCTGCGCGCCCGCGCTGACGAGTTCATCAACGGGGTCGGGGCTGGCGATGTAGCGGTCGCTGAAGCCGACGTCCTGGCCGCGCCAGAGATCCTCGCAGATCGACAGGCCGACGCGCACGCCCGCGCAGTCGATCACCGCCGCGCGGTCGCCGGGGACGAAGTAGCGGTCCTCGTCGAAGACGTCGTAGGTCGGGAGCAGGCGCTTGTCGTAATACGCCAGCATCGCGCCGTCGCGGTAGGCGAGCAGCGCGTTGGCGATACCGTGGGCCCCGCCGCCGCGGTCAACCGGCAGCGGCACGCCGAAGACGAGCGTGATGCCGCGCGAGTGGTTCTCGCCAAGGTCGCGCGCCGCCGCGGCGGCGTCCTTGAGGAACCCCTCCTGAAGCAGCAGGTCACGCGGCGGGTAGCCGCTGAGGCACAGTTCGGGCAGCACGACCATGTCGGCGCTGGCTGCGACGGCCTCGGCGGTCGCGCGACGGATCAGGGCCGCGTTGCCCGCGATATCGCCGACGGTCGGGTTGATGGAGGCCAGCGCCAGGCGCATCGGGTCATGGTACCGCCGGCGTGCGCGCCCCGCCCAGACGCAGCAGCCGGTCCACGCGCAGGCGCACCGCGGCGAGCACCGCGCCGCCCAGGAGCACGAGCGTCTCCACCGCGGTGATCGTGATGATCACGACCTTGAAGTCCTCGGTGGCCAGCAGGGCGAAGACGCCCGCGGTGCCGGCTTCGCGCACGCCCAGCGCGCCCGTCGGCGCGAGCACGCCGATGAGGAAGTACGCGCTGGCGGCGAGCACGGCCAGTTCAGGCGAGAGCGTCTGACCGACGACCGACGCGGCGACGAGGAACCTTGCCGTCTGCACCGCGACGTCGGCCAGGCGCATCGCGACCGCGGCGGCGACCGGGCCGGGCGCGCCGAGCATGCGCACGCCCTCATGCGCCCGCGGCAGGAGACGTTCGCGCACGAGCCCCCGCGCCCGCTCCGACGGCACGAGGTTCACCGCACGGTCCACCGTCGCCCAGCCGCGGTCGTGCGCGAGCAGCCGGCTGAAGCCGACCATCGCGGCGGCGAGCGCGGCGGACCCGATGACGGGCGCCGCGAGCCACCACGACGGCGGCTGGCGCCCCTGCTCGGCGAGCGTCGCCGCCCACGCCGCGGCGGCCGCCGCGGGGCCGATGGAGACCAGCAGCAGCACCGCCATCGCGCTGAACCACGCGCCGATGGTCAGCAGCGGCACGCCGTCGCGCCCCCGGTGCACCAGGACCCGCCACAGCACGCTGAGTTTGAACGGCAGCAGCGCGAGGACCGACGCGATGACGTTCGTCGCCTGCACGTCGAGCCAGTTGAGCCGGCGCACCGGCCGGAGCGTGACCCAGAAGAGGCTGCCGTTGAGCAGCACGCTGGCGATCGACAGGCCGATGAGGGCGGCGACCTCCGCCGCGCCGGCTTCGCCGAGGCGCGCGAGTTGGTCGCGGTTCTCCGGCTTGAGCGCCTCGGCGACGCACCACCACAGCAGCCCCAGGCCGACGAGGAAGCCCGCGGCCTGCACGACGAGCCGCACAACAGTGGCCCCGCGGCGCGGTGGGTCGCGTGGCGACGGATCAGTCGGTCCGGCGGCGTTCACCGGTTCTCCTCCGCAGGGGGAGTCGGCGGCTCCGCGCCGCCCGGCGGCGCGGCGTCGGGGTCCGGCAGTTCGAAGAGGTACTGCCCGGTCTCGGGCCAGGCCCGGATGAGGCGGCACCAGCGCTGGGCCCAGAGCGTCACCATGCCGACGGTGACATCACGGTCGTACCAGTTGTCCTGCTCGATCAGGCGGTGCAGTTCCGCGAGGTTGATGACGATCCAGCGGACGCCCTGTGCCCGCAGGCCGCGGGCCCACTGAGCGCCCGCTTCCTCCTGCGGCCGGCCGGGGTACTTCGCGAGCAGCGCACCGAGGGGCGAGCGGTCCCAGGTCGTGTGGTACAGCACATCGCCGGCGTAGTACAGCGGTGTCGCGTCGCCGAGGAGGTAGATGCGGGCGTGGTCGTTCTCCGCCCATTCCGCCGCGACGATCGGGAGGAACAGGTTGAGGAACCACTGCGGGGTGGGAGCGCGGCGAAGTTCCTGCTCGCGGTCCCAGTTGCCCGCGCCGACGACCAGCGGGACCAGCGGCAGCCCCGTGCACCCCTCGACGCCCATGGGGAGCAGCGCGTTGGGCATCTGCCCGCGCTGCACCGCGAAGATGTTGACCGCGCGGATCGTCAGCGCGGCCGGCAGCGCGGCGCACACCGCGGCGGCCGTCAGGGCGAACGCATGACGCCGGCGCGCCCCGCCCTCGCCCACGAGGCGAGCCACGAGCGAGATCAGCGCCGCCGCCCCCAGCCCGACGCCGGCCCCCAGCGGCAGCAGCGCCGGGATCAGGAATCGCGACTGCATGTGCGTCAGCGCCATCCACGCCGCGGCGACCACGACCGTGCCGGCAAGCAGCAGCAGGGCCGCGCGGCGCGTCCGGCGCCACGCCACCGCGGCGATGAGCCCGACGAGCCCGGCGAAGACCATCACCGACCACTGCTCGTGCGTGATGCCGCGGTCGCTCGAGAGGAGCAGCGTGAAGCGCTCGGCCCAAGCGCCGTGAGCGTGGTGCGCGCCGGCATAGCGGGCGACCTGCTCCTCGCTCCAGTGGCCGCGGCCGAGGAGGCGGGCGGCGAAGGGGAAGACCGGGTTGCCACCCGAGGCCGCGGCGTTGCGCACCATCCAGGGCAGCATCGGCGCAAGGCCCGCGAGCGCGCCCGCGCCGGCCATGGCGGCCCATACGCGGAGGCGGCGTCCGAGACTCGGGGCCTCGTCAGGATGCACGAACCCAAGCAGGAGCAGCCCGACGACCGGGCCGACGGTGAACGCCGCGGTCGGCTTGGCGCCGCAGGCCATGCCGACCAGCAACCCCGCCGCCACGGCGCGGCGGACGGGCGTGTGCCGCTCCCCGCGCTCAACGGCCGCCAGCGCCGCCGCCGCCCCCAGGGCGACGACCGCCATCTCGTTGTACGCCATCGAGCCGACGACGATCGTCCACGGCGTTGCGAGCACGGCCGCCGCGGCGAGCGTTCCGGCATATCGCGCCGTAATCGCGCCCACGCCGCCGGCGAGAAGCATCGCCCATCCGAGCCGGCCGATCAGGGCCGCCGCGAGGATGGCGACCAGCGCGTGGAGCATCTGCGCCGCCAGCAGAGCCGCGCCGGCGCCGCTGATGTACGCCGCGCCGGGCGAGGCGCCGGCCGGCCCGGCGGGGAGCAGCATCGCACCCAGGTGTGTGAAGGCCGCCTCCATGTGGCTGGGGAGGAAGGAGTAGACGTTGTGCTCCAGCGGCCGGATGCGGCCCGCCTCCAGCCACTCCTTGGGGAGTTGGAGGTGGTAACTCAGCACGTCGTACCCGTGGGCCTCGCTGAGCCACAGCGCCCCCGGCGGGCTGGAGGCGGCGACGAGCATCAGCGCCAGCGCCGGCGCCGCGAGGATGGCCCAGCCGGGGAGGACGCTCCAGCGCTCCGGGCGCAGTTCGCCGCGGACGACCTGATCGACGAGGATCGCGCCGCCGACGAGCGTTGTCCCCCAGGCGATGATCGGCCCGACGCCCGCCCCCAGCAGCCCGGCGATGCCCAGAGCGTGGCTGAGCGTGAGCATGAACCCGAGGCCCAGGCCGGCCTGAAGCCACGGGCGCGACGGACCCGAGCCCGGCAGCAGCACGGCCACCAGCGGCCGCCCCCACCCGATCGCGCCGAGGAGATAGACCGCGGCGAGCCCGCCGCCGGCTAGCAGCGACCACACGGCGGCGACGATCCCGTCGCCGGGCATGGCGTCCTGCGGCAGCCCGTGGGAGGCGAACCAGATCAGACCCGCGAGGAACGCGAGGGCGAACCCCACGGGTCCGCCCCAGCGCGCCAGCGCCGACGGCGGGGCGAGCGGGGTCGCCCCCGCGGCGGGGGAGGAGGGTGCGGGTGCTGGCGTGCCGGACCGGGTGCGCACGGCGGGAGTCTACGGGCGGGCAGGCGTCGCCGCCGGGGTTGCGACCCACGCGCGGCGGCGATCCGTACCATTGGTCGGCATGAAACTCCCGCCGCTCGACAATCCTCCCAGCGCGACCGGCTCCGACGGCGCTGCGGCGGAGGATCCGCACATCATCGAACCGCTGTGCGCGGTGTTCCGGCGCAAACTGAAGGCCGAAGGGCTCAAGTACACGCCGGAGCGGGCGCAGATCCTCGACGCGGTGATCCGGCGCGACGACGTCTTCCAGGCGGACCAGTTGCTGGAGTCGATGCAGCGCGCGGGGCTGCGGGTCTCCAAGGCGACGATCTACCGGACGATCAAACTGCTGGCGGAGGCGGGGATCATCCAGCAGGTGCTCTTCGACTCGGAGCAGAGCCACTACCAGGTCGCCTACGGGCGCGGGAGCGGAGGGCTGCTGGTGCGGGTGGACACGCGGGAGATCATCCCGCTGGACATCCCGGAACTGGCGGAACTGCGCGACCGCATCTGCCGCGAGCGCGGGCTGGAGCCGGAGGGGCACCGGATGGTGATCTACGCCCGTGCGCCGCGCTGACCGCCGCCGCAAGCCGATCAGCCGCAGATGAACGCTGATCAACGCAGAGAAGACAGGCCACAGGTTCACACAGGTCAACACGGATAAGAGAGAAGGGTTGGACTTGGCGGAATGCCAATCCTCCTTTCTTTCCTATCTGCGTTTATCTGTGGCCTCTACCAGATGAACCGCAAGCGACCGAAGTCGGGGACCGGGACGGCGCCGTCACGGTGGAGGCTGGGGAAGTAGACGAAGAACGCCTTGCCGATCAGCAGTTCTCGCGGGACGACGCCGGCCTTGGGCTCCAGCCCGCGGTCTTCCCAGAGTTGCCTGGCGACCCACGGGTCCGGGTCGCCCCACAGGCGGCCGTCCTGGCTGGCGGGGCTGTTGTCGCCGAGACAGAAGTACTCGTCGCCGCTGAGACGGGCGGTGCTGGCGGGATTGGTCGCCAGAGCCGGCGCTTCGCCCATGTCGCGGTAGACGCCGGGCTGGTAGAACAGGTCGCGGTCGAGCCCGACGCGGTGGAGCGCCAGGCTGGCCCCTCCCGCTGCCCCCGCTCCCCCCGCCCCACCCACTCCCGCGGCGGGCTGGAACTCCCAGCGCACGCGCGCGGGCCTGTAGAGCGCCCCGTCGGCGAGCACGTTGCCGCGGTAGCCCTGCTGCGACATGAGTTCCGACAGTTCGTGCCCCGTTGCGTGGGCGATGCGCTGCGTGGGGGTCCAGTCGTACTCGGCGTAGGCGATGCGCGTGCCGTCGATCCACACCTGGAGGCTCTGGTCCACGTGCCAGAACTCCGCGTCCGTCACGCGCCCGGGGGCGAGGGCGGAGGCGGGAAGAGGAGCGGAGGCCAGGTCGCGCCAGGAGCCAGCGCTCTCCGATTGTGCGCTGCCGGTCCCCAGCGCTTCGCGCATGCGGATCGTCACGGTCTTGGCGCCGCGGTCGAAGACGGCCTTGAACTCGTGCCCCCGCGCGGCGACCACCGCGGCGGCGACCAGCCCATCGGCCGCGGGCTCGATGCCCGCGCGCAGACGAACGTCGCTGACGGGGAAGCGCGTCATCCACGAGAGCGTGCCGGTCGGGCCGGCGTCCTCGTTGTAGGGATAGCGGTCGTCGATCTGCCAGAACTCGTCGATGCGCATCCACGGCGCGCCGCGCTCGCTGTAGCGGGGGCGCTGCGCGTCCCACTCCAGGGTCGTGGGGCCGGTCCCACGGTAGGTGTAGATGCGCTGCCCCTCGATGTCCCACAGGTTCGGGTCCGACGGGGCGACCCAGGGGGTGTGGTACCACAGCCGGCCGTCGCGCCTGGGGTTCAGCGGCGCGTAGCGGCTGTCGAAGACCTCCTGCCAGACGGCCTGCTGCACGCGGTGCGGCTTGCGGGCGATCGTCCACCCCGGCTCGGCCCAGGGGTTCTCCGTCCCCTGAGCGGCGGAGGCGGGGCGGGTGAAGACGTCGCCATCAACCAGCGCGATCTCCTCCCCCGGCAGGCCGACCAGGCGCTTGATGAAGTTGATGCGCGGGTCCGTCGGGTTCTTGAAGACGACGACGTCGTAGCGGCGCGGCTCGAAGACGCCGAAGAGGAACTTGAGGACCAGGATGCGGTCGCCCGAGCGGCGGCGGACGTTGGCCTGCTCGATCCGTTGCCCGGTCATCGGATCGTGGACGACGATCGGGCCGTCGGGAGACTGCCCCTGGATCGGCTTGTACTCGTTGGGCATTCCCGGCGCCGGGTACCACGGCCCGACGGGCCAGGACATCCCGGATTCGGGGGCGCGGAAGCGCATGTGCGCGCCCATCAGCGTCGGCGCCATCGAGCCGGTCGGGATGACGAACGCCTCGACGACGAACCCACGGAAGACGAAGGCGAGCACGAAGGCGATGATGATGGACACGAGCGTGTCCTTGATCGTCTCCTTCGGGTGCTGGCGCGGGGGCGCGGCGGACGCTCCGGGGGCAGCCGGCTGGGGGGCCGGCGGAGCCACGGGAGGGGGAGGCTGGGTCGGCGATGTGGGGGGAGGCTGACCGTCCATCACGAGTCCAAGTCCCCCCATCGCCGCGCACGCGGCCGGTCACGGTAGGCGAGCGTCAGGCCCGCGGCGGGCCCTGCGGCGGAGGCGGTCCGCCGGCGCCACCACCCGGCCCGCCGTCGCGACGCCGGCGGCGGCGACGACGACGGCGACGGCCCTCGGGGCCGGCGCTGCCGGGCTGCGCTGCGCCCGGTCCTTCGGATGAACCTGACGCGGGCTCGCTCATCGACGGGTCGGTACGCTGCGGGGCTCCATCGTCGGCCCGATCATCGACCGGCGCGGCGGGCGGACGCGACGTCGGTGGGGGCGCCGGGCGCGGGCGCTCGCGATCGCGACGGTCGCCGCCGCTCCCGTCGGGCCGGTTTGGGGCCCCGCCCGATCCCGGACGCTCGCGGCGTTCCTGCGATCGCCCGCCGCCGTCCCGCCCGCTCCGTTCGGACCCCTGATCCGACCCGCGTCGCCCCTCGCGCTGCGGGCGTTCGCCGCCCTGGCCCTGTGTCGGCGGCTGCGAACCCGGGGGGCCGGGGGGACCGAGCACCGTCAGTTCCTCGACCGGGACGGCGATGTCGGCGCCGTTGTGGTCGAGGCGAACGAGGACCAGTTGCGTGAGGATCTGGCCGTCGATGACGACCCCCGTCCCCTCGGACGTCTCGACGCGCCACTTCTTGCGGGGCAGGCGCTTGGCGAGTTCCGTGTAGGTCTGGTCCTCGTAGCGGAGGCAGCACATCAGCCGCCCGCAGCGGCCGCTGATCTTCAGCGGGTCGAGCGTGGCCTTCTGGACCTTGGCGGACTTCATGCTGACCGGCTTGAGGACCTTGAGGAACTGCTTGCAGCAGCAGTGCTGGCCGCACTTCTCGTAGTCGGCGGTGATGCGGGCCTCGTCGCGGGCGCCGATCTGGCGGAGTTCGATCCGCGTGTGGAGTTGGCCGGCCAGACGCGAGACCAGGTCGCGGAAGTCCACCCGCTCCTCGCTGGTGAAGTAGAACGTGACCCGCTCCCGCCCGAGGATCGGCTCGGCCTCGACGATCTTCATGGGCAGGCCGAGGTCCCCGGCGATCTGCCGGGCCATGTTCAGCATGTCCTTCTTCATGCCGTCCAGGCGGGCCTGCTCGTTCAGGTCCTCGGGGGTGGCGACGCGGAGCACCTTGCCCTGGTTGAAGAACGGGTAGTCCTTGCCGCCGGAGTTCTCGATGTACTCGAGCATCTCCTTGCGGGTGATGCTCTTGGAGCACCCCGCGTTGGGGCAGGTGCTGGTGAGCATCTCGCCGATCTCGGTGCCGCGATGGGTGCGGACGACGAGTTTGGACCCGCACCCGGGCTTGGCCTGCCCGTCGTAGGGGAACTCGCCGATCATCCGGAGCACGCCGAAGCGGACGACGATGGACGTCGGCGGCTTGAGGGACTCGTAGAGTTTCCGGTCTTCCTCGAGGTCGGCCTCGAACTGCGGGAGGGGGAGGATGGGCATAGGTTGAGACGGCCGCCGGGGGGCGTGGCCGCGCGAAGGAACAACGCTGTTGGACCTGCCGCGTGGCCGATGCCGGCGCGCTCTGGTCGCGCGGCGAGGGTCAGGGCGGATCCGGTGTGTCGCTGGGGGTGTTTCTCAGTCCGCCGGACCGCCCAGCACGGCCGACGGCTCCAAACGCGGAGACCCTCCCCCGGCCAGTCCCCCACTCAACCCCCGTGTGTGGACGCCAGTGTAGCGGTTACTTCCTCCCGCTGCCGCCCCCGCCCCGGGCGCTCTCGAAGAGGCTGGGGAGGACCTCACGGCCGATGAACTCCAGGCGCGTGCGGTTGCGGACCTGGTAGAGGAAGAGTTCCTCGCCGCGGCCGTCGAGGATCGCGAGGACGTCCTCGTTGCCGCCGTTGAAGGTGAGGATGGTGTACTGCTCGGACTGGCTGACCAGGTCGGCCCGGGCCTGGGACTCAGGGGTCCCCAGCCGCCCGGCCTGGACGATGATCAGCGCCAGGATGATGGCGGCGCTGGCCCACAGGGCGGCGTTGCCGCGGCCGGTCTGGGTGGTGGTCTGCATCGGGAGGCTCCGTTCGGAGGTCGCGGGAGGAAGGGGGGAGGGGGAGGGGAGGTCAGCGGCCGCGCTGCTGGGTCTGGGCGTCGGTCGCGAGGTTGCGGTAGCCGATCCCCTCGAAGCGGTTGGAGTTGCGGTTCCAGCGCAGGGCGAGGAGTTCCTGGTTCACCGAGTCGAGGATGTAGACGGCGTGGGTCGTCTCGCCCTGGACGGCGCCGGAGACCATCGTGTAACTCCCGCGGGCGCGGGTGGGCTGGTGCGTCCCGGCGACGGCCGTGCCGCCGGCCCGGGTGCCGGCGATGGTCACCACGGCCAGAACGGCCAAGAGGGCTGCGTTGAGGCCGATGAGGCGGTTATTGGGGGACGTGCGGGCGTGCATCGTCTGGTCTCCAGCGCGTGCGACGGGAGTGTTGTCACGCGGCTGAGAGGGGGATGAAGGGGGGTCAGTCCTGGTGGCCGCGCTTGCTGGGGATCCCGTTGGCCCCGACGATCAGGATCAGCAGCCCGATCCCGACCGCCGTCGCGGTGGCATTCGACGGGGCGTGCAGGGGCGGATTGGGGGTCGGGGGCTGAAGCCCGCCCTGACCGTCCTGCCCGTCCTGGGCCGCGGCGGGCGCGGCCGCGACGAGCGCGGCGGACCCGGCAGCAGCGGCCGCCAGCAGCAGCCGCAGGGCGGGGAAGCGGGAACGCGAACGCTGCGAACGAAGTCGGCTCATCGGAGCGATCCTACGGGACGGCGCCACCCCTGTAAAGACGCCCGTCCGGGCCGCGGTCACATGAGGCAGGCGGGTTGGGGAGAGCCCCAGCCCGTACGGCCCCGCGCGGCGAGGGGTTCCCCCCCTCCCCCCCACCCCCTCGCGCCTCCCACTGTCACGGGGAGCCGGTGGTGGTGAGGAGGCGGTGGTGCGTCTGCTCGAACGCCCCGGCGAGGCGGTCGAAGTCGCGGGCGCTGAGGTGGACCGTCCCCCAGCGGCTGCTGCGCTGGCGCATCGCGCGGGCGTAGGCGGCGACCTCGACCGTGCGAAGGGCGTACCAGCGGCGGTTCCACTCGAAGACCTCGCCGAAGAGGCCGTCGGCGGGTTGCGACGGGCACCAGTAGACGAAGACAAAGACCCCCACGGCGCCGCCCCAGACGCGCTCCCAGTGCTGGAGGGAGCGGACGTCGTCCTCCGTCACCCAGGACTGGAGCCCGGAGATCCGTCCCCCCGGGCCGGCGCGGCGGCCCTTGACATCGACGAGCAGGCTCGAGCCTCCGCCCAGTTGCACGGCAAGGTCGAAGGACTTCAGCGCGCCGTCGCCGGCGAGCCCCGCCTCGCGAGGGGCGAGGGTCCGCCGCGCTTCGTTGACGACGACATAGGGGATGCGGCGGCTGCGGAGGTAGGCCTCGAAGGCCCGCTCGTAGTGACGCCCCTGCTCCCGCATAGAGAGCATGGTACGGACTCCGGCGCGGGCCGCAAGGGGAGAGGCGGCGACTGCGAGGCGCTGCGTGGCGCCAGCCGCTAGCGCCCCGGGGCCAGGCCGCCGCTGACACGCGAGCATCGCCATCTCAGGCTCATGATCCATCCCAATGTAGTGCTGCGTACTCGGCGACTGTCGGCGCTAATCCCGTCTCGCAGCCGCTTCGATCTTCTGGCAGCACTTGCCCTAGTGCAGCAAGCAGGTACCGCTCGGCCGGAATCGGCACTGCCCGATCCATCGAGCCCATGCGATGAACCTGGACGGAGAAGGCACTGTCCGGCGTCACACTTAAGCGCAAGTGACGCCAGAATCTACGATCTTTCCTCTGGATCACGGATCGCCAATAGATCAATGATCCGCCGCGTTCTGTATCTCACCCACACGCTGATCCATGTGAATGAGCATCCTCTTGGTTACCAAGATCGGACGCGTCTTGCATCATTCCTCGATCCGCACGGGCACCCACTCCGCCTCGGCTCCTTGCTCCGCCAGAAACTTCCAAAATCGCCGGGATATAACAAGTCCGCTCCCCCACTCCAGGAGCTGGGCAGCATCCCACTCCTGCGGCATAAATCTGACCAGATCCGCACGCCGATACCGCAGTTCCGGCCACGAATACAGCCCTTCGACAATGTGCACGCCGTCTTGCAACTTGCGAGCCTGCCGCTCCTTCTCGTTCAGAGGCGTCCCATCCTTATGGCGCAAGTCAACGGACGGAGCCAGCGGCGGCATCCAGACGTCAGCCGTCAACTCCCACCATCTCTCTCCGTGCTTCCTTTCGTCCCAAGGAAGCGTCGGCAGGTTTGTTGTCGGCGCGTCTCTCACCACAACAAGTGGCTTGAATGCGACGTGCACAAATCCCGCATCCTCGATCGCGCGTCGAATCCGGTCGGGCACGAGATGGCCGCTCCCACAGAATCCAAGGACGAGCTCTTTCGGCGCCGGCAACGACTTGACATCGATTCGAATATATCCCAACGGATCGCGACCGTGGCTTAAGACATACTGGTTCTCAGTGCGCCCTTGATCCCCGACTTGCAGAAGCTCGCATGTGCTGAGATCCAACTCATCATACCGCCGCCACAAGGTCATGGGGAAATGCTTTTGCGGATCAAAGGTAGCATCACGCCTGTGAGGCACAAGGCCCGCGGCCCGCAGGCGTTCAAGCAGTTTTTCGAGCACCGGGGATCCTTCCGGCACACCGCGAACAGAGAATGTACTCCTACTCCGAGATTGTGTCGGACAGATCGCGCACAGCTCCGCAATGAGCCGCACGTCGTAAGCCGACGGGTATAGCGGACCAATATGAACAAGTGTCTGCATAATCCAGTCCTTCTCACTGGCCCCAATAGTTGTTCTGGATCAGCCACCCGCGAGCAACACACCCGGCCTCCTGGAGCGTACGCAGAACCTCCGCGTACTCCGCGGAGTCATCCCGGAGCTTTGCGTGAAACGTCGTTGAAGATTCACCCGGAACGATGCGACGAAGGTGGGCAAACACCTCCTCTCCGATCTCGGCCTTGGACGCATGCACGACCATGAATCGCTTCATGACTTGGCTTACCACCCAAGGACTAAACTCACTGCACGTATATATGCTCGTATCGACATTCCCCACCTGGTCGATACTGGAGTCGGCGAGATCATTCGTACCGATCTTACCTGTAACAACTGGCCCAAGTGGCCCAAGAGGTCGTTTCCGCTCATCGCAATCGAGCCGGCTCGAAACCCGCCGCCTGAACGCCGCGGCTCGCTCGGCCCACTCCGCCGCCGGCAAACGCCAAACCGCGAAGATCGGCACCCCGCCGGCTTCGATACCTTCCACCGGATACTCGTCGCATCACTCGCCGGCGGCAGCCCCCCAGGACCATCGCCCCGCTGGTGACGCATGGCTACTCCGGATCGATCCGCACCGGCACCCAGTCTGCCTCCCAACCCTCCTGCTTGCAGAACTGGTAGAAGCGATTGGACACAATGAGCATCCGGTGATAGACGTTGCCGCCCAACAGTCTCTCGCGAGAACCAGCGACATCGAACTTGGGAACGCGGTCCCAATCAGAACGCAGGTATCGGGGCTGGAAGTCGTCAAACGGGGGCTCACGGAACGTAACGTGGACCTCGTGTTCGCGGGGCAACTCGTTGCCAGTGCGGGGATCGATGCGCTGGATCGCCGGGCTCATCGGGGGAAGCACGAGATCGCTGCGCAGCTGCCACCACGGCTGGTGCCCCTCGACCGGTCTGAACAGCCCCCCCTCCGACGAGGAGCGCTCCATGACCTTCACCGGCGCAAAGTCCAAGTGAAGGAATGACCCCGCCTCGAGCCGGCGCTTCGTCCGGTCCGGACAAAGCAGCGTCTCCGGACCACCTCCGAATCCGTTGCGCAGCTTCCGGAGATCCTTGGCTTCCACGCAGAGGACTTCGCTCGTGTCCTCCTCGACAAAACCGCTGATGTTGTCGAGCGAGAACGGAATAGAGATCTGCAGATACTCAGATCGATCGAGGTCGGACTCCTCCCAGACACGAAAGCGAGAAACGACATAGTGGGGCTGACGATAGTCGCCAACTTCCTGTAATGTACGAACCCCGGCGGCGCGGATGATAGATTCAATCTCCGCCGCGGCCGGATCGCTGTCCTCACTTGAATAGGTACAACTCAACTCGTGTCTGGACCGCACGTTGGCGATGCGATCGAGCTGCGCCAGCGTTGCCGGATCCAAACGAGCAAGAGCCCAGGAGATATGAACGCGCGAGATCATCGTGTCTTGCACCCTGCTCAGCCTGCGTTCAGACTTGCGCCGATCGACGCATCTGCGCTACAACCAGCAGCCTTACAATCGAATGTCGTCGTCCGTCCATACGCGACACGGAACCGATGGTACGCTTCGTGGACCCGGCTCTCGATCTCCAGCCGTTCCCGGCACCGCTATCCGTTCCAGGCTCGCCGCCGCCCGATCAGTCGCGTCGGTGCTCATGCTCATCAGCGCTCCGACGCCGGACGCTGGATGCAAACCGGGTATCTACAGGGTAGCGCCGACACAAAGATTCGCTCGAACGCCGGCCGCCGCGTTCATCCGGTGACCATGGCTGAGCAACCGGCGCGCCAGAAAGCGATTCCGGAGCGCCACCCCGAACCGCCGCTCGCCCCCCTCTTCTCCACGGATTCGTGGCCGGCGCCTGCTTCCGAATCCCGCGCCCGTCGAGCCCGCCTCAGGACCCGCCCTTCTTCAACCGCTCCAGCACCACCTCCACCGCCGGCGGCAGGCCGTCCTCGGTGGTGCCGCCGAGGCCGCCGATGATCGGCAGGCCGAAGCGGCGGAGCATCGAGCGGTGATTGGCCTCGAGGTAGACCACGTCCTCCACGCCTTCGAGGACCTGCGAACTCACCGGCACGGCGCCGTCGCCGACGACGCGGGCCAGTTCGCGGATCCCCTCCTCGGCCTCCTTGATCTCGGCTTCGCTGAGGATCTGGCGCACGATCGGCCAGCGGAGCATCGCGGCCAGTTCCTCTTCCTCGGTGTCGGCGACGGTGCCGACGACGGCGGTGATCGCCACGCCACTGGGCAGCGGCCGCGCGTTGAGGTCCTCCAGGTACGCCGAGCCGGGGCGCAGGTCGGCGGCGATCTCGCCGGAACCGTCGTGCAGGAAGCCGAGCAACGCCGCCGGGTCGCGCCCGTCGGACTCGATCCAGCGGATGAACTGCTCGCGCAGTTCCGTCACGGCGCGGAAGCGTGCCAGGGCCGCGCCGCGGTTGGGCGTGCAGATCATGATCAGGCGGGGGACGTCGGGCAGGTTCTTGTGCCCCGTGGCCGCACCGGCGTACATCGGCGCGGGTGCGCCGGCGTCGCTCTTCGCGGGCGTGCGCGTGAGGACGTCGCGAGCAATGAGCCCGCCTGCGGAGTGCGCGACGATGTCGATGCGCTTCGTGCCTCGCGCGCGGAGGTCCGCCAGGGCGGCCGCAAGATCCTCGGCGGACTTCGCCAGCGCCTGGTCGTTGCGGTAGTCGAACCGCGCGACGCGGTGGCCGGCGCGGGCCAGAGCCGGCGCCAGGTCGTCCCAGATGCCGCCCGGCTCATCCATCCCGTGCACGAGCAGGACGAGGCTCTCGGGCGTGCGCTCCGGAAGGGGCGCCCACGTCGGCGCGCCCTTCTGCGGGTCCTTCGGGGTCTCCAGCAGCCTGACGCCCAGTGTCTGCGACGCCTCGGCGCGCGAGAGCGCGTCGCTCAGGGCCCGCTGGAGGCGCTCCTCCGCGTTGGCCCCGCGGCGCTCCAGCCACGCCAGCGCCGCCTCGCCGGCGGACTGGGCCCGCTCCAGCAGCGTGTCGGCGATCGTTTCGGCCTGCTCGCGCAGCGTCGGCTCTGGCGGCGGCTCGGCGCTGCTCTCGGCCGGACGGTCCTGCTGCGCACAGGCCACGGCCGCCGCGGCGGCGACGGCCCACACGAAACTGATGCGTCGGATCATGATCGGTCCTGCCCTTGCGGCCGCCCCGTCGCCCCGCCTCCCCTCGCCCCCTCCCGGCGCCCCGCCCCGGGATCAGAGGCGACCACGTGGGATCATTGGCTGCGGCCGGTCAGCCGGCTCAGGAAGGCCCGCTCGGCGCGCTCATATCGCTCGAAGGCCGCCTGCACCTCGCTCAAAAGGCGGTCCACCTGCTCGCGCTGCATCGGCGTGGTCGGTTGGCCGTCGGCCGCCGCCTGGGCGGCGGTGACGGACTCCAGCGACGCGGAGGCGGCCCGCAGGTCGCTGACGGCCAGCGCGTACTGCCGCGCGGCGTCGTAGAGGGCCTCGTTCTCGAGTTCCTTCCGACCCGTCGGCTTGCTGAGCAGTTTCCACGGGGCGGCCCGGACCTCGGCCGAGGTAAGTTTGAGTTGATCGGAGGCGAGGCGGGCGTTGGCGACGATTGTCCGCAGTTGCGGGGCCGACTCGGCCATCAGGCTGTTGGCCCGCTCGGCCAGAGCCGCGAACTCATCCACGCCCCGCTGGCCGCGGGCCAGCAGGTCCTGCACCTGCTGCCACCCTTCCGTGTTGGCCTTGGCGGAGAGTTCCTCGATGTTCCGCAGCGTGGAATCGATGCGCTGGCGGTTGTCGGCGAGGACCTGCCGCGCCTCGGCGACGGCGTCGCGCACCGCGTCCACGATCTCACACACGCGGTCGCGCCAGGTGGGCCACTGGGCCCGCGCATCGGAGGAGATCGCCCGTGCGTCGTCGATGATCCCGCGGATCTGGGTGACCGTGGGGTCCAGTTCCGTCTGCACGCGGGCGGCGATCGAGTCGATCCGCTCGGCGGCCCGGTTGACGTTGCGGATGATCTCCTGCACCTGCCGGCGCTGCTCCTCGCCGTAGCCGGCTTGGGCGAGGAACGACGGCGCGGCGAGTTCGCCGCGGAGCGTCTCACCGGGCTCGAGGCGCGGCGAGGCTCCCTGCGCCTGCGCCACCGTGGACCCGTCGCCGGGGTACGGGATGTTGATCTGGCTGTTGGAGCCCAGCAGGGGCATGACGAGGTACGCCTTGGCGTCCTCGTAGAGCACCAGGTCGCGGCGGACCTTGATCTCGACGTTGACGCCCGTGGGCTCGCGATTGGGACCCAGTTCGAACCGCCACCCCACGACGCGCCCCACCGGCTGGCCGCCGACCTTCACCAGCGACCCGGACCCCAGCCCCTCGGCGCCGTCGGCGAGGCTGAACTGCACCGTGTACGTGTGCATCGGCGTCAGCAGTTCGTCCAAGTCCGACAGGACGATGACGATGAACGTCGCGAGCAGGACGCTCCCCAGGACGAAAACGCCGGCGAGGATGTTGTTGCGCGAGCCGCGTGAAGCCATGGTGGTGGGCGGGTCCTTCGCTCCCGGTTGTCCGCCGCCCCCGGGGCCGGGGTCTGGCCCGGCGAGAGGGCGACGGCGAGATCCTTCTCCTGGAGGCGGGCTGGGTGCGGCGGACTCACACACCCGGCACGCCGCCGGGTGGCGCCGAGGTGCGGCGCAGTCTAGATGGTCTGGGGGCCGCCCGCGAGGGCGGAGCCCAGGGGTGGATACCGGTCAGATCCGCGTCGCCTCCACGGAAGGCGCCCGCGGCACGAGCCCGACGGCCCCCGGCCCCAGAAGGTCGTCGGCGTAGTTCGTCGCGGCGCGGCGTTTGGTGATCGGGCCGTCGGCGTCGCCGCGCAGGAACTGGCGGATCAACTGCTGGTCCTCCGACAGGCTCGCGGCCTGCTCGGCGTCGAGCCGGCGGAGGCTGTCGAACCACTCCCGCGTGTCCACCGCCAGCACCCGCCCCTTGTCGAGCATCGCCATGCGGTCGGCGATGGTGAAGGCCGAGTCCATCTCGTGCGTCACGACGACGCTGGTGACGCCGATCTTCTTCGACAGGTCCACGATCAGGCGGTCGATCTCGGCGCTGGTCACCGGGTCCAGCCCCGCGGAGGGCTCGTCGTAGAAGAGGATCTGCGGGTCCAGCGCCAAGGCCCGGGCCAGGCCGGCCCGCTTCTTCATGCCGCCGGAGATCTGCGACGGGTACTTGTCCGCGTGCTCGCGCAGGCCGACCTGCTCGAGTTTGATCTTCACCTGGATGTCGATGATCTCCTGCCCGAGGGTCGTGTGCTCCTGGAGAGGCAGCGCGACGTTCTCGGCGATCGTCATGCTGTTGAACAGGGCCCCGGACTGGAAGAGGATGCCGAACTTCTTCTTCACCTCGTCGAGTTGCCGCTCGCGGAGCGAGTAGATCTTCTGGCCGAAGAGTTCGACCTCCCCCTCCTCGGGCTTCATCGCGCCGATGATGCACCGCAGCAGCGTGCTCTTGCCGCACCCCGAGCCGCCCATGATGACCATGGTCTCGCCGGGATAGACCTCGAGGTTGATCCCGTCGAGCACCGTGCGGCCGTCGAACCTCTTGACGAGGTTGCGGACGCGGATCAGCGGCTCAGGGGGGGCGCCGGCGGGCGGGGAGGAATCTGGGGAGGGAGCGCCGGGGGCCGGGGAGGGGGGGCGGGCTGGATTGTCGGCCTCGGCCATGTGCTCTTAATCGTAGGTTCGGCCCCCCGGCGTCGGGTGATCCCCCTATCCGGCGGGGGGTGGCTCGTCCGGCGGCGTCGCGTCGGGCGCGGCAGGTTCCTCCATCGGCTCCGCAGACGGCGGCTGTCCACCATCCTGTGGCGGCGTGGACGCGGGAGGCAGCGTGGTGGGCACCGGCGGGGGCGGGAGGGAGCGATCGCGCAGCCAGATCTCGCGGCCGGTGGGCGTCAGGACCCCGATGTTTACCAGCCTCGGCATGGTCTGCCCCCCCGGGCCCTGCCCCACCTGGTACTCCCCCTCGATCAGAACAAGCGTCCACCCGTTCTTGAACATCGCCGCGGCGGGGAAGATCCGGCTGCCGGGCGGCTGCTGCTGATACCCGCGCATGACCGGGCCGACCTGCGTGAATGCCCTGATCATGTCCAGCAGCGACTGCGGCATCTGCTGGAACTCGCCGACTTCGGCGTGGTACGCGGCGCGGAAGGCGTCAAGGTCCGCGTCGGTCACGGCGGCGTCGATGGCGGGCGTGAGTTGCGCCCGCGCCTTGGTGCGGTCGCCCGACTCGATCCCCTCCATCGTCTGGGCGATGGGCGCGAAGATCTGCTGCCCCACCTGCTGGTTGAACCACGCCGCCCCGGTCAGGACGATGACCCAGATCGCGGAGGCGATCAGCCCCAGCACCACACCGGTCACCGCCAGCCCCGTCCCGCGCAGGCGCCCGCGCGAGGCGTTGATGATGAACAGCGCCGGCACGCCCAGCAGCACCGCCAGCAGCCCGGACCCGGGGATGATGCACACGATCCCGAAGACCAGGGACGCGACCGCCAGTGCGCTGATGCGTCCCGGCCCCGGGCCTATCCCGCCCGCGCCATAGGGGCCCCCCGGCCCGCCGTATCCCGCCGAATCGAGTTGCGCGTACGGGTTTCGTGTCATGGTCTGAGGGTATGGTTCGGGCCCATCCCCTGCCAGTCGCGGCGGCACAGTGGATTCACGCGAGCGAGGCTCACCCCGGCATCGATTCGCGCAGCCGGCGCACGCACTCGGCGACGATGCGCGCCGCTTCCTCCAGTTCCGCCTCCGTCGTCTCGCGCGTGAGGCTGAAGCGTACCGAGCCGTGAGCCTCGGCCTCGGGCACGCTCATCGCCAGCAGCACCGGCGACGGCTCGAGCGACCCGGAACTGCACGCCGCGCCGGCCGAGGCGCACACGCCCCGCTCGCTCAGCAGCAGCAGCAGGGCCTCGGCCTCCAGCCGGGGGAAGGCGATGTTGGTCGTGTTCCAGATGCGGCGCGTGCCGGGGAGGCGGGCGCCGTTGACGACCGCCTCGGGGATGGCGCGGAGCACCGCGGCTTCGAAGGCGTCTCGCATCTGCGCCAGCCGCCGGCGCGGCGCGGGGTCGGCGAGCCACGCCTGCGCCTCCTCCGCCGCCACGCCCGCGCCGACGATCCCCGGGACGTTCTCCGTTCCGCCGCGGCGGCCGCCTTCCTGCGCGCCGTGCAGCACGGGCGCAAGGCGCACGCCGGGGCGCGTCCACAGCACGCCCACGCCCTTGGGACCGTGGAACTTGTGCGGCGCGAAGGTGAGCAGGTCGCACCACCCCCCCTCCCCCTCCTGCTCACCTTCGCCAGTCCCCCCGCCGTCGTCGCCCATCGACACGGGTTCCTTTCCCACCAGTTGCGTGCCGTCGCAGTGCATGATGGCCCCGCGCTGGCGGCACAGGCGCCCGATCGCTTCCACGGGCTGGATGACGCCGGTCTCGTTGTTGCACCACTGCACGCTCACGACGGCCCCGGCGCCTGCGCCGGGGAGATCGTCGAGCGCCGCGGCGACGGCGGCGACGTCAACAACGCCGTCGAGGTTCACCGGGAGGTGCACCACGCGGACGCCTTCGCGCTGGGCGAGCCACGCGGCCAGATCGCGCACCGCGGCGTGCTCCACGGGCGTCGTCACCAGCACCCCCCCGCCCCCACCACCACCGGCGCGGCGGGCCAGGATGCTGCCGCGGATCGCCAGGTCGATGGCCTCGGTCCCGCCGCTGGTGAACGTGATGGCGCGGGGCCGAGTCCCGATGAGTTCGGCGACGGCGCGCCGGGCCAGTTCCACCCGCGCCCGCGCTTCCTGACCCATCCGGTGCACGCTGGACGGGTTGCCCCACGACTCCTCCAGCGCCGACAGCACCGCCGCGCACACGCCCGGGGTGGGCCGCGTCGTCGCGTTGCCGTCGAGGTAAATCACCGGGATTAGGCTAGGCCCGCGTCCGGCCGGCGCTCCGACGCGGCGGCCGCGCCGGACCAGAGCGGGCGCGGGGGCTATCGTGGTCCATGGTGCGACGCAACGGCCAGCCGGGCCCGGGCGCAGCGCCGGGCGCGCCGACGCGCACCGGAAGGGCCGCCGACGCGCACACCCCCGCGGCGGCCGCGCCGCTGGCCGGCGGCGACGGCCGATCGGTCCCGCGCGCCGAGGCCATCCCGGAGATCCGCACCGAGCACCTCCGCAAGGTGTTCGGCGTCCACGTCGTCCTCGACGACATCAACCTGCAGATCAACACCGGCGACATCGTCGCGATCGTGGGCGCATCGGGCTCCGGCAAGACGGTGCTGCTCGACTGCCTCACCGGGCTGATCGATCCGACCAGCGGGCGCGTGCTGGTCGCCGACCACGACGCCCCGCCGGATGAGAACGGTCACGCGCCGCTGGTGGACATCGGCGCGATCGACCCGGACCACCTCGACCGCATCCGCCTGCACTGGGCGGTGGTCTTCCAGAAGAACGCGCTGTTCAGCGGCTCGGTCTACGACAACATCGCGCTGTGGCTGCGCGAGCACACGCGGATGCCCGAGAGCAAGATCCGGCAGGTCGCGGCCGAGAGCCTGCGGGCGGCGCAACTGGACGTCAACGACGTGATGCACAAGGACCGCGAGGCGCTCTCCGGCGGCATGGCGAAGCGGGTCGCCATCGCCCGCGCGATCGCGGTCAACCCGCTGGTGGTCTTCTACGACGAGCCGACGACGGGGCTGGACCCGATCGTCTCCGGGCACATCCACGAACTGATCTGGGAGTTCCACCACCGCCCGCACCCGTCGGGCCAGCCGCGGACGACGGTGATCGTCACGCACGACCGCGAGTTGCTCCGCCGCCTGGCGCCGCGGGTGATCATGCTCGACGCGGGCGGGGTGTGCTTCGACGGGCCGTACGAGCAGTTCGGCCTGGCCGGCTGTCCGGCGGCTCAGCAGTACCTGCAGGCGATGCCGGTGCTGCACGCCCGCTGGACCGACTGACCTGCCGAGCCCGGTTTGCCACAGATCAGCACAGATCTGAGCAAGGCAATGGGGTCACAGATCAACGCAGATCACGCAGACAAGAAGGATTGAGGGATTGGATCCGGTCTCGATCCAATCCATCTCTTATTTGATCCGTGTGAATCCGTGTGTATCTGTGGCCGCTCTTCTTATCAGTGTGCATCTGCGTTGATCTGCGGCTTCTTGAGGCGAGCCGCGGCTACTCGACCGGCTTGCGGTAGCGGTCGCCGAGCATCAGTTCGCCGATCAGGTCGGTCACGTGCACGCCCGACTTGTCCTGGCCGTGGCCCTGCACGCCCATGGCGCTGAGCATGCCGTAGCCAAGGCCCATGTGGATCAGGGCCCACGCCGTCACCTCGGCGCTGAAGCGCTTGCTGACGCGCCCGGTCTGCTGCGCCAGCGCGACTTCCTCGACCAGGAACCGGTGCAGGCGCGTGATGTGGCGGTGCAGGGCCTCGAGGATCAGCGGGTCCTCCACCTGCGTCATCGCCTGGATGATGACGCGGTAGACCCCCTTGCCCTTGGTCCCGACCATCGGGTTGGCGCGGATGAGGCGCTTGAGGCGCTCCGCCGGATCGGGGGCGCTGCGGAGTTCGTGCTCCCAGAGTTTGATCGTCTCCTCCCCCGTGCGGTCGATCAGGGCGATGAACAGGTCGCGCTTCGAGGTGAAGTGCCGGTAGATGATCGGCTCGGTCACGCCCGCCTCGCGGGCGATCTGCGAGGTCGTCGCCCCCGCGTAGCCGTGCTGCGCGAAGAGCCGCGCGGCGGTGTCCAGCAACTGCTCCCGCCGCTTCGCCGCCGGCAGCCTGCTCATTCCGGAGTCCTCCTCCCGCCCAAAACCCTCCCTCAAGCACTAACTTAGTTTACACTCACTTGGTGGGCTCGGCCAGTTTGCGGCGTGAAGTCCGGATGCAGAAGCCTTTGTCCCGTCATTCGTTACGCCCGCTCGAGCCGGATTGCTCCTGTTCCCTGGGCGGCACGGGGTCGTAACCCCCCCCACCTAAGGGATGGCATCGGGCCAGTCGCCGCAGGGTGAGCCACGAGCCGCGCAACGCGCCGTGCTCGCGCAGCGCCTCCACCGCGTAATGGCTGCACGAGGGCGTGAAGCGGCAGTGCCCGCCCATCAGCGGGCCGAGCGTGACCTGGTACGCCCGCACCAGCGCGATCAGCGGCCATGCCGCGATCGACTTCCACGACGCGCTCACCCCCCGGCCTCCTGCGTGCCCTCCGCCCGCTCTTCGCGTCGGCGCCGGCGCTCCCACTCGCGCTCCACCTCGCGCGCCAGGTCGGCCAGCACACGCCGGTAAGCCGCGAGGGTCATCGTGCGGTGCGGGCGCACGGCCACAACCAGGTCCAGCCCGGTGGGGAGTCCGCCCGCCGCGCGCTCCAGCCGGAACGCCTCGCGCAGGAGCCGCTTGATGCGGTTGCGCACGACCGCCGAGCCGACCTGCCGCCCCACGGAAAGCCCGAGGCGCGGGTGGCCCAGATCGTTGGGGATTCCGAAGACCGCGATCGGCCCGCGGGCCTTGCGCACCCTCGCGGCGTACACCGCCTGGAACTCGCGGTTGTGACCGAGCCGGTGCCGTCGCCGGAAGATCGCGCGCCCGCCGGTCCCCTCTTCTCCCCCATCGCCCCCCCGGTCGCGCTGCGGCTCGGCTCCGGCCATGGACAACGGTATGGGCCCGGCGGTATCAGCCCCGGCGCGCCGGCCGCGACGCCGGCGGCAGCACCCCGATCAGCACGCACATCGCCCCCAGCACCAGCATCGCCAGCCGCGACGACTCGCCCGTCGCCAGTCGAGCCAGCAGCGAGTCGGTCTTGACCCGAGGCGGCACCTTCAGCGGGGGCGGTTCGAGGGAGGGGAACACAGAGGCGCTGCGGCGCGCGGGGTCGGCGACGGGGATCAGCGGCCGGCTCCCGGCCGGCACGCGGTTGAGTTGCTCCGCCGCCAGCGCCAGGACCACCGACTCCTCGCCGCGCATGACGGCGTCGAGGTAGGCCCCGTACCGCTCGAGCCGGTCGAGACGGTGTCGCTCGATGGCGATAGCGCGGTCGCGCTGCCAGCGAGCCTCTTCGAGGTCTTCGATGGCCGGGATCAGGACCGTCGAGGCCAGCACGCCCAGCCCGGCGATGACGAACAGCCACCCCGCGTCGAACGGGATCAGCGGCCGGGATCGTGCAGCGGCGGGGGCGTTCTCGGACATCCACCCCTCTTATCGGCCGCGCGGGCACGCCGGGTCGAACGCCCCGATCGGGGCCGGTTGAGCGCTTCTGCGCCGACCTTCGCCCACGGACGGTAAGAGAGGAGGGCTGCGCGGACGCCGCGGGCCGGCGCCGGCCGCTCACCGGAACAGCGACCGTTCGGACCCCGGCCAGCGGCCGATGCCTCCTCTATGGAACCGGCCCGTATGAGTTCCGCCCCCCCCTCCCCCCCTCACGGGGCCGAGCAGCGCCGCGCTCCCCGGCGCGCGGTCCGCGGCGTCCGCTGCCGCGTCGCCACCGGGTCGCGTTGGCTGTGGGCCCCGGCCCGCATCGTTGACTTCTCCGTCCGCGGCATCCGGGTCCGCACCCCCGCGGCGTGGGACGCCGGCCAGGTCCGGACGATCCGGATCGCGGCCGGGCCGCTGCGGCTGGAACTGGCGGCCTGCTGCGTCTGGTCCCGGCCCAGCGGGCGGCTGATGCGCACGGTCGGCGCGGCCTTCCAGGGGGTGAGCCCGCAGCAGGAGGTCCTGCTGGCGCAACTCTTGGAGCGCCACGGGGTTGAGCCCATTTTGGCCGCCGCGGCGTAAGCCGCGGGGCCGGGCCCGCCGTCTGGCCGACCCCGGCGCTGGGGCCGTACCATCCGGGCTATGGCGCGTCGCGTCGTCGTCACCGGAGTCGGCGCCGTCTCCGGGATGGGAATCGGTATCGGCGCGCTCTGGCAGGGGCTCGTTGAGGGCCGGTCGTGCCTCGCGCCCATGTCGCGCTTTGACGCCTCCGGCTTCCCATGCCCGCTGGCGGGGGAACTCCGCGACTTTTCGGCCAGGGAGTTTGTTCCCAAGTCGTACCGCAAGGCCGTCAAGGTCATGGCCCGGGACATCGAACTCGCGGTCGGCGCGGCCAAGTGCGCCGTCGAGGACGCCCGGATCGTGACGCGCGGCACGCTCCCCGACGGGGAGGCGGGAGGGGATGCGCGGCTGACCTACCCCGCCGAGCGGATGGGGTGCCAGATCGGGGCGGGGCTCATCGCGGCCGAGGTGGACGAACTGACCATGGCTCTGGCCACGGCCCGCAATGCCGACGGGCGGTTCGACATTCGGGCCTGGGGCGGCGCTGAGGGCGGGGGGATGGAGAACCTCACGCCCCTGTGGCTGCTGAAGTACCTCCCCAACATGCTCGCCTGCCACGTCACGATCATCCACGGCGCGGAAGGGCCGAGCAACACGATCACCTGCTCCGAGGCCAGCGGGATGCTGTCCATCGGCGAGTCGGTGCGGGTCATCGAGCGCGGCAGCGCCGACCTGTGCTTCAGCGGGGGGGCCGAGAGCAAACTCAACCCGATGGGCTTCCTGCGGATGGACCTGGCCGGGTGGCTGGCCCACAGCGGGAGCGAGACCGATGGCTCGAAGGTCGTCCATCCCTTCGATCTGGAGCGCCCGTCCGGCACGGTGCTGGGCGAGGGGGGCGGGATCCTGATCCTCGAGGAGATGGAGGCGGCCAGGGCCCGCGGCGCGACGATGTACGCCGAGTGCGCCGGCTTCGGCGCCGGCCACGCGGACCTGCCGCAGGTCGCGCGGATGCCCGGCGGCTCGGGCGACGGCGGGGGCTGCCGCGCGGCGATCGAGAGTGCGCTGGAGGACGCCGGCATCGGGCCGGAGAAGATCGACGCGATCGTGCCGCTGGCCAGCGGCGTCGCGCAGACGGACCGGGCGGAGGCGGAGGCCCTGCGCGGGGTCTTCGGCTCGCGGCTGGCGCAGGTCCCACTGGTCACGCTCGCCCCGAACATCGGCAACTGCATGGCGGGCCAGGGGGCGCTGCAGGCGGCGGTGGCGGCGGTGTGCCTCCGCGAGCAGCGGCTGCCGGCACGCGTCCACCACGGCCGCTGGGATGCGGATTTCCAGGCCGGGCCCGCGCCGTCGCGCCCGGCGAACCTCGAATACATGCTCGTGTGCACGCCCGCTCTGGGAGGCCAGAACGCGGCGCTGGTCCTCAGGCGTACAGGTTGAACCGGCCCTCGAAGCCGCGGCCGGACTCACTTCCCTTTCTAAAGGCTTCACTCGTTCTGGAGATCACCGTGTACGACGATCGCAAGCGCAACGGCGGTGGTGGCGGGGGCTACGGAAGCGGCGGCTACGGCGGCGGGCGGGGACAGGGCGGCCGCGGCTACGGCGGCGGGCGCGGTCGGGATGACCGCGGCGAGGGCCGGCGCGGACGCGGCGAAGGCGTGCCGCTGGAGGACCTCGACCCGGCACTGACGGAGGTCAGCCGCAAGGTCATCGGCTGCGCCATCGAGGTGCACCGCACGCTCGGCCCCGGCTTCAACGACGAGGTCTACACCAACGCGCTCAAGGCCGAACTCGACGCGGCGGGCGTCCCGTACAAGGCGGACCACCCGGTGCCGGTGATGTACAAGGGCAAGGAGGTCGGCCGGCGCACCGCCGACCTGCTGATCGACAACCGGTTCATCGTGGACCTGATGGCCAACCGCGTGGACATCGGCGGCACCGAGCGGGCGAGCCTGCGGGCGCTGCTCCGCGCGGCCGACCTGGAACTGGGCCTGATCATCAACTTCGCCGAGCGGCGGCTGAAGGACGGGCTGGTCCGCGTCCTCAACCCCGACAAACTCAACGCCCTGCGCGGCTCGGACCACGGGGACGAGGGCGGCGAGGGCGAGTACGAGGACGAATACGAGGACGAGGGTTCGGAGGGCGGCGGCACGTACGACCCCGATTCCGGCGACAGGTAAGCCCGCCGGGCCTCACCAGTTGACCGGCGCTGCCGCGCCGGCGGGAAGCCAATGAGCAAGGACCGCGTCGTCATCACGGGCATGGGCTGGGTCACCCCGCTGGGGAGTGACATCGACGCCGTCTGGCGCCGGCTGCTGGCGGGCGAGAGCGCCGTCGGGCCCGTCACGCACTTCGATGCGAGCACGTTCAAGACCAACTTCGCCGCGGAGGTGAAGAACTTCCGCCTGGAGGACTACGCGGGGGACGGGCCCGGGCTGGTGCCGCTCCGCGGCGGTCTGGCGGCGCACGCGGGGGCGGGGACCAGCACGCGCTTCGCGCTGGCCGCCGCGGCCCGCGCGATCGCCATGGCGGGGCTGCACGAGTTCGGCGGGCTCAAGCGCCGGCGCTTCGGGCTGTACCTCGGCTCGGGCGAGGGGACGCTGGACTACGACAACTACTTCGCGACCAACCTCGCGGCGTGGGACGCCGAGAAGCGGGGCGTGGACGGGAAGAAGTGGGCGGAGGCCGCGTACCGCCTGATGGACGCGACGCGCGAGGTCGAGCAGGAGCCCAACATGACGCTGGCGCACGTGGCCACCGCCTTCGGGTGCCACGGCCCGGCGAGCAACTGCATGACGGCGTGCGCGGCCAGCACGCAGGCCGTCGGCGAGGCGTTCGAGACGATCCGCCACGGCGACGCCGACGTGATGCTCGCCGGCGGCAGCCACACGATGATCCACCCGCTGGGGATGACGGGGTTCATCCGCCTGACGGCGATGAGCCGGCGGTGCGACGACTACGCCACCGCGGCCCGGCCCTTCGACGCCGAGCGCGACGGCTTCGTCATGGGCGAGGGGGCCGGGATGGTCGTCCTGGAGCGGCTGGACCACGCACTGGCCCGCGGGGCCACGCCGCTGTGCGAGGTCGTCGGCTTCGGCTCAACGGCGGATGCGTTCCGCATCACGGACATCCAGCCCGAGGGGAAGGGCGCGGCGGGGGCGATGCTCCAGGCCTGCCGCCAGGCCGGGATCAACCCGCGTGAGCCGGGGCCGGACGGCCGGCCGCAGGTGCACTACATCTCCGCCCACGGCACGGGGACCGAGGAGAACGACAAGATCGAGACGGCCGCGGTGAAGGCGGTCTTCGGCCCGCTGGCGCCGCGCGTGCCGTTCTCGTCGGTCAAGAGCATGCTCGGGCACCTGATCCAGGCGGCGGGGGCGGTGGAACTGATCACGTGCGTGATGTCGATCCGCACGGGGTGGGTGCCGCCGACGATGAACCTGCACACGCCGGACCCGCTGTGCGACCTCGACTACGTGCCCAACAAGGCCCGCGACCTGAACCCGGAGGGCGGGGTGGACGTCTGCCTGAGCAACTCCTTCGGCTTCGGCGGGCAGAACGACACGATCGCGGTGCGGCGGTACCGGCCGTAGGCCTTTGCACTACGGTTTTTCACCACGGAGAGCACGGAGAACACGGAGAGAAGACAGAGTTGATTGTCTTCTGATGCTGTGTCTTGCTCCGTGGTCTCCATGCTCTCCGTGGTGCAGTCAAAGCGGTTGGAGAAAGACGAGATGATCCGCCGACTTGTTCTGCTGACGATCGCGGCCGCGGCGCTGGCCGGCTGCCGCTCGAACTACACGGTGGACCTGCGCAACCAGACGCCGCAGCCCGTCTACGCCCAGATCTTCGAGCGGCACCAGGATGGGCGGACCCCGCTGCTGGCCGCGACGCGCCTTGGCCCCGGCGACCGCGCCGCCATGGGCCCGGTCCGCGGCCTGACCGGCCGCGTCGGGCTCGTCGTGGACACCAAGCCCAATCCCGAGGGGCCGTTGTTCATCGACCTGGCGCCGGGGATGAGCATCTTCAACATCCACCAGAGCGGGGACGCGACGGCGGGGCCGCTGGAGATCAGGGAAGTCACCCGATAGCGCGGATGTTCCGACCATTGCGCCGTGGCGATGGACGCCGATGCTCGGCCCGGTTCTGGGGCTGGCTCTGACGGCGATGGCGTCGGACTTGGACCAACGGGCACTGGCGCGGTAGGCTCCCGCTCAAGCATGAGCCGCACGGATGCGGGAGACGGAGATCCGCGATGCCCGTCCTCGTCGCCGCCGCCCTGGCGCCGCTGCTCGTTGTGCCAAAGGCGCCTGAGCCTCCGGTTGCGTACCCCCATCCCCTCATTACCGAGATTCTCTATGCCGTCCCCTCCGGCCCTGCCGGTGACGCCAACGGCGACGGCAAGCGCGACGCCGCGGGGGATGAGTTCATCGAACTGGTCAACCCGCACGACCGGCCCATCAACCTGCGCGGGTACCGCATCACCGACCGCAACGAGCCCGACAAGGGGCAACTGAAGTTCGTCTTCCCGGCTCTCGAGTTGCCGCCGGGCGGGGTGGTGGTCGTCTTCAACGGCTTCGGGGCCAAGTGGGAGGGGCCGGTGGGGGATTCCAAGCGGGCGCCGGAGGTGGGGAACGAGAAGTTCGGCGGGGCCATCGTCCTGACCATGAAGGGCGCCAGCGCCATGACCTCCTGGGCCAACGGGGGCGACTGGGCCCTGCTCAGCGACCCCTCCGGCAGCCCCGTCCAGTGCGTCTGGTGGGGGAAGTTCAACGAGACCCTCCCGACGAGCGGGCTGGTGGAGCAGGCCACGCTGACCACCAAGGGGAGCATCACCCGGAACCCGGAGGACTTCTCCTGGGCCGTCCACGCCGACCTCGACGACCTACCCTTCTCGCCCGGCCGCTGGGGGACCGGCCGCCCCCCGGCCCCGGAACAGGCCGCGGCGATGCCCGAGACCACGGCGGAGAAGCCGGCGCAGGCGACGCCGGACGCCGGCGGCGGGGAGGCCAAGCCCGCCGACCAGCCGGGCGACAAGCCAGGGAAGTGAGCCAGACCACATGGCGTGGATTACCAAGAACTCGGCGGGAATGAAGATCGAGCGGCGGGACGAGCCCTACCTCACCCCCGCGATGCGCGAGCGCCTGTCCCGGGAGATTCTCCCCCGCTACGAGCGCAAGCAGGCCGCCACGCTCCCCTGCCTCCACGCCGTCCAGCACGAGTACGGGTGGATCCCGCATCAGGCCATGCTCGAGATCGCCGAGTTCCTCGGTCTGAGGCCCGCGGACGTCATCGACACGGCGAGTTTCTACGAGGAGTACTGGCTCAAGCCTAAGGGCAAGCACCTCGTGGCGGTCTGCCGCTCCATCGCGTGCGAGTTCTGCGGGCACCAGGCGGTGACGCAGGCGTGCAAGGACAAACTCGGCATCGATGTCGGCGAGACGACCGATGACGGGCAGTTCACCCTGATCGAAGTCGAGTGCCTCGGCTCCTGCGGCACCGCGCCGGTGATGCTCGTGGACGAGACGCTGCACGAGAACGTCCGGCCCGAGGACGTTGGTCGCGTGCTGGACCAGGCCGCCCGGGATCACGGGCACGGCAACGGCCGCCACTGACCCCCCTGGCGCGAGTGCGGCGTCGGCGCCCGCGCGTAACGGGCGCGTAACAACGGCCGGCCGCGGCCTTGCGGGGGCCGCGGGGGGCGTTACGCTGCCGGGGACCATGAACCCCGCGGGCCCGTTCGATTGGGCGTGGTGGATCGGCGGGGCCGTTCTTGCGGCCGCGGGGATCGCGGTGGGCGCGTGGGCCCTGCTGTGGGATCGCGTGCGCGGCGGGCGGCGCCGGCCGCGGTGCCCCGGGTGCTGGTACGACATGTCGGGATCGGCGGGCCAAGCCGATGGCGGGGCCGTCTGCCCCGAATGCGGCCGGCGCGTGCGGCACGTGCGCCAGTTGCACCGCTCGCGTCGCCGCTGGCGATGGGCGGTCGCGGGCGCCGTCGCCGCGGTCGCGGGGTACGCGGCGTGGTGCGTGCCGCGCGTGCGGGACGAGGGGTGGCAGTGGGGATTTGCCCCCACGACGGTCCTGATCGCCGCGACGTGGAATCACGACCCGACGCCGCACGAGGGCTTCCGCTCGCACTGGGACAAGACGCCCATCCCCCTGCGTCACCGGGCGTGGCAGCGCCTGGACCGCCGCCACGGGAGCGGGTGGATGTGGGATCTGCACCACCGGCTCTGGGTGCACCGGTGGATCCTGCCGCGGCTGCTCCTGACCCCTGAGTCCTGGCCCGCGGGGCACCCGATGGTCGTCCGTGTGCCGTGGGAGAGCGGAGGGTTCGGACCGCTGGGATACGTCTTCAAGATCACGCCGCGGTTCGAGGGGGCCGTGCCGGTCGCCGAGTATCCATCGGCGCTGACTCTGCGACTTCCGTTCGAGGGGAGAGAACTGAAGTCGGGCAACTTGCGCAGCACGTTCCACGAAGTTGGCGTTCCCCCGGCGGGCCTCCGCAAGATCACGTACGACATCGAACTCTTCTCGGTCAATGCGACCGGTGACGGGTGGGTGCGCAGGTGGCGCACGAGCACCACGCGGCCGATCACGATCGTGGCCAGCCCGGCGGACGCGCGGCCGGCGGTCCGCGGCCCCGAGGCGGACGCCGCGGTGCGCTCGTTCTACGGCTGGGGCGTCAACCCCGCGGAGCGGCGGTGGTGGTTTTCGGTGCGCGACCACGACGACGTCCCCGAGCCACTGCGGGGAACCACGCTGGGGTACCGCATCGAGGTCCTGTACCATGACGAGGTGGTCGCGAGCGGCCGGTGGTGGTGTTCGGCGCACTTCAAACCGTCGCCGGCATCATGGGGGTCGTGGAGGCTCGAGGGTGACCTGGAACGGCTCAAAGGCGCCGACCCGGCGGACCCGGCGTGGCGTGTGCGGCTGACAGGCGACCCGCTGATGGCTCTGCGCGACTTCAAAGGCAAGCGATGGTGGGACGGGGTGATCGAGCGGCCGCTCGGGGGTAAGCACTGAGCCGCATCGCGGCGATGATGGGCGGCCTCTGGCGCGTGCTGCGGCCGGCGCCGACGCGGCAACCGTCAACCGTGATGCGGTCGCTGGCGATGCAGCCGCCCCGCCCGGTCACGATCGGCCGGATGGTGCTGGCGGAACTGCTTCTTCCGAGAGCCCATGCGACCGCCTCACCCTTCGAGGTACGTGTACCCCTCCAGGCCGTCGTCGTAGAACTTCATGAGGCTCTTGCCCTCGCTGACGGTCAGCCGCCCCTGCTTCATCGCGGCCTCAACGTCCTTGCGCATGGCGCTCTTGAGGTCCTCGGGGTCGAACTGGACGTAACTGAGGACCTCCTCGACGGTGTCGCCCTCGACGACCTCGTCGATGCTCCACTCGCCGCGCTCATCCACGCTGACGTGCACCGCGTGGGTGTCGCCCAGGAGGTTGTGCAGGTCGCCCAGGATCTCCTGGTACGCCCCCAGCAGGAAGACGCCCAGGAAATACGGCTCGTGGCCGTTGCCCTCGACCTTCCGCAGTTCGTGCAGTTCCAGCGTCCGCTTGTCGATGCGCTTGTGCACGAAACGGTCGATCTTGCCGTCGGAGTCGCAGGTGATGTCGGCCAGGATGCCCCGGCGTGTCGGCTCCTCGTTGAGCCGGTGGATCGGCACGATCGGGAAGAGTTGGTCGATGGCCCACGAGTCGGGCATCGACTGGAAGAGGGAGAAGTTGCAGAAGTAGATATCGCTGAGCAGTTCGGGGAGGCTCTCGAACTCCTCGGGCATCTCCGGCAGGCGGCTGGCCCGCTCGAGGATCTTGCGCCCCAGGCCCCAGAAGAGTTTCTCCGCCGCGGCGCGCATCGGCAGGCTCATGTACCCGAGCGAGAAGAGGCTCATGGCCTCGTCGCGGGCCTGCATCGAGTCGTGGTAGACCTCGACGAGGTTGCGGTCGGTCAGGCCCTTGTAGGCGTCGAGCAGGTCGATGACCGGCTGCGGGGCCTCCGGCTCGGCCTTGATCGCCTCCTCGATCTTCGGCAGGTCCGGCACCTGGTCGAAGCGGGCCGAGCCCAGCACGTTGATCACCAGCACGCTGGAGTACGCGACCATCGCACGGCCGCTCTCGGTGATGATCAGCGGGTGCGGGATCTTGTGCTCGTCGCAGACGCTCTTGATGCGGTAGACGATGTCCGCGGCGTACTCGTTGGCGGTGTAGTTGATCGACGAGTCCCACGCCGACTGCGAGCCGTCGTAGTCCACGCCCATGCCGCCGCCGACGTCGATCGCGTTCATCCCCGCGCCCAGGCGCACGAGTTCGGCGTAGATGTGGGCCAGTTCGTTGGTCGCGTTCTTGACCTGACGGATGTCGTAGACCTGGCTCCCCACGTGGCAGTGGAGCATGTTCAGGCAGTCGAGCATCCCCGCGGCGCGGAGGTAGTCCACCGCCTCGATGACCTGGGCCATCGGCAGGCCGAACTTGGACCGCAGCCCGCCGGAGGACTCCCACCGCCCGGCCCCGCGGCTGGAGAGTTTCACGCGCAGGCCGATCTTCGGCCGCACGTTGTACGCCTTGGCGTGCTTGACGATCAGTTCCAGTTCGTGGAACTGCTCGACGACCGGGATGATGTTCCGCCCGAGTTTGGTCGCGAGGATGACGGTCTCGATGAACTCGTCGTCCTTGAAGCCGTTGCAGACGATCGGCATCCCGTTCTGGCCGGGGCCGCCGGCGGCGGCGGAGAGTCCGAGAACCGCGAGCAACTCCGGCTTGGAGCCGGCCTCGAGGCCGAAGCCCAGCGTCTGCGCCATGTTGGCGATCTGCTCGCAGACGTGGCGCTGCTGGTTGACCTTGATCGGGTAGACGCACGAGTAGCCGCCGGTGTACCCCTGGTCGGCCATCGCGTCGTCGAAGGCCTTGCGGATCTCCTTGAGCCGGTGGGCGAGGATGTCGTTGAAGCGCAGGAGGACCGGCGCGTGGATGCCGCGGCCGGCGAGCCCCTCGACGATCTCGTAGAGGTCGGCCTGACGCCCGGCGTCCTTGGTGGGCATCACCGTGAGGTGCCCGGCGTCGTTGACGCCGAAGTAGCCCTTACCCCAGTCCGCCAGGCCGTAGAGGCGTGCGGAATCGTCCGCGGTCCATCGCCCGTGGAGGAACGCGTGGCGCGAGGTTGTCACTGTGGCCATCTCGTGTTGTCTTCCTGCCGCGAGTCTGTGCCGCGGCCCCACCGCCTGCGAGTCAACCCGGCGAACCGCATCCGCCGACACCGCCCCTCGCCTCACCCCGCGATTGATCTTTCGGGCAATCCCTGTTTCGGATTCAGCCGCAACTCTTCGATCGGAACTCGGCGCCGGATCCGTGCGCCCCGCTGCGTCCGGCCGTCCACGGCCGTCATCACTGGCCCCAGAAAACGATACCGTCCGCGGGGCGTCAGACAAGCGCCCGCGCCGACGGGCCGCCGGCGCGGAGCGCCGCCGGCGGCGGCTGGCGTGCTCCCGATTGGTGAGCGTCGGCTCAGCGACGCGATGCGGGCGCCAACGCCACTTCAGCAAGCGCCGCACAGCGGCGTCGGAGACGGCAGTCCGACGCGCAGAGCGCTCCGCTGCATCGCGACGATCCCCGCCGGAGAGCACCCGGCCAGCAAGTGATCCCGCGCTCGAAGGACACGCGGGCGAACTCCAACGCCGACGAGGCCGTGACGGGCAGCGACATCGTGGCGGCGAGGGTCGAGAACGAGCAGGGCCGCCTCGGCGCTCTGCCGCAGATGGCGGCAGCGGCGCTGGTTGCCGCGCTGCGTGACGTCGTGCCCCCTCCTGAGAATCGACCACGGCGGCACGCCGCCGCGTGTGGGGAAGACTCGCGCGTGAGCGACGCCCCGCCGAGGGAATGCCGGGTGTCGCTGGCAAACCGCACCGGCCGGGCTTGCGAGCCCGCGCTGTCGCGGTCGCCCGGGCCCCGCGCCACGCCCGGTGCCGTTCAACGGCCCAACATCTTCTCGGGCCAACCGCCGCGGGCCGCGCGAGAGAGAACTTAGATGTCCGATCCGGTCGGTTGGACCGGGCGTAGTCCCTATCATGGGCGCGCGGAGGCCGGCCCGGGAACCCGGGCCGGCGGCAGGAGCCGCGCAGGGGCGGTGCAGGGGAGTCTGTTTCGGGATCTGCTGCGAGGAGGACACGCGATGAACGACACCACCGCTCCGGTCAAGACCGATGGGGCCGCCACGGCCGCCACGAACGGCCAGACCGTCGGGTCCTCGCAGCATTCGCACTGGTGGGCCCACCCCAAGCCGTATGACAAGGTCTTCTGGGAGAACCAGGCGGAACAGGGCGAGCGGCCGCTGATCTGGGTCAACGGGCGGATAGTGCCCAAGAGGGAGGCGAGGATCTCGGTCTACGACCACGCGGTGCTCTACGGCGACGGCGTGTTCGAGGGGATCCGCGTCTACAAGGGCAGGATCTTCAAGTGCGGACAGCACCTGGACCGCCTGTGGCAGTGCGCCAAGGCGATCGGGCTGAAGATCCCGATCAGCCGCGAGGACATGGTGGACGTGATGCGCCGGTGCATCGCGGCCAACCACCTCTCGGACGCGTACATCCGTCTGGTCGTGACGCGCGGGGCGGGGACGCTGGGGCTGGACCCCCGCAAGTGCCCGGTGCCCGGGGTGTTCTGCATCGCGGACCACATCGCGCTGTACCCGCCGGAGTTGTACCAGACCGGCATGCGGGTGGTCGTCGCCAAGCGGCCGCGCACGCCGATCGCGTGCCTGGATCCGCGCATCAAGAGCCTCAACTACCTCAACAACATCCTCGCCAAGACCGAAAGTTTCGCGAGCGGGGCGCTCGAGGCGATCATGCTCTCGACCGAGGGCTGGGTCACCGAGTGCACGGGCGACAACATCTTCGTCGTCAAGGACGGCCGCGTGTACACGCCGCCGGTTGAGGCGGGGATCCTGGCAGGGATCACGCGCCGGTTCGTCATGGAGACGCTCTGCCCGCAGACCGGCACGCCCGTTCAGGAAATGATGATGGGGATCGACTTCGTCCTCAACGCCGACGAGGTGTTCCTGACCGGCTCGGCGGCCGAGATGATCGCCGTTACGGCGGTCGAGATGGACAGGAAGGTGACGAAGATCTCCGACGGCGAAGGACCGATCACCAGGAAACTGCGGCAGAAGTTCCGCGAGATCGTCACGAGCGACAACGTGCCGGAGGATTAATCCGGCCCGCCGTCGGGTGTGATCAGACGAAAGCCGCCGCGGAAGCGGCGGTTTTTCTTGGCCCAGCAGCAAACCTTGGCGCCGCACCGACGCCGGGCTCAGCAGCCGTCGGCGATCTCGGTCAGCCACGCGGTGAGGAACGCCGAAATGTCCGACGAGTTCACCGTCGCGTCGCCGTTGAAGTCCGCGTCGAGCGTCCCGTCCTGGAGACTGGCGAGCCAGCCGCTGAGGAACGCGCTGATGTCCGACGAGTTGACCGTGCCGCTGCCGTCCCAGTCCGTCGCGCACCCGCCGCCGACGACCGTGATGGTGCCGGCCATGCCCAGCCCGCCGGGGGCGCCGTGGCGCACGCAGTAATACGGGTAGACGCCGGGCTGGTCGAAGGTAAGGCTGTACGTGAACGGCGGCGAATGCACGCCCGAATCGAACGACCCGTCGTCGGCCGTCACGCTGTGGCCCGGCGACATCCAGTCCCACATGACCGTGTCGCCGACCTGGATTGTGGCGTGCGCCGTTCCCTGGCCGGGGACCGCCGACTCGACCACGAAGGTATCGTGGTGCACCATGATCTCGACGATGTCGGCCCGGGCCGCGGCATGGCCGCAGAGGGCCGCGGCGGCCAACGCAGCAGCGGCACAGATGTGCGTTCGCATGTGGGGTACCTCGAGCCCGTGACCGTGATGGCCGGGCCTGAGGTATGTGCCGATGCGGCCCCGCGATTGCGGCAACTTCGCCGAAATCCGGGCCAGAGCGGAAACTACCGACGGCGACGCGCCAGCGGGACCATCGCGAGCACGCCCAGCACCAGCGTGCCGGGAGTCGGCACGGGAACCAGGACGAACGGCTCGGCGGTGCCGTTGGCGAAGTAACGGACGCCGGCGATGTGCCCGGTGTCACCGATCACCAGGTGCGAGACCGTCAGGTCATCCGTGGCGCTCAGCGGCTCGCCCGTCGCGGCGGCGATGAGGTCGCGGAGGTCGTGCATCGCCGTGCCGTCCCACAGGAACGCGGTGCGGCCGGTGGGCGTCTCGGCGATGCCGACGACGTGGCCGTGAGCGTTGATCGAGTCGGCCCAGACCCGCGGCGTGGCGGGGTCGAGGACGCCCAGGTCCACCACCGCATCTCCGTTCCAGAGCAGCGCGGCCGTACGGCCACCGTCGAAGTCGGCCCAGCCGACGATCATGCCCGCGGCGTTCATGTCGCGGGCCTCGGAGGCCCTGGCGCCATCGGGGAGCGCGAGCACCTGCGGCACGCCGCCCGTCCACCGCACGGCCTGCGATGGACCGCCGTGGAGGAACCACGAGCCGGCGACCTCGCCGCGATCGGAGATTCCCACGACCCAGCCGTGGGCCTCGGGGTTGTTCATGGGAAGCGGCGTGACCGAGCCGTCGCGCCACAGCGCGGGGGCGTAGCGGCCGGGATGGACGGGGTTGCGGATAACGCCCGCGACCACGCCGCGCGGCCCCACGGCCAGCGGGAGCAGGTCGCCGATCTGAAGAACCTCGTCACCAGACCACATGAGCCCGGTGCTCGAGCCGCGGGCAGAGCGGGCCCAGCCGATCACAGCGCCCTCGGTCACCGCCGCGGCGTGGCTGTCGGCCGTGCCGACCGGAGTCTGGAGCGGGGTGAGCGTGCCGTTCGCCCAGCGAACGGCCGCGACGGTGGCGCCATCGGCGCCGGTGAGGCTGTAGCCGTACCCGCGGCCGTCGGCGTCGAAGGCGATGATGCGGGCGGGGATGACGTGCTCACCGGGGGCGCCCAGGGGCGTGATGGTCTGCCACGCGTACTGCGGCGGGGTCGGCGCGGCGGTAGCGCCGACGCAGAGGACAAGGGTGGCCGCGCCGGCAAGGGCCGGAAGGAAGAGGGCGGATCTGGTGATGTTCGGCACGGAGGGCTCCTCATCTGGGGGGTGAGCGACGTGCACCGGTGGATCGGCGGTTTCGGGACGTCGCTGAACGGACCCGGCGCAGGAAGACCGTGGCCCCGCAGGAGCTGGGGCGAGCGCGGCTGGGTCGAGTTGACGGTCAACACGCGGGCGGCGCTGCGTCGCTCCGACTCTACAACACGGCGCGCCAGAGACCGTTTACGCCCGGCGAGGGTGGCGGAGAACCGGCACAAGCCCGAGGCGCGAGCGACCAGCCGCGCGGACCCGCTCAAAGTACGTCTTTTGATAGGTCCACACAACGACGAATATTCTGCTGCGGGACGGAATAGGATCCGGCCGATCTTCGTTGATGGACGGAGGTGGCCGAATGATCGACGACATTGACCGAAAGATCGTCTCGATCCTTCAGGAGAACGGTCGGATCGCCGCCGCGGAGGTGGCCCGGCGGGTCGAGATGGCCCCCTCCGCCGTCTTCGAGCGGATCAAGAAGCTCGAGGAGCGGGGGGTCATCCGGGGGTACACGGCGACGCTGGACCCCCACGCCCTCTCCCTCGGGCTGCTGGCCTTCATCATGCTCCGGGCGGATGAGCGGATCACCGACGTCGAGGCCGGCCGGCTGATCGCGGCCATCCCGGGCGTGCAGGAGGTCCACCACATCGCGGGGGAGGACTGCTACCTCGTGAAGGTGCGGACGAGGGACACCGAGTCGCTTGGGCGGCTGCTGCGCGAGCGGTTCGGCACCATCCCGTTCGTCCGCAGCACCCGGACCACCATCGTGCTCGAGACGGTCAAGGAGACGTCGCAGTTGCCGGTGGAGGGGATGGACGGCGGGGGCGAAAGGACGGGTGGATCGTGATGTGGCTGACGGCTGCAAGGGCGAAGACGGCAGCGACGCCCCCCCCACCGTCCATCCTGGACAGGCTCGTGCTGCGGACAGGGGAGGTCTGGAGCGGGCGCGGCCCGGCCGCGCCGGCGTGCGTGCGCGTGCAGAGTGGAACCGTCTGGGTGACGGAGGAGGGGGACCGGGAGGATCACGTGCTGTGCGAGGGCGAGGCGTACCGCGCACGCGGCGACGGGCTGGTCGTGATCGAGGCCGTGGAGGACGCCGTGCTCATCCTGCGGCCGCGACCCGGCGGGCCGGGGAGCCGGATGGCGTAACGGAACACGGGGAGCGGGGGGCACGGAGGCCTGCATGGCATCCTCGTCAGCAGCGGAGGCGCCGACGCACAGCGCCGGGGAGGACGGCACGGGGAGTCACCACCACCGCCGCGCGCCGGCGGTGCTCATCGTGCTGGCGTTCGCCTCGCTGTACTTCTTCTGGGGCTCCACGTACCTGGGGATCAAGTGGGCCATCGAGGGGTTCCCGCCGTTCTTCATGGCGGGGGTGAGAAACCTCGTCGCCGGGTTGATCGTGTACGGGTGGATGAGGTGGAGGGTCGCCAGCCGGGAAGGCGGCCGCGGGTTCAATGAGGGGAAGCCCACCGCGAAGCAGTGGGCCAACGCGGCGCTGGTCGGCGGTCTCCTGCTGCTGGGGGGCAACGGGCTGGTGACGTTCGCCACGCAGTGGATCCCGTCGAGCCTCGTGGCCCTGATGGTCTCGATGCTGCCGATCTGGATGGCGATCCTTGAGCCGGCGCACGACCGCTACGTCGGGGCGCAGCGCGGCGGGTCGGTCTCGCGGATCAGCGGCGCGCAGTGGGCGGGGATCGTGCTCGGGTTCGTGGGGGTCGCGATGCTCATCGGCCCCAAGGTGCTCGCCGCCTTCAACGGTGGCGGCAACACCGCCGGAAACGGAATCGGCCAGGCGCTGGGAGCCCTGGCGACGCTCGCCAGTTCCTTCTGCTGGGCCAACGGCTCGCTCTATTCGCGCCGGGCCGATCTGCCGCGCTCGCCGCTGCTGAGCACGGGGATGCAACTGCTCTGCGGCGGGGCGCTGCTGCTGGTGGTCGCCGCGGCGGCGGGTGAGTTCCCGCAGCTCTCGGTCGAGCAGATGACGGCCTCGTGGCGACCGATCGGGGCGCTGGTGTACCTGATCGTCGCCGGGTCGCTGATCGGCTTCACCTCGTACATCTGGCTGCTCGGGCACGTTTCGCCGTCGAAGGTGGCGACGTACGCGTACATCAACCCGATGGTCGCGGTGGGACTCGGATGGTGGCTGGGGAACGAGGAGATGACGTGGCGGATCCTGCTGGCCGCCGCGATCATCATCGCTGGCGTCGTGATCATTGTGACGCTCAAGGGACGCAAACCGCCGGAGAAGACCGTGGTGCCGACCGGCGGGACGCTGGCCGTTCCGGCGCTCGTGACCGGACCCGAGGCCGAAGTCGCCGCGGCGATCCAAGCCTCGGCGGAGCCCAGCAACAATGGCCGGTGCTGCGCCCAAGATGCGGCGATCGGCCCGGTAGCGCAATGGCCTGGCGACGGCGAAATCCAAAGCGAGATCCAACCAGCCGCGCCCCCCTCGCGGGAGGCCTGCACGGCCATACGGCCCGATGTCCCGCCTGCTCCTACGAACTGACCGGGCTGGGAACCTGGGACGACGAGGAGATCGAGTGCCCCGAGTGCGGGCGCCGCGGGCTGGCGGAGTGGATCCTGGAAGCGCCCCCGTGGCCGGGGTGGTGGGCGATCGCGCTGAAGTGCTGCGGGCCGTGGACGCTCAACGTCGTGGTTCTGCTGACGGCGATGCACGCAGTCAAGCACATCGGGTGGCCGGCCGCGATCCTCATGCTCCTTGCCATTGCGGGGCTGCTCGTGACCGGAGTTGTCCTGCCGGGACTGGTGGTGACGTTCTGGGTCGAGCGGATGGTCTCGCTGCGGCGGCGAATGTGGGCGTGGGTGGGCGGCCTCGCCGCCACGCTGGCGGTGAACATCCTCATCGCGCTGGTGCTGCGCATCGCCGCGCGGCTGGTGTGAGCCGCGGCGGCGGCGCCTCCGCGGCGTTGCGGACGTGGTGCGTGTGGAATCCCCTGCGGCCGGGCGGGCCCCGCGCGGTACATTGAACATGTGAGCGCGGCGGCGCTGGTCATGGTGATCGTCGGCATCGGTGTGCTGGCCGCGATGGCCGGCGCGGCCATGCTGCTGGTGTGGACCAGGCGCGGGTGCGGAGCGCCGGGGTGGGGGCTGGGGCTTCTTGCGGGCGGGTGCGTCGTCGCGGGAGTGCCCCTCGCCATGGGGTGGCTCTCGCGGGCGCAGAACTGGGGGAGCGTCCCGTTGGAGGAAGTGGCCCTGTGGGGAACGGCCGGGGGACTCGCACTGGCGGGGATTGGTGTCGCCATCTGGGGGCTAGTCGGCCGCAAGCCGCGAGGGCGGGAGTGCCTCCGGTGCTCCTATGACATGATCGCCACGGCAGGGATGACCTGCCCCGAGTGCGGCCGCACCGCGCGGCGCGAGCGCGAACTGGTGCGCCGCCGCCGGCGGCGGTGGGCGATCGCCGCGGGGATGTCGCTGGTCCTTTGGGGGGGCGCGGTCTGGGTCATTGTGCAGGTGCAGAACGGAACATGGCCGCGGTACGTACCGGGGAGGGTGCTGGTGTTCCTCATGCCGCACTATGCCAATCGTTCGCCCCTCGACATGGAACTGAGGCGCCGAGTGCCGGCGCTCACCGACCCTGAGGGAGCGGGCCCCGCAACGGCGGCGTGGGACAGTTTCGTGGCCCGTCGCGCCGCGTTGGCCGTGCGCGACCGCGGGGCGATGGAGTCGGCCATGCTCCTGATCCAGAAACTGGGCTCCCGGGCGGCCGCCGCTGTCCCCATCCTGATGCCGATGCTGGAGGACCCGTCCGCCGCGACACGCCGCCGGGCGCTCATACTGCTGACTGAGGTCTTCAGAAGTGAAGACGGCCTCGACGCGGGGGCCTTGCTGGAGGTGGCACGGCGGATGCTGGGCGATGAAGACCCGCAGGTGCGCCTGGTGGCAGTAAGCGCGCTCGCCTCCGTGCTGCGTGAGCGCGGGCTGGTGATCCCGATGCCCGGCGAACTTGCCGCCCTTTGGGACGCGGAAGACAGCCCGATGCTCAGGGGGCACGTGAGACTCCGGGCGGCACAGTGCCTGGAGCATTGCGAGGTAGACGAGGCGTGGTGGAAGGTGATGGAGTCGGCGCTCCAGGATCCATCCGCGGCGGCGCGCGCCGCGGCCCTGTCATCGCTCGCGGCCCGCTTGCCGGACGACCCGCGCACGGCGGCGGCGATCGAGCAAGCGCTGTGCGATTCCAGCGGGCAATCGCGGAGGTCGGCCGTGTGCGTGCTGCTCCGACGCGGCGCAAGGCCGGACCGGATTCAGGAGGAACTGCTCGGGTTCGCCACGTTACCGGAGAACGAGCGAAGCGAGGCCGTCTGGGCAATCAGCGAGGTGGTGTGCGCCCCGTGGCCGCCGGAGGACAAGGTGCGCGTGCTCGGCAGGCTGCTCGAAGACGATGCGCTGCGCCCGGCGGTGGTCGCCGCGGCGGGACAGTTGGGCACGAGTGCGGCGCTGCTTCTGCCGCAACTCCGCGAGGCGGCGGCCGCAGCGGACGCCGAGGCCGAGCGGCTCCGGGCGCTGGGGCCCGCCACGCACCCATCAGACCCGCGGCCCTCGATCACGGAGATCCGGGCTGCCGAACAGGCGGCCAGGGAGATCCACGCCGCGATCGACCGGATCGAGAGAGCCGTCCTCGCGGCGGACGAGCGAAGCGGCCGGGGCGGCCGGTAGCCGGCCGAGGGACGCCGGGAAGGCCGGCCAACGGGCCACCCGGCTACCCTCCGGCCCGTATGAGCCGCGTCCTTCTCACCGTCGGGCTGCTGGTCCTTTCCAACCTGTTCATGACGTTCGCGTGGTACTACCACCTCAAGCACAAGAAGTGGCCGCTGGTGGTGGCCATCTTCGCGAGTTGGGGGATCGCGCTGTTCGAGTACGTGCTCCAGGTGCCGGCGAACCGGTACGGCCACCTGTCGCAGGGCGGGCCCTTCAGCATGCCGCAACTGAAGATCCTTCAGGAAGCGATCACGCTGACGGTCTTCAGCGTCTTTGTGATCCTGCTGTTCCCGGAGGAGAAGCCGCGGGTGAACGACATCGTGGCGTTCATCCTGATCTTCGCGGCGGTGGTGGTGTCGATGATGGGGCGCGGGACGCCGATGGCCTGACCGCCTCTGGCCCGATGAGGGCGCCGCCGCGGGCGGGTCGGTGCCACGGAACTGAGCCGGCGGGTACCATGGGGGATGGACACGGCGGGTCCGCGGTGCTCGGCGTGCGGGTACGACCTCGGCGGCCTGGGTGATGGGCGGTCGCTTGTGCGATGTCCCGAGTAGTGAGAATCTAGCCGCTGGCCGGGAAGCGGCGGGTTTCGCCGGGATTACGCCCGCCTGAGTGTGTAGATCAACTCCGTGTTGCGCAGGTGGCCGACGACGCCGACCTTCTCGCCGGCGGGGTTGTGGATGCCGATCTGGGCGCCGACGTAGCGCTTCGACTCCACTGCCGTGCGCGAGACCTCGCCGTGGCCGGCCAGGATGGACTCGATCTCGTGCGGCGCGAGGTAGCCCTCGTCGTTGAAACTAACGATGAGGACGGGGGACCGCACGGCCGCGATGAGGCGCTCGAACGCGCCGCGGCAGCGGGTGCGGGAGTTGAACTCGCTCTTGCGCGTGCGGACGTCGATGCGCTTGCGGGCGCGCCCGAAGACCTCCGGCCGATCCCAGCGCACGAGCGTCTCCCAGATGTGGTAGTTCCCCAGGTACGAGTGCTGGTTGTACGGCGGGTCGATGTACGCGACGTCGGCCGCCTCGCTCCATCGAACAGCGGCGTCGAGAGCGTCGAGACAGTGTGCCTCGCACCGCCCCGCCGCCGGACGCGGCAGCACGTCCGGCAGCCGCAGTTCGACTCGCTTGAAGGCCCGCGGCGGGTACTCCTTCAGATACGCCATCTGCACGGCCGCGGTGCAGTCCACACGGTCCGCGGCGTGCAGCAGCGCCGTCAGGAGCACCGCCTCCAACTCGGGCGGGAGGCCCTTGGCGGCGATGCGCTCGCGCAGCGTCTCGATGCGGGCCGCAGCGCTCGGGTGAAAGAAGCGGGCCTGGACCGCGTAGCAGTCCGTGAACCACCCCGGTTCGGAGGCGCCATCGGGGACGGCGTTGAGTTCATCGATGAGCACCGCCGCGTCGGCGACGACGTCCTCGCGATCAGCCTGCACGTAACAGGTGGCGAGGGTGTGGGCGAAGGCGAGGTGGTCGTTGGCGATGACGCGCCGCCCCTCGCGTTTCAGGGCGTGGCCCACGCGGCTGGTGCCGGAGAACAGGTCCAGCACCGTGACCCCCGCGCGCTCCCCCACGGCCGCCCGCACGGCCGCGAGGATCTGGGGAATCAGCAGTCGCTTCGAGCCCAGGTACTTGATCATGGCCCGGTGGGATTATCCCACATCCGCCTCAGGCCCGGTAGCCCACGGTCTTCCGGTGGTCGCGGAGGATCATGCCGATGGGCATGGCCGCGAAGACCCGGTCCCGCAGGGCGCACAGCGCGGCGCTCTCCATCTGGGCGACCCTCCCCAGCCACCAACTGAATCGCGTGATGCGGGCCGTGCGGCTGTAGCGCAGGTAGGCGTAGGCCGCCAGCGCAGCCTCGGGGGCGGCCTCCTCGCCCACGGTCGTCAGACACTGGGCCAGCACCGCGGCGTCCTCGATCGCCATGCACGCCCCCTGGCCGATGTTCGGCGTGGTGGCGTGCGCGGCGTCGCCCAGCAGCGCGACGCGCCCGCGCGTCCACAGCCGCGTCGGCGGACGATCGATGATGTCGTTGCGGAGGATCGCGGCCGGGTCCGTCGCGGCGATAACGGCCGGGATGGGGTCGCACCAGTCCCCGTAAGCGGAGATGAGCGCCGCCTTGGCGGCCTCGGGTGAGGCGTCGCGCCCGCCCGGCGGGGCGTTGCGCGTGGCGTACCAGTAGATGCGCCGCCCGCCGCCCCCGTCCTTGGCGGCGCCGATGTGCACAATGCCGAAGCGGGCGCCGCGGCCCCAATGCTCGCAGACGTAGCCGTCGGCGACCGTGTCGGCCGGCAGGTGCGCCACGCCGCGCCAGCACGTGTACCCGGAGTACCGCGGCGGCGCGCTGCCGAGCAGGCCGGTGCGAACGGTGGAGTTGATCCCGTCCGCGCCGATCAGGATGTCACCGCGCTCGCGCGTGTTGTCATCGAAGAAGGCGGTGACGCCCTCGGGATCCTGCCGGAAGCCGACGAATCGCCGGCCGAAGCGGACGACGTCGGGCGGGAGTTGGCCGAGCAGGGCGTCGAGCAGATCAGCCCGGTGGAGCAGGATGCTGGGCATGCCCAACGCGCGGTCGGCGGCGCCGACGTCTGTGGCCTTGAGAATGCGCCCGCGGGCGGTGCGGAGTTCGCCGTACTGCAAGACCGCGCCCGCGGCGATCACCGGCTCATCAGCCCCGATCGTTCGCAAAGCATGAACAGCATTGCCCCAGATCGTGATGCCCGCGCCGACTTCCCCCGGCGCGGGGGCGCGTTCGAAGACCTGCGTCTGGATTCCCACGTGACGCAGCGCGATCGCCGCCGTCGCGCCGCCGATTCCAGCACCGATGATGATCGCCCGCACGGGGCGGAGGGTAGGCCAAGCCCCCTCCCCCGCGGCGCTCAGGGATCGACGACCAGCGTGTAGAACCGGACCGGCAGCGGGCTCCAGCCCAGCGACTCGTACAGCGCCTGCGCGGCGGTGTTCGTCTCGGCGGTCGTGAGCGTCAGGGAGCGGGCGCCGGCGGCGTGGGCATGGTCCGCCGCGGCGGCCATGAGCATCTTCGCGATGCCGCGGCGGCGGAAGGCCTCGGCAACGAACAGGTCGTTCACGATCCAACTGCGCCGCATGCTGGCGGAACTGAAGGCGGGGCAGAGGTGCGCAAACCCCACAACGGGCTCATCGTCGCACGGGTAACTCGGGCGGACCACGGCCATGTAGAGGACGGACTCGCCGCGCTCGAGCAGTTCGCGGAGGAACGCCTCGGCCCCGGCCAGGTCGGGCTCCCGCCCTTCGAACACGCGGTACTCGGTGAAGATGGGAGCAAGGCGCCCGGCGTCGGCCGCGGTGGCGCGCACGATGCGGACGGGCTTGTGCGCGGCGGCGTCGGACATACGCGGCGATGGTAGCAGATGGCGGCTCGCGCATGGGGCGGGGGAGAGGCGGGGGAAGGGGGGAGGGGTCAGGCGGGCGCGCCCGCCGACGCATCGAAGCCCACGATCGCGTTGTGGCTGCTGAGCATCATGCGGCTGGGGGTGAGGGCGACCAGCGCATCGCGCAGGGCGCACAGCGGACGCGCCGTCAGCACGCCCAGAAGCCCGAGCCGGTGGGAGAGCACGGTGATCTTCGCCGTGCGGCGGTAGCGCTCGCGCTCGTAGGCGCGCAGGGCCCCCTCGGCGTCGCCGCCGCGGGAGGCCAGGTGCCGCGCGAGCACGACGGCGTCCTCGATCGCCATGCACCCGCTCTGCCCGAGGTTCGGCGTGGTCGGGTGGGCGGCGTCACCGACGAGCGTCACGCGGCCGCGCCCCCAGCGGCGCGAGGGCGGGCGGTCGTACAGATCGTGGCGGAGGATCTCGCCGGGATCGGCGCGGTCGATCAGCGCCGGGATGGGGTCGAACCAGTCGGCGAACAGGCCGCGGAGGGCCGCGCGGGCCCCGTAGTCCGGCCCGCCGCGGAACCCCGGAGCGCACACGCGGGTGGCCCACCAGAAGACCTGCGACGGGCTGATGCGCTGGATGCCGAACCGCACGCCGCGCCCCCACGCCTCGCACACGTAGCCACGCGGCACGGCGCTGCACGTGGGGTAGTCAACGACCGTGCGCCAGCACGTCTCCCCGACGAACCGGTTCCCCCCCTCCCCGCCACCTTCGCCCCATAGGGCCCGGCGGACGGCCGAGTTGGCGCCGTCGGCGCCGATGAGCACGTCGGCCCGCTCCGGCGGTCCGGCGTCGAAGTGCGCCGTGACCCCGCGATCGTCTTGCTCAAGACCGACCAGGCGGGTGCCGAAGCGGATCGCGCGGGCCACGCCCGCGGGGACCTGAGAGAGCAGCGCCCCCAGCAGGTCGGCCCGGTGGATGATGATGCTGGGAGCGCCCAGGGCGGCGTCCGCGGCGGCCACATCGAACCGCGACAGAAGCCGGCCGCGCCGCGCCCGCACCTCGGCCGTCCGGATGATCTCGCCGGCGCGGACGACGGGGCCATCGGCCCCCAGGGAGCGCAGGGCGCGGATCGCGTTGCCCCAGATGGAGATCCCCGCGCCGCTCTCGCGCGGACCGGGCGAGCGCTCGACCAACCGGACATCGAGCCCACCCCCCTCGCGGCCGGCAAGGCGGCAGAGCGCAATGGCGGCGGTAAGGCCGCCGATCCCGCCGCCGACGATGAGCACCCTCATGCGTCCCCCTCTGCTCGGGCGACCATCCCCCTTCGACCGTACCCGCGCCCCCTGACAAAAGCGCGGCCGAGCGACCGGAATCCGGGCGGAGCCTGCGCAGATGTGAGCCGGGCCTCAGGAGGCACGTCCCAGCGCCGGACGCTCCCCCGCGCGGGGGAGGCGAAGCGAGCGGGGAAAGTGGACGGGGAGGGGGGGTGGCATTCCGGAGCCGGAGGGGCCACAATCCCCCACATGGGCGAGATCTACGAACTGGCCCCCATCCCGCCGACCCCCCGCCTCCCCGGGACGGTGGTCGTGCGCGAGACCCCCGACGAGGTCGTGGACGCCATCGCCGCCGACCTGCTGCTCCAGGCGCACCAGTGCGTCCGGACGTTCGGGGACTTCCACCTGGCCCTCTCGGGCGGAAGCACGCCCGTGCCGCTGTACATGCGGCTGATGTACGACCCGTCCTACCGCGAACTCCCCTGGCGCCGGACGCACCTGTGGATCGTGGATGAGCGCCGCGTCCCCTTTGACGATGAGCGGTCCAACTTCAAGATGATCAACGAGATCATCGGCGACCACTCCGACATCCCGCGCGAACAGATCCACCCCATCTTCGCGATGGCCGACGACGCGGACGTGCAGTACGAACGAGTGCTGCAGGAAACGCTCGGCTGGCGCGAAAAGGGCCAGGACCGGCTCGACTACGTCCTTCTGGGGATGGGCAGCGACGGGCACACCGCGTCGCTGTTCCCCCACTCGCCGGCGCTGCGCGAGGAGCAGCGGCTGGTGGTCGTGAACTCGGGGCCGACGGTCACGCCGCCGGACCGCGTGACGATGACCTACCGCCTGCTCAACGCGTCGCGCCTGCTGAGCGTGATGGTCACCGGCGGCGGGAAGCGCCCCGCCGTGGGCAAGGTGGAAGCCGCGTGGCGCTCCAGCCGGGCCAGCGAGCGCGGCGCGGCGGAGGAACTGCCGATCCTGGGGATCAACCCGGTCGGCGGCGAACTGCGGTGGTACCTCGATTATGAAGCGTGCCCCGGCGCGGCGGGGGCGGCGACGCCCGCGCCGACGGGCTGAGGGAGGGCGGGCCGGCATGGCGACGCTCTCGGTCGAGCCCAGCGAGCATGTAACGTTCAAGGTGCGCTACGAGGACGCGGACGTCCTCGTCGTCGAAAAGCGAGCCGGCCTCACCACGCAGCCCGGCAAGGGCCACCTCACCGACACGCTCCTCAACGGCCTCTTCGCCCGCTACGGAACCGCGCTGCAGAACCTCGGCAAGGCTCGCGACTTCGGCCTCCTGCACCGGCTCGACAAGGAAACCAGCGGGCTGCTCGTCGTGGCGCTGACGCCCAGGGCGTACGACGCGCTGCGCCAGGACTTCGAGCAGCGACGGGTCCGGAAGTTCTACTGGGCCGTGTGCAGCAAAGCGCCCGCGAAGCAGGCCGGCGTGATCGACCTGCCGCTGGTGGAGACCACGGCGACCAAGACCGGCCAGAAACTCGCGCGGATCTCCCGCTCGGCGGGCAAGCCGGCGCAGACGGCCTACCGCGTGCTGGAGGTCTCCCCCACCGCCGCGCTGATCGAGGCCCGCCCGCTCACCGGCCGGCTCCACCAGGTCCGCGTCCATCTCGACGCCATCGGCAGCCCGATCCTGGGCGATCGCTTCTACGCCTCCAAGGTCGTCGCCGCCGCGGCGCCGCGCTTGGCGCTGCACGCCCACCGCCTCGTGTTCACGCATCCGGTGACGGGCGCCACGGTGGACGTCCGCTCCCCCTGGCCGTCGGACCTGCGGCGGACGCTCACGCGCTTCGGCCTGCACCGTCCGGATGTGCCGCGAGAATCGGCCGCCGACGAGCCAAGCGACGCCTAGACACTCAGTCCTGAGCCTGCTCTGCGCGCTCCCAACCCCGCAGCGCCACCGTCACCCGCGCCAGGTCCGCCGCGAGGTCGTCGATCCGGGCCCGGACGTTCTGGCTCTCGATGCTGTCGCCGCGGAAGTCCTCCGGCACGGCCATGAGGAACCGCGGAACGATGTGGCAGCGGAAATCGAGCATGAGCGAGGCGGCGAGGCTCATCGGGGCCATGTAACTCGTGCGGGCCCCGGCGGCGCACAGCATCGCGACGACCTTGTCCTCCCACGCCGATCCGGTCAGTTCGATCAGGTTCTTGGCCGCGGCCCCGGCGTCGTAGTTGTAGATGGGGAAGGACAGCGCGATGCCGTCGGCCTCCGCGATCGCGCGCCGCACATCCACGGCCGCAGGGGCCTGCGCCGCGCCGTCGCCCTCGCACAGCGGCAGGTCACAGGCCGCAAGATCGAGGAACTCGGCCGCGTGGCCCGCCAGGCGCAGCCGCTCGTGCACCGCCCGCGCAAGGATGCGTGAGCGGCTCGTCGGGCTGAGGCTGCTCGAAATGACAAGCAGGGTCGGCCTCACCGCCCGACTGTACGCCCCATCGCCGCGCGGCCTTGCGCCGGGCCGAGACCGGGGAATACGGCCGCGGCGGACGCGGTTAGGTGAATCTGAAGAATCCGTGCGCCGGCCATACCGGCGGCGCCAAGGATGCTGCGTACCGGGGCCCACCGGCGGCGCCCGCCCCCGGCAGCCGCCCGCCGCGCACGCGTCGCCCGCTCCCCACAGAGGTCACGCCATGACACGCCCGAGGTTCGCGCCCCCGCGCTCCGCCCATCCGTTCGCCCCCATCGAGCCCCTCGAGCCGCGCGTCCTGCTCGCGTCGGACTTCGCCAGCGTCGGGATGGTCTTCATCTCCGGGGCCAACTTCTCCGTCGAGACGTTCGCGACCGAGGGGTTCATCGACGACGACGGAAGGACCAGCGGCACGACGTTCGAGTCGGCCCGCAACGGGCGCGTCGTGGACGAAGGGCTCGAGTACGCCCGCATCCACAACCTCGCCGACTACCGCTTCACGCGCTCCCCCGACCGCGGGCTGGTCTCCGATCCGGACGAGACCAACGGCGCGCAGTTCCGCGATGGGCCGGGGTGGTTCTACGCCCAGCGCCGGCGCTCCAACGTGGACGGCTTCAGTCGAAAGTCCGAGTTCGCGCAGGAACTCGAACTCATCGTGGACCGGCCCGACACCGCCACGCTCGAGTCGATCGCGGGGACGTGGCGGTTCAGCCTCATCGGCGTGGACGACGGCGAGCCGTTCAACGGGACCGGGACGCTCAGCATCACCGGCAACACGATCAACTGGATCATCGAGCAGGGATCCGTCGCGCGGCCGATGAGCATCATCGACTCGGTGGCCGCCAAGGGGCTGTTCATCACGACCCTGGGGGAGTACTTCTACCTCAGCCGCGACGGCCAGACGCTCATCTTTGCGGACATGGCCGAGTCCGACGACATCATCTCCTTCGGGATGGCCGTCCGGACCGACGCGATGGTCACCATGCCGCAACTGGCCGGCGGGTACCTCCTGGCCTGGGCGGTGGCGGACCCGGCGGCCAACGACATCCGCGACGAGGGCGACCTGGCGTTCGCGCAGCGGTTCCTCGATCTTGAGCCCGACGGCGACTACTTCTTCTATGACCTGGACGAGTACGACGACGGCAAGCGAAGGCCGATCTCGCGCGGGACATGGACGCTCTCGGGCCACACGCTCACCCTCCGCCCGCGCGGCACCAGCGAGGACCTGGTCTTCATCGTCTCCGACGGCGGCCAGACGCTGCTGCCGATCTTCTGGGACGACGGCGAGTTCATCGACGCCGTCGCCGGCATCGCGACGCGCGCCGGCGGCCCGCTCATCCACGACACGGTGCTCACGGTGCCGGCGACGTCCCCCACCGGAACGGACCTGGTGTACGCCCTCCGCCGCGGCGGCGCGGAGCCGCAGTGGTTCGTCACCGACCCCGTCGTCGCCTCCGGGGCGCCGGCGATCACCAGCGACCTGGTCGCGTGGGAGGACCCGCGCGACCACGACGTCTACGCCGCGGGGACTGCCGCCAACGGGCACGTGATCCTCTTCAGGCAGGACGAGCGAGGGCGGTGGAGTTTCCGCGACCTGACCGTTGAGACCGCGCGGAACCTCACCGCCGTGACGGACCTGGACGTGATGATCGCTCCAGCCGGGCAGGTCAACCTCATCGGACGCAACGCCGGCGGCGACATCATCCGGTTCTTCCAGACCGGTCGCACGCGCCCCGACAGCGCCGGCGGCGGGTTCGAGTGGGACGTGACCAATCTCTCCGCGGACCAACTCGCGCCCAACGGCTTCGCCACGCCGAACTTCACCGGCGACCTGGTCGCCTACGCGACCAGTTGGGGCGGGCTGAACATCGCCGGGCTCGACGCGGCGGGGGACGTCTGGTCCGTCTGGTGGGCCCCCGGCCTGGAGACGTGGCAGGCCACGAACCTGAGCGATGCCTTCGGCACCCCGCCCCTGGCCGGCGGGCTGACGGTGTACCTGACGCCGTGGGACGGCATCAACATCGCCGGCGTGGACCCCAGCGGCCGCGTGCTCGTCACGTGGTTCGTCCCCAGCATCCCGGGCGTGTGGTTCAACAGCGACCTGACCGCCGACGCCGGCGGCCCGCTCATGCAGCCCGAGAGCCTGGCGAGTTTCGTCGCCCCGTGGGGCGGGTTGAACATCGTCGGCGTGGACGCCGAGACCGGCGAGATCGTCACCTACTGGTGGGCCCCGGCCCGCGTGGACGAGGGGTGGGCCACCGCGAAACTCGCGGCCGGCGCCGACGACGTGCCGCCGGATGCGAGCCTGGGCCGGCCGCTGATCGGCCTCTCGGGGCAGGACAGCAGCCTCAACGTCTTCGCCCGCACGGACGATGGCGAACTGGCGCGGCTGTTCTGGGAGCCGGGCTTCGAGCGCTGGCGGTTCGAGAACGTGACGGACCTGGCGCTGCCGACCTGAGTCACGCCTGCGGCGCGTGGATCTCCACGCCGTAGCGCGGGCAGACCGTCAGGATCCGCTCGATGTCCGCCGGGCCCGGCGGCGGGGGCGCTTCCGTCGGCGGCCCCGACCACGGCGTGCCGATCTCCATGAACATCCGCTCGATCCCCGCGGGGCGGCAGATCACGAGCATGCGGGCCCGGGCGCCCGACTCGTTACGGAACGTGTGGAGCACGCCGCGCGGGACGTGCACGGCCTCGCCGGGGCCGGCGGTGAACGTCCGCCCAGCCGCCGTGAAGGTCACCGTGCCCTCGATGATGTAGAACGTTTCGTCCTCGCGCGAGTGCGTGTGCGGCGGCGGGCCGCCGCCGGGGAAGACGGTCTGGTCCGCCATCATCAGCGCCCCGCCGGTGTGCTCCCCCGTCAGGAGAATGGTGTACACGTCGCCGGCGATGGCGATGCGCGCGGCATCGGCCGGTGTGAGGTGATAGGGATCGGGTGTCATGCGATGAAGCGGCTCACGACCCGGTCCGCGGCAGGTCGGCCTCCCCGAAGAGCCGGAACTCCTTGCGGCGCAGGATCTGGCCCGCGAGCGTGATGTCGTCCACGGCCAGCGCGATCGTCGGCGTGCCGTTGGGGCGGAGCATCAGGGGGTACGCGAAGCGGATGTTCAACTCGGCCCCCAGCAGGTACATGCACAGCCGCTCCAGCCCGTGCGTGCGGCCGAGTTCGACCACCAGCAGTTCGGTCTTGGTGAAGGCCATGCCCTGGCGCGTGAGCAGCAGTTCGGCCTCGTGCGAGTCGTTGGTGATGATGCGGACCACGGCGTGGTCGGTGGCGTCGTGCACGCTCAGGGCGCACAGCGCCGCGCTGGATCGATCGAAAGCCCGCACGAGTTCGTGAAGACGACCCACCCGGTTCTCGAGGAAGACGCTGAACTGCGTGACGGTCGGCGGTGCAAACCCTTGCGTCGTCTCGAGAGACGTGGCTTCGTTCATTTCACGACCTTCCTGGCACCGTGACGCCCCGCGGCCCGCGCCCCCTCTGCCGGGGACACGGGGCGAGCGACCGGCTCCTCTAGCTCCGCGGACGCCGGTCCCCTTGGACCCCGCCGCGGCCCACCGTGGACACCCTCCGGCCTGGAGAGCGGCCGGCAGCCATGCCGGCTCTCCCCTCTCCCCCGTCCCTCTCTCGGCCCCCTCCAGACTCCTTCCCCTGCGTACCTTCGCCATTCTTACGGCCGCCGCGCTGGGCCGCAATCGGGCACCGCAAAAAAGGAGGCACACCGAGCCACCGTGCGGGTTCCGGAAGGCGATGCGCCGCCGCGGCGCGCCCGGCAACGCCATGCGGCAAAAGTGAGCGGAGCCGCCCGGTTGAGCGGCTCCGTCGGTTGGTTCGGCCGATCGTGGGCGGGCGTCAGATCGCGAAACTCGAGCCGCACCCGCACGAGCTGGTGGCGTTGGGGTTCTGGAAGATGAAGCCGCGGCTGCCAATCCCCTCGTCCTTGTAGTCCACGGTGGTCCCGCTGAGATACAGGAGGCTCTTGGGGTCGCAGATGATCGTGATGCCGTGCTGGTCGAAGACCTCGTCGGTCTCCTTCTGCGTCTCGGTCAGGTCGAGCAGGTAGGAGAAGCCGGAGCACCCGCCGCCCTTGACGCCGACGCGGAGGCGGATCTTGGCGGGATCGAGTTCCTCCTGGGCGATGATGCGCTTGACCTCTTCCGCCGCGCGCTCGGTCAGGAAGATGCGGGCTTCGGTGTCCGCCTGGGTCGGGGTCGCGGTGGCGGCGGTGTCGGACATCTGCGGAACTCCTCGGTTGGCCCGCTCGGCCGGTCGGCCGCGCCGGGCTCTGCTCACGCTGATCTTATGCTGTTCTTACGCCCGCGGGAGGCCGTTGTTCGGGCCGGCGGGAGGCAAGCCCGGGCTCAGTGGGCCGCCGCGGCGCTGTGGGGATCCTCGACGGGCAGGCCGTTCTTCTGCTTGTAGTCGGCGATGGCCGCCTTGATGGCGTCCTCGGCGAGCACGGAGCAGTGGATCTTCACCGGCGGCAGGCTCAGTTCCTGCACGATGTCGGTGTTCTTGATCGCCAGGCCCTCCTCGAGCGTGCGGCCCTTGAGCCACTCGGTGGCCAGCGAACTGGAGGCGATCGCCGAGCCGCAGCCGAAGCACTTGAACTTCGCGTCCTCGATGACGCCGGTCTGCTCGTTGACCTTGATCTGCAACTGCATGACGTCGCCGCACTCGGGCGCGCCGACGAGCCCGACGCCGATGTCCTTGCGGGTCTTCACCTCGGCCTGCGTGCCGAAGGTGCCCACGTTGCGCGGGTTCTCGTAGTGGTCGATGATCTTTGGGCCGTAGGCCATTGCTGCGCTCCAAATAGCCAGATGGCAAGGGGCCAAATGGCCAAATCAGACTTTCTGTTCCTGCGCCGGCTCCCGTGACTCCGACTTCCTGGCCATCTGGCCCTTTGCCATCTGGCCCATTCCCCTTAGTGGTGGGCCCACTCGACCTTGCTCAGGTCGATGCCCTCCTTGTACATGTCGTACAGCGGGCTCAGTTCGCGGAGCTTGCGGACGTTGGCGACGATCCGCTCCGCGGCGTAGTCCACCTGCTCCTGCGTCGTCCACCGGCCCATCGACAGGCGGAGGCTGGAGTGGGCCAGTTCGTCCCCGACGCCCAGGGCCTTGAGCACGTAACTGGGCTCCAGGCTCGCGCTGGTGCACGCCGAGCCGCTGGAGCAGGCGATCTCCTTGACCGCCATCATCAGGCTCTCCCCCTCGACAAAGCCGAAGGAGATGTTGGTCAGGTGCGGCAGGCGGCGCTCCGGGTGGCCGTTGATCGCCACGACGTCGAGGCTGGAGGTGATCGTCTCCTCCAGCCGCTTGCGCAGGGCCAGCAGGCGCTCCGCGTCGCGGTCCATCTCGGCCAGCGCGATCTCGGCCGCGGCCCCCAGGCCGACGATGCCGGTGACGTTGAGCGTGCCGGAGCGGAAGCCGCGCTCCTGCCCGCCGCCGTCGATCAGCGCCTGCAGGCGGACGCGGGGCTTGCGCCGGCGGACGTACAGGGCGCCGACGCCCTTGGGCCCGTAGATCTTGTGGCCCGACATGCTCAGCAGGTCCACCCCGTCGCGCTCGACGTTGGTCGGCATCTTGCCCGCCCACTGCGTCGCGTCGGTGTGGAAGAGGATGTCGTCGCGTCCGCTGGAGGCCCGGTACTCGCGGACGACCTTCCCGATCTCCGGGATCTCGTTGATCGTCCCGATCTCGTTGTTGGCCCACATGATCGACACGAGGATCGTGTCATCGCGGATGGCGTTCTTGACCATCTCCGCGGTGATGATGCCGTCGCGCCCGGGCTCGAGGAACGTGACCTCGAACCCCTCCTTGGCCAGCCGCTTGCACGGGTCGAGCACCGCCTTGTGCTCATGGATGGCGCTGATGATGTGCCCGCGGGAGTTCCCCCCCTCCCGGGCGTACATGTACGCCCCGCCGCGGATCGCCAGGTTGTTGCTCTCGGTCGCCCCCGAGGTGAAGATCACCTCCTTCGGGTCGGCCCCGATGAGCCGCGCGACCTGCTCGCGGGCCTTGTCCACCGCTTCCTCCGCCTCCCAGCCGAAGCGGTGCGAGCGGCTGCCGGGGTTGCCGAACTTCTCGGTGAAGTACGGGAGCATCGCTTCGACCACGCGCGGGTCGCACGGGGTCGTCGCGGCGTGATCGAGATAGATCGGGAGCTTCAGCGCCATCGAGTCGTTCTCCGCCCTCCCCCCGCCAGCCCGGCCGCGAGCCCGACGCCAGCGTACGGCCGGCGCCTCCACGAGCCAAGGCGTCTTGTTCCTTAGAATCATTCCAGTCTAGGAACGCCCCAGACGCTTCGCAAGGACGACCGAACGACCTGCGGAAGATGGGGGGATGAAATGGGAGGGGGGGGTCAGCCGACCCGCTGGGGCGCGCCCGCGGGGCCGTTCACGGCCGACGGGGCCCGGTAGAGCATGCGAACCCGGTTGCCCCGGTCGTTGTACTCGACCTCCGCCATGTAGGCCCGCATGAGCAGCAGGCCGCGGCCGGTCGGGACCTCCAGGTTCTCGTCCAGCGTGGGATCGGGCACCGAGGAAGGGTCGAAGCCGGGGCCCTTGTCCTCGATGATGATTTCGATCTCCTCCGCCGTGGCCCGGAAGTCGAGGCGGACCGTCTCGTCCGGCGGCAGGCCCCGGTGACCGTGGTGGAAGGCGTTGGTCAAAGCCTCCTCCAGCGCCAGGCGCACGGCGAACCGGGCCGCCTCGGGGTACCCGAAGCGCTCGAGGATGCCGAGGATGTGCTCCTGCGCACGATCGATCTCCGGGCGGTAGCCACGGATGAGCATCGTCTCGGACTGTTCACCGGAGGTCTTCACGCTCGGCGTCCCCCCCCAAGGCCTCCCCCACCGAACCCTACCCAACCCCCGCTCGGACTCCGCCGCGGAGCCCTTGTCCACTATGCGACGCCCCGCCCCGGCACGGGTCAGGTAAAGCTCGCCATCGCCTTCTCAGTGGTCTCGTAGATCTGGAAGATCCGGTCGAGCTTGGTGATCTTGAACACCTCGTAGATCTGCGGATCGATGTTCGCCAGCCGCAACTGCCCGTTCTTCGCCCGAACCTTGTTGTTCACCGTGATCAGGGTGCCCAGGGCGGCGGAGGAGAGGTGGTCCACGTTCGCGAAACTGATGAGCAGTTTCGGGGTCTGGGACGCCTCGACCAGGCGGCCGATCTCATCCCCGATCTGCTGGATGTTGGCCTCGTCGAGGATGTTGCGGTCGATGAACTCGACCTGCGTGATCTCCCCGTCGCGCCGGACCCGAAGCCGCGAAGACGTGGCCGTCATGCAGTGTCCTCCTGCCCCCCGCCCGGCCGTCCCGCCCCGCACCCCCACCCCCCTGGGGAGCGGCCCGACGCACGCGCGGCCGGCGGCCGCGGCGGCGCACAAGGCTGATCATACCTCCGACGCCCGGTCAGGCCACCCGCGAGGGAGCGGCCCGGCCGGGCGTCGTGGAGAAGACATCAGAAACGGCGGCCGCGCTCAGCGCCCAAGGCCAGTGCGGAGCTGGTCGGCCAGACCCGGGAAGGCCCGCTCCTCCTCCTCAGCCATGATGATGATCGTCGGCTTGAGGAGGATCAGCAGCGTCTGCTCTTCCTTGCTGTCGATGCGGTTGGTGAAGAAGCGGTTGATGATCGGGATCTTGGAGAGCACGGGGACGCCGGTCTCGATCTCCAGTTCCGTCACCAGGCGCTGACCGCCCAGCAGGATCGTGCCCTCGTCCGGAACCGTGACGGTCGTGCGGACGCGGGTGACGGTGATCGTCGGGAGCTGGATGAACGACTGCGTGTCGGCGGAGTTGACCAGCTGGCCGCCGGCGACCGCGGTCACCGGCTCGCGGCCGAAACCGTCGATGCGGCTGACGCCCGCGTCGATCGTCATCGTGACGTAGCGCCGGTCGGCGGAGATCACGCCCTCGACGCTCATCGTCACACCCTCGGAGGCCACCGAGACCTCGGGGTCGAAGCCGACGGCCGAGTCGCCGACCACCGGCTCCAGGTCGGAGACGAAGGCCTGCTGCGTGACCACGAAGATGTTGGCGACCTGGCCGTTGGTGAAGGTCATGCGCGGGGCGGTGAGCTGGACCGCGCGCCGGTCGGCCTGCGTCGCGACGATCAGGAAGTCCACCTGGATGTCGTCGAGGAACTGGCCCGCGATGCCCAGCGCCGGAGCCGACTGCAGGATGCTGGTGGCGAAGTCGTTGCCGCTGGCCAGGCCGGCCGCCAGACCGAGGGAGTTCTGGCCGGCGCCGATGGGCGACCAGGAGCGCGGGTTGGGGACGCCCTGCGTAAGGAACTCGGGCTGCCCCGTCGTAGGCTCCTGTGCGCCGCCGGAGGTGACGCTGCGGAGCAGGCCGCGCTGACCGCCGGGGCCGGTGGAGGAGAAGTCGAACAGGTCGCCGGCCTGGAAAGTCGGGTCATTCGCCCGCAGCGCACGCACCTGGTTGTTGTTGGAGTTGATGACCAGGTCCAGGTCGAAACCGATCTGCTCGAACCAGTCCTGGTTGACCAGGAGGAACTTGGTCTCCACGTTGATCTGCATCGAGCGGATCTCGCGGAGCTTGGCGAGCAGGCCGCTGATCTCGGCGTGGTTGCGCGGCGTGTTGCGGATGATCAGCGAGCCGTTGAGCTCCTGCACCGTGCCGACCTCGCCGCCGTTGTCGCGCCAGCCGTCGTAATCGACGTTGTTCTGGATGATGTCGATGATCTCTTCGATGCGCTCCTGGCGCTCCTGCTCGCGCTGGGCCTCGTCTTCCTGATCCTGGTTGATGTTGGTGAAGGGGCTCTGGCCGCCGCCGCCGCCCTGCGACTGCTGGAGCACGCCCTGCAGGTCGATCTGCGGCGCATCGTAGAAGTTCGGAATCTTCAGCAGCAGGTCGGTGATGTTGTAGATCACCAGCGTCGTCTGCCGGTCCAGTTGCTCCTTGGCGGCGATCACCAGCACGCCGTGGTTCACCGCCCAGCTCGCGCGGCTGAACTGGTCGCGGCTGACCTTCTCCAGCACGCGCTCCAGCGCCACCCGGACCGGGACGTTGGTCAGTTTGAGCGTCACCAGCGACTCGCGCTCGACGCCGATCTCCTGGAGGCTGTCCCAGTCCACGTCGATGTCGAGTTGCGTGACGGTCTGGAAGAAGGAGATCACGTCCGCGAGCGTGTTGTCGTTGAAGTCGATCGGGATGCGCTTGTTGTCGATCTCGGCCAGGACGCGGCGGTCCTCGGGGCTCTCGGTGTACGCCGCCAGTTCGCCGCGCAGGAAGCTCTTGGCCGGCCAGTCACGCGGGTACTCGTACAGCCCACCGGGGGGCAGCATCGCTTCCGTGTTGTCGAGGGTGTGCCCGGCGTGCCGGAAGCCCTTGAGCCGCTGAATGTCGTTGAAGCGCTGGTAGATGATGATGTCGCTCAGCGCGTCGCGGAGCAGCAGGCCGGCGGGGTTGTTCTTGTCCAGGAACAGGACCTGCTCGACGACCTGCAGGGCCTCCTCGTACTTCTGCTCGCGCTGCAGGGCGCGGATCCGGTCGAGAGCCTCGTTGATCCGCCGGTCGCGCTCCGCGGCCTGCGCCTGCTCCGCCATGCGGGCCTGCTCGGCCACGCGCCGCTCCTGCTCCGCCTGCTCGCGGATGCGGATCTGCTCGGCCGTCCGATCGATCTGGAGGTTCATCGCATCCATCCGACGCGTGAACTCCTCCATCTCGGCCTCGGAGAAGGCGCTCTCGCCGGACTTCACCGTCAGGCGGGCGCGGGCCACCAGTTCGCGGGCTTCGCCCGTCTGGCCGGCGTCCAGGGCGCGCCGGGCACGCTCCATCTCGTTGTCGAACATCGCCTGCGTGCGCTGGCGGATCAGCGAGATGTCGCGGATCGTCTGCTGGCCGATGTCGCCGCCGACGTTGCTGCCCAGGCGCGCCTCCGCATCCGCGAGGCGCTGCTCGGCGCGGGCGATCTGCTCAGCGGTGAAGTAGCGGCGATTCTGGCCCAGGGTCATGCGGTACTTGTCGGCCGCCTCCCGGTAGCGCTGCGTCTCGTACGCGGCGTCGGCCTCCGCCAGAATCCGCTCGGCCTCGATGCGCATCGCGGCCTGGATCAGGTCCTCCTGCGCCGGCGCCGGCTGGGTCTGCTCGGGCTGGCCCGGCTCACCCGCGGGCTGCGAGTTCTCGCCGGTGCGGCGGACCGTGCCGGGCTGGAACAGCGACAGCGTCACCTCGCCGGGCTCGATGCTGAAGGGCGAGCCCTGCTTCTGCTCCAGGTCCACGATCCGCATCTGGTACTGTTCAACCAGCCGCTCGTAGGCCGGCTCGAGCTTCACGCCGGAGCGAACGACGCTGGCGAGTTGCGCCTTAGCGGCGGCGTAGCGCCGGGCCTCGAACTCGCGGATCGCCTGATCGACCATGGCGGCGGCGAAAGGCGCAAGTTCCGCTCGCCGCTGGGCCACCTGCGCGATGACCGCCTCGGCGCGAGCCTTGTGAGCGTCGTTCAGGCCCGGACGATCAAGAACCCGCCCCGCCCGCTCCTCGGCGGCGCACAGGTCGCCGGTGGTCACGGCGTGCTCGGCGCGCTGGAGGGTCACTTCGACCGGATCGGCCGCGCGGAGTTTGGCGTCGATCGCCTGGATCAGGTCCACAATCTCGCGGCGCTGCTCGGCGGACATGTCCAGGGCCTGCGGGAGGGCCGCGGCGGCGATGTCGCGAGCCTCGATGAGCCGGCCGCGCTGCATGAGCGCCGTGGCGCGGGAGATCGCGTCCTCCGAGGTCGCCGGCGCGGCGGCGGCGCTCGTGGCCTCGGTCGAAGCAAGCCCGGCCTCCGTGCCCGCGGCCTGAGCCAGCGCCCAGGCCGGGGTCAGTGCGCCGGCACCCACGAGCACGAGCGCCGTCATCACACGCGTCACCGGACCAGTCCCGTCAGTCAGCATCGCCGATCTCCATCACAAGCCGAGCACGAGCGGCCCGCGCCGCCGATGTTGGTAGGTAACTCCCCGTGAGGCAAAGCGGTTCCGTCCGCCGACCGTCCCGGCGCGCCGCCCGAATGCGTGTGTGCGCATTCTGTGGTCGCGTCCTCCCCCCGGGTATTCCGCGAGGCGACGGCCCGGCCGCGGCCCTGCGGACGCGGCACGGGCGACGAAGATACACCCCGGCGGTTGTCAACGCAACTCCGCCCCCCGCCGGAGGCTACGTACTCCCGGACCCATCCCCAGCCCGCCTTCTCATTTCGGATCCAAACCTTTGTGCCCTACCCGAGCAACGACCTGATACAGCCCCCGATCGCGCCTACTCAAGCCACCGGGCACGCCAGACCTTCTCTTCATCAAACGGCGGTTCCGGCAGGGCTTGGGTCGGTGTCGAGCCGGACTCATCCTTCGCCGAGGCGAGCGCTTCCCGAAGATCCTCCGGACGAAGCCGGTCCATGGAAAGAAAGGTCTCCCGCCCCCCTGTTTCCTCTTCTTCCCCCTCCCGCCCGAGTTCCTCGGCCGGGACCATGGAACGGATCGTCTCGGCCGCAAGATCCTCGGCGGCGCGGAGTGAGCCGGCGGTGAGGAGGATCTCGGCGTAGTACCGGCCCCCGGACCGTTCGCGATATGAACCGCCCTCCCCCGATTCCGGGTCCCGGGGGGGAGGGGGCTCCCAGCGGACGATCGCCCGCCACCCCGTAATCCCCAGGTCGTTCCCCTCCTCGTCCTTGTTGGTATCCGGTGGAACATTGAGGACAAGGTTCCACTCGTCGATCAGTTCCTCGATGATCTCCTCGTGGGTGAGCAGGTCGGGGCGGTCCGGGGGGGCGTCCAGGACGCCGCGGTGCTCGTGGGCGACCGAGTCGGCCCCGGCGATCTCGTCCACGGGCTGGAGGTCGAAGGTGGCCAGGACCTGCTCCACCTTCTCCTTCAGCGCCGTCTCGACCCGGACGGTGATGAGTTTGTGCTCATCGACGAAGATGTAGATGAACGGCTCCTCGCTCATCGCCCCGAAGCCGACCAGGCCGTCCTCAAAGAAGAAGCCCCGGAAACGCCGGATGGCGTCCATAAACCGTTCCTGGCCGATCAGGTCGTAACTGACCAGGGAGTCCACCTCGCGGTAGGCGTCGTGGCCGAGGACATCCAGGATCGGGAAGATGCGGCCGGGGAGCAGGGCGAACAGGGCGCGGAACAGGGGCTCGACGCGCGTGGCCGTGATCGCGATGTCGAAGACGTAGCGGTCCGGCCACTCCTCCCACTCGCCCCCCTCTTCGTCCTCGTCGTCCTCGCCAAACGAGGTGCTGGACTCGCCGACCCCCTCCAGCCCCCCCATGCTGTCGCCGTCGTCGGCGGGCTCGAACCACACCGTGTACCCCTCGCGCGGCGTCATCTCCTCCACCGGGTAAACCCCCAGGGGGAAAGCGAAGCCGTCGATGACGGTGCGCTCCAGCGACGTGTCGATGCGGCAGCGTGCCATCCGAGCGGGGAACTTTATCGTGCGGGACCGGACAACGGGGTCCGGGGAAGGCGGAGGGGCGATCAGCAACCCGTTGGCGGGCGGCAAACCTTACTACAGTGGCCCGATGAGTGAGCGCATGCGCGACCTCCTGCTGATCTCCGTGGGCAACAGCCGCACCCGCTGCGCGATCGCGGCGGCGGGGGAACTCCAGCCCTCCGTCTACCTGCCCAATGAGGAACTGGCCACCCTCCCCGAACGCCTGCGGGCCAGCGCCGACGCCGCGAGCGACGACCTTCGGGCCATCATCGCCTCGGTCAACGACCCGGTGGCCCGGCAGGTGGAGGAGATCCTCGAAGGGGCAAAGGACCTGCCGGTGACGGGCACGGCCCTGCGGATGGGGCGGGACGTGCCGATCCCCGTCGAGCACACGCTCCCCGCCCCCGTGACGGTCGGCCAGGACCGCCTGCTCAACGCGCTGGGGGCCTTCTCCCGGAGCGAGCAGGCGTGCATCGTGATCGACGCGGGGACGGCGGTGACGGTGGACTTCGTGGACGGCCACGGCGTCTTCCAGGGCGGGGCCATCGCCCCCGGCGTGCGGATGATGCTCCGGGCCCTGCACGAGCACACGGCCGCGCTCCCCGAGGTGACGCTCTCGCCGGCGAACCTGCCGGGACGCGGCGGCGAGGGGGACAAGGGCCGCGAGCCCTGGGGCAAGACGACGGCCGCGGCGATGACGCTGGGGGTCGTCGCCGCCGTCCGCGGGCTGGCGCACGAACTGATCGACCGCTACGCCGAGCACTACGAGGCGTACCCGCGCGTCGTCGCTACCGGCGGGGACGCCCCACTGCTCTTCGATGGCGACGCCCTCGTCGAGCACATCGTGCCGGACCTGACGCTGATCGGGATGCTCGCCGCGTGCCGCATCGCGCTCGAGGCGGACACGGAGGAGGACTGACCCCGTGAGCGCCCGCTGGCGCCTGCTGTCGCCGCCGCCGTCGGGCGCGGGCGGGGCCCTGGCGGTCGTCGCGGTCGAGGGGGACATCGACGGCGCGCTGGCGCGGCTGGGCGCGCGGCCGGTGGCGGTCGGCGAGGCGAAACTGCGCCCGCTGGCCGGGATCGATACCGGAATGGTGATGCGCCCCTCGCAGCGCCTGGCGCTGCTGACGCCGCACGCGGGACCGGCGGTGGTGCGCCGGCTGACGGAGGCCCTGACGGCGGCGGGGATCGAGCCCGCGTCCGCGGAGCCGGACCCCGTCGCGCTGCACCCGGAGGCGGCGTCGGAGATCGAGGCCCGCATGCTCGCCGCGCTGGCGCGGGCGGCCAGCCCCCTGGCGGTGGACCTGCTGCTGGATCAGCCGCGTCGCTGGGCGGCGGCGCCGGCGGACGCCGAGCACGATCCGGCGGTGCTGGAACGGTCGGCGAGGCTCAGCCGCCTGATCGACCCGCCGACGGTGGTGGCGGTCGGCCCGCCGAACATCGGCAAGTCGTCGCTGCTCAATGCCCTGGCAGGGCGTGCGGTGGCGATCGTCGCCGACCAGCCGGGGACGACCCGCGACCACGTGGGAGCCGCGATCGACTTCGGCGGCCTGGTCGTCCGGTACATCGACGCGCCGGGTCTGGGCGGGGACGGGGATGAGGGGGAGGGGGTGCTGCTGGAGGCGCAGCGTTTGGCGACCGAAGCCGCGCGGCGGGCCGACCTGGTGCTCCTGTGCGCCGATGCGGGAACGGACTTCCCCCACTGCCCCGGCCCCGGCCCCGCGCTCCGCGTGGCCCTGCGGTCCGACCTCGGCCTGCCGCGGGGGCCGCTCGACGTGGCAGTCTCGGTGCTCCGCGGCCAGGGCTTGGCGGATCTCGTCGCGGCGGTGCGGGAGCGGCTGGTCCCCGCGGTGGACCTGGCCCATCCGGGGCCCTGGAAGTTCTGGTGACGAGCAGTCGGCAGCCCGGGCAACCCGGCCGGCAGCCTATCGTTCCCCCCTGCCCTCCCCGCCCCCCTCCGCCGCGGCGCTGCGCAAACGGCGAGGATTCTGTGCGGCGGGGGAAGGGGTCCGAGTGACACCATGGACGAACACAGGCAGCAACCGATGCAGATCCGCGAGGGGGCCGGGCTCGACGAGTCCCGGATCAACCAGGACTTCGTGGATTGGCTGAAGAAGTACTCCACGCCGATCCTCTTCGTGATCTGCGCGATCGTCCTGGCGTATGCGGGGATGAACTGGCTGCGCACCAAGCGGGCCCAGGCGCTGGACCTGGCGTTCTCGCACCTCAGCGAGGCGCAGGAGGCCGGCTCGCCGGACTCGCTGCTCGCCGTCGCGGAGGAGCACGCCGGGCAGCGCGCAGTGCCGATTCTCGCGCGGCTCGAAGCCGCCGACATCTTCCTCCGCGCCGCCCGCACCGGGCTGGCCGTCGGCGCGAACCTCAAGAGCGACGGCACGCCCGAGGACCCCGCGGACGTGCTGACGCCCGAGCAGCGCCAGGATCATCTCAACCGCGCGGCGGCGCTGTATCAGCGCGTTGTGGACGACTCTCACGACGCCGAGGCCAACCTCACGGCGATCAGCGGCATGTTTGGCCTGGCCGCCGTCGCGGAGATGCGCGGCGACAGGGCCACGGCCGAGCAGTGGTACAACCGCATCGCCGACCGCGCCCGCGGCGCCCACCTGCCGTGGCTCGAGCAACTCGCGAGCGAGCGCAAGGCGACGCTCGACACCATCGCCAACCCGCCCACGCTCTACACCACGGCGCAACTCCCGGCCTCGGCCGCGCCGGCGCTGCCGTCGATGGGCCCGATCATCGGGACCGACGGCTCCGGCCAGCCGATCGAGTTCACGCCGCTCCCCGGCCCGCCGCCGAGCGTGACGTCCCCGGGCCAGCAGCCCGCGCCTGAGTCGCCGGCGGAGCCGCCCGCCCCGACGCCGGGTGGGTAAGCCGTGGCCGGCCGGCGCGGGGAGCCGAAGCGGCCCTCCCCGTCCACTTCATCCGGGATCGTCGGGCGCGGCGGCAAGGTCGATGAGGATGCGCTGCGCCGCGCGGTGCACTCTCCCACCACCCCCTCTTCACCCGCTGCCGAGAGCGGCATCGCTGCCATCGAGAGCGACGCCGACGCGGAGGCCGTCCAGCCAGCGGACGACGATGCGCCCAACCGCGTCGTCTTCAAACTCAAGCGTGACCTTCAGAAGCGGCTCGACAAGTACCTGACCGACCGCATCCCCTTCATGAGCCGCACGCAGTTGCAGCGGCTGATCGACGCGGGGGAGGTGAAGGTCAACGGCCGGAGGCCCAAGGCCTCGACGGTGCTGCGCCTGGGGGACACGGTGGAGGTGCTGATCCCCCCGCCGCCGGCGGCGGAGGTCCCGCCGCAGGACATCCCGCTGGACGTGCTGTACGAGGACGAGCACATCATCGTGCTCAACAAGCGGCCGGACATCATCGTCCACCCGGCGCGGTCGCACCTCTCCGGGACGCTGATCAACGCCCTGGCGTACCACTTCGAGCACCGCTCCGGCGGGGCGCTCTCGGGCGTGGGGCGCGAGTTCGCCCGCCCCGGCGTCGTCCACCGTCTGGACCGCAACACCTCCGGCGTGATCGTCTTCGCCAAGCAGGACGAGGCGCACTGGAAGCTCGCGCACCAGTTCGAGCACAGGACCGTGGACAAGCGGTACGTCGCGATCGTCCACGGGCGGGTCGAGCCGGGGGTGGACGTGATCGACCTGCCCATCGGCCCCCACCCGTCGCGCGAGAAAGGGTACCGCGAGAAGTACGTCGTGCGGCACGACGTGCTGGGCAAGCCGGCGGTGACGATCTACCGCGTGCTGGGGTGGTACGCCCGATCGGTTCCCGCGCCGCCCGAGCCCGACCGGTACTCGCTGGTCGAGGTGGAACTCAAGACCGGGCGCACGCACCAGATCCGCGTCCACTTCTCGCACCTGGGGTACCCGCTGGTCGGCGACGACATGTACGGCGGCCGCCCCGCGCCGGCCGATCTCGGCGGCCTCTCGCGCCAGGCCCTGCACGCCGCGACGCTGTCCTTCCGCCACCCGATCTCGGGCGAGCCCATGTCGTTCACGGCCCCCCTGCCGGCGGACCTGGCGCACCTTGTGCGCTCGCTCAGGGCGCTGCCGGAGGCGGAGGAGCCGGTCGCGCCGCCCGGCTCGACGCTGACGGTCGATGCGCTGCTCGCGGGGGCGGCCGGGTAGACGCGCCGGCCCATTCGGCGCGTGCGGCGGCGCCCGGTAGACTCGGCTCGAGCCGACACGGGAGCCCGCGGTGCCGACGCCGGCCGACACGGAATCGCTGGTCGCCTATCTCTCGACGCGGGACGTCCCCTGCCCGGGGTGTGCGTACAGCCTGCGGGGCCTCAAGAGCGACCATTGCCCCGAGTGTCACCAGCAGATCGTCCTCGGCATCGCCCTGGCCGAACCGCCGATCGTGCAGTTCGCGCTGGCGGTGATCGGCCTGGCCGCCTGCGGCGCCGCCGCCGGGCTGCTCTTCCTGGGCGTGCTTGCGATCTGCGTGAAGAAGCAGGGCCTGCCTCCGGAGGATGCGGCCCTCCTGCTGCTTTGGGTGCCGGCGGTGATCACCGGCCTGGACGCCGCCGCCGTGACGTGGATGCTGCGTCCGGCGCGGCGGCGATGGTTCTACCGGCGAACGCGCGGCGGGCGCTGGACCGTCATGCTCGGGTGCTGGGCCGTGTCGCTTGCCGTCCTGGCCGGATGGCTCATGGCGATGTTCCACTGGGCGTAGTCGTTCCCCGCACCCCGCAGGTCCGCGAACTCCACGCCGTGCCCGGCCCCATTCCAAACACCGGCTGAGTCGCCGGGGCGGTGTGTTTCTGCTAACCTCATTCCCCCGAGCACTTTCGGAGATCCTGCCCATGACCCGGACCCGCCCCGCCACGACGGCGGCGATGCTCACCCCGCTCGCCCTGGCACCCCTTGCGCTGCTCTCGGGGTGCGGCAGCGGGCCCCGCGCGGCCGAACCCGCGCGCCCCGGCGACGTCACCGGCCGCTACATCGTCACGATCTCCGACGCCGACATGAGCGCCCCCGCGCTGGCGACCGGCCGCCTCGGCGAGCGCATCCCCGGCGCCCAGGACACGCTCACGGTCCTGGCCCTGCCGATCCGCGAGCCGAGCACGCCGTGGGCGCAGATCCACGTCTCCAACTCCGTCATCGGCCCCCCCAACGCCCTCGCGGTGTCGCGCGACGGCAACACCGCCTTCGTGGTTGAGAGCCGCGGCCCCGCGCCGGAAGGGGCGGTGATGGTGGACGAACTCCCCGCGGGGCGGCTGCTCTTTGCGGTGGACATGACCGACCCGCTCTCGCCGCGGATCGTCGGCACGGTGGACGTCGGCAACAACCCGACGGCGGTGGACGTGCACCCCGCCGGAGATCTGGCGGCGGTCGCGACGAGCCAGCCGCAGGAACAGATCGTCATCGTCCCGATCGAAGGCAACGCCCTGGGCCAGCCGCTGACGTGGCCGCTGCTGGGCGTGGACGACACGGCGGCGGTGCCGTCGTGCGTCTCGTGGCACCCCAGCGGGGACCTGCTGGCGCTGACGCTGCCGGACTACGACTTGGTGGTCTTCCTCCAGTTCACCCGCGACCAGAACGAGAACTCGATGGGCCTGCGGCTCTTCGGCGAGCCGGTGCGGGTGGGCAAGTACCCGTACTCGGGGCGCTTCACGCCGGACGGCCGGTACTACATCACCACCGACCTGCAATGGGGGCGTGACGTCGAGGAGTTCCGCGTCGGCGCCCCCGAGGGGCGGCTGACGGTCATCCGCGTCGCCGATTCCGTCTCGCCGCAGGCCGACCCCGCGACGGCGGTGCACCGCGTCGTCTCCAGCGCCACCGTCGGCGTCTCGCCCGAGGGCCTGGCGATCAGCCCGGACGGGCGGTACATCGTCACCGCGAACCTCCGCCGCTCGTACCTCGACGAGACCGACCCGCGCCTGACGCCCGGCGGCAGCCTGTCGCTGCTGACGCTCGATGCACGCAGCGGCGAGTTGACCCCGATCGCCGAGTACGACCTCGACGGCATGCCCGAGGGGATCGCCTTCGACGCCGCGGGCAACTTCGTCGTCGTCACCCAGTTCCGCACCTTCGATCCCGCGGCGACCGACGGCGAACTCGCCTTCTTCCGGCTCAACACCGGCAGCCGGCCGACGCTGGAACCGGCGGACTTCCGCCTCGGCGTGGGCAAGGGCCCGCACGGCGTGCTGATCGTGCGGTGATACGCGCCGCCGCGTGCGTGCGCACCGCGGCCGCAGAAGCGAAATACACGGCCCGTTGAAGAAGAGCGACGGGAGAGAGGGGGTCAGCCCTTCTTCATCGGGACGTCGTCGTCATCATCGTCGAGGTCAAGGCCCTCGAGCAGGTCGCTGAAGTCGTCGTCATCGTCGTCCGACTTCTTCGCCGCCGCGGGCTTGGGAGCCGGCGCGGCCTGCTTCTCGCCACCGCTACCCTGACCCTCGCCCCACGATGGGACGCCGGAGATCATCTGCGTCTTGGGGCCCGTCGAGGTCCCCTCGATGGGCGTGCCGCCGAGCATGACGCTCCCCGCGGCGTAAGAATCCGCGGCGTCGATGTCCTTCGGGTGACCGTCGATGCGCACCACGAACACGACGTCGCCGACGGTGAGCAGGTCGCCGGGGACCAACTCACGCTCGCCGCTGATGCGCTCGCCGTTGACGTAGGTGCCGTTGGAACTGTTCAGATCGCGCACCACGAGTTCGTCGTCGTCGCTCACCGCCAGTTCACAGTGGCGGCGCGAGACGTTGGGCCGCGGGATGCGGATCCGCGCGCTCTCGTCGCGCCCGATGACCGCGGGGAGCGACTTGACCGGCGCTTCCTTGGAACTGCCGTCCGCCTGGACCATCACGAGGGTTACGTTCACGCCGCTGCTATCCTTCCGTCGCTCACGCGCTGTGCGCTCCCGCCGCGCTCCGGACACGAAACACGGAGCGGCCGGGACGGGCGCTTGGGTTCCCGATGTCGCACCTTACACCGATCACGAGCCGGGGGCAAACCGTCCCCGGACCGGGCGCGCCCGCGCCCGGCGAGCGGCCGACCGCCGCGGCGGTGCTGACCGCGCGCGGGCGTGGCGGCACTCCAGAGGGGACCGGCGGGCCGCCTGTGCGGTCGCTGTACGTACACATCCCTTTCTGCTTCCACAAGTGCCACTACTGCGACTTCTACTCCGTCGTGGACACGCAGGACCGGCAGGAGGCATTCACCGAGCGGCTGGTCCGGGAACTCGCGGCGTTGGCGCCCCTGGCGGGGCGCGGGCCGGAGGCGCTGCGGACCATCTTCGTCGGCGGAGGGACGCCGACGCTCCTGCGGCCGGACCTGTGGCAGCGGCTGCTGCGGGCGATCGACGACCTGTTCGACCTGTCGCTGATCCGCGCCGGTCGGGACGAGCGCGGCGAGCCGACCGAGTGGACCGTCGAGTGCAACCCGGAGACGGTCACGCCGGAACTCATGTCCATGCTCCGCGAGGGCGGGGTCAGCCGCGTGAGCATCGGCGCCCAGAGTTTCGACTCGGCGATGCTCAAGGTGCTGGAGCGCTGGCACGACCCGGACAACGTCGAGCGAGCGGTGGAGATCGCGCGGGCCGCGGGCATCGCGCGTCAGTCCGTGGACCTGATCTTCGGCACCCCGGGCCAGACGATGGCCGGGTGGCAGGCGGACCTGGAGCGGGCGATCGCCCTTGGAACGACGCACCTGTCGTGCTACGCCCTGACCTACGAGCCCGCGACGGCGCTGACGGCGCGGCGCAACGCCGGGCTGATCACGCCGATCGACGAGGACCTCGAGGCGGAGATGCTGCTGGCGACAGTCGAACGCCTGCGCACCGCCGGCTTTGAGCGCTACGAGGTCAGCAACTTCGCGAAGGGCGCGGACGAGCGATCGCGGCACAACCTCGCGTACTGGCGGCAGGAGCAGTGGCTCGCCGCGGGCCCCAGCGCCTCCGGACACGTGCTCGCCGGCGCCGACCACGCCGCGGGCGGGTGGAGGTGGAAGAACGCCCCGCGCCTGGGGGACTATCTCGCGATCGACGACGGCGGCTTCGCCCCTGTGATCGACGTGGAGCCGCCCGACCCGGCCCGCGCGCTGCGCGAGCGGATCATGATGGGGCTGCGGATCAGCGAAGGGCTCGATGCGGCATCAATCCTCGTGCACGCCGCGGCCGTGCGGCCGGACCTGCCGCGGGCGCTGGAGGGCGCCGCTCACCGCCTCCGCGACGAGGGCTACCTGCACGATGACCCGCACCGCTGGCGCCTCACCGACCGCGGCTTCCCGCTCGCGGACTGGGCGGCCGAACGACTGATGCGCCTGGTGTGATTGGAACACCTTTCCCCCCTCCCACAAGACGGAGTCCACCGCGCAAGCGGTAGGCCGACCGTGCGTACGCATGCAGCAGCGGTTTCAACGCGAAGCCCGCGAAGACCGCGAAGAACCAAAGAGGCAGACCGCAGCGAGCGCCACGGGAACACCGACAGCGCCCACGACGAGCCGCGAACGAAGTGAGCGGGCTGCGGGTCCAAGCGCACACCCTGCTCATTCCGTTCGCCAATGGCACGAGCGTTCAGCCTTCCTTTCCCTCCTCCTCTTGCTCCGCGCCTCATCCGCCCTGGCCGCCCCACCCCACCAGCACTAAGTCCTTAGTCCTCAGTCCTCCCCCTCGTGCCCAGTGCCGAATGCCTGATGCCTCCCTACTCAACCCGCTGGTTCCCATTCGTCGGCGCCGACGGCTCGATCTCCGGTGGCCCCTGGCGCCGCGGCTCGGGAGCGGGGATCGGCGTCGCCTCGGTCCAATCCACCTTCGCCGCGCCCAGCAGCGTGCCGGTCGCGAACGCCAGGTCCACCAGCGCGATCTGGTAATCCGTCACCGCGCGGATCTCGGAGAGTTGCGCCTCGGCCAGCGCCGCCGCGGCCTCGAGCACGTCCGTGCTGGTGCGCGTGCCGACCTCGTTCTGGCGCTGCTCCGCGTGGAACGTGCGCGTCGCGGCGACGACGGCCTGCCGGGCCGCGAGGATGCGCTGCCACCCGGCCGTCACCTCGTCCACCGCGTCGTACACCTCCTGGCGGATCGCCTGCGCCCGCGCGTCCTTGGTCGCCAGGCGCTGGAGGCGCGTCAGGATCGCCTCCTGCACGCGAGATCGAGCCGCCTCGTTGCCGATCGGAATCTCACCGCTGAGCCCCAGCGACCAACTCTCGAACTTGTTGCGCGCCAGCGAACTGAGCGAGCCGCGGAGCCGGTCATCAAGGCCGCTGACGCGGTACTGGTAGTCCAGCGTCAACAGCGGCAGCGCCTGATTGCGGTTGAACTCGATGTTGATCGCGTCCTGCGCCAGGCGGAGTTCGAGTTCCAGCATCTCCATCCGCCCGCCCGGGCCGAGAGCAATCTGCGCCAGCGCCGCGGCGTCGAACTGATACGGCACGGGATCGGGCGGCGTCGCCGGCTCGACCAGCGCCGGATCGCCGATGTCCAGGTCCGGGGCGTTGATGATCCGCTTGAGTTCGCGCTGCTGCCGCAGGACCTCGTTCTCGGCGATGATGATCGCCTCCAGCCGCTCCGCAACGCCCGACTGGGCCCGCACGATCTCGACCTCCGGCTGGTCGCCGGCGCGCACGCGCCGCTCCGCCCGCGCCAGTTGCTCCGCCGCCAGTTCGTACTGCTGCTGCGCCACCTCCAGCGCCCGGCGCGCCGCGTACAGCCGCCAGTACGCCCGGTCCACCGCCGCCAGTTGGCGGATCACCTCCAGTTTGGTCGTCGCCTCCGCGATGTCCTGCTCCAGCGCCGCGATGCGGATCGACGCGGTGTTCGTCCGCCGCCCGGCGCTGCGCAGCAGCGGGTGGCTGATAGAGAAGATCAGGTCGGTGTCGTACGCGGTGTTGAGCGCGAAGAACTCGTTGGCCGTCTCCGTGCGTGAGCCGATGAAGTCCACCGTGGCCCGCCCGCCGGTCCGCAGCGGGATCTCCACCCCCGCCCCGGCGCTGAGCACGTCGCTCTGGTTGCTCGCCGTCACGTCGAAGACGGGGTTGTCGTTCTCCGCGTAGTTGACCCGCGGGATGAACACCGCCTCGAACTTCGCCTCTTCCTGCCGCAGACCCTCCGACGCCAGCAGCGGGTTGACCACCACGACGCGCAGGTCGAGGTTGTTCTCCAGCGCCGCGGCCCGCGCCTCCTCGATCGTCAGCGGCACGCGGCTCATCCCCGCGAAGCGGCTCCGCGGCGGGGGGATCGGCTCGCCGACTTCCGCCGGCCGCGTCGGGATCTCGGCCGTGTCGGCGTACCGCTCGGGCTCGAAGCGGCGGATCACCCGCAGCCGCTCCTCGGCGGCCCGCGGCGGGTAGTCGCGATCGCTCGAGAACAGCGGGTTGGTGCATCCCCCCACTCCCCCGATCCCCCCCAGAGCCCCCGCCGCCACGACCAGCGCCGTCGCCGCGCGTCGCAGCAAGAGTTCACCGCGGAGGGCACGGAAAGAGCCGTTGGGGCTGGCCTTGGTCATCGCCGTGCTCTCCCCACAGTTCCCATCTCCGTGATCTCCGTGTGCTCGGGGGTGAACGTTCTTTCCGATCCGAAGTGGGCGCGCAAGGGTCATCGACAAAGCTCCGGGCCGTCCCGTCAACAAAGGGAGGGAGGAGGGAGAAAAAAGCCTACTCGTGCCGCAGGGCCACGATCGGGTCGAGCCGCGCGGCCTTGATGGCCGGGAACATGCCGAAGATGATCCCCGTCGCCGCGGAGAACCCGACCGAGAGCCCCACGGCCCACATCGGCACCGCCGCCTCTTCCAGCCCCGGCAGGCGCGACAGGCCCAGCGTGATCAGTTGCCCCGCGATCAGCCCCACCGCGCCGCCGACCAGGCACAGGACCACCGCCTCGATCAGGAACTGCATGAGCACCACCTCCGGGCGGGCCCCCATCGCCTTGCGCAGGCCGATCTCCCGCGTCCGCTCGCTCACGCTCACCAGCATGATGTTCATGATCCCGATCCCGCCGACGACCAGCGAGATCGACACGATCCCCGCCATGAAGATCGTGATCCCCGCCGCCAGCGCGTTGAACTGGTCGATGATCTGCTGGAGCACGCCGATCTCGAAGGTGTCCTCCATCTCCGGCGGCAACTCCCGCATCTTGCGCAGCACCCAGCGGACCTCGGCGATCGCCTCCTGGGCCGCCTCGGGCTCGGTGATCTGACCAATCGCGTAGTGGATGCGGGCGTCGGGGCGCATCGACTGGGCCTTGGAGAACGGGATGTAGATCTCCGAGCGTGTGTCCCCGCCGCCGAAGAGCATCCCCAGTTGTTTGGTCTCCACGACCCCCACGATCATGAACCGCTGGCCCGCGACGAGGATGAAGTCCCCCACCGGCTCCTTGTCCAGCCCCAGTTCTTCGATCGCCTTGTCATTGATCAGACAGACGTTGAGCAGTTGCTCCTCGTCGATCGAGTTGAACTGCCGCCCCTGCGTGACCGACCGCGCCTCGATCTCGTGCCACTCCGGCCAGATGCCGACGACCTGCACGCTGCGGATCGTGATCTCCTCGTTCTGCACCTCGTAGGCGCCGTGCAGCATCGGCGTGAGTTTGTCGATCGACGGGCAGTGCCTCATGATCGCCCGAAGTTCCTCGAGCGTCAGTCGGACCGAGTCCCGGGAGATCACGCCGCGGTACTTCCGCGGCACGGTCCCGTCCATGAAGATCTTCTTGGCGCCGAAGGTCTCAAACTGCGTCAGCACGTACCGCTTCAGGCCGCTGGTCGCCGACACCGTGCCGATCACCGCGGCGACGCCGATGATGATCCCCAGCGTCGTCAGCAGCGAACGGACTTTGTTGGCCCAGATCTGCGCCAGGGCCAGGAAGACCGTCTGGATGGCCAGCCGGACGAGAATCACCGCTGGCCTCCCGCCGGGCGCCCTGCCGGCGCGGGCGTCACGACCGGCGCCGCCGGATGGGCGCTGCCGTTGCCGGAGTCGCCGGCATCAGCGGTCTTCGTCGCCGCCCCCGCGGCGGCCACCGCCGCGGCCGTCTCCGCCGCCCGCTCGAGGTATTGCAGATGGATCGGATCCTGAAGACGCGGATAGTCCGAGACGATCCGGCCGTCGCGGAGCCGCACGATCCGCTCGGCGTGCCCGGCGATGTCCTCCTCGTGCGTGACGATCACGATCGTCTGCCCCTCGGCGTGCAGTTGCTTGAACAGCGCGATGATCTCCTCGCTGGTCCGCGAGTCGAGGTTCCCCGTGGGCTCGTCGGCCAGAAGGATCGACGGCTCGTTGACCAGGGCCCGCGCGATGGCGACGCGCTGGCGCTGCCCGCCCGAGAGTTGGTTCGGCCGGTGCTTGATCCGGTCCCCCAGCCCGACGCGCTCCAGCGCCTGGCGGGCCCGCTTCTTGGCCCCCAGCCAGTGCCGCGACGAGTAGATCAGCGGCAGCATCACGTTCCGCAGCGCGCTGGCCCGCGGCAGGAGTTCGAAACTCTGGAAGACGAACCCGATCTCTTCGTTGCGCACCTTCGCCAGCGCCGCGGCCCCCATGCGGTGCGTCGGGCGGCCATTGAGTTCGTAAATCCCGCGGGTTGGCCGGTCCAGGCACCCCAGGATGTTCATCAGCGTGCTCTTGCCCGAGCCGCTGGCGCCCATGATCGCCACAAACTCCCCCCGCTCGATATGAAGGTCCACGCCGCGAAGCGCATGCACGCGCTCCACGCCGACCTTGTAGACCTTCTCGAGTTTCTCGATGTGGATGGTCATGGGGGGATAGGACTAAGGACTAAGGATTGAGGACTGAGGACTGAGTGGCTCGGGAACGGAACGTCATCGCCGAATGTGTACATCCTCTCAAAACGAAGTCCTCAGTCCTTAGTCCTCAGTCCTCTTCTCATTCTTCTTCTCGCCCTTCTCCTTCTCGTCCTTCTTCTGCGTCCCCTCCTCCGCGACCTTCGCGTCGTGCTTGAGGTCCTGCAACACCTTGTACGGGCCGGCGGCGATCAGGTCGCCCTCGCTGAGGCCGCCCAGGATCACCGTCCTGGCCAGGTCGCTCGGGCCGATGCTCACCGGTGTCGCCACCGTCCTGTACCGGCCGACCTCGTTCGGCCTGGCGTCCGGGTCGGGCACGAGCCGGAAGACGATCCGCGTGAACGCCTTGCTCGTGTCGACGTACTGGTTCCCCTCCACGACCTCCCTGGGCAGTTCGTCCACGCGCCGGTCCAGCACCGCCTGGCTGGGCACCACGATCACATCACGCAGCGTCTCGACCTCGATCTCGCAGTTGCCCGTCAGCCCCGACAGCAGCAGCGGCCCGCTCTTGCGTTGCTCCTCCAGATCCTTCTCCGTCAGTTCGATGGGGATCTCAACCTCGAAGTACCCGGTCTGGCTGGCGTCGATCTTGCGCTTGAGGTTGACCAGTTCGACGACGCCGTCAAAGACCCGGTCGCGGTACGCGTTGACGTAGACCTTCACGCGCTGCCCGGCCTCGACCGGGCCGATGTTGCTCTCGTCCACCCGCGCCCGCATCATCATGCGGTCCAGGTCCGCGATCTCCATGATGACGGACCCGGGGTTGTTCAGCGTGCCGACGACGACCGTCTCCCCCACTTCCGCGTCGAGCGTCGTCACGACGCCGTCGATGGGGCTGGTGATGATCGCGTTATCCAGGTCCTTCTCGGCCCGGGCGATGTTCGCGCGCGCCACGTCGATCGCGCGCTCCGTCGCCACCAGGTTGGCCTGCGCCTGAAGGTACTCCGCCTCCGCGGCGTCCAGCGCCGACTGCGCCATGTCCTTGCTCTCGAACAGTCCGCGGGCCCGCTGCAGGTCGGCCTCCGCCTGCGCCAGCCGCGCTTTGGCCCCCTCCAGCCGCGCCTGCTCCGCCGCGAGGCTGGCCTGGGCGGACTCCAGCAGCGCCGCCAGGTCGCGCGAGTCGAGGCGGACGACCACGTCCCCCTCCTTCACCCGCGCCCCCTCGCGGAACGGCAGCGCCGTGATCCGCGCCGACACCTGCGCGGAGATCTTGACGTTCGTCGCCGGCTCGATCTGCCCGGGCGCGCTGACGGTGCGGATCAGTTCGCCGCGCGACACGCGCTCCAGCCGCACCTCCGGCAGGCGGGCCTTGGGGCGCAGCCGCTCCAGCATGGTGCGCCCCTGGTCCGACCGGGCCAGGAAAAACCCGCCGCCGCCGCAGACGGCGATGCACACGACCAGCGCGCCGACCAGCCACTTCCACACGGTGCGGGCTCCCGAGACCCCGCCGCCCCCGCGGTTGACCGATTCCCTCCCCCCGCCGGGTCTGCCCCGCGCCCCTGCCTCCCCGAAAACTCAGTCCCTGGCCCCCCGCCCGTGCTTGAACACACGCCGCTCGCCGCCCAAGTGTTCGGATGCGGGGAGTGGACCTTTCAACGCCCGCGATGACCTCAGGGCGCCCCCCGGGGAACCTCACCCGGACGCAAACCATATACGCCGCGGCGGCCGGCAACGTCACGCGCTCGGATCAACCCCCGCCGCTCAGCGGACCGCCGCCGGCTCGATCTCGGCCAGCGGCCGCGGGAGGCCGTCGCTGGTGACCTCGACGGCGACGCGGTATTCGCCGCGCTCCCGCGCCGCCGCGCGGATGTACCAGTTGGCCCGCTGGCCGGGGAGGAGCCGGTCCAGGGGTTCGAAGAGAATCCGGCCCCCCTCTCCCGCGGCGGCACGCTCCCCCTCGGGGTCCCCACCGCGGACCTGCCGCGGATCGGTCTGCCCCATTGCCTCGATGACCTCCAGCCCGGGGGGGATCAGCACGCCCACCGAGACGTTCCGGTCCTGCGTGCCGCTCTGGTTGATGAGCATGATCTGGAAGACCACCTCGTTGCCGACCGCGACCGGGTTCGGGTCGGCGCGGACGTCGAGCGTGATCGGTGTCGCGGCGATCAGGCGCGTCGCGACCCTCGCGCGGGCGTGCTCCTGGCCGGTGGCCTCGTCGCGCTCGCCGTCCACGGCGCGGATGCACGGCGCGACGACCTCGACGCTCGTCACCAGTTCGCCGGGCATCGCGCGGGCGAGCGTGAACGACGCGTATGCGGTCGTCCCCGGCGCGATGTCCCCCAGCGGAACCACCGCGAACCCCTCGCCGACGTCCGCCCCCACCGGGTCGAGGATCCGCACCGCCGCCTCCGCACTCTGCGGCGGTCCTCCACCGGACGCATCCGCAAGCGCGCCGGCTCGCACCTGCACGCGCGCCCCGCGCGCGATCCCGTTACCGGAGTTGGTCACCGCGACCGCGTACCGCAGCGCCTCGCCCGCGTGCGCGACCTCCGGCGCATCCACCGTCACCGCCAGCGCCGCTTGCGCCGCGGTCGAGACCGCCGACGCCGACCAGACCCGCGCCCCATCCTCAAGCACCGCGGCGGCCCGGCCGGCGTACGCCCCCGGCCGCAGGGCGCGGAGTTGCACCATCTCCTCGCGCATCTCCCCCGGCGCCAGACCCGGCACTCGGACCTCGACCTCTCCCCTCGGGCCGCTCCCGCCCACCAGCCCTTCCGCGAGCGCTTCGCGAATCACCAGCGGGCCCAGCGGCTCATCGGAGCGGTTCGTGATGCGGTATGTCACCGGGAGCAGGTCGCAGACGCTCCACTCCTCCGGCGCTTCACGCACCAGTTCGACGCGCGCCGGCGCCACCGCCAGCGGCGCGCACAGCGCCGGCGCGTACGACACGCGAACGCACGTTGCGCCCATCTCCTGCTCGCCCGCAGCCGACTGGGACACCGACGCGCTGGGCACGACGCCGGTCGCGCGGATCTCCGCGGACTGACCCGGCCCCAGCGCATCGAGGCGCCACACCTGCTCCTCCCCCTCGCGCCCCGCCGACGCCGGCTGCGCGCCGACAACCTCCAGCCCCGCCGCCAGGTGCTGGCGCACCACGAGGCTCTCCAGCGCGCACGACTGCGACAGGTTCGTCAGCCGGATCCGGTACGAGAACTCCTCCCCCGCGCGCACCCGCCCCGGCTCGGGGCCGACGTGCTCGACCAGCAGCAGGCTCGTGGCCCGATCGCCCGTCGGCAGCGCCACGCTCGTGACGACCTCCCCCTCGCCCGCCACCGCGCCGGCGACCTCGGGCCGTCGCGGCATCTGCTCACCTTGCTGGCCCGGCGCGCCGGCCGCGTCGCCGCGCGACCGCGGCGTGCGCACCTCACCGGGCTGCGAGCGCTCACTGCACCCCGCGGCGGCCATCACCGTCACGACCGCCGCCAGCATCCATGCCGCGCTGCATCCCCGGCGCATGCGAGCATCCCCCGCGCGGCGGCCGTGGCCGCGTGCGGGATCGTACGTGCCGGCGCGGGCGCGCCCGGTAAGGGCCGGTTCACCCCCCCCTCCCTCATTGGCATCCTGGCGCCTGCGCCTTACACGCCCAGGCGCTCGGCGAGCCAGTCGCCGGCGCGGTCGATCGCGATGCGCTGCTGCCCAGCGGTGTCTCGGTCGCGCACGGTGACGGTGTTGTCCTTCAGGCTGTCGCCGTCCACGGTGAAGCAGAACGGGCACCCCGCCTCGTCCATGCGCGCGTAGCGCTTGCCGATCGACTGCTTGGCGTCGAACTCAACGAAGCCGACGCGGGCGAAACGCCTGAAGAGGTCCTCGTGCAGCCGCTCGGCGACCTCGGGCATGCCGTCCTTGTTGACCAGCGGGAAGACCGCGGCCTTGATCGGCGCGACGCGCGGGTGGAACTTCATGAACTCCGGGCTGGCGCGCGAGTCGTCGCGCGTGTACGCCTCGCAGAGGATCGCCAGCACGCCGCGGTCGAGCCCCGCCGAGGGCTCGATCACGTGCGGCAGGTACCGCTCGCCGCGGCGCGAGCCGTTGGGGAGCACCTCGCCGCGATCGGTGTCGAAGTACTCGAGTTTGACCCCCGAGTGCTTCTGGTGCTGCGAGAGGTCGAAGTCGCCGCGGTAGGCGACCCCTTCCAGTTCGCCGAAGCCCGGCGCGGTGAACGGGAAGCGGTATTCGATGTCGCTGGTCGCCTTGGCGTAGTGGGCCAGTTCGTCCTTGTCGTGCTCGCGCAGCGCGAGGTTGTCGCTGGCCAGCCCGATGGACTTCCACCACTCCAGCCGCCAGTCGCGCCAGAAGGCGTACCACTCCATCGCCTCGGACTCGTGGCAGAAGAACTCGACCTCCATCTGCTCGAACTCGCGCGAGCGGAAGGTGAAGTTCCGCGGCGTGACCTCGTTGCGGAAGGCCTTGCCCGTCTGCGCGATCCCGAAGGGCACCTTGACGCGCGTCGTGTCCACGACGTTCTTGAACTGGACGAAGATGCCCTGGGCGGTCTCGGGGCGGAGGTAGACCTTGTTCTCGTCGGTCTGCTCCACTCCGGCCCACGACTCGAACATGAGTTTGAACGGCGCCGGCGGACCGAGGGGCGCGCCGCAGCGCGGACACGGCTCCTGAAGGCCCGTCTGGTTCAGTTGTTCGGTCCCAAGGTGACGCACGATCTCCTGGAGGTCCGGCGGGGCATCGGGCTGACCGTTGATCCTGGTCGCGAGCCACGAGAGCGTGACCTCCGGGTTGCGCACCAGGGCCAGGTTCGGAGCCAGCCGCTTCCCCTTGCCGCGGGCCCACTTCATGAGTCGGGCCGTGTCGATCTCGCCGGTGCCCGGCGTGAACTCCTGCAGCAGCGAGTTGAACCATTCCGATCCCCGCAGGATCTCCCAGTACTGATCGGCCCGAACAAAGTGGCCGCAGCCGGGGCACTTGCGCATCGGATCGGCAAAGGTCGCGAGGTGCCCGCTCGCCTCCCACACCTTCGGGTGCTGGATGATCGTCGTGTCCAGCGGAACCATCTCGACTCGCTCGCCGTTGGGGCCTTTGCGGCCCCAGGCGGGGCACATCACCACGTCCTGCCACCACGCGTCCCGCAGGTTCTTCTTCAGTTGCGCCCCCAGCGGCCCGTAGTCCCAGAAGCCGTTGA
>Ga0180217_1000303_pt1 | contig 88691 bp, 108 predicted proteins | sample eDN3rd37CBELigOP_FD_128521 | JGI IMG/M metagenome (GOLD analysis project Ga0180217, IMG submission 128521) | Enriched Organic Plus compost microbial communities from Emeryville, California, USA - eDNA 3rd pass 37_C BE-Lig OP (version 2) (version 2) ...
CGGCGTTCACGAGCCAAGACTGCACTGGTTGCGGGCACCGCCAGAAGGTGCCCATCGGGCGCCCCTACGAATGCGAAGCGTGCAGCGCCACGCTCGATAGGGACGTGAACGCTGCACGCAATACTCTGGCTCGCGGCCTGGATGGGGCCATCGGCGAGACCATGCTGGTAGCAGCAGGTCAATGACCCGAGAAGCCCCGGACCTCAGTCCGAGGAGTCATCACCGGCTCAGCCGCACCTGGACCATCCGCAGTCGTCCGCGATGCACTTCTGGCAGCCTTCGGTGCGGATGGTGGGGGCGCCGCACTTGGGGCAGGCTTCGCCGTTGCGCGCGGCTGGGGTTCCGGCGCGCGCTTTCGCTTCTTCGAGGGTGCTTTCGAGGGCTACGGCGATGAGGTCGGCGCGGGAGTGGACGATCCTGCCGCGGTAGGTGCCGTACATGCCGCCGTTGATGCCGCGTAGGGTCTTGATGATCGCTTCGGGCGGCACGCCCCATTGCAGCGCGATGGAGACGACGCGGCCGAGCGCTTCGCTGTCGGCGTTGACCTCTTCCCCGCCTTTGCCGCTGTTGACGAACACCTCGCGGGGGTCGAGGTCGCCGTTGGCGTTGACGGTGACGAAGAAGCTGCGCTTCTCGCCGTCGGGGCCGATGAGTTTGATCTGGTCGGTGAAGCCGTGCATGCGTTCGGGGCGCTCGTACGCGGGGTGGGTCGCCGTGTTAGGGGCGTTGGGGGCGTTGGTCGTGTCGCTGGTCATGGTTGGGGTGTCGGTGTTGGGCGTTGGTGTGGTCGCAGCGGTGCTGTTGGACGCATCGCCGGCGGTGAGGACTTGCAGGTCGCGGCTGCCGTCGCGGTAGACGGTGACGCCTTTGCAGCTTTGTTCCCACGCGAGCCTGTAGGCGGCGTGAACGTCCGTCACCTCGGCTTCGTGGGGGAGGTTGATGGTCTTGCTGAGGCTGTTGCCGGCGAGGGTTTTGCCGTTCTCGTCGCGGTCGCGCCACGCGAGGTCGTCGTTCCAGTCGTACGCGCGTTGGATGGCGGCTTGCATGAGCACGTGCGCTTCGGGGGTGATGTCGTGCGCGGTGAGGAACGCTTCGAGGCGCGCGTCCGCGGGCAGGTCGGGGAGGAGGGGGGTGAGGCTGCCCTTGTGCTCGTTGAGGGCGGCGACGAGCTTCTCGCGGTCCCAGCGGCCGTCGTCGGTGACGAACGTGGCGCTTCCGCCGTTGGCGAGGTGCGCGTTCGCGTCGAGGGTGTCGAGGATCTCGTCGAGGAGCGGCTGGACGACGGTGACGTGTTCGGTGCCGATCTTGCGCACGAAGGTGGCGGCGTACATGGGTTCTACGCCGCTGCTTACGCCGGCGAGCATGCTGGTGGTGCCGGTGGGCGCGACGGTGAACACTGCGATGTTGCGGCGTTTGAGGCCGGCGCGTTCCACGCCCGGGGGAACACCGCGCTCTTCGCCGAGGTGGTGGCTTTCCTCGAGGGCGGCGTCGCGGAGGTCTCGGACGACCCGCTGCGCTGTTTCGCGGCCTTGTTCGCTGTCGTAGCGGACGCCGAGCTTGATGAGCATGTCGGCGAGCCCCATGAGGCCCAGGCCGATCCTGCGCTTGTCTTCGATGGCGGCGGCGATCTCGGGTAGCGGCGCCTTCTCCGCGTCGAGCACGTCGTCGAGGAACCTCACGGCGAGCCGGGCGGTCTCCTGGAGGCCGAGCGTGTCGCAGTACGGTTCGCCCTGGTCGTCGGTGCGGACGAAGGCGGCGACGTTGATGGCGCCGAGGTCGCATGGTTCGGCCGGGTAGAGGGGGATCTCGCCGCAGTTGGCGCTGACGATCCCGCCGGCGTACAAGCCGCCGGGCAGCTCGTCGGGGACGAGGTAGGTGTGCAGCTCGTCGACGGTGCCGTTGTACACGTCCGCGACCCCGGCACTTTCGACGCTCACGACCTTGTGGTTGACGGCGGCGGTGGGCGCGTCCAGCTCGGTGGGGATGGGCACGTACTTGGCGCTGGGCGCGCCGCCGTACGCGAGGACGCTGTCGCCGGGTTTCAGACGCTGCGCTTGCACCTTCTCCCCTGCGAGGGTGAACAGGTGGTGGTCGGGCGTGCACCTGAGCGTCAGCCCTGAGTCGAACGTGACCTTGACGATGGGCGTCGCCGCGCGCGTCTTGCGGGGGTGGCGCATGAGGCGCACGGTGATCTCGCGCGTCTTGGGGTTCATGGCCCACACGGGCACGTCGCGGCCGGCTGCGGCGAGTTCGGCGATGGCGCGCGGGCCTTCGGTGGTGAGGATGCGCGTGTCGCCGGTGACGCACGGGTTGGTGGCCATGATCGGCCCGTCCGTTTTCAGGAGCGGGTTGTGGCTGTTGACGGTGTCGATGAAGATCACGCCCGGTTCGCCGGTAGCCCAGGCGTGCTGCGCGATGGCGTCGAGCGTCTCGGCTTCCGGGGTGCCGTTCCGCGCGGCGGCGGTCATGAACTCGTCGCCGGCGAGGACGCTGATGTTGAACGTGCTGATGTCGCCTTCGGCGGCTTCGCGGTCTAGGTCCTTGGCTGTGATGAAGTCGAGCAGGTCGGGGTGCGTGGCGGAGAGGGTCGCCATGCCGGCGCCTCGCCTCGTGCCGCCCTGCCTGATCACGCGCAGGGTGGGGGCGTACACGTACCTGAGCGTCGCAACCGGCCCGGCGTGCTCCGCGCCGCCCAGGGTCGCCCACCTGGCGAAGTTGTCGTAGATCTCCGCGGCGAAGCTGGCGGGACCGGAGCTGTTGCCGCCGCTGCCTTTGACGGGCGCCCCTTCCTCGCGCAACTCGCTGAGGTCGACGAGCACGTCCTCGCCGCGCAGCAACGCAGCGACCATCTCGGCGGCGGCGTCCCAGATGCCTTCCACGCTGTCCTTCACGAGCACGCGCGCGGCGCCTGGCAGGTCGGCTCCGCGCGCCGCGAAGGCGAGGTGCTGGTACGGCTTGGTGACGTACTGTCCGGTGACGAGGTCCATGAAGGTGCCGTCGCGGACCTTGTCGTGGTCGGCGTGGGAGGGGTCGATGGTGACGTGCGCGCGCCCGACCGGGCCGGCGTATGGGCGTTTGGGCGGGATGGCGTCGAGGTTGACTCCGTTGCCGCCGCCGACCTTGGTGACGAGCGCGAGCTTCTTCGCGAGGTGCAGCACCCCTTCGGTGCCGCCGTCGGGGAGCGGGGTGCTGTCTTGAACGAAGCAGTTCAGGAGGTTGCCGTGTTCGGTTCCGGCGCCGGCGAGGATGCGCCCGCCGGGGATGAAGCGCCGCTCTAGCATCATGCGTTTGTACGCTTCGGCGTCCTCGGGGGTCTTGGCGACGTTCTCGGCGACGCGCGCGGCGCCGCCCGTGAACGTCTCGCCTGGGTGTTGCGCGTACTGCCTGGCCCAGATGCGGTCCGCGAGGGGCGGCTCGGGCGCGTTCTCTTCGGTGGTGGTGGTCATCTCTGCTCTCCGACTAAGAGGGGCGGTTCTCCCATCCTAGCAATCGCGGTTGGGGCTTGCGGGGGCGCCGCGCGCGTCGCTTCAGCGCCCCCGGGCTGGGTCAGCGCGGCGTGGCCTGCGCGGGCAGGGCGTAGCGTTCGTCGCGGAGGGCGTTCTCGCCGGCGAAGGCGATGAGGGTGACGTACCGGAAGTCGCCTTCGCCTTCGACGCAGCGGTCGTCGTCGATCGCCTTGGCGCCGCGGCTGTACTTGATGATCTTCTTGAGGTTGCGGCGGGTGTTCGCTTCGAGCTCGCGGCGTTTGTAGACGAAGCCGCGGTGGTAGACGGCGGGGATCCTCTCGCCGTTGTCCTCGAGCATGAACTTCCGCGCGCCGATGAGGCGCCAGTCGAAGTCTTCTTCGTTGGCGAGGGGGAGGCGGTACCCGCCGGGCGGCACCTCGCCGCTGGTGCAGCCCTTGGCGCCGTAGTGGCGCATGGCGTCGTACATCTTGTCCTCGGGCACGGTGACCGTGAACTCGATGCCGATGGGGTCTCTGAGTCGCAGCGTGACCTGCCGCCTAGTGGTGTTCTCGTCGGTGTTCATGGTGGTGTGCGCCTTTCCTGGGGTTCGCGCTTACGCGCGTGGGGTCTCTCTTGCCGCCAGGCTTCGCTTCTGCCTGCTCTGCGGCGCGGCGGCGGGTGGTTAAGTGGGAGGAACCCTAGAGCGTCGCTGCTAGGGTTCCTGTTCAGGCTTGTCGCCTGCCGCCTTTCGCCCCCGTCGGGGGGTCCGGTGGCTAGCCGGTGGCCGTTCGCTGGTTCACGCGTTCGGCTACGAGCTGCGCGAGCACGTCCGCGTGGCAGGCGTGCGGCGCGCAGTAGCACTCGAGCTCGACCCGCTGGCCGCGCATGGCGGCGAGCGCGATCTCGTTGAGCGCCTTGCGGATCCGCTCGTCCTTCTGGGCGAGCTTCTCCTTGAGGTAGGCGGCGTAGGCCTGCACGGCTTCCGCGCGGCTGCCTACCTTCGTGGGCGCCTTGGTGCCGTCCTTGTGCGTGAACGGGTTGCCGAGGGGTGAGCCGCGGCCTACGTACACGCGGATGGCGCCGGGCGCCGGCGGCGTCCCTTTGCGGACGACGGTGATAGTGCCGCGTCCCGCGGGGATGGGCCGCTTGCGAAACGCGTCGAGCTTCTGGAGGGCTTTCTCCTCCGCTGCGCGCGCGTTCCGCGCGAGCTCTTCGGCGGCGTCCAGTTCGAGGCGTTCGCAGTGACGCTCGAACGTGACCTGCCAGGTGCGGTAGTAGTTCCTGACAGGCCGCCCGACCCGCTTGGCGTACTTGACGCAGTTCGCGGTGCCGCCGGGCGTGCCGTCGAAGAGGGCAACGAGGAGGTCGCAGTTGTCGACCATCCATTCGTTGCGGACCTGCATGAGGCGGGGGTGGTAGAGCTGGCCTTCGCTGGTGTCCACCACCTCGTCCGCCTTGCCGAGGAGCCACCGGTATCTCTCCTGCGACTCCTTCGGCCACCGGCTTTCCTGCCCCTTGAACGGGATCGCCGCGGTGAACGGGACGCCCATCCTGAGGGCGGCTTCGGCGAGCGCCTGGTCCCACCCGAGCGCCATGCCGCTGATGACCTTCCCCGGCTTGAGGCTGTGGAGGACGGTCATGGCGGTGACGACGAGCGCGTTGTACGCCCAGGTCTCGTACCCGCCGAGCTTCTCCGGCCGGTGTCCGGTCCCCGCCACGGTCAGGCCAGGCTCGATCTTGCTCATGGCATGGTCCTTTCTCCTGACGGGGCGCTTCAGCGCCCTACCGCCAGGCGCTGAAGCTGAAGACCGTGAACGGTCTCTGCCCCGAGGATACATGCGCCGCCGATACCGCGCCATCGCGCGGAGCGCCGCGCGTCGGGCGCGAACCGGTCTCGCGCCGCTCCCCGACCTTCACAGAAGTGGGGTCTGGGGCGGGATGCCCCGTACTTCAGTACGGGGAGGGATAGCCCCAGGGTGTCCGTATAGACACCTGATCCTCTGGTTTGGCGGTTGACTATGGGTATGCTGGTGACGCTTCGTTACACGTACCGCTTGCGGCCTGGCCGCAACGCGGTTCGCGCCCTCGAGCGCGAGTGGAGCGTGTGCCGCTGGTTGTGGAATCAAGCGGTGGCCGCTAAGCGCGAGCGGCGCTACTGGTTGAAGGACACCGACCTGACGCGGCTGCGCGCCGAGCACGCGTGGTTGGCGGCGGGTTCGGTGGTGGCGCAGCAGCAAGTGCTTCGCGCCTTCCGGAGCGATAAGAAAGCTAGGCGTTTCAAGAGCGCTAAGCGTGACTTGCCGAGCATGAACTACACCCGGCGCGGCTTCTCCATCCAGGCGGGCCGTTTGCACCTGCCGCATAAGACGGTGATTCCGGTGGTGTGGTCGCGCGAGCTCCCTAGCGAACCGAGCAGCGTTCGCGTGTACCGCGACTCGTTGGGGCACTGGTACGCCAGCTTCGTGGTCGAGCGCGAGGAGGAAGCCCTCGAGCCGACCGGCAAGGCGGTAGGTATCGACTGGGGCGTGAAGCGGGTGGCCACCGCCACCAGCCCGGCCTATGACCTGCCGCACGCCGAGCGCACCCGTAAGGCAGCGGCGAAGCTGGCCAAGTACCAGCGGCGCATGGCGCGCCGGCAACCGAAGCCGGGCCAGAAGGCCTCCAGAGGCTACCGGCAGGCGAAGCTGCAGGTCGCGAAGGTCCATAAGAAGGTCGCGCGGCAGCGGCAGGACGCCGCCCGGAAGTGGGCGCGGAAGGTCGTAGCCGAGTTCGACCAGATCGCGGTGGAGGACTTCGAGCCCAAGTTCCTGGCGCAGAGCAGCATGGCGAGGAAGGCGGCTGACGCCGCCATCGGCGCCACGAAGAGGGAACTGATCGAGTTCGCTAAGCGGGCGGGCCGGACGCTGGTCCTGGTGCCGCCCGCCTACTCAACGATGACGTGCGGTTGTTGCGGGACGAGAGCCAAGTCGCGCCTGCCGCTCGAGGAACGAACGTTCCGTTGCGACGCATGTGGCCATGTGGCTGATCGCGACCGGAACGCCGCGAGGGTGATCCTCGCCGCGGCTGGCTTCAACCGCGCTGGTGTTGACGTCGTAAGACGACCGGACCCGCCTTGTGCGGGGATGGCCGCTGACTGAGCCAGGAATCCCCGTACCTTCAGTGCGGGGAGGATGTCAAGCGGGCCGCTCGAGGATCGGCAGGCGGCCTTGCAGTTGCTTGGCGATGCGTTCGACGGTCGCCTTGTGGCTGTCGTCCTTGGCGGCGACGACGGTGATGGCGGTGATGGGCGCGATGGCGATGATGCCGCTGCGGTACTGGGGTTCGGGCGCGTCTTGCGGGAGCGGCTCCACGAGGTAGGCGGTGTCCTTGCTGACGCGCCGTTCGGGCAGGAGTCGGTCGTCGCTGGTGATGCGCGTGCCGTTGGCTTCGGCGAGCGCGTACCAGTACCGCGTGCAGCTGACGTTCCCGTCTCGCAGGTGCGTTTCGTCGCCGGTCTGCGCGAAGCGCGCGCAGCGGCCCTTGAGGCGGTGGTCGGGCAGGTGCGGCGCGAGGTCGGCGGCGTTGGCGACGACCGCCTTGGGGTGCACGAAGTAGACGCGGCTGTCGGGGGTGAGTTTGTCGAAGTCGAGGTTGCGGCTGACCTTGCGGCTGAAGCCGTGTAGGCGGCCTTCCTCGAGGAAGTCCGTCGGCATCGGGTAGTGCTGCTCCCCGACCCAGTCGATCACGTGGTAGACGCCCTTCACGGGCACGAGGGTGACGCCGATCTTCTGGTCGGTGGTGTACGGCTTGGGAGGGTCGACGAGCAGCTGCTCGAGCGGCGCGCCGCCGACGCCCACGCCGCACTCTAGGTAGACGGCGCCTTGGGTGCGAGCCTCGCCGCAGCCGCGCGCGACGCCGGCGCGCGCGAGCGGCGGCTGGTTGGTGGCGGGGTTAGGCATCTGCGCGTTCCTTCTCGATGTCTTCGAGGGCGGTGTAGAGCTCGTCGATGGTGAGTCCATCGGCGAGGGCGCGGCGGGCGGCCATCTGGAAGGTGTGCCGCGGGTCGGGCGGTGGCGGCGGCTCGAGGAGGGCGGTGACCGCTTCGAGCGCTTGTTGCTGGTCGGCGCGGCGGATGCTGGTCACGTCCTCCTGCGTGACGGTGCCCTTGTCTCGCAGGACCTTGGCGGCGGCGCGCTTCTGGTCGGGGGTGAGCTTGGAGACGGCGTCGGCGACGCCGAGGCTGACGCGCTTGGCTTCGACCGCTTGGATGACCTCCTCGGGCAGGTCGAGGAGGCGTAGCCGCGCTTGGATGGTGGCGGTGGAGATGCCGAAGCGTTTGGCGAGGTCTTCGGGGGTGAAGCCGCCGCGCTGCACTAGGGCGGCGAGGTGCTTGGCTTCGTCGAGGGGGCTGTAGGCGCGCGCGAGGTTGGCGGTGGCGGCGAGCGCGTCGTAGGCGAGGCCGCCGCCTTGCGGGAGGACGATGGCGGGGACGTGCGTGACGCCGTTCTTCTGGGCGGCGTCGAGGCGGCGGCGGCCGTCGATGACGCGGTACTTGTGCTGGCTGCCCGCGGGGAGCTCTTCGACGTGGATGGCGGTCACCATCCCGAGCTCTTCGACGCTCTTCATGACGGCGTTGCGGCCGGTGGCGTTCCATGGCGCGATGTCGGCGACCGCGACGGTCTGCAGTTGCGGTTGCGGGCGCGGGAACAGCGGCGCTTGAGTGGTGGCTTGCTGGTTCATGTCGGTCTCCTCTGCGGGGCTCTCCTGTCCGGCCCCTTCCCTTCCGCTCTTGCCTTGGCTTAGGTGTTGTCGGCTCTGGCGCCGCGGTCGGCTCGTGTCGGCTCTTGACGCGGCGAGCCCCCGGCCTGGGACTCATCCAACCGGGGGCTCTTGCGCACTCGCGGCGCGCGCGGTCAAGTTCTCGCCCCCGGCGCGCGCTGGGCTGGCCGGGGGCTGGCGGTGGCGTTCGTCGCCTGGCGGGCCCGTTCAGGGGTTCCCGCGTCGATGGCCCGTTGGGTCGCCTACGTAGTGACGCGCCTCTCGTCGTCGGCGGTTTCGCCTTCGGCTTGCCGGCGTTTGTAATCGGCTACCCAGCGGTAGACGGTGGCGACGCCGACGCCGTGCTTGCGGGCGATCTCCAGGTACGTCCAGCGGCCCTTCTTCCAGTCCTGGATGGCTGCTTTGCGTTTGGCGTCGTAGTCCTTGAGGATGGTGATGCCGAACTTGCGGTAGCCGTAGCTGGCGATGGTGCTGGCGTTCGGGTAGCCGTGTTCGCGGGCGATCTCAGCGTACGACCCGAGGCGCGCGAGCTCGGCTCTGAGCCACTCCTCGTTCCAGTACAGGGGAAGGTTGCGTTCCTTGAGCTCTTCGACGCTGAGCCTCTCGACGTTCTTGACGCGGTTGTAGCGGCCCCTGAGTCCTTGGCGGCGCGCGAACGCCTTCTCGAGGTCGCCGTCGACGAGCCATGGTTCTTTCACGCCGAGGCGGAACTCGTACCCGTCGTAGTCGATGAGGAGCACGAGGTCGTTGCCGTCGTTGATGACCTGGGTTCCGATGATCTCGATCTTCGCGCCGATGTCGAGCAGGTGCGCGAGCTTGCGGGTGAACGCTTCTTGCGTGCCGCGCTTGAGGCGCCCGCGTCTGCGCGGCGTCTGCTGCTCGGTGGCGTTCTCCGTGTCGTGCTCGGCGGCGTCTAGGTTGTCGTTTCGTTCCTCGGTCGTGCTCACGCTGCATCCTCTCCGTGGTTCGCGCCGGTTCGTGGTGGCGCGATGGAGGGCTGCTGCCGCGTTCTCCCCCGTTCGCGGACCCGCCCCTTCCATAACCATAGGTGGTGATAGGCGGCCTTGTCGAGAGCGGCGGTCGCGTGGGAGGTTCCGGCGTTGCGTTCCGCCTTGGGTTTCTCATCGTCGCTATCGGCTTCTTCTCGGTCCCTTCGCCCTTCTGGGGGTTGGTGTTGTGGCGGGTCGCGGGTCTCGCCCGGTCGTGGGGCGGTTGGGCTCGTTCGCCGGTTGTGTTCAGTCGCGGAGGCCTTCGAGGCGGTGACCGCTCGCGTTGATCACGTCGCCCCAGTAGGGGGCGTACCACCGGGTGCGTCTGCTGGTGGTGATGTCGTCGCCTCGTCGGTGGTACTCCTCGGTGGCGATGAGGTAGGTGGTGACGCGGTGGTCGCCGATGCGGACGTTGAGCGTGTCGGTGACCGTGTGCAGGTACGCGACGGTCGTGATGTCGTCCGGTCGGGCGGCTTCGGCGCTTTGGTAGTGGCGGGCGGTGCTTTCTCCTCCCCAGGTGAGGCCCACTTGGAGGCGGCCTGCGGGCGGCAGTTCGAGGAGGGGCGGGTCGTAGGTGGTGACGCCGCTGTCGTCGTCGATCCTGGCGAGGTGCACGCCGCTGTCGTTGATGATGCGGTACGTTTCGCGGGCGCCGGCTGGGCCTTCGTAGCGTTGGTGTTGGTGGGGGGCGCCCGTGAGGAGGGTCGGGGCGAGGGTGGTGAGGCGGTAGGCGCCGCCGGTTTCGTCGAGGTAGGTGAGGGTGACGCCGGGTTCGTTGGGGTGGTAGTCCGCGGCGGGGGTGAGTGGTGGGCGCAGCGGCGGCCTGGTGATGGTGGTGTGGGTGGCGGGGGCGCAGGCGGTGAGGAGCGCGAGCGCGGCTGCGAGGGCGAGGGTGGCGGCGTGTCGAGTGGTCATGGGTTGTCGTTGCCTTTCGGTCGGTCTTCTCCCTTGGTGGGGCGGCGTCTCTTCTTCCAGCGTCGGCTGTTGGGGCCGCCGCGCAGGTCGATGTCGACGCCGCACGACCTGAGCCCGTTGATGTGCGCTTCTTCCGCTTGTTCGCTGTAAGCCCAGGCGGCGTGCTTCTCGATCGCTTGCTCGGTCGTGTCCTTGGTGGGCCACTTGGCGACGATCGGGTAGAGGTCGGTTTCCGCTTGGCTGCGGGGAACCTCGAGTTTCCGCGCGACGCCGAAGGCGAGCAGCAGTACGCGGTGCTTCTGCCCTTCGACGGGTGTCCAGGCGGCGAGGCCTTCGACGGTGCGGCGCCACCGGAACGCCTTCTCGTCCTCGGTGAGGCGCTCTTCCTCGTCGAGGCCGATCCTGTGCCGCGCGTCCAGTACGTACGTTCGGCGCGGTTCGTCGGGCAGCGGGTAGGCGGAGCGGATCTGCTCTTGGGTGTAGAGGCGTTCGGGGTTCTCGATGATGCGTTTGACGAGGAACGGGTCGTTGGGGTCCTTGCGGTGGTGGTAGCCGGGGACGCGCAGGACGCGGGCGATGTCCTTGGATTGCACGCAGCCGCCGAAGCGTTTGATGAGGTGCTGGTTGGTGAGCGCGTACTCGCGCGCGTCGACGTTCTCCCCTGCGGCGGCGTACCAGTAGCAGTGGAGGCCGTTCTTGCTTTCGACGATGGCGCTGGGCGGCAGTTCGGCTTTGATGAGGGTGAGGACCTTGTCGAGTTTCTCTTTGGGGGTGGGGGCGTCGTCGATGTCGCAGATGTACGCGCGCACCTTGACGATGTTCTCGGCTTTGCGGCCTTTCCCGTCGGTCTGGTTGACGGTGAAGAAGACGCCCATGCCGTTCTCGTTGAGTCGTTGGAGGGTGTCGTGGTGCTCTTCGAGGGTGCCGTGGAGTTGGTGCGCGTAGCCGTGGGCGGTGTCGTGGTCTTTGAAGGTTTGGAAGGTCTGTGGGCCTTCGAGGAGGGTGAGGAGGGGGCGCGCCGCTTCCTTCTCGGGCATTCGGGTCACCTCAGGCGGGCGCGTTCTTGGGCTGGCGAGCGAGGTGTTCACGCTTCGCTTTTGCGATCTGCGCTTCTATCTTGTCGGCTCGGTGTTGCCGGAAGATCGTGAGTTCGTACCCGTCTGAGCCGGCGGTGCTGATCTGCACGGTTCCGGTGCCGAGGAGGCTGGCGAGGATTGGGGTGCGGATGCGCACGTCGGTGATGCGGTCGAGCCGCACGACTTTGGTGTCGCGCACGAGGATGCCGGTGTTGGCGATGATCTGTTCGCTGGTGAGCACCCAGGCGTGTTGCAGGTTCTCGAGGAAGCTGGCGATGGCGAGGGCGGCGACGGCGGCTGGGAGGAGGGCGCTCCATTGGGTGTGGATGAGGGTGTGCGCGCCGAGCGCGAACGCGAAGGTGGCGGCGTAGGCGATGGCGGGCAGCGCGAAGCTGGCGCGGTAGCGGTCGATCACCTCCCCCCTGTCCCGCGTCTGCGTCACTTGGTCCTCGCGATGATCTCTCTCGCGGGCTGGTGGTCGGCGTCCGCGGCGCGGCTCCATGCCTGGTACGCGGACGCCGTGTCGCCTTGCAGGGCGTACGTCCACGCGATGAGGTAGAGGGCTTCGCCCGCGTCGCCGGTGAGGTGCTCGGCGGCGGCGCGCGCCTCTTCGTACCGTTCCAGGAGCATGTTGGCTTGGTACGCGCCGCGCGCTACGCGCGGGTCGTTCCAGTCGGCTTCTTGGTAGTGGGCGAGGGCGGTTTCCGGGTCGTTCGCGGCGAGGGCGAGGTCGGCGGCGTACGCGTGGTCGGCGGTGGTGGCGTGCTGTGACGCGGCGGCGGCGTTCGCGTGCTCTAGGGCGCGTTGCTGGTCGCCGAGGCGGTGGTGGGCGCGGGCGAGCAGCGCGTGCATGGCGTGCGTCGTGGCGTCGTCTTCGCTTCCCTCGGCGGCTTCGAGGGCCGCTTCCGCTGCGGTCACGGCGCTTGCGTGGTCGCCGGCGGCTTCGAGGTTCAGCGCGGCGCGCGCCTGCGCGGTCGCGGGGTCGCCGCCGAGTCTCGCGGCTAGCTGGTGTTCGCGGGCGGCGGCGGCGTGCTCGCCGCGGCGCTCGAGTTCGAGGGCGGTGACGGTGCGGGCGGTGTGGTTGGCGGGGTCGATGCGTAGCGCGGCGTTCGCCGCCTCCGCGGCGGCGGCCCAGTCTCCTCGCTGGGCGCGGTACGCGGCGATCTCGGCTAGCGCTTCGGCGTCTTCGACGCTCGTCGCGTGCGCGGCGGCGGCCTGGTAGTGCCTGCGCGCGTACTCGTGCATGCCGGCTTTGGCGTAGGCGCGGCCTAGGAGCAGGTCACGGTCGTCGCCTTCCGCGGCGGTCAACGCGTACGTGACGACGCCGTCCTCCGGCAGCGCCTCGATGGCGGCGGTGGCGCGCATGCGCGCGAGTTCGGGCGTCTCCCCGGTGACGGTGAGGAGTTCGCCGATGGCGGTGAACGCCGCGGCAGGTTGACCGGTTTGGTAGTGGAGGGCGGCGATGGCGGTGAGGATGAGCCGCGCCGCGTCCGTGGTTTCGGGCGTGAGCGGGTGGTCGTCGTCGATGTTCGAAAGGTCGTCGACGCCCACTCTGGCTTCTAGCGCGGCGGTGAGCAGGTCGTCGAGCAGGGTGCCGGCGAGCTGGGTGTCGCCGGCGGCGGCGTACGCGATCGCGGTGTTGTAGCGGCTGGCGAACGTGGCGGGTTTGACGGCCGCGAACGCTCGCGCCGCGGCGATGTGGTCCCCGAGCAGCGCTTCGGCGTGCCCGAGGAGGAAGTACATGCGTGCGCGCGCCTCGTCGCTGGTGGCGGTGAGGGCGTTCATGAGGTGCGCGCGCGCCTCGGGCGCGTCGCCCATCTCGAGGAGCCTTTCGGCGGTGGCGATCGCGTCGAGGTCGGCGTCAGCTGCGGCGCCGAGCGGGTCGAGCTCCCAGGTGGCGATGCGGCAGTCGTGTTGGGGGTTTCGCCCTTGGCAGGTGGGCGGTTCGAGTTGCGCCGCGGCGGTCGTGAGCGTGAGGGCGGCGGCGATGGCGGCGATGGCGGCGGTGGCGCGCGTAGGGCGTGTGGGGCGTGTGGGGGGTGGCGTCATCGGGGCTCCTATGCGTCGAGGGTGGTGGCGAGCACCTCTTCGAGGGTGGTGTGGCCGGCGAGCGCCTTGTCGATGCCGTCTTCGCGTAGCGGCCGCATGCCGGCGGCGAGCGCGAGCGCGCGCAGCTCGTGGGTGGGGGCGTTGTCGCTGATGGCGTCTTCGATATCGGGCGTGACGGTCATCAGCTCGTGCACCGCGAACCTCCCGAGGTACCCGGTGTGGTTGCACTTCTCGCAGCCGCGCCCGACCTTGAGCCGCGCGTCGGGGTCGATCTTGTCTTCGAGCTTGAGGCGTTCGACGGTTCGCGGGTTCGGCGGTTTGGTGGTGGCGCAGTGCGGGCAGACGCGCCTGACGAGGCGTTGCGCGAGCACGCCGAGGAGGCTGGCGGCGAGGTTGTAGCTTTCCACGCCCATCTTCACGAGTCGCCCGGGGGCGCTGGGCGCGTCGTTGGTGTGCAGGGTGGCGAGCAGCAGGTGCCCGGTGAGCGCCGCTTCGGTGGCGATCCTGGCGGTGTCGGCGTCGCGCACCTCCCCGACCATGACGATGTCCGGGTCTTGCCGCAGGTAGGCGCGCAGCGCGTTCGCGAACGTGAACCCGGCGCGGGCGTTCATCTGCGCCTGGTTCACGCCCGGCAGTTCGTACTCGACGGGGTCCTCGATGGTGAGGACGTTCACGTCCGGGCGCGCCAGTTCCCTAAGGACGCTGAAGAGGGTGTAGGACTTGCCGCTTCCGGTGGGGCCGGTGATGAGGAGCATCCCGTAGGGTTTGTGGATCAGCTCGCGGAACCGTTCGAGGTTCTCGGGCGTGAAGCCGAGCTGGTCGACGTCGACGATGGACTCGGCTTTCTGCAGGACGCGCAGCACGACCCTCTCGCCGTAGATGCCGGGGGTGGTGCTGGCGCGCAGGTCGGCGGCTTGCCCGCCCCATTTGAACGGGATGCGGCCGTCTTGCGGTTGGTGCCTGACGGCGATGTCCATGTTCCCCATGACCTTCACGCGCGCGACCAGGCTTCTGGCCATGTCGCGCGGGAGGGTGGCGTGGTCGATGAGGCGTCCGTCGACGCGGTAGCGGACGCGCACCCGGTCCGCGGTGGTCTCGAGGTGGATGTCGCTGGCGCGCTTCTTGAGCGCTTCGGCGATGATCACGTTGACGTTGTGCACCGCGGCGCTGTCGACGTTCTCCTCGACCTCTTCGCCGGCGTCGGCGGCTTGTTGGGCGGTGCCGTCGTGGTCGAGCCGCAGGCCCGGGGCTTCGGCTGGGTAGTAGCGGTCGATGAGCGCCGCGAGCTCTTCGGGCGACGCGTACGCCGCGTCGACGCGCAGGCCGGTGATGGTCTCGATGGCGGTGATCTTGCGTATGTCGCGCGGGTCGGGGGTGAGGACGGTGAGCCTGTCGCCGTCGAGGCGCACGGGCAGGGCGTGATGTTGCGCGGCGGCTTCGCGCGTGAGGCGTTCGAGGGCGGCGGGGTCGACTTGCAGCGCGTCGCTCTCCTCGGCGGCGGGCGGTGGGTGCGCGGCGAGGCTCATGCCTTCGATTCTAGCCCTCGCATGCTGAGCGTGGCCTATGCTGGTGATGATGCCAGCCTACGTCTACCGTGCCTACGACCAGTCCGGGCGCCTCGTGCGCGGCACCGTCGACGCGCCGAACGAGGCCGCGGCTCAGGAGCGTCTCGCCGCGCGCGGCGTGATGACGTTCGAGTTGCGGCAACGTGACGCCGCGTTGGTGGAGTCGGGCCGCGGCGGCATACCCGGCAAGCTGTTGCCGTTGGTGACGCGGCAGTTGGCGACGGTGCTCTCTTCCGGCACGCCGTTGGTGGTGGCTTTGAGGGTGCTCTCCGATCAGCCGGTGCCTTCCGGCACGCGGGCGCTCTTGAGGGCGGTGGAGGCGGACGTGCGCGCGGGCGTCACGTTCGCTGACGCGCTCGCGCGGCACGCGGGGACGTTCAGCGAGTTCTACGTGCAGCTGGTGCGCACCGGGGAGCGCACCGGCAGCCTCGTCGAGGCGCTCGAGCGCGTCGCTGACTACTTGGAGAAGGTGGCGATGACCCGCGCGAAGATCGTCGGGTCCTTGATCTACCCGGCGAGCGTGCTGGTGGTGGGTTTGGGCGTGACGTTCGGGCTTCTGCGGTTCGTGGTGCCTGAGTTCGCGGACGTGCTCCGCGGCTTTGGCGCCGACCTGCCCGCCGCCACGCAGTTCCTGTTGTCGGTCTCCGAGTTCGTGCAGCGCAACACGCTGCTCTTGATGATGCCGTTCCTGCTCCTCGCCTTGGGTTACTGGGCGGTGATGCGCACGCCTCGCGGCCGCGAGGCGGTCGGGGAGTTCCTCCTCACCGCCCCGGTGGTGGGCGGGTTGGTGCTCAGGGGCGAGATGGCGACGGTCGCGTCCACGCTGGCGACCGCCGTGAACTCGGGCGCGCCGCTCGTCGACGGGCTCGAGTTGGCCACGGGCGCCAGCCGCAACTGGTTCCTGCGCAAGCACCTCGCCGCGGCGCGCGCGGACGTGGAGCGCGGCGGCTCGCTCAGGGACGCGTTCGGCGCGTCCGGCGCGTTCGCGAGCCTGTTCGTGTCGATGGTCGGCATCGGCGAGGAGTCGGGGAACCTCACGGGGATGTTGGAGAAGGTCGCGGAGTTCTTCGACCGCGAGGTGGAGGCGGCGGCGGGGCGGCTGGTGAGCATGCTGCAGCCCGCCATGATCCTGGTGCTCGGTTTCCTCATCGGCGGCTTGGCGTACGCGTTGTTCGCGCCTGTGTTCAGCCTGGTGACCGCCGGGCAGCGCGCGTTCTGACGCGCGGCGGGGGCGCGGCGCGCGGGTTTCCCGGTCTCGTATGCGTGGCGTGGTTATACTGGCTCGTGGAGGTAACCCTGTGAAAGTTAGTCGCTCCGCCGGGTTCACGCTTATGGAGATCATGATCGTGGTAGCGGTCATCGCGGTGCTCGCGTTGGCGCTGTTGCCGAACCTGTTGTCGTCGCGGCAGTCGGTGCAGGACTCGGCGATCGAGGCGTCGTTGCAGCGCGCCATGACGGCTCAGGAGCTGTTCTGGGCGCGGTGCGGGACGTACTGGGCGGGCGGATCGGGTCCCGCGGGTCGTTGCGGTTCGGATGGCGCGACGGAGTGGGGCCGCATCTACCGCGACAGCGACCCGAACGTGACCGTGACGCTGTCGGTGGCTTCCGCCACCGCTTACTGCATCCAGGCGTTCCACAGCGCCGACTCGAGCCGCATCTGGCGCGTGAACGGCTCCACCACCACCCAGGCGAGCCCCGAGGTGGGCACCTGCAGCGGTTAGTGACGTGAGGCTCGCGCACCCCGTAGCGGTGCCTGGAGCCTGGAAGGCGCGAGCGGGATTCACCGTCATGGAGGTCCTGCTCGCGCTTTCCTTGACGGTGGCGCTGATCGGTCTGCTGCTTGGCGGGGTGGTGTCGTTCACGCGGCATCGCGCGGCGGACGCGGCGTTGGAAGCGGTGAACGTGACCGCGAAGTCGCTCGAGGCGCAGCTGCGGCGCGACCTGGCGGTGCTGAGCCGCATCGGCACCTTCACGCAGGCGGGCGACTGCCCGCAACTGGTCACCGTGGCGGGCGGGGCGCTGCGCACCTCCTTGTCGCTGCTGGACGCGCGCGACGGCGGCCGGTTCACGGTGACGTACACGTTCGACGGCGCCGCTAGGCGCTTGACGCGTTCCGCGCCCGCCGCCGCGCCCGAGGGCGGCGCGCGTGTGTTCGACGGGGTGGTGTCGTTCCAGGTGGGTTGTTTACAGGGCGGCGTGGTGACCGCTTCGGCGGTGGTGCGGGAGAGGGTGGACGGCGCCGCGGCGGCGGTCGGGCAGCAGGTGGAGGTGCGGGTCGCGTCGGAGGTGAGGATGCGGTGAGGGGCGCGCGGGGCGTGGCTTTGTTGTGGGTGTTGGCGTTGGCCGGCGCGGCGGTGGCGTTGGCGGCGGGCGCGTTGGCGGTGTCGCGCATGACGGTGACGACCAGTTCGGTGGCGCGGTCGCGCGCTGACGGGTTGCAGTACGCGGCGGCGGCCGCTGAGGCGGTCGCGTCGCACGTCAGGCAGAACGCGGACCTCAGCGGCGCGCTTAGGCCCGGCGCGGCGCGCAGCGTCACCGGCGACCTGCCTCACGTGGAGGTCGGCGCGCGCTTCGAGGCGGACCTGTCCGGTTACGACCCGGGCGGGGCGAACGGCCGCTCGTTCCTGGTGCGGGTCTTCCCCGCCGGGGAGGCGCTGCCGTTCACGGCGCGCGTGACGCTGCGTAGCGACCTGACCGTCTCGGAGTGGTTCGTGTTGGATCACGAGGTGTCGTCGTGGACGCCGGGGGAGCAGGGCGTGCCGCGGTTCGCGTCGTGCTCGGCCGCCGTCGCGCGCGTCACCGCTGTCGGGTCGGGTTCCCCGGCCGCGAACGCGGTCACGTGGGCGTTCGCGCCGTCCACGCCGGCGCCTGACGAGGTGCGGGTGTCCTGGCGGGATCTCCGCGCCGGGCTGGACCGCAGCGTCACCGTGCCGGGGGGCGCTTCTCAGGCTGAGGTGTCGACGCCGCTGCTGGCGTCAGGGTCGGCGCGGCCGGAGCGGGTCGTTTACTCGTTGGAGGCGCTGTTCGACGGTGTGGTGGTGGACGAGTGCGCGGCGGTGGTAGTGACCGGCCGGTCGTTCTTCGAGGTGTCGCCGCAGTCCGTGTGCGCCGCGAACGACTCGGTGCGGGTCGCGTGGGACGTGAACGCCGCCTCCGGCGTGCAGGTGGTGTTGGTGGTGGGCGGCGGTTCGAGCGTGAAGTCGACCGCCTCGGCCGGCTCCATCTCGGTCGCGGTGCCTAGCGGCGCGAACCCGCGCGTGGAACTGCGCGCGCCGGCGGACGTGGGCGGCACGCGGGCGGTGGCGTTGACGCGCACCTGTTGAGCGCGTCCTTGATCGGCGTGGCCGCGCGCCGGCGTTCGCTAGAGCTGTGCGGCCTCCTCGCTCTGGCGGTTCGTTCTTAGGCGCAGGCCTTCTTGCCTGTCTTGTCGTCGCAGATGCAGCGGTGGAGGTCTTCTGGCGGGACGTAGCAGGTCGGCGGGTCGTCGGGTGTCATGTCGGTGGGAATGCTGGTGATGGTGATGGCGACGGTGACGCTGTCGGGCGTGAAGCCGCAGATGCCGTTGATCGGGTCGCGGGCGGTGAGGGCGAGGATGACCACCGCCGGCGTAACGGCGCGTAAGGGAGGGGGTTCGTGCGTTCCCGCGCGGTTATGGCGTCAGGGTGTTACGACGGGCGGCTGGTCGCCGCTGCCTCCGTCGCCGTCGCCTTCGGGCGGGAAGCAGACCAGGTTGATGTTCGCCCCGCCTAGGCATTCGCAGATGCAGTCATCGAGCTGCATCTTGTCGCAGGGGCACTCGGTGCACTCCGGGTGGTTGGGGTAGAGGTCGCAGAAATTATCGGGGCCGGGCGTGTTGCATTCGGGCAAGGTCGGGTCGTCGTCGCAGGTGGGTTCCGGCTCTGACGGGTCGCCGCAGTCGCCTACGCATACGTACTGGCTGCTGACGGTGACCCTCAGCGCCTCGGTGACGTAGTCGCCGCAGGCGCTGACGGCGGTGATGTAGAAGTCGTGGTGTTCGGTCTTGCCGTTGCCGGCGTTGACGGATTCCGGTTTGCTGCCGTTCTCGAAACCGTACCCGGCGCTGTTGAGGGAGATGACCTCGCCGCGCGCGTTGGTGTAGGAGGCGCTGACGGCGTTCTGGATGCTCCAACTGATGTTCGTGGTGACCGAGCCTGCGCCGCGGATCCTGATGTTGGTGCCGCGGCTGGAGCTCATCTGCACGACGGGGGCGGCGCAGCCGCGTTCGACGGCGATGGTTCGGCGCGTGTCGCCGGCGCGGTTGGAGGCGGTGAACGGGAAGTACAGGGTGCCGCTGGCGTTCGCGGGCACGGTGATGGTGTGGCTGCCTGTCACGCGCCCGTTCGCGCCTGGGGTGGTCGGGAGGTTCTGGGCGCTTACGCCGTTCGCCGCTTCGCGCCTGGCGCTGGTGAGCGTCAGGGGGTGCGAGTCGATCTCCCAGTGGAACGTGAGCGGCTGACCCGGCCGGTACTCCTCCGGGGTGGTCTTGAGCACGCGGTAGATCGGCGCGTCGCCGGACTGCACGGTGACGGTGCGGCTGTCGCTCCCGAAGCGGCTGTCCGCCACGAGCTGGAAGTCCCGCGTCGCGACCACCTCGCGCGTGACGGTCCCCGTGAGCGTGACGGGGTCGGTCTCGACGCGTTGCCCGTCGAGGTACGTGGCCGTGCCCGCGGGCGGGTCCGGCGCGAGTCGCCACGTGAGCGTGACCGTCTCCCCCACCCGCACCTGCGGCTTGTCGACCGTGAACTCCTCGATGACCGGCGCCGAGCCCTTGAGCAGCGACACGATCGTCTCCCTGGTGACGGTCGCTCCCCCGTCGGTCGTGACGCCGCGCACCAGCAGCGTGTGTTGCTGTTCCGGCGCGCCGCACGTGGCCTCCTCGCGCGGTTGGCCGTTCGCGTCGAGGCTCAGGCGGATGGTCCGCCACGCGACGTCGAACCCGTTCACCGCGCGCACGCCCGTCTGCCCGCAGCGGTACGTACCGGCCCCGTCGTTGGCGCGCAGGTCCGCGGCGATCAGGTCGAGCGCCTCGTGCACGGCGCGTTCGGGCACGCCGATGCGGGAAGCTTCCTGCGTGGTCTTCGCGGCGGTTAGCGTCGCGGCGGCGAGCCCCAAGACGACGATCAACGCGAGCATCGCGGCGACCATGACCTCGAGGAGCGTGAAGCCCGCGGCGCGACGGGGTGCGGGCCTGCTGCCGTTCTGCCCGGTCATGTCAAGAGACTAGCATTTGCGTCGTGGCTATCACCACCCGGCCTTGCGTGACGCGTGCGCCTGTTAGCGGATCAGGTCGTCCTCGTCGGCGGTGCGGAACGTCCACGTGTCGGTGTGCGTGGCGTACTCGATGGTGACCTCGTACGCGCTGCCGGGCTCGAGCGGTTCGCGGGGGATGATGACGATGGCGCCGAACGCTGTTAGCACGTTGCGCACGCGGTTCTCGGCTACCGGGTCGGGGTTGGTGTAGGTGTCGGCGGTGATCGTGCAGTGCTCCAAGGCTTCGCCGTCGCGCTCGAGTCGTGTGGCCTTGACGCCGGGGAGGTTGTCACGCCCGTGCATCGCGAAGATGGGGAGACCGGCGGGCAGTTCGTAGCCGGGGCAGGAAGCTAGGGGCGAGGGGTTCTCGCCGTAGTGGGCCAGCTCGGTGATGACCTGGCCGTCTGCGGGGAAGCGTACCGTCATGTCGTCGGACCAGATATACGTGTACGTGTTCTGGGGGACCTGGACGGCCCCTACCTGGAAGTGCCGCGAGGCGTCACCGCAGTCGCGCGTGTCCGGGCAGCGGCTGGCGCTGTAGTAGGTGGCGATGCGCGCGCGGGTCGCCATGGGGCTGAGGAGGTGGAACAGGTGGAACGGCGCGTCCAGGAACGAGTCGATGGGCCACGTGGGACTGCCCCACTCCTCGACGTAGATGTACGCCGACGCGTAGGTCAGGTTGCTGCCCCGCCCCGCCATGTCCCCTTCGGGGGTGTAGTACGGCAGGCTCGGGTCCTCCTCGTGCCCGGTGGTGCGGTTTTCCGCGAGGTAGCGCGCGTGCAGCCAGTTTGGGGTGCTGTTGTCCGCGTCGAGTTCGATCGGTGGCACGCCGGCTTCGGCGCGTAGCTGGTTGAGGCGCGCGAGCGCTCCCAGGGCGTACTCGCGGTGCGGGGCGTACGCGACGGTGACGCTCTGGGCGCCGCCGGGCGCGAGCGTGACGGTCTTCGTGTTCGCGTCGGGGTCGAGGGGGTTGTCTTTGAACTCGATGGTGGCGGCGGTGATGGTGTACTCACCGGGCGCGAGGCGGTCGAGGGTGGTGGTCTCGGTGACGCGCCGGTTGTACCCGGCTGGGCCGGTGACGGTGACGTCGGGCGTCATGTCGGCGGGCACGCCGGTGATGGTGACGGTGACGCTGTCGGGCGTGAAGCCGCGGATGTCGTTGATCAGGTCGCAGGCGGTGAGGGTGAGGATGCTCGCCGCGAGCGCGGCGGCGGTCGCGATCTTGCGCATGCTGCCATGCTAGGCGTGTTCGGTTACCGGTTTTGAACGTTCCGGCACCCGTTGAGAGCGGGTCTCTCGCGGGGTGCCGGCGGGGTGGCTCGCGTGGCCTAGTCGATGAGTTGCGCGTTGACGATGACGACGTAGTCGGTGCGTTCCTCGCCTTGTTCGGTGTGGCGGAAGAGGCCTCCGATGACGGGGAGGTCTTTGAGGATGGGCGTGCCGGTGTGGGTGAGGTTGACGCTGTTGCGGAGGATGCCGCCGAGGACGATGGTGTCGTTCTCGCGGAACGTGACGGTGGTGTCGAGGTCGCGTTCGGTGAGGCGGAGGCCTTGGAGGCGGTCGAGTTCGCCGGTGAAGTCGCTGATGGTGCTGGTGACGCGCAGGGTGATGGTGCCGTCGGGGCTGATGAGCGGCTTGACGGTGAGGAGGGTGCCGAACTCGAGGGTGGTGACCTGGTCGTCGGTGAGGGCGACCTGGATCTGGCCGCCGCTGTTGAAGGTGGCTTCCTGGTTGTGGTTGACGCGCACGCTGATCTCGTCGACGGTGCGCGCGAGGTTCTGCTCTTCGAGGGCTTTGAGGGCGGCGGTGAAGTCGAGGCTGAGGCTCTGCAGGGGGTTGAGGATGAGGTCCAGGCCGCTGCTGAGGACGTTGACGGCGAGCGCGCCGACGCTGCCGGTGAGGTCGATGCCGAGGCGTTCCGCTTCGGTCTCGGTAATCTCGGTGACGCGCATGGTGAGCATGACCTGGGGCACGCGTTGGTCGATGGCGGTGAGGATGCGCCCGGCGGCGGCGACGGCGGCGGCGTCGCCGCGCACGAGGATGGTGTTGGTGCGCGCGTTGGCGGTGATCGTCACCTTGTCGGCGTCCTCCCCGAGGCTCGCCGTGAGCTGTTCGGCGGCTTCCTCGGCGTCTTGGTTGACGAGGGCGTAGGCGCGTTCGTCTTGGGGGGCGCCCTCGCGCGCGCGGCGCAGGGCGCGTTGGTACTCGTACTGGTGGTCGATGACTTGCGCGTGCTCTTTGGCGGTGCCGGTGATGGCGATGACGCCCGCGTCGCTCACGAGGCGCGCGCGGAGCCCGGGGAGTTGTTCGCTGAGGAGCGTTAGGAACCCGGCGGCGTCTTCGCGGAGGTCGTAGTAGTCGACGTAGGCGGCGTCGCGGTCGTCGGGGTGGCCGCGCGTGGCGGCGAGCGCGGTTCGGTACTGCTGTTGCAGGGCGGCGATCTCGGCGTGTTGTTCGGCGGTGGCGGCGATGGCGATGAGGCCGTCTTCGAGGGGTTGCGCGCGCGCGGTGGGGTGTTGTTGGGCGAGGAGGGCGAGGAAGCCGGCGGCGTCCTTCCCGAGTTCGTAGAAGGCGAGGGTGGTGGGTTCGTTGGTTTCGGCGGGTCGGGTGGCGGTTTGGTCGGTGGCCGTTTCGGTTGCGTTGGCGGCGTGGTCGTCGTGGTCGGTGGGGGTGTGGAGGTTCTGTTCGATGAGGTCGAGGAACGCTTGGATGCGGGTTTGTTCGTCCGGGGTGGCGGTGACGAGGATGGTGTTGCGGTTCTCGAAGGTGGCGGTGGTGGCTTCGTAGCGGTGGGTGATGAGGGAGGCGATGGTGTCGGCGTTCTCGTTGGGGGTGTAGAAGGCGTCGACGAGTTCGGGTGGGCGGCTTTCGGGTCGGAACCTGGCGAGCACGTCGGGTGGCGCGACGATGATGGTCTTGTCGTCGTGCATGACGTACTGGAGGTCGTGCAGGTCCATGAGCATGCTCCATACCTCGCGCACGGGTCGTTGGTCGGGGATGGCGTACCGGACGGTCACGTCTGGCACGTCCCGCATGAGGAGGGTGGCGCCTGCGGTGTGCGCCAGCGCTTCGAGGATGGTGGTGAGCGGCGCGCCTCCTGCGCCGGTGTCGAGGCTGACGGGCAGGTCGTAGTTGACGGTGGGCGGCAGCGCGTGCGCGGCGGTGAGCGCGAACGCGGCGGCGAGGGCGTGGGTGAGCCTTTTGAGCTTGTGCATGCGTCTCTCCGGTGATCGCCGGGTCAGTTCCGCCCGGGCGCGAGGTACGGGTCGATGGGTGGCGGGTTGAAGGCGTGCAGCTGGAGCGCGAGGTTCGCGGCAAGGCGCGGGTCGAGGCCGGCGTCTTGCACGTTCAACGAGAAGCTGGTGATGGTGACGGGCCACTGGTGCGTCTCGAGGTCGCCCACGAACGCGAGCAGGTCGCCGTACGCGCCGGCGAGGGTGACGCTGATGCCGATGTCTAGGAGGTCGCCTTGCTGTTTGGGGTCGTCGATGCGGGCGGCGTCGACGGTGACGTTGTTCGCTTCCGCGGTCTCGCGCAGGAGCGCCAGCGTGTCGCTGGGGTTGAGCGTGCGCGGCAGCCTCGCTTCCAGGCTCGGCTTGAGGGGTTCCAGGTCCGCGAGGCGCGTTTCGAGCTCGGCGATGAGGAGCAGCGCGGCTTCGCGGTCGAGGCGCGCTTGCTCGGCGAGCGTGTCGCGGCGTTGCGTCAGGGCGGCGCGTTCGGTCACGAGCGGCCGGTGCAGGCTCAGGTAGCCGACCGCGACGATGAGCAGCGCGAGCAGGGGCAGGGTGCGGCTGGTCACGGGAGCTCCTCGAGGGGCGGCGCGGCGGCGGCGAGGTCGTCCTCGGCGGGTTGCGGGTGGAGGGTGAGGATCTCGATCTGCGTGTTGACCGTGGCGTCGTTGGGGTCGTTGGGGTCGGCGCGGTTGGCGTACCGCACGTACCCGCGCAGGCGCGGGTCGGCTTCCACGGCGCGCATGTCCTCTTCGAGGGTGAGCGTGTCAGGCGCGGCGCCGGTGATGGTGACGAGCGTCGCCGGCCGCGTTCCGGGCGGGAGGGGTTGATGCGCGGGTGGGGGCGTGTCGGTGGCGCGCAGGGCGAGGCTCTCGAACCTGAGGCCTTGCCCGGTGGCGGCGTTCGCGGCGCTCGGCAGGGCGGCCACGACTCGCGTCACGTGCTCGGTTGGTTTGAGGCGTCTCGCTTCGAGGTCGTGCACGAGCGCTTCGTGCCTGAGGGTCTCGTCGATGGCGGCTTGCAGTCGTTCGACGTGGCGGCGTTCCGGGCTGCCGCCGGTGAGGAGCTGCGCCTCCAGTTCGCGTACCTCGCCGCGCAGGTTGTCGACGGCGCGGGCGGTGAGGAAGTGGTACGCGCCGGCGGCGACGACCAGCGCGAGGCTGGCGGCTTGCAGGAGGTCGCCGCGCGGCGCGGTCGCCGTGGCGTGCGCGGCGGCGCGCCTGGCCGCGGGTTTGAGGTTGAGGTCGGGCGCGCCGGGGTCGAGCGCGCCGAGCGCGAGCCCGATGGCGGTGACGGCGTCTCCCAGCAGGTGCGGGTCGATCGCGTCGCTCACTTCGAGGTCGTCCCAGGGGGTGACGGGTGACGTTTCGACCTCGAGCGCCTGCGCGAGCCTGTCGGCATGCTGTTGGTGCGCGGCTAGGTGCAGGGTGGGCGTCTCGCGTCCTTCGCTGCGGAGGTAGTCGAGCGTCTTGGCGAGCTCGGGGATGACGTCGCGCTCGAGGTCGGGCGCGAGCAGCCTCACCAGGTGCACGGTTCCGTCCAGGACGATGGTGAGGTCGCCGCCGTCGTCTGCCCCGCCGAGCACCAGGTGGTCGCCCGGCTGCGTGACGCGGCCGCGCGCCGCTCTGAGGGTGGCGAGCGCCTTGGGTTCGACGCGGTTCACGGCGCGCCCGACGCTTCGCTCGATCTTGGCGATTGTCTTGAGGTTGTCGTTCGGCGTGGCCGCCGCGAGCCAGTCTCGGTTGGGCGTCTTGCCGCGCCGTTCCTTGACGGGCAGGTGAGCGGTGTCGACGGCGAGGGTGATGTCGCCGGGATTGGGGAAGTGTTGCGGAGCTTGCGCCGTGATGACTCGCGCGGCTTTCTGCCGGTTGAGTCCGCGCAGCGGCACGGTGATCACCGGGGTGCGGCTGCGGACCGCTCCGAGCGCTATGACGGGTTCGTGGGCGAGGTGCCCTTCCACCACTCGGCTGATGGGCGCCGCGACGTGCTGCGCGTCGCGGTACGAGCCGCGCTCGAGGAGCTGCGGCGTGTCGAACGCTTGCACGTCGACGAGCACGGTCTTGCGTCCTTCGCGCCTCACGGTGGCGGCGACGACGCTTCTGCCGCGCGCGTCGACGCCTATGCCGGTCTTGCCGCGGCTCACTGGGCGTCTCCGAGGGTGAGGCGGAGGCTCTCGCCTAGGTAGGTGATGGTGACGCCGCCCGCGTCGACGCTGGCGAGGCGCGCTTCGCCGCCGGGCAGCTCGTGGCCTTGTCGGATGACGTGCGGCGTGCCGGCGATGCGGATGATGGCTCTGGGCGCGCCGCTGAGCAGCACCCCGAGGAGCGTGACGTCGTGAGCGTCGATGGCGTCCTTGAGTTGTTTCGTGGGCGAGAACGCGAGCGCGTCCGCGAGCGTGAGGGGGTCGCTCAGCAGTCGCGGGGCGGGCAGCGGCGGTCGGTACATGATGACGGGCTCGGGCAGCTCCGCGGCGGGTGGTTCGGGGGTGATGGCGAGGTTCGGCCGGTCGAGCTGGGGGAGGATGTCGGCGAGGACCTCCTCGGGGCTGCGGATGGGTGCGGGCAGCGGCGCGTTCGGGTCGGGCGCGGGCAGCGGCGGCAGCTGGTCGTCGAGCGCGGGCGGCAGCGGCAGCGTGGGCGGTGGCGGTTCGGGGCTGGCGAACGGGTTGGCGTGCGCGGCGGCGGTCAGCGTAAGGAGCGCCGCGAAGGCGCGGGCCTTGACGCGCGGCGCGGCCACGACGCGGCGCGGTTGCAGCGACATGCGCCCATTCTATCGGCATCACATGTCGTCTTTGTTCCTACGCGAGCCCCCACGCGCGGAGCGTCCGGGTTGTTCCGTGTCGGCTCGGGCGCGCCGCCTGCCCGCTCTCCGGCTCGGTCTGTCCTGCCTGCCAGCGGCGTGCGTGTGGAGGTGCGGTGGCCCCCAGCGTGTTCCATGCGCGCCGTGGCGGCGGGGCTACCGCCCGGGGCCTGGGAAGACGAGGTTCTCGGCGACCTTGATGGTCGCGCTAAGCAGCGGGCGTGGGTTGCCCTGCCGGGGTGCGGGGTTGGAGGTGGTCAGGTTGGGCGCTTGGGCGGGATGCGGTAGATGTGCAGGCCGCCGGCGGTGGACACGCGCCAGGTGAGGCTGGTGGCGAGCCAGTTCTGGTCGAGGGCGGCCAGGAGCGCCTCGTTCCCGCTCCAACCGCCGGTCACGAACCGCAGGAACCTGTCGCCTTCCTCGGCTCGCGCGAGCGCCTTCTCCTGGGCGGTGAGCTCTTCGGTGACGACTCCGTGTTCGCTCCAGGCGTCTGCGGCGAGCCTGAGGAGTGGCTCGATGTCGCCGTCCCAAGAGCGGATGCGCGCGAGGGTCTCTTCGGCGGGGTAACTGCCGTGGTCGAAGAGCGGCTCCGGAACCTCCTCGGCGTGGCCGTTGGCTTGCGTGGTGGCCATGGCGGCTGCCTGCTTGACTACGGCTTCGGCATGCGCTGTGGCGACGGTCGCGGACTGGATGAGTTCCATCTGAACGTGGCGACCCAGACCCAGGGGTTGGCTTCCCACTTGTGGTCGGGTCGGTTGGGGTGGCGTGCGTCCCAGGCGGCGGCGAACGCGTCGCGGGCGGTGGTGGCGGTGGTCATGCGTCGTCGAGTTCCTGGGCGGCGGTTTGGCCGGCTGGGGTGAGGCGGTAGCTGCCGGGCATGCGGTTGTGCATGCGGAGGTTGTTGCGGGTGGCGGTGTTGTCGACGACGAGGCCGCGGTCCATGAGGGCCTTGACCGTGGCGAGGTTGACGTTGCCGCGGTTGGTGGCGAGGACCTGGAGTTGGCGGCGCATGGCGGGCGTGAGCTTCGTGTCCATGGGGGTTCCTTAGTCGGCGACGGTGAACAGTTCGGCCTGGGGGAAGAGCTCCTCGAACGCGTGGGTGAGCTTGAGCTTGGCGTAGTCGTAGACCTGGCCTTCTTGCTCTTTGACGCGGTGCCAGCGCTGCTCGTCGTCGCGCTTGCGGTGGTACTCGACGATCCGTACCTTCCGGTCGTCGAGGGGCTCGAGGAGGAGCTTGAGGTTGATGTGGAGGTTGTCGATGCGGCGTTCGGCGACGGCGGTTTGGCGCGCCTTGCGCTTCTTGGCCTCGGGCGCTGCGGTGAGGGGCTGCTTGCTCATGGGCGTCTCCTAGAGGTCGGCCCACATGCCGCGCCGCGCGTCCCTGGCGGCTTGCACCGCGGCCGCGAGCGTCAGGCTGTAGCGGCTGTTCGGTTGGATGGTCAGGGGTTGCGCGAGGCCGGCGAGGGCGATGGCGTGGTTGGCCTGCGTGTAGCGGCGCCCGTCGGCCGCCGCCCAGTACCCGGTGGGGTCGGGCACGTAGACGTAGGCGAGCAGGCGGTCGTAGCGGTCGTACGGTTCGATGTCGAGCTCTAGGTAGACCTGTCCGGCCTGCGTGAGGTTGGTCAGGTATGCGGCGGCTTCGGGGCCGAAGGCCTCCATCTTGCCGTTCGTGATCTCTGGGGTGTCGATGCCGATCAGGCGTACTGGGATCGAGATCGTCTCGCCGGCGTCGTTGGCGGCGTAGACGCGGAGCGTGTCGCCATCCGTGATGCGGTGCACCTCGTAGGGGCCCTGCAGTTGGCCTTGGATCTCTAGCGTGGCGTTCTGGGCGTCGCAGGCGGCGAGCGCGAGGGCGGTGAGGAGGGCGGCGAGGAGGATGAGGGGTCGTCTCACGGGTGGTCCTTTCACGCGGCGGCGGCGATGGCGTGGGCGTCGAGCAGGAGCGTGTTGGCTGCCTGCTCGAACGCCTGGCGCGTGCCGTAGCGGTACGCCTGGATGAGGGAGTGGATGACGTAGCGGGTGGTGAGGTCGCGCACGAGCGTGGCGCTCGCGTACGGGTTGCGTTGCTCGCGCTTGAGGAGCCCTCGGGGGTCGAGGAGGTCGAGCTCGCGGAGGGCCTGCTGGCAGCGTTCGGTGTTGGCGTGCTGCGGCGCGCGGCCGGTGCGGGCGAGGCTGGCCATGTGGCGCCTGAGCGTGTCGCGCGTCAGGAGCCGCTTGGCGCTCTCCTCTAGCGCTGTGATCGCCTGGTGGTCGAGGGCGTAGTGGACGTGCTTGCTGCTGGCGTGGGCGCGCGTGAGGAGCGTGACGACCTGGTGGGCGTCGTCGGGGAGCCAGGCGATGACGGTGGTGTCGCTCGTATGGTGGCTGCTGGCTTCGTCGGTGATGAAGTGCCCGGCGACGGCTTGGGCTGGCGTGTCGGTGGCGCGGGTGACGCGCGGCCCGCTCGCGGCCGCGGTGGTGGTGTCGAGCGGGTGGTGCGGTTCGAGGTGTTGGGCGGTGAACTCGATGTTGCGTTCGCCGTTCCACTCGTTGATGGTGAGGTTGGCGATCGCGAGCGCTGCCTGGCCGGGCGTGAGGGCGCCGTGCAGGTCTGCCTTGCCCCACGCGACGCCCCTGGAGGCGGGGCCTTCGTGGGCGAAGCGGACTTGGAGGTGGGTCTGGTCCTTGCCGATGACGCGCGTGCTGTGCAGGGTGCTGATGATGGCGAAGCGCGGGGCGGGGTTGCCGGGCCCGTGCGGCTCGAGGACGTGGAGCTCGTCGAGGAGCGCCTCGGTGATGTCGTTGGGGTGCAGCACGAGGTCGATGTGGCTGGCGGGCGCCTTGGCGGGGTTGGCGCGGGCGTGCTCGTGGATGAGCGCCTGGAACTCCTGGAACCGGGCGGGGTCGAGGGTGTAGCCGGCGGCGGCTTCGTGCCCGCCGTGGGCGATGAGAGCGTCCCTGGCGTGCTCGAGGTGGGCGAGGGCGCTGGTTCCGGCGGGGGCGCGGGCGCTGCCTTTGCCGCCGGCTGAGAGGAAGGCGGGTCGGCCGAGCGCTTCGACGAGCTTGGCGGCGGCGATGCCGATGACGCCGGGGTGCCACTCGGGGTTCTCGAGCACGATGGCGGGATGCGCTGGGTTGGCGGCGGCGAGCGCGGCCTTCGTGACGGCGTCCTGGAGGGTCTTGCGGTGTTCGTTGAGGGCGCCGAGGTAGATGGCGAGACTGCCGGCGCGGTGCTCGCTTCGGGTGGTGAGGAGTTCGAGGGCGGTGTCGGCTTCGCCGAGGCGGCCGGCGGCGTTGATGCGCGGCGCGACCTTGAAGCCGATGTCGCTGCTGGTGATGTTGCCGCGTAGTTCGGTGGCGAGGGCGCGGGCGCCGGGGTTGGTGGTGGTCTTGATGCGCGCGAGGCCTTCTTGGATGAGGGCGCGGTTGTGCCGCGTGTGGGTGGCGACGTCGGCGATGGTGCCGATCGCCGCGAGCGGCGCCAGGTCGACGGGGGGCTCCTCGTGGCCGAGTTCGAGGCGGGTGGCCCAGAGGAGGTGGTACGCGACGCCGGCGCCGGTGAGGTCCATGGGGTCGTCGTCGTTCACGCCGAGGGCGGTTGGGTGGACGATGAGCGCCTCGGGGAGCTGGTCCTTGGGCTGGTGGTGGTCGGCGATGATCACTTCGACGCCCTGCTCTTGGTAGGCGCGGGTCTCCTCTACGGCGGTGATGCCGCAGTCGATGGTGATGAGGAGGTCCGTGCCGGTTGCGAGCTCGGGGACGCTGTGCATGTTGAGGCCGTACCCGTCGGTGAGGCGGTTGGGGATGTGCGTCTTGACGCGCGCGCCGATGTCTGCGAGGCCGTTCTGGAGGATGGCGGCGCCGGTGATGCCGTCGGCGTCGTAGTCGCCGTGCAGGAGGATGACCTGCTTGGCCTTGATGGCTTCCGCGACGCGCTTGGCGGCGGCGTGGAGGTTGGGTAGGGGCGCGAGCTCGAGGGTGGGGGTGAGCGTGTCGTGGGGGGTGATGCCAGCGTGGTGCATGAGGTGGGCGACGAGGGGCTGCACGCCGTGCGCGCGCGCGAGGGCGGCGACGCGGCTGGGCGGCGCGGGCGGCGTGAGGCGGTGCGTGGGTGCTGGCATCGAGGCGGCCTCCTAGTGTCTCTTCGCCGGGTGGTTGCGCTCCGCGCTTCCTTCCCGCCCGCTCGGGGTCGCGGCCTTCGGGGTCTTCATGGGCGCAGGGGCGCGCGGTCGGCGATGAGGTGCATCCATTGGCTGGCGTAGTACCCGAGGACCGTGGCGGTCAGGGCTTCTCGTCCCAGGTGCTCGGCTAGCGCCCCGGTGGGTTCGAGGGCGCCAGTCACGCTGAGGACGGGGACGGTCAGGAGGGCCAGGTACGCCAGGCGGGTGGCGGGTCCGACGATCCACCCGTGGCTGAAGCTGGAGCGGTGCGGCACCAGGCTGGCGTACGGGCGCCACAGCACCTTCAGCAGCCCCCAGCGCTTCTTCGGTTTCGACCCGTGCAGGTCGAGGTCCGGCGTGACCAGGAACGTACCCACCAGGTACGCGAGAACGTACCCGATCATCGCCGCGCCGCTGACGCCCTTCACCGCCCCGGCGTTCACGGCGATCGTGTACCCGGCGAACGTCATGCCGAGCGCGGTGAGGTTCACGGCGTCATGGGTGCGGTAGTTCGGCATGCCCTCCCTTATCGGCATCGTATCTTGGCCTTCGTCTATGGCTTGGGTCGGGAGCTTTTGGAGGTCCTTGAGCGCATCCTCGCCGGAGGCGGCGTTGGTGGCGCCGGTCGCGTCGTTCGCGGCTTTGCTTCTGGCGGCGGCGGCGCTTTACGGTTTGCGAGGCGTGAGCCCGAGGCAGCGTGTCATGGGGTTCCCGTACGCGCGGCGCGCGGCGTTCCTCTCGGAGGGCGAGGCGCGGCTGTGGCGCGCGCTCAGGGAGGAGGCGCCTGGCATCGAAGTGTTCCCGAGGGCGCGCCTGGAGGATGTGGTCGCGGTGCGCAGCGGGTTACCGAAGGTCGATCATGCCTTGGCGGAGGACCGCATCAGGTCGCGATTCTTGGATTTCGTGTTGGTGGACCCGGTTTCGATGCGGGTCTTGGCCGTGGTGGAGGTGGGCGCCGCGAGCGCCGACACCGCCCGCGCGCGGGATGGCAATCGGCTGGTGGATGCGGCGTTGGCGGCGGCGGGCGTGCCGCTGGTCAGGGTGCCCGCCGCGGCGTCCACCGACGTTGTGGAGCTCAGGCGGGAGCTGGCGGAGGCACTGGGGGCGTTGCTGGGCGAGATGGCTTGAGGGTCTGTTAGGTGCGCGCGTGTTGTTGTGCGGCCTCTAGCAGCTTCTGTGCGGCTCTGCGGGCGGTCTTGAGGTCGTCGGCGCCGCTCGGGGCGCCGGAGTAGGCGGCTTTGGTTTTCATGCTAAGGAGGCGGCGCAGTTGCTCGGCGAGGTCCTTGTCGACCCGAGCGAGGAGCGTGGCGGCGGCGCTGTGGTCGTCGCCGACGTGGTACTCGCCGAGCCTCTTGCAGCAGATGACGTCGCTCGAGGCGATGCCCGAGTGGATCAGTAGCGTGACGACGGCGTCACGGAGTTTATGGTCGTCGTCGAGTTGGTCGGTGATCTCGGCGGCTTCCATGAACCCCGCGGCTTTGGCGAGGCGGGCCTGAGCGAACCCGGCGGGGCACGGCCGCGGTCTCGGCGCGGGGCCGCTCACGCGCCTCGCCGCGTCAGCGCGACGCTCTCGCCCATGAGGTGGACCGCGTCGCGCCTCAGCTCCGCCAGGAGCGCATCGTTCTCTGGTCGTCGCAGCTCGTCCGCGGTGAGGTCGAGGACGCGCACGTCGTTGCCGGTGGCTTTGCTGAGCGTGTCCATGAACCCGGACACCGCCAGGCGCCACGCTTCCAGGTCGGCGTTCTCCGGGCGCACGAGCAGCACGTCGATGTCGCTGTCGGGCCGTTCTTCTCCCCGGGCGACGGACCCGAACACCGCCGCGCACGAAGGCTTGCACACCCACGCGCTCAGCTCGCGCCGCATAAGGTCGAACACCTTCTCCGGTAGCCGGGCGATGGCCTTGATCGCGTCGGCGGCGACGTGGTCTGGGTTGAGACGGTAGAGGTCGGTCCTGCCGACGCGTTGCCTGAGGACGACGCCCTGCTCGGCGAGCCGCTTGAGTGACTTGTGCACGCCGGTGACGGACCGTTCGCGGGTGAGCCGCTGCACCTGCCGGCCGCTGAACGGCCCTTCGGCGCGCGCGAGCACCATGAGGACGTCACCGTCCACTGTGGCGGTGATTACCTCGAACGGCCGCGACAACCTCATGTGCTCAGACTAACACATGTGTGCTTTGTAGGCGACATGTGTGCGCTGTCGCGTACAGCGGGTTCGTGGGCCCGGCTGCTCCGTGCATGCCGGAGCACGGTGCGGCCGTAAGCACTTGTCGTCCTGGTCGCCTATTCGGGCGGCGCGAGGTGCTTGAGGAAGCGGCTGATCTCTTGCGAGTCTTCCCGGCCTGGCGCCGGGGCCGTGGGGTAGGTGACGAGGAGGCTCTTGCGGGCGCGGGTGATGGCGACGTAGGCGAGGCGGCGCTCCTCGTTGACCCCTTCGGGCCCGCCCTCCTGCACGACCTTGTAGTGCGGCAGGCTGGAGTCGTTCGCGCCGAGGAGGACGACGTGGTCCCACTCGAGGCCTTTGGCGGCGTGGATGGTGGAGAGAGTGACGGCTTCCACCTTGGTCCCGTCGTCGGTGGTGGTGTCGAGCATGAGGTCGCTGACGAGTTGCGCGAGGTCGTGGTATTGGGCGGCGATGTCGTTGAAGGCTTCGAGGTCGCGGAGGCGCTTCTCGGGTTCGTCGTAGAGCTTCTCCATGAGCGGCAGGTAGTAGGTGGTGAGGCGCGGCACGACCTCGTTGGTGCCGCCGGCCCAGCACTCGAGGATGAGGTTGGCGAGGGCGTGGAGGCTTTCGCGTTGGTTGGCGCGCGCGGTGGTGGCGAGTTCGTCGAGTTCGTTGGGTGCGTCGTAGGTGAGGACCTCGGCGATCTTGTCGGCGGTGGCGGGGCCGATGCCGGGGTGCAGCGCGAGGACGCGGCTCACCGCGAGTCGGTCTTCTGGGTTGAGGATCATGCGCAGCAGCGCGATGAGGTCGCGGACGTGCGCGGTGCTGGTGAGGCTGGATCCGCCGTAGGTCTTGAACGGGATGCCTTCCCTGAGCAGCGCGGCTTGCAGTGGGATGTTGAGGTAGCTGGAGCGGTAGAGGACGGCGATCTCGTGCGCGGGCGCGCCGGCGTCTAGGAGGTCGGCTATGTGCTTGGTTACGTGCGCGGCTTCGTCGGTGGCGGTGGGGAACGCCATGGCGGCGGGCGGTTGTCCGCCGGGCCCGGCGGCGCTCCTTAGGACCTTCTGGCGTTCGCCGGGCATCTGTGCGAGGACGGTGTTGGCGAGGTCGAGGATGGTTTGGTCGCTGCGGTAGTTGGTTTCGAGGCTGACGACCGTGACGCCCTTCTGTTCTAGGGCGGCCTTGAGGTTGCCGTAGTGGGCGCCGCGGAAGGCGTAGATGGCTTGGTCTTGGTCGCCGACGATGGTGATGTTGCGGTGCGGGGCGAGGAGCCAGGTGATGGCGCCTTGTAGGCGGTTGGTGTCTTGGAACTCGTCGATGAGCACGTGGTCGTAGCGGTTGGTGATGTCGGGCGCGATGCTGGGGTCGCTGAGGGCCTTGTGCAGGCCGATGAGGAGGTCGTCGAAGTCGACGAGGTGCTGTTCGCGTTTGCGGCGCCGGTACAGCTCGCGGATGTGGGCGATCTCGTCTAGCCGGTCGAGGAGGTCGGGGTACTCGGTGGCGGTGGCGTCTTCGAGGGTGAGGCTGCGGTTGATGGCGGCGGAGTGGATGGCGAGGAGCGCCTTGCCGGGGATGGGCTTGGGTCTGGTGGTGTTCTCCTTGGCGAGCTTGTTGAGGAGGCGCTTGGCGTCGTCTTGGTCGATGACGTGCGGGGCGCGTTCGAGGCCGAGGTCGGCGTGGGTTTCGCGGAGGACGCTGTACGCGAAGCCGTGGTAGGTGGTGGCTGTGATGTTGGCGGCGTGGGGGGTGGCTTGTTCGAGGCGTTCGCGCATCTCGTTGGCGGCGCGTTTGGTGAAGGTGAGGAGGAGGATCCTCTCGGGCGGCACGCCGCGGTTGAGGAGGACGCGTACGCGGCGTTCGATGACGCGCGTCTTGCCGCTGCCGGCGCCGGCGAGGACGCAGAGGGGGCCGTCGCCGTGGGCGGCGGCCTCCCTCTGTTCGGGGTTGAGTCCCGCGAGCGGGTCGCGGTCGGTGGTGGGGGCGGTGAGGGTCATGCTGCGCGGGTTCCCTTCTAGATGTGGAGGTTGGCGGCGATCCAGGTCTTGAGCTTGGGCGCGAGCTCGTCGGCGTTTCGCACTTCGAGGGCGCGGCCGAAGGCGAGGTCGAACTGTTCGCGGCGGGTGCTGGGGCCGATGAGGATGGGGAGGATGAACGTGTCCGGGTGTTCCTTGGTGAGGCGTTGGCAGTGGATCGCGTCGTTCTTGTCGATCTGGCCGTCGCAGTAGATGACGATGACGTGCCGCTTGCGGCTTGGGTGGGTGGTGGCTAGGGCGGTGTGGAGGGCGGGCGCGAGGGCGGTGCCGCCCATGCTGCGGATGCCGCTGATGGCGCCCCTTGCCGCCTCGGGGTCGTCGGCGTGGGTGGCGACGAAGGCGTGGCTGCTGTTGAACGCGATGACGTTGAGGGGCGTGCGGGACAGTTCGCACGCGCGTTGCAGCATCATGGTGGCTCTGACGGCGTGGTACTGGGCGTTGTTGGGTTGGTGGTCGCCCATGCTGCCGCTGTTGTCGTGGAGGAGCGTGATGCGGGGGAGCTCCTTCTTGCCCTTGTGGTGCTTGTAGCGGAACTGGCGTTGGGCGCCGGTGGCGTACCTGCCGTAGTCGAAGCGTCCGCGGCTTTCGTGGCTGACGCGGAGGTTGGGCGCGTCGGGTAGGGCGAGGGCGGCTGCGAGGTCGCGGGCGTGCCCTTCGACGTCGCGGAGGATCTCGCGGGCGCGGACGTGGTCGGGTTCTTCGGGTACGACTTCGGGCGGGGTGGGTTCGTAGCCGGGGTAGGCGACGCCTTCCCCGCCGGTGGCGCCGTCGCTGCCGGCGTCGTCGTCGTGCGAGCCGAAGGGGTCGCCGTCGTCGTCGCCGGCGTCGCCACCATCGTTGGCGTCGTCGCCTTCGCCTTCGTCCTGGCGGTCAGCGTTCTCGGTGGCGTCGTCGCTGTCGGCGCCTGCGCCCTGGTCGCCGTCGGCGTCCTGCTCGTCGTCGCCGTCCTGGTCGCTCTGGCCGCCGCCTCGGCTGTCGTCCTGAGCGTCGTCCTGGTCGTCGCCGGCGTCGCCGGAGGCGCCCTGGGAGTCGCCGGCGTCGTCGTGGCTCTGGTCGCGGCCCTTGCCGCCACCGGCCTGCTTGTCGTCATCGGCCTGCTCGTCGCCCTGGCCGCCGCTGCCGCTGGCCTTGTCGCCGTCGTCCTGCTTCTGGCGGTCCTTCTTGCCCTTGCCCTTCCCGTCCTTGCCCCTCTTGCCCTTGCCGGGCTCCGGGTCGGGGCAGGTGACGAACGGGCCGCTCATGATCTCGGGCGCCCGTGCCTGCTCGGGTAGGCCGAGTGCCTCGAGGATGGCGCGCGCGTGCTCCTCGACCTTGTCGGGGTCGCTCTCGACCCAGGCGGCCTCGACGTGCGGCTGTACGCGCGCCCACGTCTCCGGGTCGCTGCACTGCCAGCGGAGGGTCGGGTGGTCGTGCGCCCAGCGCCAGGCGAGGACGCCTTCGAGGGGGTCGAAGCGGAGGGAGTCCCAGGAGCGGGTGAGGTGGATGTCGCCGATGTGCGTGAAGATCGCGGCGAGGTCGGGGTGCGCCTGACTCATGAGGCGCTCGATGCGCTCGTCCTCGATCGAGTTCCAGATCTGCCCGAGGAGGCCTTGGGGCTTCTCGCTGCTGTAGCGCACGTGGGCTGCCTCGTGTGCGAGGTAGCCCTTGATGTTCTGGATGATTGCGTCGCGCATGCGCGTGGGTGTGTGGCGGACGGCGCGCGCGAGGCCAGCGGGGGCGGTGGCGAAGTCGGGGTTGAGGCGGACGATGCGGGTCCTGGGGTCGACGCTGGCGATCATCCCGTGCCGTTGCTCGAGGCGCAGCGCGTAGTTGCCGCGCCTCGAGTAGTAGCGGAAGAGGGTGTTGGCGTACTTGACCCACTCGAACCGCTTGTGCCACTTCTCGGGCTTGCTGGGTGGGATGGTGATCAAGGGCTTCCCCTCCTCTCTCAGGCTCTCGTGACGTTCTTGAACTCGTCGCGGAGGATGGCGCAGGCGTCCTCGGCGAGCGCGCCGGTGGTGTCCCTGGGGGCGCAGTACGGCAGGATGGTGACCTCGAGGGCGGCGGCGAGCGCGGTGGCGCGGTCGAGGCCTTCGTCGGTGAGGCGCTTGGCTTCGCGGAGCAGGTTGATGGTGACGCGCGGGTTGGTGGGGCGTTTGAGGAGGCCGCCGTGCACGCCGGTGTTCCCGCGTGTCCACGCCTCGAACTCGAGGAGCTTGGGGATGATCTCGTTCCCGCCGTACGCTTCGGCGTAGATGCGTTTGAGGACGTTCGGGTCGGCGGCGGTCATGTCGATCTGCAGCTCGAACCGGCCGAGGAGCGCGGCGTCGATGACGCCGAACTGCTCGTAGTCGTCGCCTTGGTTGGTGGTCGCGACGACCGTCAGGTTCTCCTTGGGGGTGGGGATGACCTCGCCGCTGGGGAGCGTGACGCAGTAGTGCGCCGCCTCACCGACGGGCTGCTGCCCCATGGCCTTGAGCTCGTCCGGGGTGACGGTGTCCAGCGCGCCGACGAGGACGTTGGCGTAGAGCGGTTCGAACCGGAGCAACTCGTCGATGAGCAGCACGACCTTCGATCGCCTGGCGAGCCTGAACGCGCGGGTGAGGGGCCCGTCGATCCACTTGGGGCCTTGTTCGGTGGGGACGACGGCGCCCCAGAAGTCGCGGTCTTCGATGCCGGCTGCGCCTTTGAGGGTGACGAGGCGCGCGCCGGTGTCGATGGCGAGGCGTTTGCCGGTCTCGGTCTTGAAGGTGCCGGTGGGGCCGGTGAGGAGGGCGGCGCCGCCGTTCGCCGCGAGGCGCTTGAGGCGCGCGAGGGGGGTGAGGTCGACGCCGCGGCGGCGCGCGCGGCGGCTGGTAGGTGCGGCGGCGGGTGCGGCGGCGGGTTTGAGGCCGAGGTCGGCGGCGGCGACCGCGCGGCCGGCGACCGGGTCTTGGTGGTCGTCCAGGATGATCGCGTCGGTGTCGAGGTCGCGTTTGAGGTTGTAGTAGAGCGCGTCGGTGAGGGTGAGGATCAGTTCGCGCGCGGTCGGGTCGGTGTCGATGGCGCGCCAGTCGTTGGGGTCGTGCGCGGGCAGGTTGATGTTGAGGCGTTGGGTGAGGTGGTCGACGAGCCGGCGGTAGGCGGCGCGGACCTCTACGCGGAGGTCGAAGAGGGCGCTCTCTACGAGCCCGATGAGGTACGGGCCGGTGCGGCCTTCGGCGTCTTTCCAGGCGCGGTTGCCGTTGGGTTGGCGCCGGGAGTGGGCGGCGCGGATGCCGGGGTTGGTGCGGCTGCTGCTGACGTACTCGACGCGGATGTCGTCTCCGTCGCGCCAGACGGTGACGCTGCCGCTGAGGAGGGCGGCGACGGCGGTGACGGGGCCGACGCCGATGACGCTGGTTTGGTCCGGGTCGGCGTGGCGGCTTCTGAGGTGGTCGGGGATGGGGTCGCCTGGTTGGAGGCTGGGGAGGCGCGGGTGCGGCGGGTTGTTGTTGCCGCGCCTGAACCCGGCTCCGAGGATGCTGGAGGCCTTGACCACGTTGGTTCCCTTCGCGGCGCGGCCTTGGCCGCGCGCAGGCGGAGTCTTTTGACTCCGTCTTGCGCGCAGCGCTTCCTTCTCTAGGCTTTTCATCGAGGCTCGGGATGTTGGCGGGTCGGGGCAGCGGCTTGTCGCGGGGCGGTGCGGGTGTTCGCCGTGGTTGGTGGCCGCGCGCCGAGCGGTTCGTGTCGCGGGGGGCGGTCGCCGTTCGGCGCGCAGCTCCCTTCCATCCTATCGCTCGGCGCGGTATGCGCGCGTGATAGTGCTCCGGTGGCGTGAGTAGAGGCCCGAAGGGGGTTCGGGCCTCTCGACCGGCCGTGGCCGGGTCCGCGTTGTGGCCGGCGCGGGGACCGGGGAGGGTTCGGCGGCCCTCAGTGCGTGAGCAGGAGTTCCTTGTACTCACGCAGCCGAGCCTGGCGTTCCGCGAGAGCCGCGTCGCATGCGGCTCTGAGGCTCGGGTCGGCTTCCGCTTTCGCGGCGAGGACGCGATGCCTGCGGTCTGCCGCCTTGTAGCGGTCCCAGGCCGTGTCTTCGTCGCCTCGGCGAAGCCGGTCGTACAGGCGCGCGTCGTTGCTGAGCACGTCCTGCACGTCGCGGTCTGTCCGATGGTTGACCTGTCTAGGCATGTCGCCCTCCAGGCCGCCGCGTCTCCCCTTCGTGCCGCCGCACGAGGGGTCGTGCGGCGGTGAGTGTGGGATTCGCAGATCGGAGATCCGCGTGGCGTTCACGTTACCACGCGGAAGATGCCGGGTTGAGAGCGTCGGCGGGGCCGTGGGTGGTCTAGGTCGCGTTCCGGTCGTCGTGGTCTGGGGTGGTTGTTGGGTTGGCGATCTCGTGGAGTTCCGCGATGAAGCTGGCGCTGTCGGCGTGCAGGAGCATGGTGGAGAGGCGGTCCCGCAGCTCGGGCGGCAGCCTGCGCGGGTACGGGATGTGACTGAACGCGATCAGGTCCGTACCGCCCCTCGAGCGTTGGAAGACGACGATCAGGGGCTCTGGGTGCCCCGGCACGCGCCACTCCACGCCCTTGAGCGCGTACCTCTCCCCTGGCAGCTCGACCGGCCCGAAACCGAGCCATGAGCGGCCCTCGAACGGCGCGAGCTCGTCGCGGGTGAGTTCGCGGTACGTGCCGCGCTTCATGCTTGGGCGGCTCTCGCGTCGCGCGCGTCGACGGTGGGGGCGAGCATCTCGATGAGGTGGTCGAGGTCGCGGGGGTCGTCGATGCAGCGGAGGATGAGGTCGTGGTACGCGCCGCTGGTCTCGCCGGTGCTGGTGATGGCGCGGATCTCGTTGGCTTCTCGGTCCCAGGTGATGATCAGGTCGGGTCGCGGCGGCCGCGCGCGCGGGTCGAGGGCGGGCAGGTTGGGGTCGTTGAGTTCGTAGCGGCGGATGGCGAGGTGGTCGTGGTCGGGGTGTGGCGTGACGTGCGGCATGAGTTCGGTTAGTTCGTGTTCGTCGAGCAGGTCGGCGTAGGCGGAGTGGTCGTCGATGAGGCGTCCGAGGCTGGGGCGTTTGTGTTCGCCTGGCATTGGCGGGTGTCTCCTTCGTTCTTCGCGGCGAGCGTCTGGTGTTCTTCCGGTGCGCCGGTCGGCGGTGTCCGGTGACGTTGGCGGGGCGGGGTCGGCTGTTCGACCGTCCTGATGACCGCGGGCAGCTCGTCGGGGTCGTCGCCGGCGACGAGGACGGGGTTCAGCCATCGCAGGACGGGGGTCTGTTCGCTGGTCTTGGGGCCGGTCCAGTGCGTGTGCCAGTGCGCGCGCCGCACGTGCGGGCGGACGCGGCGACCAGTCCCCTCGCGGTCCGCGCGTTCGGTCGCGGCGCGCGCTGATCTGAGCGCCGCTCCGACGCGGGCGCCGACCGCCCATGTGCGGGGGCCGGGGGCGGCGAACTCGCGCAGCGCGCCCTTGACACGCTTCGGCCTGGGGTTCCCGGGGGCGCCCTTGCCCTCGATCTCCGGCCGTTCGCTGCACAACCACAGCAGCAGGTTAACGATCGGTTCCGCGACTGCCCGCGCCCGCCGCCCCGCCGCCTCCAGCCCGCGGCTGGGCACGGGAACGCCGGCGAGCGCCGCGCCTGTCGCGAGCATCGAGTCGATGCCGTCCGTGAGGCTGCCGCCGAGGTGGATCGCGAGCGTTCTTGAGGGGTGGTGTGGGGTCGTTCCCGCGGGTCGCGTTCTCGGTGTTCACGCGGCGCGGTTGGCGTGGCCGCGGGCGCGGATGCGTTTCTCGAGCGCTTTGCGTTCGTCGAGCGTGAGGGTCTCGAGGGTGCTTTTGCCGTAGGTGCGTTGCGCGACGAGCACGACCTGTTCGCGTTTGAAGCCGTGTTCCTGGGCGAGCTTGATGAGGTCTGCGGCGGTGGGCTTGTCGGTGGCGGGGTCGGGGTGTTCGTTCTCGGGCGCCGCCTCGGTTCGGGTTTCGCCGCGGGCTTTGGTGGGGGCGTCGATCTTGTCGGGGGCGCCGGCGAGCTCGAGGAGCTTCGGGAAGGTGGGGTCTTCGATCTGCGTGCCGATGGGGAGGTTCGGCACGTTGGATTTCACGACGGTGGCGATGCGTTTCTCGCTGAGCTCGTCGGGGTTGATGACGAGGTCCAGTTCGAGCATGACGTCGATCATGTACTCGAGGCCGCTGGCGGTGAGGGGGACGATGCGGCCGACCTCGTTGGCTTCCTGGTCTTCCTTGCCGCGGGCGGCGATGTGGTCGGTGATGATGATGTTCATGCCGCTCTGGTAGCAGAGGCGCCTGAGGACGTCCTGCACGCGCGTCTGGAGCGTTTGTTCTTGCTCGGCGGTGAGGCGCGTGATGCTGTGGCCGGTCTCGGTTTCGGCTTGCTTGAGGGCGCGCGAGTACGCTTCGCCGAAGTAGGCGCCCCAGCTGTCGAACGCGATGGTGGCGTAGTTCCGTTCGCGGCCGTCGCCTTCTAACGCCCAGTCGAGCACTTGGGGGATCTCGTCGTGGCTTCTGATCTCGACGGCGTCGAACGGCGGTTCGGGGTGGGTGGCGCCGGGTAGGAGTCTGGCTTTGCCTTCGAGGTCGAGGAAGAGGAGGCGTTGGGGGAGCTCTTGGGCGGTGGCGGCGAAGGTGCTCTTGCCGGTGCCGGCGGCGCCGCGCACGGCGACGGTGAGGCGGTCGAGGCGGGGGCGGCGGTTGAGCGGGTCGATCATGGCGGTTCCTTCTGCGTGTCAGGTGCGGGGTAGGAGGTGGGCGTCGGTGGCTTCGACGACGGCGCGGTACGTGATGGCGCCTTGCGGGTCGGTGACGGGCCTGCGGAGCAGGAGCCCTTCGATGTGGAGGCGTGTTCCGGGGTGGTGGTGGGCGTGCTCTTCGGCGAGGTCTCCCCAGAGGTTGATGGGGATGTACGTGGTGCGGGGTTTGGCCGGGTCGCGGGGGTTGGGGTTGGTGTTGACGAGGGCGTTGAGCGCGAGCGCGACGCCGGCGTCGGTGTAGCGGAGCTGCATGACGCGCGCTAGGTACCCTTCGATGACGACCTTGTTGAACGCTTCGGTGAGGTGGTGGCGGCCCCTGTCGTCGCGCGTGACGCGGCCGGGGTGGTGGGTTGGTTCGATGGCGCTCGCATACACCTCCACCTTGTGACGGTGCCTGCCGTCTTCTTGCGTGACGGCTCGGGACCTGAGCGAGCCGGTGACGTGGATCACGTCGCCGGGTTCGATGTTCTCGAGGGTTCGGGTGGCGTCGCTGATGAGGCTGACGCGGTGCCGCCAGGTGATGGTGCGGGGTCGTCCAGTGCTGGCGCGGGTTTCGCGGGTGCCGGCGACGGTGAGCAGCGCGCGCGCCTGCCCGGTTTTGGTGTGGGTGTGGGTGACGGGTTCGGCTAGGGCTCCGATGAGGGTGACGGCGTTCTGTTCTTGTTCGGTGTGCATCTGCTGCTCGTCCTTCTAGAGGGGGATGCCGGTGGTGGCGGCGTACCAGCGGATCAGTTGGGGGCCGATGGCGGCGGCTGTGACGGTTCCGAGTAGGAGGTGCGGCCCGAACGGGACGGCGCGTTGCTGGGCGGCGGCGCCGTGCAGGACGCCGGTGACGCTGGCGGCCATGAGCGCGACGCTGAGCAGGAGGGGTTCTGGTAGGAGCGCGGCTAGCGCGGCGGCGAGCTTGACGTCGCCGAACCCGAGCGCGGCGCCGTCTGGCGTCTCGTTCTCGCGCCGCTGTGTGAGGTGGTCGGCGGCCCACCAGGCGAGGCCGGCGGCGAGCGCGGCGGCGCCCGCGGCGGTGAGCGCGTCGGTGGCGGCGACCGGCGCGGGCTTGCCGATCAGGTGAGCGGCGACGGTCAACGTCGGGATGAGCAGCAGGTGCAGCGGTTGCGGGGCGCGCAGCGGGGTTCTGGTTCTGGCGTCGATGACGATGAGCGCCGTGGTCGCGGCGAGCGCGCGCCAGGGTCCGAGGATGGTGGCGAGGGTGGCGGCGGTGAGGATGTGGTGGCTGGTGATGAGCGGCGGGTCGATGGTGTGCCGCGCGCGGCGTAGCGCGTGGGTGGCGTAGCGTTCGAGGAGCGTGAAGGCGCCGGCGGCGGCGAGGGCGATGGTGAGGGTCTCTCCTGCGGGGCGGGTGAGGTGCGGCGCGGCGTTCGGGTTGGTGGGCAGGAGGGTGGCGGCGAGGCCGGCGGCGATCGCTCCGTAGACGAGCGTGTCGGGCAGGTGTTTGGTGTCGAGGTCGATGAGGGCCGCGATGAGGAGCATGGAGAGGCTGGCCGCTTGCAGGGCGTACCTGGCGACTTCCGCTGCGGCGCTGGGGTCGGGGCGGGTGAGGAGCGCGAGGCCGAGGAACGCGGCGGCGAACAGGGCTTCCACGAGCGGGTAGCGGGCGCTGATGCGTTGGCGGCAGCCGCGGCACCTGCCCTTGAGCGCGAGCCAGGAGACGATCGGCGCCAGCTCGGCTGGGGTGAGGCGACGGCCGCACTTGGGGCAGTGGGACGGCGGCGTGACGATGGATTCGCTGCGCGGCATGCGGTAGGCGACGACGTTGGCGAAACTGCCGATGCAGGCGCCGAGGGTGACGGTCAACGCGAGCGCTGCGGTGGTGGCGGGGTCCATCGGCTCACCGTTCGCGGCGGTCGGTGCCGGCGTGGGTGTCGTGGGGGTGGGCGTGGCGCATGGGTTCCTGTCGGTGGCGCGGTGACCGCGCGAGGGACTTTGCCCCCATCCTACATACGGGTCCGATAGTCGCGTCGCTACGTGGTCGTTCGCCCGTCCTGCTCGCCGGTCAGTCGCCGGCGTGTTCTCGGTGGAGTCTACTTAGGCGCCGCTCTAGATCCTCTCGCGGGCGGGGTGTCCGGTCTTGCCGCGTACGCGTTCGAGGGCGGCGCGGACCTCTTCGGTGGCGGCGCGTTCCAGGTGGTACTTGAAGTTCGGGTCGGTGGTGGGGGTGCTGGTGAGCCAGGCCAGGGTCTGTTCTTGCATGATCGCGGTCCTTCCCATAACCGGCCCGGCCCGCCGGGGGGTGAGCGGCGGGCCGGTCTCGGAGAGGAGGAGAGGCGCGTGGGCCTCTCTAGTGGCTGATGGCCGCAGCGATGCTTAGGGCCGCGATGAACGACACCGCCAGCCCCGCGTCCAGCAGCCACGACGCGACCCGGGGAGCCATGCGCGCGGGTGAGCCGGCGTCGTCGCGCGCGTGGGTGAGGTGGGGTCGCATGGGGGCATGTTATCACAGTCGCATGCTGTGCGGGGCCTCTGTCGGCGTCGTGCCGGGGCGGGTTGGTTCGGCGCCGCGTCTAGGCGGGCGTGGAGCGGGTCGTGGCGTCGACGGTCGCGCGTTCCGTCTCGCGGTTCCCCTGTCGGTGACTTGGGCGGTTTCGTTTCGCGGGCGTGGCGGCGGGTGTGGTCTTGGCGGTTCTCGCGAGGCGACGGCGTATGCGCCGCCAGGTTCGCGGGTCTACGGGCAGGGGCGTGCTGTGGTTGGTGCTCGTGTCGACGTACACGCCGTGGTGCCCGATCCGGCCGTGCCTGAGCAGTTGCCAGAGGAGGTTGAGGGCGTGGGTGGCTAGCGTGTCGTTGACGTAGAGGTCTTGCTTCTCGAGGCTCTCGATGGTGCTGCAGGAGGGCGTGTCGTCCTCGGGGACGCTGGTGTCGGTGAGTTCGGGGTGCAGTTCGGGGGCGGTGGGTAGGCGCGGTCCGAGTTCGCGGGTGTGGGCGTGCCGGGGCATGCCGAGGATGACCTGGCCGGTGGTGGCGGTGTTCCCGAGGTCGAGGGTGTAGAGCACGCCGCTGTCCTTGTGTTCGGCGGCGGCGTGGACCGCCGCGCGCGCGGCGCGGTTGTCGACGCAGGCGATGACGATGGCGGGCCTGAGGTGGGTGATGTCTTCCGCCGTGATGTGGCGTGGGATGGCTCGCCACGTGGTGCCGTTGGAGAGGTTGATGCGGTTGGCGAGGACGGTGGCTTTGTTCTGCCCGATGTCGCTCGGGTAGAAGGCTTGCCTGACGAGGTTGTGGTGTTCGATGGTGTCGCCGTCGGCGATGGTGACGTCGAGTCGGTGGTGGGGGCCGTGGATGGTTTCGAGGGCGGCGCTTAGGTGCCTGAGGCCGATGGCGACTTTGCTGCCGTTGCCGCCGGCGCCGACGATCAGCACCTTGATCGGGCCGTAGGGTCGTGCGAGTCGGGGGTGGATGGCGTGCATGTCAGTGTGGTTTCCCGCAGGCGAGGACGTCGGCGAGGGTCTTGTCGGTGGGCGCGAGGTACTCGGCGGGGAAGCGCCCGAGTCGGCGGACGTGCTGCCAGAGTTCGCTGTGGCTGCCGCCGAAGCTTTGGTGGCGGCGGTGGTTGCCGCTGGGGTGGGTGAAGGCGCTCTTGAAGAACGCGTCGCTGACCTCGCGCGTGCGGGCGGGGTCGTGGTGGTCGGGGAGCGGCATGCTGCCGATGCAGACGCGTCCGTCCTGGTAGGTGTTGTAGTAGGGCGCGTGATGGAGGCGCGTTCCCGGCGTGGGGCGCTCGTCGCCGCCCAGCGCCCAGACGCTGAGGCGCGAGCCATCGTGCACCCACAGCAGGGCCGGTTGGGGGTACGTGCCCGTGAGGGCGTTGAGGCTCTCGTCGTTCGTCTGGAAGAACATCGTTCTTTCCTGGGCGGGTTCGTGCCACGCGACGGCGTCGCCGGTGCAGGCGAGCACGTTGGGTGGCAGGTACGCGAGTGACCGCTTGCCTTTGAGGGCGTGGTAGATCTCCTCGAGGTCGTCGCGGGTGAGGAGGGCGCCCGGCGCGAGCTCGGCGCGGCCGTCGGAGCCGGTTTGGATGGCGTGGATGGTGGCGAAGGCGTGCGACTCGGGGTGGTACCCGTTGGCGCGGGCGTAGAGGAGGATGGCCTTCTCGAGGGCGAGGGTGGCGTCGTTGCCGAGGTCGGCGTACGCGGTGATCAACGGTCTCTCCTTCCCGCCGCGTTCGCGCCGGCTTCGACGGCCAGGTCGCCGAGGATGCGGAAGACGCGCTCCTCGAGCTCGATCTGGCGGCGGAGTTTCGCGGTGAGGTCGGCGAGCTGTTCCATGCCTTGGGGCGTGTGGGGGATGAGGTAGGCGGCGCTGGGGCTGGGTTCGACGCCGCCCTGGTAGGCGTACTGTTCGCACTCGCAGAGCATCTCGTAGATGACGTCGGCGAGCTCGTTGGCTTCGCTTATGACGGGGTCGGTGATGCTGACCATGTACGAGTACCAGGGCATCGTCTCGCCGAAGTAGTCCTCGTCCAGCTCCCAGTCGGAGAGTTCGTGGTTGAGGACCGCGCGCTTGTGCTTCGTGGCGGCGTCGGCGGCTTCGATGAGCGTCTCGACTTCGCCGAGCGCGCCGGGGAACAGGGTCTGGTCGAGGCGGTGGAGCAGCTCCGGGGCTTTGATGGTTCCGCGGCCGGGCTCGTAGTACCTGCGGGGCAGGCGCGTTTCGAGCGTGTGGGGGGTCAGGTACTGCTCGTCGGCGTACGCCCAGGCTTCCTCGTCGCTGATCTCCTCGGGTTCGACCTCTCGTTCGCGCGCTAGGTCGTATCGGATCATCTCGAGGTTCTCCTCGTACGTGTCGTCGCCGTACCAGTGGAGGTTGACGATCGTGTCGTACGCGGCGGCGGGCGTGTAGCAGGGGGTGAGGGCGTGGGCGGTGTCGAGGAGGTCGAGGAGGCTGGGTGCGAGGTCGGTGTTGAGCTGGTCGAGCTGGGTGACGAGGGCGTGGACGTTGAGGAAGTTCGCGCTGTCCAGTTCGGGGACGAGGAGGAGGCGCGTGTGGTCTTCGTCGACGCGGACGAGGTGGAGGTTGAGGTGGAGTCTCATGCCGCCCTCGGGTAGGAGCGTCTTCGCGAGCGCTTCGCCGATGGCGTCGGCGAGGCTGGTGTTCTCGCTCAGGTCGAGGTCGCGCGCGCGGATGATGCCGTGTTCGAGGAGGTCGTGGGCGAGGCGGGCGTTGCGGGTGCGGTCGGGGTCGATGCGGTAGGTGGCGGGGGCGGTGAGTTTGGGGAGGGTCAGCCCATGATGGGCAGGGTGTCGCTGGGGAGGGGTATGGGGTCTCCCCTGCCTTGGACGCGCTTGAGCGTTTCGGCTACGGCGATGGCTTCTTGTCGTTGGGTGAGGTAGGCGGTGAGGAGCGGGTCGCGTTCCCGCTCCTCGTTCGCGATGATCTTCTTGAGTCGGGCCAGCTTGCGGCATGGCCTGCCCGCCTTAGCCTTTGGTGCCGACACTGCGGACGAACTGGTAGGTGGCGGTGTCGCCGTCGTACGTGGGGCCTTCGATGGCGGCGCTGGCGAGCTGCGGGTCGCTGACGGCGAGCTGCGCTTTCACCATCTCGGGGGCGAGGCTCGGGTTCGGGTCGGGGTAGGTGCGTCCGTTGTACTTGAACACGCGCTTGACGGGCTTCCTGTCGATGGCCATCGGTTTCCCTCCTTAGGGTTTCGGCGGCGCGCGCCCGAGGCGGGCTCGGGCGCGCGCGGGTCGTGGGTGGCGGGGCGGTTGGTCGCCTTAGTCGGCTTCGCCCTCTTCGGTTTCGCTCGCTTCGGCTTTGGCGTTCTCGGGCTCGTTCTTGGCGTTGGCGTCGAAGAGGCTCGGAGCGGGTGGTTTCTCGTCCTTCTTCTCGCTCTTGGCCGGGGCGGTCTTGGCGTTCGTCTTGGTGGCGGTCTTGCGGGCCTTGGCCGCTTCAGCCTTCTTCGCTTCAGCCGCTTCCTTCTTGGCGTTCTCGAGTTCGGCGAGCGCCTGCTCGATGCTGCGGTTGCCCGCTTCGGTGATGCGGATGGCTTCCACGAGGCCCGTTTCGAGCTCGGCGGGGGTGCCGGTGAGGTTCACGGGCGTGAGCAGCGCCGCGTCGGTCTTGTCGTCCTTCGCTTGCGGGACGAACGTGACGCTGAGGACGTTCTGGCCGTCGCGTCGCGCGCCGGTGCGTTGCACGAGCAGGTGCACGTTGATCTCGTCGAGGAGCGCGTCGAGTTCCGCGAGGAGGTTCACGCGCGCCTCCGGCGCGGGTGCCTGGTCGGTGTTCGCGTCGCCTGGGGCGGTGGGGTCGTCGGCGGCGGCGCGGTCCGTCGCGGCGGTGTCGTGGTCGTCTGGGGCTTCGGTTGCGTCGGCGGCGTTCCCGTCCGTGGGCGCGGCGTCCGTCGCGGCTTCCTGGTCCGCGCCGTCGGTCGCTTCGCTCGCGTCGTTCGCCGCGGACGCGGCCGCGTCCGGCATGTTGCCGTCGGCGCCGCCGGGTTCGTGCCGGGGGATGGTGAGGATGATCTCCTGCCCGCTGGGGTTGCGCCACGTGAAGGTGCGCGCGCCATCTGTCTCGGCGGGGGTGATGTCGCGTTGGAGCATCCTCTTGAGCTGCTCGCTGATCTCCTCGGTGGGGGTGGCGGGGTCGGCGAGCTTCTGGAAGGCGCCGTCGAGGACCGGCGCGAGCTGCGGCTTGTGCCGCACCAGGAGCGTCTTGAGGCTGTCGAGGGTGTGCGTCTGGGGTTGTGTCTGCTGTTCCATGTTCCCTCCGTGGCTTGCTTCAGGCGTCGAAGATGAGGTCGGTGATGTAGGTCTCCACCGCGTTCGTGTGCAGGACGTAGGTGCCTTTGCGGCCTTCGAGGACGCCTCGGTCTTGCAGGTCGGCGAGGAGTCGGGTGATGGTGCCGCGGCTGCTGTTGGCGAGCTCGGCGAGGTCGGAGATGGTGAGCGGCAGGGTGAAGCTGATGTCGGGGCGGGTGGCGTCCCCGAAGCGCGCGGCGAGGTCTTTGAGGGTCTCGAGGAACCTGATGGGTATCGGCAGGTCGTTCTGTTGCAGCCTGGCTTCGGCGCGGGCGTTGGCGCGCGCGAGGTGGTCTATGACGGCTCGCGCGTTGCCGGGGTGGGTGAGGTGTTCGCGGGGGATGATCGTCACGCGCGTGTCGACGGCGGCGATGGCGGTGTGCGGGTGTTGGCTTTGGTGGACGCCGATGACGTCTGTGGGGCCGGCGAGGTCTATGAGGCGGTTGGTGTTCTGTTGGTGGTCTCCCCTGTGCAGGCCGATCCACGTGTCGGCGTGCAGCTTGACGAGGCCTTCGTGCAGGTAGAAGGCGTGCGTGGCTTGGTCGCCGGCGTGGTAGAGGGTTCTCCCGGCGGGTACGAGGCGGGGGATCCCGTCGATGTCGGGTGGTCTGTTCATCGTGTGGCGGCTCCTTGGTGCGGCTTCGACACCTCCTTTGCGCCGCGCGCTTCTTTCTTCGTCGTGGGGTGTTCGGCGGCGGGTGTTGTCGGGTGGCGGGCAAGGGAGAAGCAGGAACCGGTTGGTCCCTGCTTCCGTCAGCTCCGTGGAGCCCGGTTGTTTTTCTCCGAGGTGTCCGTCCTCGGGGCGCTACCCTTTGGCCTGCTTCTCGAGCAGGCGGAGTCGCGCTAGCTCACCTACGAGGCCGCGGCGGGCCTTGCCGCGGGTGAGCTCCAGCTCGGCCTCGAGCTGGATGCGGTCTGCCGCGGCCGCCCGTATGACGGTCGGCAGCATGGCCGCTGCGGGAGTGGCGGAGCCGTCGTCGTCATCGTCGTTCTCGGCGTTGACGTCGTCGGTCAGGCACTCCTGTTGGAGCCGTTTGAGGATCTCCTCTTCCGGCTCGATGCCCGCGCGCTTCATGCGCCGCACCGCTTGGCGGGCGGCGTGCTCGTAGAACGCGATCTGACGTTCCAGCCAGGCCGGGACGTTCTCTCCTTCGGCGATGCGCTCGTCACGGTCTTCCGTGAGGAGCTCGAGGATCTCGCCGAGGGTGAACGTGTCCTTGAGGCCTTGGTGGACTTCGTCGTGGTCCGCGTTGAGCAGCTCGCGGCGGGCTTGCTCCTTCGCCTGTTCCTCGCGGAACTCGGCGAGGGCTTCCGCGAGGCGCTTGTCGGTCTTGGCGGCCTGTTCCCATCTCTCGATGGAGGAGTGGTACCAGGGGCCGAACGGCGCCTCGCGCGCCTGACCGCGTTCGGGAGCCTTCCGTTTCTCCGGGGGGAGGACCGGGATGGGCTTGCCGACGCGGCGGCGGTTCGTCTCGGTCCACGTGCGGACGCGGACCGTGACGGTGCCCAGGCCGTCGCTGAGGTTGACGTAACCCCAGGTCTGGCGGGCTTGACGCTCCTCGTACGACTCCATGGCCGCGTCGAGGGCGTCGAGGGCGTACCCGTCCTGGGCCAGGGCGGCGTTGGTGTACAGGTCCGGGGCGACCTCGGGGAGGTCGTCGATCTTGATGACCTGTTCACCGACGCGGACCTTGTCCCGGTCCGGGTTGCCGTGCGCCCACTCCTCGTCGGAGCGGAGCAAGGCTTTGTCCACGTGCTCGTAGTGTTCCTCCACGTAGAGGTCATCGAGCACGGGGACTGTGGGGAGGCTGACAGCTTCCGGGCGCAGGTCCCAGGGCTGCACGACGTGGTAGGGGAGGTCGACGTTCTCGAACGCCCACTCCTCTACCTGCGCGAGGTCGGTGGTGTCAGCCCGCATCCACCTCGTGACGTGCGCGTGCTTGTCCTGCTTCTTCACGAGCACGAGAGCCTCGGGTTCCCCTTCCCTCTTGGCCCAGAGCGCCGCGAGGTTGTCGCGGAGCTTCTTGGCGCGGACCGGCCTGCCGTCCGGCGAGACGCGGCGGCCCTTGAGGCGCGCCTGCCCGATCTTCGCGCGCAGCAGCGCCTCTTCCAGGGGCATCCCGCTGTTGCGGGCCCAGAAGTGAGCGAGCCACTGCTCGAGGAACGGGAGGTGCTGGGGCATCACCTCGGCTACGAGGCGTCCGTCCGCCCAGGCCGGGGCGACCTGGGTGCCGATCAGGCGCGCGAACTTGTGGCTCTTCGTGTACTGCTCGGAGAGCAGGTTCGCGAAGGCCCGCCCGGACCTGACCTTGGGACGGAGAAAGCTGAACACGTACTCCCTCAGTTGCCGCATAACTACTCCTTCGCGTTTTCTTGAGATGGCGCGATGTTAGCAGACGCGCGCGTGACCCATGCCGGGTCCGGAGATAGGACGGTGATACGGACTCGGTTCCTGTGGGGGTTCGGGTCGTTCGCGGGGGCGTTTCGTGTTATGATCGTGGGTGGAAGGAGGCCATACCTCCTCCTTCGTGTTTAGGGAGATGCTAGGCGGGGCGCTTTCGGGCGCCCCGCCTGCTTTCGTCAGGTCGCGCGGGTCGCGCCCCGCGGCGAACGGGTCCGGTGCCGGGTGGGGTCGGTCCCTCTCGGCGCTCGTGGTTCTTCAGGTTCGGCTTTCGCGTGCCGCTGCGAGGGTTCGTCGGCTGGTGGCGTGGTTCGCGGGCAGGTCGTTGCGGCGGGTGACGCGGCGGCGTTGGCGGCGTGCGCGCGCGGCGGGGTGGGTGTCGTTCGCGTACGCGGCGCGCGTGCGGGGGGACGGTTGGCCCGGTTCGGGTGGTCGCGTGCTGCGCGCCTGCTCGTGGCGGCAGGGGTTCGCGAGCGGCTTCGCCGGCGTCATGGTCTGGTGTGTCGCCGGCGGGTTCCGTGCGCGCGCGGTGTTGGGCGCCGCGTACGCGGCGGTGGCCGCGGCGCAGGCGATGCCGAGGGTGAGCGGTAGGAGGGCGAGGAGGGTTCTGGTGCGTGTTCGGTCGCGCATGCCTCACCTCGTGGCGGGTCTCCGGAGGGCCGTCTCCCCTTGCCGGGCGCGACCGTGATGCGCCGTAGGCGCTTCCTTCCCTGCTGTCTTGGGTTCGCGGCGGGTCAGTCGCGGTTGCGGGCGTGCGCGAGGGCTTTCTGGGTGTGTTGGAGGATGCGGTGGAGGGTCTTGTGCGCGCGTTCGCCTGTCCAGCCGAGGTTCTTGGCGGTGGCGGCGAGGCGGTTCGGATGGTTGGCGAGGCTCTTGAGCAGGGTTCGTTCGTCGGGGGTCCAGAGGTGCCTGGCGGCGCTGGCGAGGGTGGTGAGGGCGGCGGCGTTGCGCGCTAGGGCGTCCTTGCTGCGGTTGGTGGATAGTTCGGTCACGGCGAGGCGGATCTCGTGCGCGACGGGTCGGAGGGCGCGCGCGAGTCGGGGGATGCGTTCGTCGCGCGCGGCGCGGGTCTTGGCGGTGTGGAGGGCGTGCCGTCCGCGCCGGGTGAGGGTGATGGCGCCGGTGGGGTCGAGAGTGACGAGGCGTTGGTTGAGGAGCTTGACGAGCTGGTTGGGTGGGACGCGTACGCCTCTGCGGGCGTGGATGGTGTTGAGGGCGCGGGTGGTGCTGGGGTCGGGTCTAGGCATCGGTGCGTCTCTTTGGTGGTGAGCCGCGCGCGGGTTGCCCTGCGTCCTCGCGCGCGGCTCTCGACGGGCGTCGACGGCCGGGACTTGCCTCGGCTTCGCAGGACTGCCTCGGCAGCGGTTGCCCGCGCGGTGCCGCGTGGGCGCCGGGGTCGGGTCGCCGCCCGCCTCGGCTTTCCGGTCGACCTGGCGCGCCCTTCGGCGGCCTTCGCCCGGGGGGCGTTGGTCGCGTCGAGAGCGGCGCGGCGGGGTTCCCCCCGCCGCTTACCAGCTTAGCATCCTCCGGTTGGCCTTGGTTTCGTGGTTGGGGGTCGCGATCGGGTCGGGGGCGGCGCTGGCCGTGTCGAGGCGCGCCTCTTCGTGGTTTGGGGGTTCGTCGGTGTCGGCGCCGGCGTGCCTAGTCGAGGCGTTGGATGTCCGCGAGTGGCGCGAGTCGGGGGTCTACGAGGTCGATGTCGCGTTTGACGAGCTCGTGGTGGTCGCTGGGGAGGGTGCTGAGGACGACGTTGTTCTTGGGGTCGTAGAGGACGGCGAGGCGGATGCCGTTGCGTGTGAGGACGTGGATCTCGCGGCCGCGGGGTTGTTTGGCGACGAAGCGGCTGTCGCCTTGGCGGATGCTGCGCGCGAGGGCGGTGAGGTCGGCGTTGGTGAGGTCGAGGCCGTAGCGTTCCGCGGCGCGGAGCTTGGCGTGGAGTTTGGCGTTGGTGGTGCTGCGGGGGTCGCGGGCTTTGGGGTGGCTGCCGTGGTGTTCGGGGCGGCGTTGGGGTTTCTTCTTGCGGCGGCTCATGCGGCTTTCGCTCTCCGGGCGCGTTCGAGGACGTACTCGGCGAGGTTCTTCTTGGCGGTCAGGGCGGCGTGGATGTCTTCGTCGACGCTGTCCGTGGCGATGAGGTAGTACATGCGCACGGGGCGGGTCTGGCCGGGGCGGTGCACGCGTTTCTGGGACTGCTCGAACGCGCCGTAGTTGTAGGTGTGGCTGTAGTAGACGCAGATGGCGGCGCGGGTGGCGTCGATGCCGACGCCGCCGGCGTGCGTTTGGATGCCGATCACGTCCGCTTCGCCGCGTTGCCACGCTTCGAGCTGGTCGCGTCTGCCTGAGAGTTCGGCGTAGCGGCGCCCGAGCTTCTCGGTGACGCGTTCGATGGCGTCGAGGTCGTCGTGGAAGGTGGCGAAGACGACGACGGGTTCGTTCTTGGGCAGGTCGGTGAGGAGGTCCTCGAGGGCGTCGGCCTTGGCGGTGTCGATGATCTCGTGCGCGCCGTCGTCGAGGACGGCGACGCCGCCGGTGAGCTGCTGCACGCGCAGGAGCTTGGTGAGGAAGATGCTGGTGGTGATGCTGCCGTGCCCGAGTTGGACGCGGAGCTCGTCGTAGATCTCGCGCGCGAGGCGGCGGGTGCCGGGTTTGAGGTCTACGGGGACGACTTGGTGTTGGACGGGCGGCAGGTCGAGGACGTCTTGCGTGACGCGGTAGGCGCGGCGGTCGATCTTGTGGTGGAGGAGTTTGAGGTCCTTGTACCCGGCGACGCCGCCGAAGTCGTTGTAGACGAGGTGTTCGCGGCTGAACTGGGTCCAGGGGCCGAGGAGGTTGGGGTCGATGGCGCGGAACTGCGCCCAGACGTCTTCGGGGCCGTTGGGGATGAGGGTGCCGGTGAGGCCGAGGCGGTGGTCGGCGGCGGCGGCGAGGGCGGCGGCGAACTTGCTGGCTTTGCCGGTGCGGCTCTTGATGCGGTGCACCTCGTCGAGCACGACCACGTCAGGTTCGAGTCTCTTGAGCGCGCCGGCGAGCGGTTCGCGGTGGCTGGCTTCGTAGTTGACGGCCACGAGCAGTCTCTTCCCGGCCTGGGCGGCTTCTCGCTGGGCGGCTTCGATGGCCTTGGCGCGTTTGGCGGTGGGGCCTTCGGCGAGGGGGAGAACGTGCCACTGGCCGGGGTCGGCTAGGTGCTTGTCGATCTCGGCGGGCCAGACGCGCACGACCCTTTTGGGTGCGAGGACTACGGCGGCGCGTTCGGTGTTCTCGGCGATGAACCCGAGGCTGACGAGGGTCTTGCCGGTGCCCATCTCCATGGCGAGGATGGCGCGTTTGAGGGTGTTGGCGAAGGCGAACGCTTGGCGTTGGTGCCGCCACGCGCGCGTCTTGAGGTGGGGGATCTCGGGCGCCTCCGCGGCTTCGTTCTTGTGCTGCGCGGCTTCCTGCTCGGCGGCCTTGGCGGCGCGGGCCTCGTCGACGAGGCGCTGGGCGGTGGCGTCGAGGCGTAGGGCGTCGCCGAGGGCGCGCTTGAGCATGGCGAGGTGCTGGATGGTGCTGGGGTACGCCCACGCGCGGTGCTTGGAGTTCCACCGCGCCTCCGGGATGGCCTTGAGGGTCTCCTTCGCCTCGAAGGGGCTCTCGACGAGCAGCAGCGCGCCTTGGACGCGCGCGACGCACGAGCCGTCCGGCAGGCGCCGCTCGGGCTTGGCCGGCTCAAGCTCCAGCCGCGGCTGCGTGGGCGAGTCGTGCTGCGGTAGGGCGCTCTCGATCGGCATCTCGGGCTCGCGGATGTGGTCGGGGTGGAGTCTGGCTGCGCGCGCGAGGCTGAGGGTCAGCGCGTCGGCATTCACGCCGTCGTCGCCTGCGTCGGTGATGGGGCCGAGGAGCTGCTCGAGTTGGTGGATGGTGCGGGTGGTGGCGGGGAGCGTGTAGTGCCCGGCGAGGGGGTCGCGCTTGGCGCCTGGGATGCGCTCGATGCGTGGGTCCTCCGCGGCGTGCAGGTGGAGGGCGGCGCCAACCATGGTGATGCTGGCGGCGCGCTGGGTGGTCGCGGGCACTGTTCTCTCCTTTCTACATGATATTTGGTTACTTCCCTTATGCCGGGTCTACTTGCTGACTAGCGTGCCGCTGCGGGGGTTGCGGGGCGGTTTCGGGGCCAAAGAGAGCGCGCCGGCTGTTGCCGGCGCGCGTGGCTTGCTTGTGCTTGGTGGTTAGTGCAGCGGTTCGAGGCGGGTGAGGTTGCTGGTGACGGGCTCGGTGGTGGTTTCGCCGGTGGTGAGGTCGACGGTGGCCATCACGTAGCGGTTCTTGCTGGCGTCGAAGGCGCTGAAGAAGGCCTTGTCGCCGTCGGGGGTGACGCTGAGCGTGAACATCTCGAGGCTGGTCTCGTAGATGGTCTCGGTGTCGCCGGTGAGGGTGTCTAGCTTGACGATGCCGTACTGGTCGGGGGCGAAGCGGCCGGCGAAGTAGTAGTCGTTGCCGCGCGGCATGCCGGCTCGGACTTGGGCTAGGCCGGACTCGAGCTTGCGGGGGTTCGGGTAGAGCTCGGCGACCACCATGTCCCCGTCGCTTCGGTAGTCGTACATTACGCGTCCGTCTTGGATGCGCGGGTAGGTGTCGTGGTTGTAAAGCCCGTAGAGTTCTATCTGGAGCTCGTTGTTGTCGTGGATGACTTCGTCGAAGCCGTGTTTGCCTGCGAGGTACGGGATGGCGTGGACGGTGTCTTCGTCGGGGCGGATCTGCCAGAGCGCGTAGGTGTTGTCGTCGAAGAGGTAGAGGACGCCGTCGGGCCACACGCTGATGAGGCGCTTGTGGTAGGGCCCGGTGTCGATGGTGGTGAGGCTGCCGTCCTCGTTCATGCGCCTGATCCAGCCCTCGGACACTTCGGGAGTGTTTCCTGAGAGGTAGAGCAGGCCGTCGGAGGCGATCGCCCAGCTCTCGACTCTGAGGGGGCCTTCGAGGTCGAAGACCATCTCGTTGTCGCCCTCGGGCGTGCGCTTCCGAAGCACGGGTCCCGGCCCGGTCTCCTCCATGTGGGCCCAGCCGTAGTAGTAGAGGGTGCCGTCGGGGCCGACCTGGAGCTCGTTGAACTCGTACAGGAACGGGTCCACGCACTCGAGTTCGGTGTCGTCGATCACCTCCACTAGAGCGCAGCCGTACCTCCAGGGGTCGCTGGGGGTTAGGAAGACGCGGCCGTCGATGATCTTGAAGTCGGCGAAGGTGATCTCGTTGTCTTGGACGGGCTCGACTTGGCCGTCGTCGTTGACGGCTACGACGCCGGTACTGCTGCTCTGGAGTGACAGCTGGCCAGAGGGGCTGGTGAGTTGTCCGATGCCGAGGGCGATGGCGCGGCTGAGGTCGATGCGGCCGGCCGGCGTCTCGTCCTCGGGCGTCTCGTCCTCGGGCGTCTCGTCCTCGGGCGTCTCGTCCTCGGGGTTCTCACCTCCAGGCGGGTCGTCCTTCGGCGCCTCGTCTCCGGGCGGGTTGGGGCCTGGGTTGGGGTTGCGGGTGGCGTCGTCGCAGGCGACGAGCGCGATGGCGAGGAGGGCTGCTAGGAGGATGCGGAACAGGTTGCGTTTCGGGTGCTGCATACGGCTTGAGGATACCTACCCTTCATGACGGGAATCTCGCCTAGAGGTTGCTGATCCAGACGAGGGCTTCGTTCTCCATGCTGCCGGTGGCTTCGGCGACGGCTTCGGCGATGAGGGCGTAGATCGCCTCGGGGATGCCGGGGCGTGTTGGGAGGTCGGGGTAGTCGCTGCCTTCGGCGTTGAAGGTGTTGTTCTTCCAGTCGGCGCCGCCGTAGTGGATGAAGACGTCGCTGTCCTCGGCGGGTTCGTTGCCGCGCGCGTGCCAGGTGGCGGCGCGGCTCTCGGGGCTGTTGAGCCACCGGACGAAGTTGGTGTCGCGGAAGAAGCTCGGGGCGTTGATGCGCACGAGGGGGTTGGGCTTGGTGTCGAGGCCGAGCTCGTGACCGTACGCGCCGATCACGGTGATGTCGCCGTAGGTGCCCTGGCCGCGCTCGATGATCGGCTGCTCGCGCTCGAGGGGCTGCTGGTCGTTCATGCTGTCGCTCCTTGGCTGATGGTAGTGAGCTCGATGGGGGTGGTTTCCCACTTGAGCACCTGGCGGTCGTCGGTGGTGAGGGTGCCTTCCCAGCGGACGAAGTTGTCGCCGCGGCGATTGCTGGTGACGATCATGTGGTGCGTGCCGCCGGTGGGGTCGAGGAGGTCGCCGGTCTCCTGGGGCGTGAGCGGGGCGTCGAGCGGGGCGTGCCCGGTGGCGTGCACGGCGGCCGCGATGTCGTCGAGGCGCTGCTGGAGGCCCGCGTCCTCCGCGCGGCGGGGGCGGATGAGGTGCGCGTGACTCTCCTGGCTGGTGATGGCGACGGCCTGCGGCTCGTGGCTGCGGAGGTCCGTGAGGGCGCCGGCGAGCGCCTGCGCGCGCTCCTTGAGGCGCTCGGTGAGGGGGACGACAAGCAGGCGCGTGTAGCTGCCGCCGGGGCCGTCGTTGTTGGGGGTGTGGACGTCGAGGACGAGGGTCTTCATGGTCATCGCCTTTCGTCGAGGAGGTGGACGGTGGTCTGGCCGTACCCGACCACCTTGGTGTCGAGGACGGTCACGCGGTCGTCGCCGACGAAGATGATGCCGTCGACGAACGCCTCGGCCTGACCCTTGGTGGGGAAATCGCGGCTGGTGTTCGCGTGTACGACCGGCGTGTCGCCGGCTGGCGTGGCTGTGGTGGCGGTGGGCATGGTGGTCCTCGGGGGTCAGGCGGTCACGGGCTGGCTCGGGGGCTGCCAGGCGATGACCGTCACGCCCAGCGCGGCCGTGAGGGCCGCCTCCCAGGTGCTGCCGTGGGCGTGCAGGGTGTAGCGGTTGGGCGCGTCGCGCGCGGCGGCGGGAGCATGGTGGTACCGCACGCGCCAAGGGTGCTCGAGTCCGGGAACGTACTCGAGCATCATGTCGTTCGCGCCGAGGAGTTGCATGCCCTCCTCGGGGGTGATCGCCAGCGCTCGCTGGCTCTCCTTGAGCTCGCTGAGGAGCGCCTGCGCGGTGCGGCTGTCGCTGGGTACGCCCCTGTCGGCGAGGGTCACGAAGGTGAAGAAGATCTTGGCGGTGCCGTGGTGGTTGCATTTGCGGCAGCGGCAGGGGCTGTTCTCGTCCCACTCGGTGTGGTCGCTGCGGCTGTCCACCTGTTCTATCTCGCCAGCGTTATCGGCCACGATGTGGGCTTCGACGTACCGCACGGCGTTGACGGTGAACTCGTTGTGCCCGCACTCGGGGCAGGCCATGGCTCGTTGCATGAGGGTCTCCTTTGGCATGAGAAGGTGCGCGCCCTACCCGGGGGGCGCGCTACCTGCTCGGCGGGTCAGGCGGCCTGGGCTTGCCTGGGGGCGGGTTTGGGGCGGGCGTACTTGAGGGTGTGCGCGTCGCGCGCTTCGATGCTGACGGTGTGGCGGGTGTTGCCGTTCTGGTCCTTCCACGTGTGGTTGACGAGCTGGCCGGTGAGGTGGATGGCGTCGCCCTTGCTGGCTTGCGCGAGGCGCTGGGCGAGGCTCCTCCAGGCGGTGATGTTGAAGTAGTGGGTGCTGCCGTACTCTTCGACGGCTACGCCGGTCTGCAGGTAGGCGTCGCCGCTCCTATTGGCCTTGAGCTGCGGCTCGTGCGTGAGGCGGCCGACGATCGTGACGAGGTTCTTGCCGCGCTCTAGGAGCTCGCGGCCACTTTCGGTGGTGATGGTCGGTTCGTTGCCGGTGAGGAGGCTGACGCCGTCGGCGATGATGCGGATGACGTTGCGATCTTCGCCGGCTTTGGTGGTGTACCTGAACTGCTCGAGGCGGCCGTGCGCGATGGCGGGTTGCCCTTCTTGGAGGGCGGTGCGGAGGCTGGCGGCGTACGCGCCGATGACGCGGACGTGGTGGCGGTAGGTGCGGGTGATGGTCTCGCCGTCCTCGCCGGGGTTCTCGATGCGGCCGTCGAGGCGGAGTTGGAGGATGGGCGTGTTGCGGGCGCCGTACTCGAGGTCGAGGCGGTTGATGACGCCGGCGAGGGTGATGGTGGCTTGCTGGTGCACGGTCGGCTCCTGGGTGGTTGGGCGCGCGGCGCGCGCGCTTCGTTCTTCTCGCCTTCCCTTCTTGCCCCTCGGGCTTCTTTCCCTGGCCGGTCGGGGCTTCTCTGGGCGCGTCGGTGGCCGGGGTGTCTCGTTTCGCTAGGGGTGGGGGTTGGATTTGTGCTTGTCTGAGGGTAGGGGCGCTTTCGCGCCGGTCTTGGTTCGCGGTGGGCGTGCGTCTCGCGCCGCTCGCGAGGATGTCGAGGTCTGTGATGAAGCGGATCGCTTTCTTCCAGTACGCGGGCGGCTCGTCGAAGACGAGCACCGTTCGTGACGTCGGTTACCTGCTCGCGAAGCGTGGGCGTCGGGTGTTGTTGGTGGACGCCGACCCGCAGGCGAGCTTGACTAGTTGGTTGGGGGTCGACCGGTACGAGGTCGAGGAGGGGAGGACGTTGCTGCCGGTGGCGGTGGGGGGCGCTTCCCTGCCGGAGCCGCTTCGGGTGCATGGGCTGGATCTGATCCCGTCGACGGTGGCTTTCGCGGCGGCGGAACGGCACCTGCTTGGGGGTATCGGGCCGGTGTACAGGATCCGCGAGGCGTTGAACGCGGTGGATGGCCGTTACGATTTCGTGTTGATCGACACGCCGCCGTCCTTGGGGCAGATCACGACAGCGGCGGTCATCGCCGCTGACAGTCTGGTGGTGCCGATGCTCGCGCATCCGAAGGGCGCCGACGGCCTCCCGACCGTGCTGGACATGGTGTCTGATTGGCGGCGCGCCGTGCCGAACCTGTCGATCGCCATGTTCATCCCCACGCAGGTGGATGACACGAAGGTGCAGAAGCGTTACCTGGACGCGATCCGTGAGCAGCTCACGCGGGTCGCTCCCGTGTCCACCCCGGTCAGGTACCGCCCGGCGGTGCATAGGACCGCGACCGACGTGAAGGCGCCCATCCCGGCGCTCTCCCCCGCCCCGAAGGACGCCGTGGCGGAGCTGGAGGTCGTCACCGACGAGCTGTTGACCGCGTTGGAGGTGAGTGGTGGCGGACAAGATTGACCTTCTCGGGCGCCGCTCCCGCGAGGACGGCGTCGACTCCGCGCGGGGCGCTGTCGGCGCGTTGCTCGGCGGCGTCTCCGATCAGCGGCTCGAGCATGTGCCCATCACGCGTATCCGCGTCACGCGGCAGGTTCGGCGCGAGTTCTCCGAGGACGGGCACCGGGCGCTCATGGAGAACATCCGCGCGCAGGGCCGCGTGGTCGAGCCGGTGATCCTGAACCGCGTGCCGGGCGAGGACATGCTGGTGCTGGTCGCTGGTGAGCGGCGGGTGCGGGCGCTCCGCGCGCTCGTGCGGGAGTACGAGGAGGCGGGTGACGCGGAGCGCGCGGAGCGGTTCGGGTTCGTGCCGGCCATCGTGTATGAGGACCTGTCGCCTGAGCGGGTGATGGAGTTCCAGCTGTCGGAGAACCTGCTGCGTGAGGACCTGACGGACCTGGAGGAGACGTTGGCGTTGTGCGACCTGTTGGCGGTGCGACTGGGCGTCGCTTCCGAGGAGGTGCCCTCTCTGCTGGAGCGGTTGGAGAAGGAGGCGCGCAGGGCGCGGCGTGAGTCGGAGGGGTTCGAGGAGCGCCGGCGGGTGGTCGAGGAGACGTTCCGTGAGTTCTCGAGCGTGTCGTGGCGGACGTACGTGAAGAAGCGCATACACCTGCTTCGCATGCCGGCGGACGTGGTGGCGTCGGTGCGTGAGGGGCGGTTGTCGAGCGCTCAAGCGGAGCTGGTGATGCGCCTCCCGGACGAGCGCATGCGTGAGCAGTTGACGGACCGCGTGGAGCGCACCCGCATGCCGCTGGAAGAGTTGACCGAGGCGGTGAACGCGGTGTTGACGAAGCCGGTGACGTTGCAACCTGAGCACGTGCAGGTGGCGATCAGGGTGAAGAAGCGTTTGACGCCGAAGCGGCTCACTGCCCTGCCGCCCGAGGCGCGACTGCGTGTGCAGGAGCTGCTCGAGGAGGTCGACAGGTTGATGGCGGGTGGAACTTCCGGTGACGGCGATTGACGTCACCACCGTCACGGCCGGGCCGAACGCTGACGCGCTGGTTCACGCGCGCGTGTTCGGCAGGACCGATGAGGCGCCGCCGTACTCGACGGATCGGCGCGTCGCGGAGTGGCTCGCGGGCGAGTACGGGCTGCGGGTGATCCCTGTGCACGACTTGAGCTCGGTCGGTCCGCGTCACGACCCGGCGTCGGAGGTGGGCGCTGTGGGGTTCGTCGCGGCGCGGCAGGTTCCCGTGAAGGGTGACGGTTCGCCTTCGGACGGGATCGAGTTCTTCGGGTCCGCCGACTCGTTCGAGTTGGCGGTGACGCGCGCGGTCTTGGTGATCGCGGGCGCGGCGTTCGATCCGCGCGACGCCGAGTACTACTGACGTTCAGCGGCGCCTTACCCGGCTGGCTACTCGCGCGTGGAGATGGGCGGGGTTGTCGTCGCGGTCTACGTGGACGGCTTCGATGCTGGGGATGCGTTCGAGGAGCGCCGTGAGGTGTTCGTGGTGTTCTTGGGGGAAGCGCGCGTAGCCGTTGATGGCGTCGGTGATGGGTTGGTTGTCGCTGTAGACGAGGAGTTCGGTGACTTGGTGTCGGGCGGCTAGCTTGAGGCCGATCTTGAGGGCGTGGATCTCAGCGTCGCTGGGCTTGGTGGTGGTGATGGTCTCGGTGGTTTGGTGGGTGTCGCCGTTGGGGAGGGTGAGTATGGCGGCGGCGCCGGCGCGGCCGGTGCGTTGGTCGCAGCTGCCGTCGACGCTGAGGGTGGCGGGCATGTCGGGCGGCATGGGGTCCTCTCGTGGCGCTTTTCGCTCGTCAGGGGTGCGTGGCGATGGTTCCGGTGGGCTGGGGTCGTGGTGGTCGGGCGTGGTCGGGGTCTTGCGGGTGCGTGCGGATGGGGTCGATGCGGGCGGCTTCGACGCGGCACGTGTAGCGTTTCCGGCCGGTCGTGTCGGTCCATGTCTCGTTGGTGATGCGGCCTTCGATGAGCGCGAGGTCGCCGGCGCGTAAGGCGCTGGCGCGGTGCGCGAGCTGGCGCCAGGCGGTGACCGTCAGGTAGGTGGTGGTCTCGCCTGCGGCGCGGCGGCCGTTCACGGCTATGGGCACGCGCGCGACCAGGTGCCCTCTCGGGGTGCGGCGCGTCTCGGCGTCGCGGGTGAGGTTGCCGACGATCAGCACCTCGTTGCGGGCGCCTACGAGCCTGTGTTGGCCGCGGGAGTCTTCACGCGTTTCGTGGGGCCCTTCGAGCATGACGAGGCTGTGGGCAGTGATGCGCGTGACGCTCCTCTGCGCTCCGCGTGCGTCGGTCCAGCGGTCTTGGTGGATCTCGCCGATGACGTTGGTGGGCGCGCCGTGTTTGAGGACGGGCGCGAGGAACTTGGCGTAGGTGCCGAGGACGGTGACGCCGACGTAGTACGGGAGGGTTTTCTGCCCGTCGGGTGTGGGGGCGTCGCCCGCGAGGGTGAGTTCGAGGATGGGGTAGCCGTTGCGGGTGTGTCTCAGGCGGGGGTTGTTGAGGCAGCCGATGAGGTGGGCGGCGGCACGGGTGGTCATGGGTCGCGCCCCGAGCGGCGGGGCTGAGCCTCCTCTCGATCGGGTTCTTCGCTGGCTGTCGCGCGGGCGCGCTCGTTTCGCGCATGGCGTCGCGGCGGATGCGATACTGGGCGCACCTTTCTTGGTTGTCGCCCTTGCGCGTGGGCGGTTAGGGGTGTTGCGGTTCGATGGTGGCGGTGTCGGTGTTGGTGCCTGTGGAGCGGCTGGGGGAGTTCTACGTGTTGTTGGGGCGTTTCCATGAGCAGGTCTCGTCACCTGCTCGTATCGCTGCGCCGCGGCGACGCGTGGGTGTGGACAGCAAGTACGCTCCCTTGCGGGACTTCCTCGCTGCCGCCTCGGGTGACGCGGTGCGGTTATCGTTCTCCCGCGTCGAGGAGCTGCTCGGGGCTCCCCTGCCGGTTTCGGCGCGTCGGCATCGGTCGTACTGGGCTAACTCGCGGTGGATGGTCCCGGCGCGTTCGTGGCTGGACGCGGGTTGGCGGGTGGAGAGCGTCGACCTGTTAGAGGGGTGGGTGTCGTTCGTGCGCGCGGGCGATGGTCAGGCTGGCCGGTCGGCGGTCTCGGCGCCGGTGAAGGGCGTGGCGTCGACGCGGCCTTCCGCGTCGAGCCGGTAGACGCCGCGCTCGTCGTTGTCTGCGCGGATGTCCCTCGCGCGCGCCAGGCGCGCCTAGTCGCTGTCGAAGGGGCCTTCGACTCTCGGTTCTACGTCGTGCTGCGCGATGAGCGGTAGCGTTTCATGGCCGTTCGACCCTGGGCGGGTGGAGGTCGGTGACCCAGCCGTTGTAGTGCTGGAACGTCTCGTCGGTGGCGAGGTGCTCGAGGGCGTCGTCCTCGGTGGGGAACGGCCCGATGATCTTGAAGCCTTCGAGGGGGTCGCCGGTGATGATGACGGCTTTCTTCCGGGTCGCGGGGAGCTCGGTGGGGACGGGTGTGTCGTGGGGGAGGGGTAGGGCGTGCACCTCGACGCAGGTGGCGTTGATTTCGTCGGCCGCGTAGGTGCTCATGAGGCGCTTGGCGTCGTCCTCGTCGGCGGCGCGGATGACTTGGGTTTCGCGCACGGTTCGCGTGACCTCGAAGATGGGCATGTCGCTCCTTTCGCGCGTCTGCTGCCGCGCGAGCGGCTTCTTTCCCGTTGGGGTCGCGGGCGTCGTTGCGTGCTGGAAGTGTTGACCCCCGAGGAGTCGCCTCCTCGGGGGTCGACCTCAGGAGCACTTTCTCAGGAGATACTCATGAGGCTTTTACGCGTTCGGATCCGTTCCGCGCAGCTTCACTGTAACGCGCCGGGTTCGCGTTCGTGAAGGGGTTCGTCGCGGCCGAGCGGTATCACCGTCGTTGGTAATCTTGGGGTTACAGGGTCGTGCTAAGGCGGTGTTCGTCGCGTTGTCGGGTGGCGCTCGGGTCGCGCCGCTGCCGCTGGCGGTCTTGGCCGTGGGCTTTCCCTGCTGACCTGCGGACGCCTTGGTGGTCGTCATGGGTGGCGCTAGGCGCGCGCGAGTTTCTCGTCTAGGTCGGGGGCGAGGTGGTTGTTGTAGGCGAGCCCGAGGCTGGTGATGGGTTCGTACGGGACGGGTCCTTGGTCGATGCCGGGGATGTCGGCGTCGTTCATGTGCCAGACGTCGATGGTGGGGCCGTCGCCGTCGTCCCTGATGTGGATGTCGAAGCCGCGCCCGGGGCGGTTGGGGTCTTCGACGCCGATCCAGACGGCTCGGCGTGCGGTGAGGGTGAACATGTCCGGGTCGGTGGGGCTGCGTTCGAGGGGCGTGTTCTCGCCTTGGTGGTCGCCGGGCTGGTCGTAGGCGCGGGTGATCTGTTGGGCGCGCTCGACGATGGCGGTGATCGTGGTGGGTGCGAGGCGGGTGCGGGCGGCGAGGGCGGCGCGTTGCCTTGTGTCGAGTTGTTGGTGGAGGTCGGTGAGGAGTTTCGCCATGCCGGTGAGGGTGTCTATGGGCATGGCTTGGTCGGTCTGGTCGGGCATCAGTTCTCCGTGAGGAAGTGGTCGAGGGTGTCGAACGCCCAGTCGCTGCGTTCGAGGGGTTGGGGTTCGCGGTCGGGGTCCGGGGGCGTGTCGTTCGGGCTGTACGGCCATGTTTCGATGGCGGGGCCGTCGCTTTCGGCGTGGATGCTGATCCCGTACCCGTACCCGGGGCGGTTGGGGTCGTCGACCTGGATGTAGGCGGAGGCTTCTGGTCGTATGCGGTAGGTGTTGGGGTCTTGCGGGTCGCGTTCTAGGCTGCTTTCGCCCGCTTGGTGGTTGGCGGCGATGACTTGCGCGGCTTCGAGCGCCTGCTGCACGTCGGGTTCGCTGAGGCCGGTGTGCATGGCGAGCGCGTGCACGGCGGCGGGCGTGGCTTGCGGCGTGTTGGCGAGGGTGATGCGGGCGAGGGCGGTGAGGAGGTCGATGGTGAGCGGGTCGGGGTTCATGGTTGGGGCGCTCCGGTGAACAGGGTCGGGTGTCGTTTGGGGTAGGGGCGGTCGGGGCGGGTGTGCATGTCGCGTCGCCGCGCGACGTACTTGTGGCGCGCGTATCGGCCTACGAGCTGGTATCCCATGGCGAGCATCTCGTTGACTGTGTAGGTCTTGGGGCCGCGTTTGCGGCTGACCATGACCCCGTTGGCGTCGCGGAACATGGGTTGCGGGGCGGTCTGGCCGTGGTAGCGCCAGTTGGCGGCTTGGTAGACGGTGCCGACGTGTCCTCTGGCGGTGTCGGCCCAGGTGGCGATGGTCTCGTACCGTTCGGGGAGTAGGCGGACGCTGCGGCTGATGAGGTGGCTGGCGGCGTTCCGGGGCGCTTCGGGCGCGATCGCCAGCCTGGAGAGGGCGAGTACGCGTTCGGGGTGGCGCGGGTCGGCGGCCTTGGCGGCCTGTCCGGGCGGCGGCATGTAGATGACCGCGCCGAGGAGCTCGCCGCCGCCCTGGTGGTACAGACCGTACCTGGCGACGCTGGTGTTGGCGGCGCCGCGCGCGTAGTGGTGCTGCGCGATGAACTCGACCGCTTCCCTGTGGGGGATCTCGCGCACGACCCACTCGCGTTTGTCTAGGGGGTCGGCCCAGGGCGCGTCGGTGACGGCGACGGGGCCGTCCGCGTCGAAGGCGAGCTTCACCGTGAGCTTCCCGTGGCGAGGCTTTTGCTGGCGGTCCTGACGTTCCCTTCCGTGGCGAGGCGTTCGAGGGCGGGTAGGACGTCGAGGAGGAACGTGTCGGTGGGGTCGCCTTCCCAGGCGGGGGCGTGGAGGAGGTTGCCGCGGTGCCTGGCGAGTCCGGCTGGGCGGTCGTCGATGACGAGGACGCGCTCGAGGTTGAAGCCGCGCCGCCTGACCTTCTTGAGGTCCTTGAGCCAGGTGGTTTCGTCCGTGTCCGGGTCTTGCCTGGGGGTGCAGCGGCGCCGGTCGAAGACGAAGACGGGCTCGAGCGGGAAGGGCGCGTGAGCGCGGATGCCTTCGAGCATGGCTTGGGCGTAAAGGGCGCCGGCGGCGGTGAAGATGCCGACGTGCCATTGGCGGTCGATCGCCTCCAGGAACTCGCGCAGGTGGGGGCGGAGGCGCGTCTTGTAGGCGCCGAAGGTGAAGTCGGCGTCCGCTGTCGGGTCGGGGGTGCTGTGCAGGAGCGTCTCGTCGAGGTCGAGCACGAGTAGCGGCGTGTTCGTGGGTTGACGGGGTGCCATGGGCGCCTCCTCCCTGACGCCCTCTTCCCCGCCTCGGCGGGGTTCTTCCCCGCCGCTCACCGGCGCGCCAGTTCGGGGTTTCAGCCGGCGTCCGTGATGGTGATGGCGCGCGTCTTGAGCAGCTCGCGTGTGGACCGGGCTTCGTTCAGCAGTTCGGTCAGTTCTTCCGGGGTGAGGCGTTTGATGAGGGCGGGGTGGGCTTGGTAGCTGGAGGGGGTGGGGATGTGGTGGAGCGTGTCGCCGCGCAGTTCGTAGTGGGCGTGCCCGTCGGCGACGCGGAAGCTGATCACGTCGTGGTCGGCTTTGTACTGGGTGAGCCATCGTTGTTCGGCTCGGATGGCGTCGATGCCGGCGCCGAAGTCGGGCACGTCGATGGCGCCGCCTAGGCGTAGGCTGCGTGGTGTGGGGGGCTTGGTCGGTTCTGGCAGGGTCGGCGGGTCGTGGGCGGCGAGCGTTTCTTGGCGGGCGCGGATGTCCTCTAGTAGCAGGTCCAGGTGGTCGTCCAGTTCGCCGCTGAGCAGCGCTGCGCGTACCTGTTCGTAGCGGGTCATCGTGATGCCTTCTCGGGGTCGGGGTCAGTCGCTGACGCGCGCCACCCACCATCGGCCGTCTTGTCTGTAGACCTCGGCTTGCACGCTTCCGTCGAGCTCGATGAGGTAGTAGTCGCGGTGCAGTTCGTGTTCCTCCCACCAGCGGCCGTCGTAGCGCCAGGTGTCGATGATGACGGTGACGCGGCGCGGGCGGGGCTTGGCTCGGGGCGGGTCGCGCGGGTCGCGCCAGGCGACGGCGGCGGGGTGGCCGTCCCTGGTGAGGGTCACGGTGGCGGGGGCGTCGAGTAGGCGCATGAGGCTTGGTTCCGTAGCGGTCGTCCGCGGCGGGGGTCGTCACCCTGCGATTCGGAGGATAACTTTCGACGGGGTTCGTCTCGTCGTTCTCTTGTTGACCGTCCCGGTCCGCTCTTATGGGGTGTCGAGGTTGGGGCTCCATCAGCTTCGCGCGTGGCGCGAACCGTGACCCTGCCGGTTCCCCCCGCCGGCAGGGTGGTGCCTTCGCTGTTCGCCGCGAGCGATGGGTGGGTGGTTTCTAGGCGCCGCCGGCGCGGGTGGTGCGTTCGGTCTTGATGCGGATCAGTCGCCGTTCGGGGTCGTAGTGGTAGGCGGTGATGCGGACGTTGGCGCCGTCGGCCCAGATGCGCTCGGCTGGCACCTCAGCTCGCTGCTCGTACAAGGGGTGGAGGTGCTCGTGCGCTTCGCGCACCTTGCCGGGGAGGGTGTGCTCGTCGAAGCGGACGTACAGGACGCCGCCTGCCCCGTCGACCTTCTCGACGCGGCCGCAGTAGTCGCCGAGAAAGACGTACTGGCCCTTGGCTTTCTCCATGCGCTCCTCGTACGTGGGGCGCGGCGCGTCGCTCATGCCTGGATGGTACTCAGAGCTGGGTGGCGGCGACGATCGCGTCCACCAGCAGCGTGACGCCGGCGGCGTCAGCGTGCTCGCGGGCGCGGGCGTGAACGCGGTCGCGGGTCACTTGGTCGATCTCGCCGCCCTCGAGGGCGTGGTCCGAGTGGATGATCCAGTGGGCGTACTCGAGGGCGCGCAGCGCGCGCGTGACGTACCCCGCCTCGCCGCCGGGTAGGCGCTCTGGTGGCGGGGGCGTGAGGGGGCGCTCGAGCTCTTCCTCGAGGCCGCCTTCGTGGTGGAGCTCGAGGTCGCCGGCGAGGTAGATGCCGCCGTCCTCCCCGAGGTAGAGGTCCTCGCCGTAGGTGGTGAGGGGCTCGTACGAGTCGGGGTGGATGTGCTTCTGGCCGGTGTAGACGACGGCTGGGGTGGCGTGGCGGTCGTCGACGGGTGTCGTGGGGTCGATCTCGTGGTCGACCGTGAGGCGTCCGATGGCGGCGACGATGCGGACTTGGGTGGGGCGGGCTACGAGGCGCATCAGGCCCCCAGGCTAGCGAGGATGCGCTCGAGGGTCTCGTGGACGCCTTCGCGCTTGGCGTGCTCGTGGGCGCGGGCGTGGATGCGCTCGAGGGCTTGGGTGGTGAGTTGGCCGCGCGCGTTCTCCTCGATGCTGGCCATGATCCAGCTCGCGTACTTCAGGGCGCGGTCGGCCTGCCCGGCGGGCGTGAGCTGCGCGACGGCTTCGGCGGGGAGGGTGGGTTCGATGCCGCCCGTGTAGGGGCGGGTCGTGACCCGCTCGTTGCCGTCCTCGTCCTGGGTGATCTCGGCTACGAGCAGGTCGCCGGCGAGGTGGATGCGGCGCTTGTCGTCGAGGAAGGTGGCCTCGCCGTACTTGTACTCGGCTTCCTGGGCGTCCCAGATGACCTCGGTGCCGCCCTCCCAGGCGAGCTCGATGTTGCCGTTGTCGTCTGGGTGAATGTTCTCCTCGGCGAGCTGGGCGTTGCCGGGGATGAGGTCGCAGCGCTCGGTGATGAGGGCCGCGTCGCTTGTTATGAGCTCGAGGCGGGTGGTGGGCTTGGTGGTGGTCTGTGGCATGGTGGTCCTCGCTGGGGTTTCCGGGTGTGCCTGGGGTGGTCGGGGGCTCGTCGGGCGTCGCGGTCTGGGGGAAGCCCGGCGCACCCGGCGGTGCGGGCGTCGAGGTAAGCGCGCAGGTCGGCGCCTTGCGCGGTGGGCTTCATCCGGGTTGTGGGGGTGGGGTTAGGTAGCGGCGGTGGTGGGTGTGCCTTTGGTCATGAGGATGCGGCCGGTGCTGGCCTCGGTGAGGGTGAGGGCGTCCTTGTCGTACTCGAGGACGTTGAGCGCTTCTCGCCACTCGCTGGTGGTGACGAGGGTGAAGCCGTCCTTGTCCGTGACGGTGTAGTCGGGGTCGGGGAGGTCCTCGATCATGGCGGTGGCGACCGGCCAGGTGATGGCCGTGACGCGCTCGGGCGTGACGAGGTAGGGCGTGGGCGTCTTGGCGTAGGCGCCTTGGCAGTGGCGGGCGACCTCGCTGGCCCAGCGCTTGCCGTGCGGGACGAGCGCGGCGATGTGCGAGCCGCTGTCGTACGGCACCCACAGCCAGCGCGGCACGTCGGGGGCCTGCTCGAGGGATTCCTGGTCGCGGTCGAGGTCGCTTTGGTAGTGCTGGATGACGCCGGCGGCGATCTCGCGCAGCTCGCGCATGCGCTCGGTGATGGTCTCGGGGGTGAAGGCTGGTGTGGGCGTGGTGGTGATCATGTGCCTCCTATCCCAACCCTATTGCCTGCGGCTTCCTTCTCGCGCTCGGGGTGCGGGTAAGCATCATGGCAGGGTCCGTGCCCCCACCGCTAGACGGGTATAACGCCTCGCGTTATACTCTGCGTGGTGATCGCGTCGTTCGCTGACCCCGAGACCGAGCGGGTGTTCAACGGTCAGCGCTCCCGGCGCTTCCCACCCGAGCTTCATCGGGTCGCGGAGAGGAAGTTGAAGATGCTGCACGCGGCCGCCAACCTGCAGGACTTACGCAGCCCCCCAGGCAACCGCCTGGAAGCGCTGCAAGGGGACCGGGCGGGGCAGCACAGCATCCGCATCAACGACCAGTTCCGCGTCTGCTTCCGGTGGGACGGCCGGAACGCGCACGATGTCGAGGTCGTCGACTACCACTGATGGTGAGAGGAGGAGCCATGACCAACTGGATGACGGTCGTGAAGGAGGGCGCCTCCGCGCGCGAGTTCCCGCCCATCCACCCCGGCGAGGTCCTCAAGGAGGAGTTCCTCGAGCCGTACGAGATGTCGCGCAACGAGCTCGCGAAGCGCACTGGCATCACGCCCCAGGGCCTCGGCCAGATCGTGCTCGGCAAGCGGGCCGTCACGGCGGACACGGCCTTGCGCCTGGCGAGCTTCTTCAACACCACGCCCGAGTTCTGGTTGAACCTCCAGGCGCAGTACGACCTTGAGGTCGCGGCGATGGAGCGCGGCGAGGAGATCGCGCGCGAGGTCCCGCTGAGCATCGAGGAGTGGCTGTCCATGGGGCGTGTAGTGCGCCAGCGCTCGCAGCGGCAGGGGCTGCGCGAGGGACAGCGCGGTAAGCCGGTCTTGAAGATGGCCGCCAAGGCGGTGGGCGCGCCGAGGGGTAAGCGCGCGAGCAAGACGAAGAACGCTGACTGAGATTCGTCGCGCCGGGCTTAGCCTCCGGCCGCTTGCGCGGCGGTGAAGTAGGTGAGGCGGCGCGTGAGGGTGCTCTTGAGCTCGTAGCGGCTCTCGAGGCGGTTCCACTCGTAGCGCCTCTCTAGCGTCCAGTTGCCGTGCTGGTCGTACTCGCGCTTGTAGCTCTCGCGCGTGATGGTGCCGAAGGGCCCGAAGCTCACGACGGTGGCGACGTTGTCGTGCTGGTCGTAGGTGTAGTGGGCGATGGTCGGCTTGGGGGCGCGGCGGCCCTTGGTCGCTGACTTCACGCACCTGCCGAGGGGGTCGAGCTCCTCGTGGATGCGCGTGGTGACGCCGCCCTTGTTGACTTGGGTGCGTCTGAGCCAGGTGGGGCCGCGCTCGACGAGGTTGCGTTGTACCAGCTTGCCGTCCGGAAGCGTGTAGATCTCGGTTTGCAGCGTGCGGCCGAGGTGGTCGAGCTTGGTGATGGCTCTGGTCGTGTAGCCGCTTCTCTGCGTGTAGATGTGCTCGACTTCTCGCTTGATGGGGTCGTAGCGGTAGGTGCTGCGGATCTCGTTGTGGGCGCCGGTGTGGGTGACGGTCGCGATCTGGCCGCTGTCGTCGAACTCGTGGCGGTGAGCGTAGCCGCCGGGTGCTTCGCTCGTCTCGATGGCGAGTTGGGGGTTGCCTTTGAACCCGAGGTGGTGAGCGATGGAAAGCAGGGCGGTGGTCATGTGCGTGGCTCTGCCAGGGTAGCGGGTGGCCGCTGACGCGCCTCTTACCGCGTGACCGTCAGCCCCTGTCGGTTACCAAGCGCTCCTGCTGCTTAGGCGGCGGCCTCGGCATCCCGCCTGGCTTGGCGGCATTGCTCGACGAGGCCTTCGGGAAGGCCGATGCCGGGGCAGTTGTAGTTCCCCTGCCGCACAGCCTCGTGCTCGACGCGTTTGGCTTCGGCGTGCTGCGGGTGGGCCTTCTCGACGTCCTCGCAGCGTGGGCAGACGAGGCTCGTGTCGAAGTAGGAGCCGGTGAGGGCGGTGCCTTCCTCCCCGCACCGGTCGCACGCCCACCTCCCGCCGTGGACGGTGGTCGGCCGAATGGGCGCGTGCTTCACAGGAACGCGAACCGGTCCGGCTCGAGGTCGAGTTGGACGTACTCGCCCTTGCCGCGCGCGAGCCACTGCTCGATCGTCTCGAGCTCGATGACCTCGACGCCGTCGTCGCCGCCGAAGCTGCGGTTCTTGGCGTCCCACCAGTCGTCGAACGGGACCTCGTTGGGGTTGGCTTCGACGGCGTAGGCGACGTCGTGCCTCTGGCCCTTGGGGAGGTCGAGCTTGGCGTTGCTCATGAAGTAGACGCCCTGGTCGCCGACGAGCAGGAGGGCGGGCTTGAGCTTGGCGGGGTCGATGTCGTCGAGGGTGATCTCCTCGTCGAGGCTGGGTTCGCGGCCGTCACGGCGGTACTTGGGGTCGAAGGCTTGCCCGAAGATGGGGCGGAGCTCCTTGGCGGACTTGACGTGCTCGACGAGGCGTTTCACGTGTTCGCGGTCGAAGTGGAGGATCACGGTGGTCCCTTCAAACGGTGAGCGCCGGCGGGTCGCGCCGGCGCTCTCTCTGCCGTGGTCGTGGCGGGGTGCGCTTACTGGGTCTTGAGGGGGACGACCAGCGCTAGGTAGGCGGGGTCTTCGTGGTCGACGACGGTGAGGGGCGCGGCGCCGTGGTTGAGGTTGAGGGTGACGGCGCCTTCGGCGGGGGCGACGGCGGCGGTGAGGAAGCTCGCGTTGACGGCGAGGCGGATCTCGCTCTCCGCGCCGCCTTGAGTGACGTCGAGCTCCTCCCGCGCGCTGCCGTACGAGCCTTCCCCGGTGACGGTGAGGCGCCCGTCCTTGACGTGCAGGTCGACGCGGTTGTTGGCGGTCTTGTCGCTCATGAGGCTGACGCGCGCGAGCAGGTCGCGGAGGGCTTTCGCGTCGAGGGTGACGTGCATGGCGTGCCCCTTGGGGATGACGCGTTCGTAGTCGGGGAACTTGCCGCTCATGAGGTTGATCTTGAGGGTGGTGGTCTGGTCGGCGAGGACGAGCGCGTCGCCGGAGACGTCGATGAACACGTCGCCTTCGGTGAAGGCGCGGGTGACCTCGCTCGCGAGCTTGGCGGGCAGTAGCGCCTTCGCTTCGAGGCCGGGGATGGGCGGGGCGTCCTGGTACGCGAGGCGGAACCCGTCCGTGGCGACGGCGCGGGCGCGTTCGGCGGTGAGGTCGAGGAGCACGCCGCGGAACGACTGTTGGAACTCGGCGGTGGCGGCGGCGTAGCTGGTGCGTTCCAGGAGCGCCGCTAGGGTCTCCGCCGGGACCTGGCCGGCGAACGCCTCGGGGAACTCGAGGGGTGCCAGGGCGTCGGGCGCAGCGGTCTGGAGGCGGCTCCTGTGCGGGCCGCTGACGACGGTGAGCTCGGCGCCGCGGTGCTCGAGGGTGACCTCGTCCCCGGGGGCGCTGTTGATGACCTGGTGCAGCGGCGCGGCCGGCACGGCGAAGGTGCCGGTGGCGGTCGCGTCGACGGGGACGGCGACCCGGATGGCGCAGTCGAGGTTGGCGCCGCTGAGGGTGAGTTTCCCGGGCGCGACCTCGACCCTGGCGAGGGTGAGGCCGGGGCTGGCGGCGCGCGCGGGCACGATGCGCGCGATGCGGTTCACGGCGGCGCGCAGCGCGCTCTTCGCGACGGTGACGGTGAGGTGGTGGGGTGGTGGCGCAGCGGCGCTCGTCTGTTCCGCGGCGAGGGGCATCGTCGTCTCCTCTCAGGCTGGAGTAGGTTACGTGGTCTCGGCGAGGTCGCGGGCGTGCAGCGCCTCGAGGTGGAGCCGCTTGAGCTCGTTGATGACGCGTCTCGCTTCGCTGAGGCTGCTGTTATGCAGGTGTTCGCGGAGTGTGTCGAGCGCTTCGTCGACGTCGCGTCTGGTCAGGGGTTCGCGCGCGTCCAGCTGGCCGGCGGCGCGGCGGTAACGCCTGGCGCGGTCCTCGTGTTCCTGGGCGTCGTTGGCGAGGCTGCGGCGCGCGTGGACGGTGGTGGCGGTCGCCGCTTCGTCGCGCAGTTCCTTGGCGCGGCGTTCGGCGTACCTCGCGGCGATCTCGAGGTCGTGCGGTGTGAGCGCTCGCTTCTCGCGCCGCCTTTCCCGGCCTCTCATTTCCTCAGTGTACCCGCGGTCGTCGAGCCCTCGCCGCTGTCGTGGGCGGCGTGGAACTTGGCGAGGGTGTGGTCGTAGAGGGCGACGACGCCGTTGAGGGCGAGGGCGGTGAGGGTGAACAGCGCCGCTAGCGCCGTGGTGGTCATGTGGTCGGGTTGCGCCCCGGAGGGGCGCTTCCTTGGTCGTCGGTGGCGGGTGGCGGCGTTCGGGCTGCGAGGCGGTACCCGAGCAGCGCGAGCGCGTCCGCGTCCTCCATGGGGGCGGTTCGCAGCGCTTCTGGGCCGTCGACGCGGCCGTCTTCGCTCTTGACGGGGACGACGATCGTCTCGGCGATGCGGTGCCGAGCGTCGATGCTGGTGCTGACGATGACGAGGTCGGCTGCGCCCGCGAGGTGGTGCTTGGTTAGGTCGAGGGGCGGGTCGAGGCGGTAGAGGTTCTGCCGGATGGCGGCGCCGCCGGCGTAGCGCGCCTCACGTACGGTCTTGACGTGCACGGCTGTGCGCATGCGGCTCTCCTAGACGCCGGGCTCGTCGAGGTAGACGGTCCGCTCACCGGGGTGGTGCCAAGCGTCTCGCAGCGGGGCGGTGTTCGGCGCGCCGGTGTGGGCGTTGGGTTCTTGCGGGCGCATGCGGAGGGCGACGGGGGTGCCGGGGTCGACGCCGTCGTCGAGCATGGCTTGGAGCGCGTCGCGCAGCTGGCCGAGGGTCGTGCTCGGTTCTGGGGTGAGGCGGTCTTCGTTCATGGCGGTCCTTCCCTGGCGGTCAACATCGCCAGACGGTGACGTTCGCGGGCAGTCGCTCGAGGAGTGGTTGCACGGTGACGGGATCGAGGCGACCTAAGCCGATGCCGGGGTAAGGCAGGGCGATGCGCTTGCGGGGGTGCTCGAGCGCGTACTGGGTGAGGCCGTCGATAGAGTGGAGGATCAGGTCGAGGTTGCTGGGTTCGCGGTAGTGGTCCTTGGTCTGGAAGAGCGCGAGGTGGTCGAGTGGTTGTGGGAGCGCGAGGAAGCCGTAGCGGCGTGGGTTGGGGTGTTGTTGGATGGCGTGCATGGCGGCGAAGCGCAGGCGTGGGTGGCGCTCGGCTGCGGTCTTGGCGATGCCGGCGCCCATGACGAGGCCGGCGCGGGTGATGACGGCGTTGGTGGTGATGCAGGTCAGGTCGTGCGGGTAGGCCCAGAGGTTCCCGCGAGCATAGGTCGGCATGCGCTCCTCCTGTCGGGTGGCACTTGCCCGCACGCGGGCTTCCTTCCAGCCGGCCGCGGCACGGTTGTCCGCGCGCCTGGGTGCGCACGCCGGCTTGCGCGGGCGCCCGGGCTAACCTAGTTCTCATGTTCAAGCGTGTGGGGGTGGTGGCGCTGATGCTGCTTGGCTCGCTGGCGGCCGCGCAGGGCGCCGAGGCGACGATCCGGGCCAAGTGCGCCGCCGAGTGGCCGGGGGACGGCCAGATGCAGGCGTACTGCGAGAGCATGCAGCGCCAGGCCGTGCTCGAGCTGCAGCAGTTGAACGCCCGCAACGGGGGGATCCCTGCTGACGCCTATCGGGTCGCGTCGGGGCGGTGCGTCACCGATTGGCCGGATGACTTCAGCATGCAGTCGTACTGCTTGCGGCAGCAGATCGAGGGGTACGCGGAGGTCGCGCGTGGGCCGTCCTCTCCCCTGGTCAGCGTCACGCGGCAGGAGTCGGCCGCGATCTCGCAGCGTTGCTCGCTGGACTGGCCGCATGACTACTCGATGCAGGCGTACTGCCAGCGGCAGCAGGTGGAGGGGTTGGCGTTCCTGCGCAACCGGCCCGCGAGCGTGCCGGCGGGCACGTGGAACCGCCTGGTGGGCTCGTGCGAGTTGGAGTGGCGGAACGACTTCAGCATGCAGGCGTACTGCGTGCGGCGCGCCCTGGACTGAGGGCCCCTGCCTGGCATGTGAAGCGCCGCACCCTTCGCAGGTGCGGCGCTTCGTCTCCTGGTTGTGCCGTGGGGGGTTAGCCCTTGACGGCGTCCTTGAGGGTCTTGCCGGCCTTGAAGCCGGGCGCCTTGGTGGCGGGGATCTGGATCTTCTCGTTGGTGCCGGGGCGGACGCCGGTGCGGGCCTTGCGGCTGCGGACGTCGAACGTGCCGAAGCCGGCGATGCTCACCGAGCCGCCCTTGGCGAGCTCGGCTTGGATGCCGTCGAAGACGGCGTTCACGGCGGCGGCGGCGTCCTTCTTCGAGAGGCCGGACGTGGACGCTACGTGGTCGATCAGTTCGGACTTGTTCATGGTCCCTCCAGCTTCAGCATATAGGCGCTTCGCGCGTGACCGTGGGCGTTCCCGCGCGTCGCCGTGGTCAGGTGGGCGGCTTGGTCGCGTCGGTTCGGTCAGTTCTCCTGGGCTGGGACCAGGTACCAGTCGAGGTCGTTGGGGTGCGCGACGCGGTAGACGCGTTCGTGGCCGTTCTCGTCGGCGGTGGCGACCTCTTTGATGAGGAAGTTCCAGCCGCGGTGGAGGGTGACTCGCCATGTGACGAGCCGGTCGGGTGGGCCAACGCGTTCGGCGTCGATGGTGACGTCGCGGTCGACGTACACGAGGGTGCCGCGCCTGTCTCCTGCGCGGTCGTCGTTCCTGCCGGCGGTTTCGAGGTCGGTGGCGATCTCTATGCGGAGGTCGTCTCCGCCGACGGCGCGGAGGGTCATGCTTTGGAACGCGGCGTTCGGGTCGCTTAGGTGTTCGGGGGTTACGTGGGCGAGGGGGAGGAGCGTGCTGGGGTCGGGGGTGGCGAGGATGAGGGTGAGTTCGCCGTTCTCGTCGACCTGGCCGGCGCCGACGATGGATGCGTTGCGGTCGGTTTGGCTGACGTTCTGGATGTACCCGTACACGTCGTAGGGTCGCCCGTCGTGGTTCTGGATGGTGACGGTGATCGCCGCCGGCAGCGCGCCGGCGGTCTCGGTGGTCTCGGCGGGTTCGGCGGCTTCAGTCGCGGCGGGTGGCTCGTCGACGCTCGCCTGCGTGGCGGGCGCGCACGCGACGAGCGCTACGACCGTCAGGACGAGCGTCAGCAGCGTGGTGAGGGGGTTGGTGTGCCTCATGGGTTCCTCTCCGATCACGGGTGCGGTTTCGAGGGAGGGGGTTGACCCCCTCCTTCGGCCCGCGACTTCGGCTGTGGTCAGAACGGGAGCTCCTCGTCGGGGAACTCGTCGGCGGGCAGCTCTTCGGGTGCGAGGTCGTTGGGGTCGGGTCGCGTCTCGTTCGGGTCGTCGGTCTTGCCGGCGCCGGCGGGACGGCGGATGGCGTGGATCGTGAACGCTTCGAAGCGCGTGCTGTAGCGCTTGTTGCCTTCCTTGTCCGTCCACGTCTCGTTGATGATGGGGCCTTCGATGAGGACCGGTTGGCCCTTCTTCAGCTCGGCGGCCTGCTGGGCGAGGTCGTTCCACGCGACCACCTCGAAGTAGGAGACGATCTCCTCCTCGCCGTGGCGTTCGTTCACCGCCACGCTGAAGTTGGTGACGGCGGCGCCGTTGGGCGTGTACCTCATGTCCGGGTCGCGGGTGAGGTTGCCGAGGATGGTGGCGATGTTCTGCCCGCCGGCGAGTCGCGCCTGCCCCTTCGCGTCCTTGACGGTGGGGTGCTCTCCGGCGAGCGGCGCCACGAAGGCGGTGGTCACGCGCACGTCGCTGCGTTTGTTGCCGTCCCGGTCCTCCCAGCGTTCCTGCCGCACCTCGCCGAGGACGGTGACGGGCGTCCCGACGGGCGCGAGGCCGCGGATCGTGTCGGCGGCCTTGCCGTAGGCGTCGACGCGCTGGTAGTACGGGAAGCTCTTGCTGCCGTCGCGGGACTTGTACTCGCCGGCGACGGTGAGGCTGAGCGCCGTGACGCCTCTGGCGGTCTGACGCGCGTCCGCCTTCACGACGGCGCCGGTGAGCTTGATGGTGGCTACGTTCCTCAAGTGTCTACCCTCCATGGGTCGCTTGACCGGGTGCGGTCCCGGCCTTGGTTCTCTTGTTGCGCGGAGCGCTTCTTCAAGGGCTTCGGGTGGCGTGAACGATGGCGGGCCACTGCGGGCCGAACTGCTCCTCGTACGCTTCTAGCTCGAACGGGTGCAGCATGTACGCTTCCGCGGCATCCCCGCGCGTCAACGCAAGGAGCTTTAGGGCGTGCGCGGCGTACGCGATGGTGGCGCCGAAGGTGGTGAGGCGCGCGTACTGGCGGGTGTGCACCAATTCGTGCTTGAGGACGCTTTCGTCCTTGAGGGCTTGTCTGGAGAGGACGATGGTGTTGCCGCCGGTGAAGGCTAGCGTGCCGCTCGGCAGGTCAGGCATGACGAGGATGTTGGCGGCGCCCGCCCAGTGGGGCGGGTCGGGGTGCTCGTGCGCGCCGCGCGCGCGGGCGATCGCGTCGGTGGTGAGGCTGGCGAACACGGGTTGTCTGGTGGCGGCTTCGACGATGGTGGTCATGGCGATGCCGCCGTACAGGGTGAGGACCGCCGTGCGTTTGAGGCTGAGTTGGCGCCAGGGGGAGGGTCGCGGCGTCCGCTGCGGCGGGCGGGATCGCCGCTGGCGCCGTTCACGCCGCTCCTTTCTCATCCCTGCATTCTATCCGGGGTCTCGTTCTGGGTTCGCGTTGATGGTGCCGGCGGGGTCGGCGCCTGACCCGTGGGCGTTGAGGGCGATGGCTTCTTAGGCGGCGGCGCTCGCGACCGTGCGCTTGGTTCGCTCGGACGGCTCGCGCTGTCGACCGGTGAGTTTAGGCGGTCTCGTTCGCGTCGCTTCGCTACTCCAGCACCGCTAGCCAGCGCCCTTCGATCTGGTGCAGCGTCACGTCGACCGCGAGGTAGTAGCCGCCTCGTTCGTGGTCGACGCCGACCTGGCCGGGACCTGGTCGCAGGTACCGGGTGTACAGGAGGTGGTCGGCGAGGCGCGCGTAGCGGGGGCGCAGCCGCGCGCGAGCGTCGTGCAGGTCTGGGTCTGGCTCGGCGGCGACGTCGGCGGCGATGGCTTCGATCTGTTGCAGGGCCGCGTGGTCGAGTGCGGGTGGGTTGGCGAGGTAGCGTTCGAGCGTGGCCGTGTCGAGCGGTTGCCCGGCTCGTTCGTGCAGGGATTCGCCGGGCATGATGGGCATGCGGTCGCTGACGGCGGTCGGTTCGTAGAAGCCTTCCCAGTGGAGGGTCTCGAACAGGATGGTGAACGCTTCGGCGCTGAGGACGCGCGCGAACTCGTCGCGCAGTTCGCCGTAGTGGGTGGGGTTGGGTGTCGCGAGTCGCGCCGCTTCCGCGGTGGGGATGTCGAGCGCGACGCGGACGGTGGCGGTGTTGCCGTTGTGATGGACTTCAGTGACGTTCGTTTCGCCGGTGCCGTCGAGGCGCGCTCGCGCGTTCCTGGTGAGGGTGACGCTGTCGGGGCGTTGTTCGGGGATGATGAGCTGGGCGGCGGTGCCGCTGTCGCCGACCTGCAGCGCGTGGATGAGCTTGGTGGCGACCTGCGCTGGCGTGTCGCTGGGCGGCTTGTGCTTGTAGGTGGTGAGGAAGGCTAGGGTGAGCGTGGCTGCGAGGAGAAGCGCCACGAGTACAGTTCTCATCGTCGGCCTTTCCATGTGTTCATCTTGGGCGCGTCCGGGCGCGCTTCTCCGGCGTCAAGGGGTTTCGGGCGGTTCCGGCCAGGGGATGTCGGGGGCGTTCAAGTCGATGTGGACCTCGCCGTCCTCGTCGCGGGTGGTGGCGTTTGCGAGGGGCGCGGCTTGTTCCGGCGCGAGTTGGTCGCCGAGGTAGACGCCGAGGGCGAACGCGCGCACGTCGATGTTGTTCTCGGGGGCGGCGCGTAGGGCGTCTTGGACGCGGCGGCGGTAGCGTTCGACGTAGCTTCTGGGGATGAGCTCGGGTCTGGCGGTGACGCGTCGAGCGCTCCCGTACGCGTCGGTGATGGTGAGCTGGTCGAGGGTGTAGCACTTGCCGTTCTCGGCGAGGTAGAGGCGGCGGCCGAGCTTGAGGCTGGGTTCGGCGTCTTCGTAGAAGAACTCGCTGCTGTGGATCTCGCGTTCGACGGTGTACGCGCCGCGTGGCGTCTCTACGAGCGCGAAGCGCGCGTGGTAGGCGCATTCTCCTCTGTCGAGGATGGCGGTGACGGGGCTGCCGTCCGGGGCGGTGAGGTGGACTTCGGCGCCTAGGGTCTGGTCGAGCATGGGGTGGCGTGGTTCGTGCCGGGGTGGTGAGGGGTGAGTGTTCGGTTTCGGTGGGTCATGAGGCGTGTGGTCGCGTGACGCTCCGTTTCGTTGTGGTTCGTGTCGTTGCGTGTCGGGCCGCCTTCTTGGTGGCGGCCCGTGCTGGCCGTTGGGGCGAAGCTTGCGGCTACTTCATGGCGCGCCTCCTTTCGGGTTGGTGTGGGTGCCGTGCGGCTTATTCGTGCCCCCGTCAGGGGGCTTTGTTCGTTCGTTGTGGGTTCGTGGGCGCGGGCGCCTCGGTTCTAGCCGAGGTAGCCGCGGAGGCGGGGGCTGCGGTACTCGTTGTACTTGAGTTTGCGCAGGGCGCGTTGCTCGAGCTGCCTGACGCGTTCGTGGGTGACGCCGAGGAGTCTCCCGATGTCGTGGAGGGTGTGTTCTTGGCCGTCGTCGGTGAGGCCGTTGCGCATGCGGATGACGATGGCTTCGCGTTCGTCGAGCTGGTCGATGGCGGCCTCGAGGCCTTCTTTGAGGAGTTGCTCTGCGGCGCTGGCGGCGGGGTCGTGCCTCTCTTCGTCGCTGGCGATCGTTTCGCCGAAGGTGGCGTCTTCTTCGTCGCCTATGGGCGCTTCGAGGCTGATGGGGTCGTTGAAGGCGGCTCGCATGGTCTCTTCGACTTTCTCGACGGTCCACTTGTCGCCGAGCTCGTGGGCGACCTCTTGGGCGGTGGGTTCGCGGCCGAGTTCCTGCTCGAGGTGGCGCATGGCGCGCAGCACTTTGGTGCGGTTCTCGTGCATGTGGACGGGCAAGCGGATGATCTTGCCTTGGTCGGCGATGGCGCGGGTGACGTTCTGCCGGATCCACCAGGTGGCGTAGGTGCTGAACTTGAAGCCTTTGCGGTAGTCGAACTTCTCGACGGCGTGCATGAGGCCGCGGTTGCCTTCTTGGATGAGGTCGAGCAGGTGCATGTGGTTGTGGTGCCGCGCGTGCTTCTTGGCGATGGACACGACCAGACGGAGGTTGGCGCTGGCGAGCTGTTCGCGGGCGGTGGCGCCGTCGTCGACGATGCGCTGGTAGTGCCGGCGTTCCTTGTCGGTGAGGTCGCTTTTGGTCTTGAGCGTCCGCTCGGCGGCTTGCGCTTCTTGGATGCGGCGACCGAGGTCGATCTCCTCCTCGAGGGTGAGGAGGGGGACGCGGCCGATCTCGTCCAGGTACTGCCTGACGGGGTCGTCGAGGCGGACGTTCGCGCGCGTGGGTGTGGCGGCGTCCTCTTCGATGTCGTCGGGGGTGTCGATGTCGTCGTGGTCGGCGTCGTCGATGAGGTCGAGGTCGGTTAGGTGCGGGGCGTTCGCGTGGTGGGCGGCGAGGTTGGCGGGCATGTTATCTCCGACGCGAGGGCGGGGGCTATCACCCTCTCATGTGGGGTTTGGTCGGAGTATGCCAGGCGTCCGCGCGGTTGTCTAGGCTTCTCGGCGCATTGGGGCATGGCGCGGCTAGCCTGCGGGACTCACCAGCCCCGCTTCGTCAGCCGCGCCGGGGGTTGTGGAGGGGTGTTCTTTCTCGCCTAGGGGTGCGCGGCTACGTCGGTGACGATCAGTTCGTACTCGCTGAAGGGCCGCTTATGGGCCTGGGGGAAGTGGTCGAGCTGGTCGAGGAGCTGTTCGACTTTGGGGTTGAGCCACTTGATGAGCGCGCGGGTGTCTTGGTGGGTTTGGTGGAGATTGGGATCGTTGAAGATGGGCTCGTGGTGGGCAGCACGGTTGCGGAGCTCGTGTACAGCGCTGATCATGCGAGCGATGTTCTTGATCCTGCGCTCGCGGTTGCTCGCACCGGGGAACACGTTCTTCAGGCGGCTCGAGCGCAACCAGTAGGCCTCGTTGTAGTGGCGGTAGAACATGCTGGCCCATAGGCCGAGCCTGGACTCGGCTACGACGAGGTCTGACGTGACCGGCTTGGACTGCTCACCTCTCTTCTCACGCTGTTCGTTCTCTCTGTGGAACTTCTCGAGGAGCCCTTCGAGTTGGCGCTTTGTAGATTTGTGGAGGATGGCGTGGAAGCGCTCGTCTTCGTACCAACCGTCTCCGAAGTCCTCGATGAGTTGACGACTGAGGTTGTTGCGGAGCGCGACCTCGAAGGCGTTAAGGGTCGGGTAGAGGGCCTCGGCGAGGTCGATGTTCCAGAGGTACCTGGCGATGACGGCCTGGGGTGAGGCGAACGGCTCTTGCTGGTAGCGCTTGAGCCGCGGCTCCGAGACGGACGGCGTGATGAGGTCGAGAAGGGCCGCCGGCACGACGCCTTCAGCGTACCATCGGCCTTCCGTGGCGGCCGCGTTGACCGTGCCGGTTCGCGGCGAGTATCATGGGGACGAAGCCCCGATGCCTCCCCCTCCCGGCGGGAAGCTGCTGGTGTATGGAGCTCGGGTAAGAATCTCGAAAGAGAATGTGGCTCGCGGTCAAATGAATCCGCGAGCCACGAACTTTTCTGGGGGCTGCGACCGGTCGGGCGTTACTCCTGGAGGACGATCGCCTCGTAGGGCTGTAGGTCGTCCTCGTCGTAGTGCTGGAGTTCGTGGTCGGGGAGCTCTTCGCGGGGCTTGACGGTGCGGGTGAGGGCGTAGTTGACGCTGGCGGCGCCTTCGGCGGTGGAGGCGCTGCTGGCGTCGAAGACGACGGGCAGTTCGGGGTCCTTGCCTTCGGCGAGGAGCTTGGCGGTGGCGTCGTGGAGTTCGCGGAGGGTCATGCGGGGGTCGGCTCCTTGGTGGGGGTGCGGCGGTCGTGCAGGGCGGCCCACGGCTGGCCGCTGCACTCGGGCCTGACGGCGGTGCCGTCCTCGTTGAGCTCGAGGGGTGTGTCGAGCCAGGTGGCGTTCCAGTCGTGGTCGTCTTCGGGGGCGTCGATGAAGCCGAGGGCGTGGCTCATGCTGGGGTAGGGGCCGTTGCCGGGGTGGATGCCCTGGGGGATCTCGATCGCGCCGGTGTCGGGGTTGCGCGTGACCCACCAGGTGGTGGTCTGGCAGTCTTCGCAGCGCATCTCGCCGTCCTTCTCCTTCTTCACCAGGCCGTAGCGGTCGTGGATGCGGCCGCAGGAGTCGCACATGGCGAGGTCGTAGTCGCCCTGGTTGAGGGTGTGGAGGACGCTGCGGCGGTTCTGCCGGAGCCAGGCGAGGGCCTGCTCTTCGTCCACCTGGACCTCGTAGCCGATGCTCTTGCGGCTGGCGCGGTTGCGGGCGTCGAGGTAGGTGAACATGGCGGCGATCTCGGGCTGGGTCTCGGCGAGGTTCTGCGCGACCCAGTCGGCGGGGTAGTCGCCGCCGAAGCCGCACTCGATGAGGCGGGCTAGGTTCTCCTCTGGGGCCTTCGCGAAGTAGGGGGTGGCGTCGAACTCGACCTCGATGGCGTGGTCGTCGGTGTGGGTGCGGGCTGAGATCATGCGGGTCTCCCAGAGGCATGAGCCACCGACGCTCTCCTGCCCCCGGCAGGAGGCTTCCCTAGGTGCTTGGGCACTCGCTTCGGCTGCTGCTGTTCGCTTGGCTCTGGGTGCCGGGTAACGTGGTGGCATGGGGGTCGTTATCACAGTGGCGGTGATCGCGGGCATCGTGTGGTTTGCGGTCAAGGCTTTACGTCGAGACAGGGATGGCGCGCGTGGCCGGTCTGCTCCGGCTGGCGAGGCGCCGCGTCTGGTCATCGAGGGTTCTGGCGTCGCTCCCTCGGGGCAGGCGGCCAAGGACCACCCGGCCGAGCGGGTCAAGTGGGAGCGTAGGCGGCTGCTTCAGGACCTGACGGGCGAGTTCCTGGTTGACGTAGGGGTGTCGCCGAACGGTCGGTTCCTTGCCGGCGCGTCAGGCGGGTACCACGGTCCGGGGCCGCTTGCCCTGGTCGACATGTCGAGCCATCGAAAGCTGTACGTGACGAAGATCTTTCGCCCTCACGACCCTGCGGTCTCGAACGACGGGGTCGTGGTGGTGCAGAGCTGGGGCACGGGCGAGAAGCTGGCGAGCGACGTGTGGGCGTTCGCGCCTGACGGCAAGTCGCTGTGGAAGTTCCACCTGAAGGCGAACGTGGCCACCAGCGGCGTCTCCCCTGGTGGCGCGCGGGCCTTCTGCACGACGTACGCCTCGCCGCCGCACCCGGAGTTCAGCCATCGCATGTTCCTCCTGGACGCGGTGACAGGAGAGGTGCTCTGGTCGCGGGAGTGGCCTGGGTGCCCGTTGCGGTTCGAGGGCGAGGAGCTCGTGGGTGACCTCACTTGGGGGGACGGCGAGGCGTTCGCGCTGCGGTTCGGTAAGGGCGGGGCCGTAGGCCAGGAGGGCGAGCGGGCGCTGCTGCTGCGCGAAGTGGCGGTGGCTGGCGCGGACCGGGCGCTGGTGCCGCGGGTGCGTGAGGCGCTACAGGCGTCCCCGCCTCGGCTCAAGGAAGCGGAGCGACTGCTGGGGCTGGTGGACTTGGCGGGGTTAGAGCCGGTCCCGCGCGCGAAACTACTGAGGTTGCGTGGGGAGCTGAGCGAGGCGCGGGGTGAGGTGGCGGCGGCGGTGGACGCGTACCGGGAGGCGTTGGCGCTCTACCCGAGGGTCGGGGTGAAGGGACGGCTGCAGGCGCTGGAGAAGTTGCTGCTGTGATCCCCGACGAGTTCCGCTGAGGCGAGGACGTCGACGAGGACTTCCTGCTGTCGATGGTCAGGTTGTCGGTGGCAGCGCGGGATGGCACCGAGGAGGATGTCGCCCTGGCGGAGGCCTTCGCGCGGGTCTCGAGGGTGATTCCCGGCCGGCTAAGGGTGTCCCCTAACCGTCGGTACATCGTCACCTGGAGGCAAGGGATCCGGCGCAGCGAGGGCGAGCATCCGCCCGGCATCGTGGTCGTGGCGGACATGGTGGAGGAAGCCGCCTTCTACGACCTGACCGTTACGAGGCCCATGACGGCCGCGGTCTCCGACGCCGGCAGGTTGGTAATTGCCGTCTACGCCTGGGAGAACTGCCGTTCCGCGGCCGTCTGCCGCGACGTCTCCGGGAACATGCTGTGGCAGCACGACTTCAACGCGAACCTGGACGCCGTAGGGATCTCAGCGTCCGGCGAGCTGGCGTACGCGGCGACGTTGATCAACCCGAAGGCGAAACGGGATTCGGCCTTGCTCCAGTTGCTGGATGGCCAGACGGGAGCGGTCATCAGGGCCCGAGAGTGGTTGCCTGGCGCCCATCGGGAACTGGAGTTCCGCGGCCCGGAGCTCTACGTGGTGTACCCGCCGACGGGAGAGTCGGGTCCGGTGCTCTGGACGGAGTAGCGCCCAGCTCGCGGGGCCCGGGGTCGGGAGGCCAGCCGCTCTAGGCGGCGGCCTCCCGGCTCTCTTGGACGAGGTTGCTCACCCAGGTGAGCTTGAGGTTGCCTTCTTCGTCGCGTTCTTTGGCGAGCAGGGTCTCGAGGAGTTGCGGGTCGATCTCGAGGCTTTGGCTGATCTCGTTCTTGGTGGGGACGCGGCCTTCGGCGACGGCGAGGTTGCCGACCTCCTTGCTCATGAGGAGCTGCCAGAGGTTGGTCTCGATCGAGCCGGAGTAGGTGACGAAGTGGAGTTGGGTGGGTTCTTTGTTGTCGAACCTGACGGCCCTGAAGGCGAACTGTTGGATGCGGGGGAGGTTCCATCCGAGGGCGGGCATGATGACGTGCCTGGTGCCGCGCAGGTTCACACTGGACCGTAGCGCCTCCGTGCTGGCGACGAGGATGGCGCCGGGCGTCTTCAGGAACTCGCGGGTGGTGTCGTTGCGCGTCGCGAAGCTCATGCCGCCGTGGATGGTGAAGGCGGGCCTGTTCGTGGGCGCGAGGAAGTCGGTCCAGTGCGCCAAGTAGTCGATGCCGAAGACTTGGCGGCGTGGGACGCCGAGGAGGATGCGTTCGTTCGGGTCGAGGCCTTGGATGAGGTCGCGGGTGGCGTGGAACTTGCTGGCGTGCCCCTCTCCGGTCCACTCGCGGAAGAGGTGGGGGTGGAGGCAGGACTCGATCAGGAGGCGAAGTTGCCGGACGGCGCGTAGGCCTGCTTCCTTGCGGTTGTTGCCGGTGTTCTGGAAGTAGGCGAGGAACTCGTGGAACTCCTTGATGAGCTTCTCGTGCAGTTGCCGCTCGGGTTCGGTGAAGGGGAGCGTGTGCTGCGTGATCGTGTAAATGTCGGGGCCGACGACCTCGTTGAAGCTGCGGCGGATGACGGTGCGTTTGATGAGGTCTGAGAGGGCGTCCAGGTTGTGGACGTCCTGGGCCTGCTTCTGGATGCCGAACACCGTCGACTTGGTGGGGTTGAAGGCGGCGGTGAAGTTCTTGAGGCCTTCGCGGTGCACGTACGGCCGGCCCCGCATGGGGTTGCTCTTGGCGTTCAGCTCGCCGTCCCTCTCCTGCTCGTAGATGACGCGCGCGTCGCTGGTGAAGAGGGTGCTCGAGTTGTAGAGGAGCAGCAGCTGCGGGTAGCTTTCGCGGATGGCGTTGCGGGTGATGGTGCCGGTCATGAGGAGCTTGGCTTTGGCGTGCCGGAAGGTCGCGAGCGCGGCTTGCGTCTGGCGGGTGTCGAAGTTGGCGAGCTCGTCGCTCTCGTCGACGACGAGGACGACCCTCCTGCCGTGGCGCCTGACGGCCTACTTGAGCCACGGCTTGAGGGTGTTCAAGAGGGTCGCGGTGACGTGCAGGGTCTCCCCCACCCTGGCGCCTAACGCGTCGTAGCGGTCGCGGATGACCTGGTGGGGGTGGTTGTTGGCGCTGAGGAACGGCGTCCAGGTCTGGTGGATGGCGAGGGCGGGCGCGACGATGAAGGTGAGGTCGCGGCTGCTCGCTTTGCGCTTCGCCCACGTGTAGCCCATGGCGATCTTGCCGCTGCCCATGCCGAGCGCGAGGAAGGCGTAGTCGCGTTGGAGGATGCCGGGCGATGTACTCGGCTTGCAGACTGGTGTAGCGGCCTTCTTTGCGGATGTCGCCCGTGAGGGTGCCGTAGACGCCGCCGGGTCGCGTGGCTTCGCGTTGGTTGAGGAGCACGGCTTGCATGGCGTCGATGAACTCGTCGATGTCTTCGATGTGGCTGAGGTCGGCGGGGTGCGGCTTCTCGCCCCAGACGTGTCCCGAGTAGCGGATCATGGTGTGGTAGGGGGCGTGCCCGAAGACGAGGTCTGACTCGTGCCCGACCTTCTCGAGGATGCTGTGGCGGGTGCCGTCGAAGCCGTCGCGTAGGTCGAGGGCGACGATGGGGATGCCGAGCTCGTCAGCGACCTGCTTGGCGGTGCCGCTGTCGGCGAAGACCTCGACGATGTCTCTGGGGCGCAGTTGTTGGTACAGCTCGCGGTAGAGGTGGCCTGAGGCGTTGCCGCGGTAGTTGGGGTCGCCCCAGGGGCCGCGGTCGGGGAACCTTAGGATGCTCACGTTGCCCTCCTTGCGTGGAGGGCTTGCGCGGCCCGGGCCGCGCTTCTTACTCGGCGCCGAGGGAGCGGACCAGGCGCTGGTCGAGGCTGATGACGTCGCTGTGGGTGACGCGGAGGCTGTCGGCGCGGGGGTGCGCGGGGTTGATCACGAGGTTGTGCTCGTACGGCATCACGATGCTGGGCACTTTCAGCGCGAGGCTACGCTGCTCTTCGAGCCACTTGGCGCCGTAGTCGCGGGTGAGCTTCTCGGGCTCTTCTCGTGGGGCGTCGGCTAGGAGCCTCACCAGTCGTTGCGGCGTGACGATTTCCGTGTCGTCGTCTAGCTCCAACTGCAGGAGGGTGCGTTCGCGGAAGCTTTCGCTGGTCTCGTGAACAAGCACCTCGAGGAGGGCGAGGCTGGGGCTGGTCGCGGCGTAGATGGCGGGTTGACCCTTGTGGTGCCAGCGGGCCGAGCGGTGCAGGCCGCCGACGCCGTTCAGCGGGTCGAACCCGCGAACCTGCGCGTAGACGGCGTTGTGGTCGTAGGTGCGCCAGGCCCGCACTCAGTACATCCCGTACTCAATCTTCCCCAGCGTGTCTTTGACGCGCTCGTACCCTTCGATGCTGTCCAGGTGGTCGATGGGGCGCCTGTTGTCGAGGCTGATGATGGGGCTCGTGAGCCACTTGCGCGCGAGCACCTCGTCGCGGAAGACGCGGGTGGCTTCCTCGAGGACCTTGTCGATCATCTCCACCAGGAGGCTCTCGCCGCTCTTGAGCCGCTCCTCCTCCGCGCGGCGGTTGTACGTGCGTGGATCGATGCCGAGGAAGTCGGCGATCTCCTGTTGGGTGAACCCGACCTTGCGACGCACGTCCTCCGCTCGGGAGAAGGGTTGTAGTCGCGCGCCGCGGATGATGATCTTGGCCTTGACGGGCTGGTCTGCGGTGGGGAGCCCACTGGTCGAGGACGACACGGTTCTCGTGAGGTTGATGCCGGTCTTGTCCTTGACTTTGGCCTTGACCCTGATGGAGTTGTCCTTGTTGGAGTTCATGTCCCCGCTCCCGCCTGACATCTTGTCGCTTCAGTATAGACACGTTGCCGAGTCGGTGGCGTGAGCAGCGGTCTCGTTAGGTGGTGGCGTGGGGCGTGCCCGATGACGCGGTGGGGGCGTTCCCGCCAGCGGGTGATGCGGTAGCGGCCGTGTCCTTCGCGGAGGTTGCCTTGCGCGTCGGTGGTGGCGCCGGTGAAGGTGGTGCGGGCGCCGCCGCGGTGGGTGCGGTGGCGCCTGAGGACGAACGTGTCGAGCTTCTCGCCGTTGGTGAAGGTGAGCGGCGCGTCGAAGCGGATGATGCCGCCGTCTCGCGTCCTGGGCCTGGTCTCTTTGGCGGCGTGGTGCGCACGGCAGCGGTCGCGCCACTCGCGCCAGAACCCGTCGGGTTTCCAGCCGTGCTCCTCGATGAGTTCTTGGTCGGGGGTGAGCTGGTCGAGAACGCGCTCGAGACAGGTGGCGTGCACGGGTCCGACGCTTTCGTCGTCGATGCGGTAGGCGAAGTTCTCGTGTTGGCCGCGGTAGTGGCGCTGTCGTGGTGGGCGCTGCCCGCTGGCGGGTTTCCTTGGCGCACTCCCGGAGCGTCCTCGCGTGCCTGGCAGCTCCGTTGGGGCTCGCTCGGCGGGGGAGGTCCCGGCGTCTCAACGCGGTTGCGTTTGTAGCGTTTAGCGGCTAGGGTGGTCGTGGAGGTAGCCGTGCCCAGGGTCCGCGAAGAGAAGCCCTCGTTCAAGAGCCCGTTCATCTTCGATGTCAGCGAGGATGAGCTGGACGAGCTGCGGGAGTTCGATCGCTACATCCGCGAGCTCCTCGAGCGCAGAGACACGAAGTTCGATACCTCCGCCTTTGCCGAGGTGCTCACGGAGCATGTTCAGAGGGCCCCCAAGACCCTGATCGACGTCTTCTCCGCGGCGTTGAAGACGTTAGTGTCCGAGGGCGCTGTCGCCGTGGCGGGCGTCGAGAAGGAGTTGACGACCCAGGAGGCGGCGGACATCCTGAACGTCTCTCGCCAGTACGTGGTGCGCCTCATGGACGAGGGACGGTTGCCGCACCACATGGTGGGTAAGCATCGCCGCGCCTACCTGCGGGACGTACTCGCATTCAAGAAGCGGCGTGACGCCGAGCGTGAGCAGGCGCTCGCGGACCTGGTGAGGCTGACGGAGGAGTACGGCGCGTACGAGGACGGCCGCAAGCGGGTGAAGTGAAGCTTGGGTGCCCTCGTCGCCGTTCTCGACACAGACGTACTGTCTGAGTTCAATCGGTCGTTGCAACACCGTCTGGTTGGAGTGAGTGTAGCTGCTCGTTGAATACCTCTGCAGGGGTTCTCCAGTTGAGGACTTTTCGGGGACGGTTGTTCAGCGTGAAGGCCA